>Ga0105242_10001639_pt1 | contig 17668 bp, 9 predicted proteins | sample KBSM24metaG_FD_81521 | JGI IMG/M metagenome (GOLD analysis project Ga0105242, IMG submission 81521) | Miscanthus rhizosphere microbial communities from Kellogg Biological Station, Michigan, USA - KBS M2-4 metaG | ecosystem: Host-associated > Plants > Roots > Rhizosphere > Soil | place: Michigan... | reverse complement strand
GAAAGTGTAAATGATCACAAAGACCTTGCCTACATGTTAAGGACATGGGCTAGTATGAAAATGGATGAAGGATCTCATGCACAGTCACTTGATTATTTTTTACAGGGGTTAAAGAATGCAAATGAGGCAGGAGATATAAAACAAGCAGTAGATATCAAACGGACCATCGGGTACCTATATAATATATTGGGGGAATATGAAAAAGCCATCCCCTACCAGACCGATGCATTAAAACAAGCTGAAAGTATTGGATATAAAACCGGGATGTCCGGAGCTTATAACGCTATTGGTAAAACATATAAAACACAAGGTAATTACCCTGCATCACTGGAAGCATATACTAAAGGGCTCGATATTGACCGCGAGCTGAAAGATTCAAGTGGTATCTCGATCGATCATGGTAATATCGGGGATGTGTATGAACGCATGGGCAATTACCCGAAAGCTTTTGAAAACATTGCAGTATATCTTGATTTTCTAAAAGGTAAACCCCAAACGGAAGACAGGGAAGCGTGGGGTTTGTGGGTCAAGGGTAAAGCCTATACACATTCCGGTGATCCGGTTAATGGATTGAAGGCTGCAAAATATGCGCTTGAACTTGCAAATAAAGTTGGCTGGCGTTTATACCATCGTGAAATAACAGCCCTGATAGCAGAATCGGCTGCTAAACTGAAGCAATGGGATGTTGCTTATGAATACCAGGTTCTGTCCTCTAATTATAAAGACAGCCTGACCGGAAAAGAAATTGCTCAAAAAACTGCCATGCTCCAGGCAAGTTTGGAATTGGATAAAAAGCAAGCTGAAATTGCATTACTCACTAAGGACAAACAATTGCAAATAGCAGAGAACAAAAGGGAAAAGGTTTTTCTTTTTGCATCACTTGGAGGATTACTTGCTTTGATCGTGTTTGCTGTGATATTATTTAGAAATAACAAACAAAAACAACAGGCAAATATTTTATTGCAGCAGCAAAAAAAGGAAATAGACAAAAAAGCAGAAGAACTCGCAGTACAAAAAGACAACCTCGAACAATCATATCACAATGTTGAATTGCTTGGGGATATAGGACGCAAGATCACCGCCTCACTGACTGCCGAAACGATCATCGGTACAGTATATAACAATGTAAACTCATTAATGGATGCTTCCGTGTTTGGTATTGGAATTTATCATGAGGACACCAAGCAAATTGAATTCCCCGCCACTTATGAAAATGGAGTGGCTTTGCCGGCTTATTCAAATTCTATTTATGATGAGAATCGCTTTGCCGGCTTATGTTTTTTAAGCGGTAATGAGATCGTAATGGGTGACCTGGAAACTGAGTACAAAAAATTTTTACAAAATGTTCCTGTACCTAAGCAAGGTCATCAACCGGTTTCACTTATCTATCTTCCATTAAAAGTAAAAGAAAAGGTACAGGGAGTTATAACTGTTCAGAGTTTTCAAAAAAATGCTTATAGCGATTACCAGCTTTATATGCTGCGCAATATTGCCATCTATGCTACTATTGCTTTGGAAAATGCCGATTCATTTAAAAAATTAAATCAGACTGTTGACAGTTTAAAGAAAACACAAACACAGCTTATACAATCAGAAAAAATGGCTTCCTTAGGAGAACTGACTGCAGGCATTGCTCATGAAATACAAAACCCGCTAAACTTCGTGAATAATTTTTCGGAAGTAAATGCAGAACTAATCGACGAAATGGAGCAAGAGATTGAAAAAGGAAACCTGGAAGGAGCAAGAGCCTTGACAAAAGATATAAGAGAAAATGAGCGAAAAATAAATCATCATAGCAAAAGAGCGGATGCAATAGTAAAAGGAATGTTGCAGCACAGCCGAAGCAGCAGTGGTCAAAAAGAATCAACAGATATCAATGCTTTAGCTGATGAATATTTAAGATTAGCTTATCATGGTTTACGGGCCAAAGACAAATCATTCAATTCGAAATTTGAAACACAATTTGATAACAATATCGACAGGGTAAACATAATTCCCCAGGACATTGGCCGGGTATTGGTTAACCTGATCAACAATGCTTTTTATGCAGTGGTCGAGAAGAAAAAAATGTCTACCAATGGTTATGAACCCTCAGTAGCGATCAGTACAAAAAAATTAAGTGACAAGATCGAGATCAAAGTCAGGGATAACGGAAATGGAATTCCTCAAAAAGTTTTAGATAAAATATTTCAACCATTCTTTACCACCAAACCAACAGGTGAAGGAACGGGGTTAGGTTTATCCTTGAGTTATGATATTATTACAAAGGGACATGGTGGTGAGTTGAAAGTAGAAACAAAAGAGGGAGAGGGGAGTGCGTTTATTATTCAATTGCCCAATCAGCCATCATAATGAGATACCCTCTAAGACTGTTCTTTTTTATCCTGTTTCCATTTCTGACAAATGCACAGCAGCAGGGATTGGATAGTTTAAAAAATATTTTTTTAAACGCGACGGATGATTCGGTACGTTTTGGAACAGCCACCAGGATCTATGCTTACTACGAAGAGTTAAACAGGGATTCCGCATTGTATTATACTGATCAGTGTATACAATTGGCCCGTAGGAACAATAAAAAGATGAATGAAGTTCCTTCGCTCTGTCAGAAAGCTTATCAACAGTTGAATATGGGGCGATTTGCAGAATCACTTGAAAGTTTATTTACTGCTTTTAATATTGCTGAAGATCCACAAAACGAAAAGTATTATTGGACATTTGATTCACTTCACTGGATCTTTGACAAACATACTTCTGAGTCTAACAGGAGATTATCGGGTCTTGCCTATACTCATCATATTTCGGGTGTTTTAATGTGGCGTACTCAGAATACTGAGCGGGAGATCTTTCATTTTAGAATGGCAAAATCCATTGGTGATGATATCAATAACGTCACCCGGTCCCAGCTTGCGGATATGAATCTGGGAAGGGCTTATACAAATATTAATAAGCTGGATTCTGCATTGATCTTTGAAAAAGAAGCTCAAAGGCTTGCCTGGAAGAGTGGCTATTTAAAATACCTGCCGTTTAATTTATATCAACAAGGTCTCATTTATCTAAGGATGAAAGACACAGTGACAGCAACATATTATTTTCATGGTTCAGTGAAATTAGGAATTGAATTATCGAACCTCAGTGCTCTGGGTCGATCGTACTACGAGCTAACCAAAATTTACATTGAAAAAAACAACAAGGATTCGAGTCTGTATTATGGACAAAAAACACTTAACACATTATACACTCTTGGTCCTATGGCTGGAATTGATCTGAATATTGGGATTGCTTATGAAAACATGTTTCATGTTTATAAATTGAGAAACGAGGTTGACAGCGCCTATAAATACCAGGGCCTCGCCCTTGAAGCCAACGACAGCATTTATAATAATCGCATAAAAAATTTAGCTGCGTTCCAAAGCCTGACACTTAAAGAACAATTTCGCTTGCAAAATGTAGAAAAAGAAAAAGTAGTGTATCAAAATAAGATCAGGATCTATTTTTTACTGGCGGGTATCGGCATGTTATTATTGCTAGCAATTATTTTTTACAGGAACAATCGTCAAAAAAATAAAGCAAAAATAAAAATAGAGCAAGCTTATGATAATTTGAAAGCTACTCAACAGCAACTTATTCAATCTGAAAAAATGGCTTCGCTTGGTGAACTCACAGCTGGTATTGCACATGAAATTCAAAACCCCTTGAACTTCGTCAATAATTTTTCAGATGTTAATAAGGAATTGGCCGATGAATTAGAACAGGAAATCGATAAAGGAAATTATGCAGATGCAAAAACAATTGCAAAAGACATCAAAGGCAATGAACAAAAGATAAATCATCATGGTAAAAGAGCGGATGCAATTGTAAAAAACATGCTTCAACATAGCCGCAGCAGTAGTGGAACAAAAGAATTAACTGATCTCAATGCGCTGGCTGATGAGTATTTAAGATTGTCTTATCATGGCCTTCGTGCAAAAGACAACTCATTTAATGCCACAATGAAAACAGATTTTGATGAGAGTATTGGAAAAATAAATATCATTCCACAGGATATTGGCAGGGTTGTTTTGAATTTGATCAACAATGCATTTTATGCAGTGGATGAAAAGAAAAAAGGAAATCAAAACGGATACGAACCAACTGTTTCAGTTAGCACAAAAAAGAATAATGGAAAAGTTGAAATAAAAGTTGCTGATAATGGCAATGGCATTCCTAAAAAAGTGGTTGATAAAATATTTCAGCCATTCTTTACAACCAAACCAACAGGACAGGGAACGGGTTTAGGCTTATCGTTGAGTTATGATATTGTAAGAGCACATGGCGGTGAGTTGAAAGTGGAAACAAAAGAGAATGAAGGGACGGAATTTATTATCATCTTATAAAACTTATAATGAAAAGAAACCTTTTTAAGCTCTCATTACTTTTTTCTTTCTTCTTTTTTTCGAAGCATATAGTTGCTCAAAATAATTTAGATAAAACGGTAACACAACTCTCAAAGGATACTAACGAAGTCAAAAGATTGATCGATGTTGCAGGAGGCTATCGATTCTCAAAACCGGATTCATCGATCATTATTGCTGAAGAAGCTCTTTTACTGTCACGTCAATTAAATTTTGTAAGCGGGGAGGCACAGGCATTACTCACTCTTGGCGAAGATTATCGGCTAGGTGGTGATTTCCCGCAAGCATTAGAGAATTTGTTCAAGGCATTGGAATTGAGCAGAGACATAGGCGACCCAGAAATAGAGGCAAGTAGTTTGAATTTTATTGGAGGTGCTTATGTTGATCTTGGTGAACCAAGACAAGGTCTTAATTATCTTTTGCTGGCAAAGAAAATTTATGATAAACTCTCTTTGCCAATATTGAGCAGTTTTGGTTCAACAAATATTGGTCAGGCTTATGAACATTTAAACATTCTTGACTCAGCTTTATTTTTCCATGAAAAAGCTTACCAGGTTCTAACCAGTATAAATTCTGCGGATATGACCAGGAGTCCGTTAAGGTCTCTAATATTAAGACTTCTTGGAAATGTACAATACCACTTAGGTAATTATGATAAAGCCCTAAGCTATTACCGGGAAGTTATTAGCAACAATGACCTGTTAAACATCAGTAGTTCTCAATTTCAAATTGCGGAATATTTTTTTAAAATAAAAAATAACCCAGACTCTAGTCTTTATTATGCATTGCTGTCATTTAATAACGGGCATAGGTCATTTCAAAAAACGAATGTGCTGGCTGCCAGCAGGATACTTGCAAAATTATATAAGCAAAAAAACAGGTTGGATAGTGCTTATTACTATCATGAAATATCATTGGAAATGAATGATAGCCTTTTTGGTCCTGAAAAAACTCATAAACTTCAATTGCTGGCCATTAATGAACAGCAAAGGCAGCAAGAGATCAGGCAAGAAAAGGAAAGCTTAAAAAATAAGATGCGTATATATATTTTGTTGGCGGCCGTTGGAATATTCTTACTGCTTGCCATTATATTTTATTACAATAACCGGCAGAAACAAAGAACAAATAAAGTTTTGGAGGATACGCTTGGTAATTTAAGATCCACCCAATCACAACTTATTCAATCCGAAAAGATGGCTTCGTTAGGAGAGCTTACAGCAGGCATTGCACATGAAATTCAAAACCCGTTGAATTTTGTCAATAATTTTTCTGAAGTAAATGATGAACTGCTTAATGAATTAACAACGGAAGCCGATAAGGGTAACCTAGATGAAGTGAAGGCAATTGCGAAAGATATTAAATTCAATTCTGAAAAAATAAACCATCACGGTAAAAGAGCAGAAGCTATAGTGAAAGGCATGTTGCAACACAGCCGTAGTAGCAGTGGACAAAAAGAGCCAACAGATATTAATGCTTTAGCTGATGAATACTTGCGATTAGCTTATCATGGACTGAGGGCTAAGGATAAATCATTCAATGCAACAACTAAAACTGATTTTGATAGCAAGATCGACAAGGTTAATGTAATGCCACAGGATATTGGTAGAGTTATTCTTAATTTGATCAATAATGCATTTTATGCGGTTGATGAAAAGAAAAAAGCCCTTCAACCCTCTAATGGGGGAGTTGAATACGACCCTACTATTTCAGTAAGTACAAAAAAGAATAACGGAAAGGTTGAAATAAAAGTCAGTGACAATGGCAATGGCATTCCTCAAAAAGTTTTAGACAAGATCTTTCAACCATTCTTTACAACTAAACCTACAGGACAAGGAACAGGTTTGGGTTTATCATTGAGTTATGATATTGTGAAAGCACATGGCGGAGAATTGAAAGTGGAAACGAAAGAAGGAGAGGGAACTGAGTTTATTATTCTTTTGCCAGTGTAGTCATAGTAAATGTTAACTTTAAACTTACAGCGGGATCACGGTAAAAAAACAGTGCTTAGAAAACGGAAACTTATTTACATCAATAAATAATCTTTTAATAAAAATTGTATGAAACATTATTGCTTATTTGTTTTAGGATCACTTCTATTATTGTCCACAAACAAATCATGGGCCATTGATGGTACAGACACCCGACTGCTTTGGCAGCCGGCTATCAGTAAAGATCATATCGCATTTATTTATGCGGAAGACCTTTGGGTAGCCAACAGGGATGGTTCTAATCCCCGCAGAATTACTGCGAGTGAAGGATCAGAATCAAACCCGGTGTTTTCTCCTGACGGAACTATGATCGCTTTTATCGGTCAATACGATGGTAACACCGATGTTTTTATTGTACCTGCTACCGGTGGTATTCCAAAGCGATTGACATGGCATCCCGGCGGAGACCTTGTTCGTGACTTTTCACCAGACGGCAAAAAAATATTATTTGCATCCCAAAGAAATAGTTTTACAAATCGTTATGTTCAGTTGTTTACAGTAGATGTAGCAACTGGTGCAGAAGAACAACTTCAGATCCCCAATGCTTTTTGGGCTTCTTATAGTCCTGATGGTAACAGCATTGCATATACTACCATACCTGACAGGTTTGAGCAATGGAAAAATTACAGAGGTGGTACAGCGAGCCGCATTTGGCTTTATGATATTAAGAGTCATAAAGTGGTAGAGATCCCGAAACCATCAGGTGGCAGTAATGATTCAAAACCTGTGTGGAAGGGTAACAAAGTTTATTTTCGAAGCGACAGGAATGGTGAGTTTAATTTATACAGCTATGATCCATCAACAAAAGCAGTCAGCCAGTTAAGTAAGTTCGATGATTTCCCTGTATCAAGCCTGGAAGGAAGCAATGGCGATATCATATTTTCACAGGCAGGTTATCTCCATATTTATAATATACAGGATAATAAACTTTCCCGTTTAAAGATTGGCATTACAGCTGACCTGCTGGATTATCGTCCCAGGTTTGTTAAGGGTGATCAATACATTCGTAGTGCACACTTTTCTCCTTCAGGTGTAAGGGTAGTTTTTGATTTTCGTGGTGATATTATTACAATTCCAGCACAAAAAGGTGATGCCTTGAATCTCACAAATACACCCGGTGTACACGAAACTTCCCCGGCATGGTCGCCAGATGGAAAGAGCATTGCTTATTTCAGTGATGCTTCCGGCGAATATGCGCTGCATATTAAAAACCAGGATGGAAGTGGTGATGTAAAAATGATTTCGTTGAACGGATCAGGATTTTATTCTTCTATCTACTGGTCTCCGGATGCCAAAAAACTTTGTTTTGTTGACAACGGACGAAGATTATACCTGCTTGATGTAGCAAGTAGCAGCATTCATAAAATTGCAGAAGATAGTTATTATACGCCAGGTCCTTTCAGGGAGTTGTTTGGAAGTTGGTCGGGTAATGGTAAATATGTTGCTTACACAACTATAACCGAGACTAATTTTGAAAGAGCATGGATCTACTCAGTTTCTGAAAACAAATCTTATGCGCTTACTGATGGAATGTCGAATGCAACTGAACCGGTTTTCGATCCTTCAGGAAAATATTTGTATTTGCTCGCAAGCACCGATGCCGGTCCTGTTGTCAATTGGTTTGATCAGTCCAGTGAAGACATGGAAGCTACCAATTCAATTTACCTGGTTACACTTCAAAAAAATGTGATGTCACCTTTTGCAAAAGAAAATGAAACAGAAGAAATAAAAGATACGGCAAGTGCAAAGTCGTCAGCAAAGACAGACTCAAGTAAAACCAATTTGAAAATTGACTGGGATGGTATTCAGAACAGGATAGTCCCACTACCACTTCCGCGTGGAATATATCGTTCCCTGGCTGTTCCGAAAGAAGGTGAGCTCTATTATATATCTGTTGCACCGCATGATGCTGCTCCAAGCATGTTCCATAATTACAGTTTGAAAAAAAGGAAAGATGAACCTATAATGCCGGCAGACGGATTTATAATAGCAGCGAAAGGCGAGAAAATGTTATTCGTTAATAAAGGAAAATGGGGCATAGTGGCAACAGGTCAAAAGCCTGGCCCAGATGCTATGCTCAATACTTCTTTATTGCAGGTAAAAATTTCTCCGCAGGAAGAATGGAAAAATATTTTCAACGAAGCATGGCGTGTAAATCGTGATTACTTCTACGATCCTAATATGCATGGTGCTAATTGGCCGGCGATGAAGAAAAAATATGAGGCGCTGTTGCCCGATGTTGCAAGCAATAACGATCTATACCGGATTATGACATGGATGTTTAGCGAATTATCAGTAGGCCATCATAGGTTTACTGCAACAGGTGACAGGCGTACGAATCCTGATTTTGTTCCTGGCGGATTACTTGGTGCAGATTATGAAGTAAGCAACAATCGTTATCGCATAAAAAAGATATATGGTGGATTAAACTGGAATCCCGATCTGCGTTCGCCACTTACAGAACCTGGAGTTGATGTGCATCCAGGAGATTATATTTTAACGGTGAATGGTAATGATGTAACAACTGATAAAAACTTTTATAGTTATTTTGAAAACACTGCCGAAAAGATCATCACGCTGACAGTAGCAGCCACCGCCGATGGTCAAAATAAACGAATAGTAAAAGTGGTACCCGTTGCCAATGAAGGCGCATTGCGAAACAGGGATTGGGTAGAAGGAAATATTAAAAAAGTAAATGAAGCTACCAATGGACAAGTAGCTTATGTGTATGTGCCTAATACTGCAGCAGATGGTCATGAATATTTCAAACGTTATTTCTTTCCTCAAGCCAATAAATCCGCCATTATAGTAGATGAAAGATTTAATGGTGGTGGCCAGCTTGCCGATTATTATATTGACATTCTGAAACGTCCAGTTCAATCATATTGGAAACTACGGTATGGAAAAGATCAAAAGGCACCGAATGCTTCAATACAAGGACCTAAAGTAATGCTGATCGATGAAACAGCTGGCTCAGGTGGTGATTATCTGCCTTATCTTTTTCGGCAGGCTAAGTTGGGTACTCTTGTAGGAAAAACAACATGGGGTGGGCTTGTTGGAATTTTAGGTTTCCCTGATTTTATAGATGGAGGCAGTGTTACTGCTCCTAACCTTGCTTTCTATGATGAAAAAGGTTTTGGCATTGAGAATGTTGGTACCCCACCCGATGTGGAGGTTGAGCAATGGCCTTCTGAAGTAATTGGTGGACATGACCCGCAGTTGGAAAAAGCGATTGAAATTGTGATGCAGCAACTAAAAACTAATCCTCCAAAACAGGTACCGACACCTGCTTTTCCAAAAAAAGCAAGATATTGATCGGTTGGGTAAATAAAATAGGAAAGTGAAGTAAGTAGATTAGGTTTATTATTAAGCTATGATATTATTAAGGTGTTGACAGACTTTTTAGTGACACCATTTTATTTTTTATATGCACAAAAGACTTTTATTTTCTGCGCTCCTTCTTATAAGTATCCCCTTTTTTTCACAGAGGAAGGAAGTGAGTTTATTATTTCTCTTCCGGTACACTAATATTTTTGACCTTTGCGTTCAAATAGTGCCTGATGAAAAATAAAAGCAAACCTGAATTGCTATTGGAAACTTTCCTCAGGTTAGTTTCTGCTATTTTAGGCCAGACAGAAAATCCGGAAGCAGACTTGCGGGAAATGATGTCGGATAGTATCAAAGGATTTGGAACGGGGAAACATGAGATCTTTAATAGCTTCAATGAATACATGGAAAAGATCTTTAAAATATTTGGTAAGCAACTGCCTGCAGGAACCAAACTTCATTTTATAGACATACAATCCGAGGTTCTGGATGCTGTTGGAATCGTTCACGCCACTTATGAAATAAATTATACGCTAGATGGGATTGAAAACAATTATTACGGAAGACGATCAACTGTATTTCAATGGGACAATGATCGTTGGCATGCAATTCATTTACACGTATCGGAGCCATCTGCGCACCTGGCCGCCGGCGAAAGTTGGCCGGTGAAAGCTTTAAAGGCCCAAAATGAGGAATTAAAAGAACAAGTTTTAATACGGACTGAAGAATTAAGCAAGTCATTAAATGATTTGAAGGCAACACAGCAACAGCTTATTCAATCTGAAAAAATGGCTTCACTTGGTGAATTGACTGCAGGTATTGCTCATGAAATTCAAAACCCGCTAAACTTTGTCAATAATTTTTCTGAAGTGAATGAGGAATTAATTAAAGAATTAAAGAATGAGGCTGATAAAGGGAACCTGGAAGAAGTGAAAGCAATAGCAAACGATATTGAATTTAATTCAGAAAAAATTAATCATCATGGAAAACGGGCCGATGCAATTGTAAAAGGAATGCTGCAGCACTCAAGAAGCAGCAGCGGCCAAAAAGAACCAACAGATATCAATGCATTAGCTAATGAATATTTAAGATTGGCCTATCATGGACTAAGGGCAAAGGACAAATCATTTAATGCGATGATGAAAACGGAGCTTGATGAAACGATTGGTAACATCAATATTGTGCCGCAGGATATCGGAAGGGTCATTCTTAATTTAATTACAAATGCTTTTTATACTGTTTCAGAAAAAAAGAAACAGGCAGGAGAGGATTACGAACCAACCGTTTCAGTAACTACAAAAAAAATAAATAGTAAAGTTGAAATAAAAGTAAGTGACAATGGAAATGGTATTCCACAAAAAGTGTTGGATAAAATATTTCAGCCATTTTTTACTACCAAACCAACGGGACAGGGAACAGGATTGGGGTTGTCGTTAGCCTATGATACTATCAAGGCACATGGTGGTGAAATAAAAGTGGAGACCACAGAAGGAGAAGGCACAGTTTTTTCAGTTATATTAGGTATTTAAAAATGCCTAATATCTGCTCCTATGATTTAACTTTATAGTTTTAGAAACCAATGCAAAAAACGAAATATGCCAAAATTTATTATTGAAAGGGAAATTCCTCAAGCCGGAAGCTTTGATATTAAACACTTAAAAGAAATTTCAAAAAAATCAAAAGAAGTACTTTGTACGCTTGGTACAGATATCCAATGGATCCATAGCTATGTAGCAGGAGATAAAATATATTGCATCTACATGGCAAAGGATAAAGAGATCCTTTTCGAGCATGCAAGGCTCGGTGGATTCCCCGCAAACTCGATTACGGAAGTATCTAATATTATAGATCCTGAATGGGGAGAATGATCATTCTGTAATTAATTATCATAATTATTTGATCTCTTGATATGGTAGGTCCCAGTCAGGTATAATTTTTATAGTCCAGGGATATGGATAATAATAAACACACACCGGATAGTGAAAAGGTCATGTTCCTTGAGGGGGAGTTAAAAAGAATGGAAAAAGAACTGGCGCAAAAGACCCGTGAAGTTGAAGTAGAAAAAGCATTGGAAAAAGTAAGGGTCAAGGCACTGGATATGAGAAATAGTTCTGAACTATCGGAGACTTCCACTATACTTTTTCAACAATTGAAAGAATTAAAGATCGATGCCATTCGATCAGGGGTCGGCATATTTGATGACGAAAATGATGCAATAGAGTTATGGGTTACATCTATTTCGCAAAATGGCAAATTATTTTTTGTATTGGATTATATTAATACAGGTGTTCATTCCGTATTTGAAAACATTATTGAAGCCAGGAGATCTCAAAAGTCTTTTGCACTTACCAAACTGGAAGGAAAAGATCTGTTGCATTACTATAAGACCATGTCCACCTATGCAACCATTTCTAAAAAAGGAGATAATCCTTTAACTGAGTTTTTTTATTCCTTCTTTTTTTCAGCAGGAGCGATCAATGTGGCTACGAATGAAGCATTAACACAGGAAGAGGAAGTGATCATGCTCCGCATGGCAAACGTATTTGGTCTTTTATATACACGGTTTCTTGATCTGAAAAAAATGGAAGAGCAGGCTATTTTGATAAACGAAGAAAAAAATGTGTTGGAAACGACATTGAATAATTTAAAAGCCATGCAAAACCAGCTAATCCAATCAGAAAAAATGGCGTCGCTTGGGGAACTCACCGCTGGTATTGCTCATGAAATTCAAAACCCGCTAAACTTCGTCAATAACTTTTCTGAAGTGAATGAGGAATTAATTAAAGAATTAAAGGATGAGGCTGTTAAAGGGAACCTGGAAGAAGTGAAAGCAATAGCAAATGATATTGAATTTAATTCAGAAAAAATTAATCATCATGGAAAACGGGCCGATGCAATTGTTAAAGGAATGCTGCAGCACTCAAGAAGCAGCAGCAACCAAAAAGAACTAACAGATATAAATGCATTAGCTAATGAATATTTAAGGTTGGCCTATCATGGATTAAGGGCGAAAGACAAATCATTTAATGCGACGATAAAAACCGATCTTGATGAAACGATTGGTAACATTAATATTGTGCCACAGGATATCGGAAGGGTCATTCTTAATTTAATTACAAACGCCTTTTATACTGTTTCAGAAAAAAAGAAGCAAGCAGGTAATGATTATGAACCAATAGTTACCGTCAGTACTAAAACTGTAAAGCCCCCTTTAGGGGGTTTGGGGGTTGAAGTAACAGTGAAAGATAATGGCAATGGAATTACTTCAAAGGTTTTTGATAAGATCTTTCAACCATTCTTTACTACAAAGCCAACAGGCGAGGGAACAGGTTTAGGTTTATCTTTGAGCTATGATATTGTAAAAGTACATGGAGGGGAGCTTAAAGTGGAAACAAAAGAAGGAGAAGGGTCGACATTCATTATTTATTTACCAACTTGAATCAATGGTTGTTAAATTTTCAATATTAATAGGTTTAAGTTTTTTTATTTTTTCTTTTAATGAGAAGCAAGAAAAAAATAATGCTGCGATATATAAAGCAATTTCTGAAAAAGATCTTTTTGAATCAGAAGAAATACTTTCAATTTCATTAAAGGGTAATATCCGGGATTTACTAAACGACAGAGAGGATAAATCAAAATATCGCCCCATCACTCTTTCCTATAGAAATAAGGATAGTAGCGAGGTAAACATTCCAGTACAAATGAAAACAAGAGGACATTTCAGAAAGCAAAAAGGAAATTGTAAATACCCTCCTTTGCAGATCAGCTTTCCTGCTGATGTTGATCGTTTATCAACTGTATTCAACGGCCAAAAAAAATTGAAACTGGTGATGCCTTGCACCGGTGATGATTATATTATTCGTGAATGGCTTGTTTATAAGATCTACAATTTAGTTACACCAAGGAGTTTCAGAGCCAGGCTTGTGCGAATAGATCTTGATGACAGTAAAAGTAAGAAACAAGCAACGCCATTCTATGGTTTTCTGATTGAAGATGAAAAGCACATGGCTGCACGTAATAAAGCAATTGCAGTAGAGCAGAAACTCAGACCCGAGCAAACAAAGGAAGATGATTTTTTAACAATGGCTGTATTTGAATACCTGATCGGTAACACAGACTGGTCTGTGCAATATTTGCAAAATATCAAATTGTTGAAAACAGAATCTTCTACCCAATTAATTACGGTTCCTTACGATTTTGATCATTCCGGAATTGTAAATGCTCCTTATGCACAGCCGGCTGAAGAATTGTTGATGAAGTCTGTGCAGGAACGTCGCTATCGAGGCTATTGTATGCCGGATCTGAAAGCATTTGAAAAGCCGATCGCCTTGTACAACAGATTAAAAAGTGACATTTATAACTTATTTACTAAGTGCAGCTTGCTCGATGCAAAATATATTAAGTCTATTACAAAATATCTTGATGAATTTTATGCAACGATCAATGATCCCAAAAGCTGGCAAAAGGATTTTGCTTATCCCTGTGATAAAAATGGAACAGGTAATGTAGTGATCAAAGGATTGAAAGAAGATTGATCTAATACTCAGGCAGATTATTTATTTACCATTTCTTCGGTGCCTGTCCAGTTATGTGGCACACCTTCTCTCAAGTATTTTTTTGTATTGTTAAGAAAATAATGTGAAGTGAGGTCATCAGGATCAGTAGTTAGAATAGTTTGAAAGATTTGTAATGCATTTTCAAACTGTTGATCATGATAGGAGATCATTGCTTTGTTAAATTGTGAAAGTGTTTGCCTTTTTCTTTCAAATTGCAATTCATCAAATCCATTGATGCATTCAATAATGCTGAGCAGGTTGTTTTTCCCTTTTAGTTTTACGCTGCCAAGATGCCTGAAATGAAAATTATTCTGACCATTCAAATATTGAAGTGTATCATCACTTAACAACAAAGGAGATTTATAATATTTGGTCAGGCTTTCAATTCTTGCAGCCGTATTTACTGTATCTGATATTGTAGCTGCATCCATTCTGAATTCATCACCAGTAATACCCATGATAAGTGAACCAGTATGCATGCCAATGCCGGCCCTGATAGATGGAAGCCCGGTTTCTTTTCTTTCTTTATTTAATTCATGAACGGCTTTCTGCATTCCCACAGCGGCACGTAAGGCATCTTCAGGGTTTTCGGGGAAGATCGCCATGATCGAATCGCCGAGATACTGATTAATAAAACCATTGTTTGATCTTATTACAGGACCAAGTCTTGCATTGAAGGATGAAACGAAATGAAAATTTTCTTCCGGCGTCATCTTTTCAGAAAGAGTTGTGAAGTCACGTATATCTGTAAATAGAACGGTAACTATTTTTTCAACCTGGTCACCAAGCTTTACATCAGTCAATGTTTCTTTGCCTAATGACCTGATAAACTCATGCGGTACAAATTTCTTTGTTACTTCATGAATACGAAGCATGGCTTCTTCTCTTTCTCTCGCTTCACGAATATTCTTTTCATAGAGCATGGCGCTTTCAATAGCGGTAGAAGATTGCAAAGCCAGGGTTACTAATAATTTTAAATGTGCCGCAGAATATTGTTCAACGTTTTTGCCGGCGAGAATGATAGCACCCATTATACGATGCTTTACTTTCATGGCAGCATAAATAAGTGAATGCACATCATTTTCAATGATTCCTTTCTCTTTTAATAGAGACAGATCAGTAATGATCTCAGATTGACCGCTGAGACCTATCTTGAGCAGTACACCGGGATTGTTTCGAAGCTGTTCTTGATTAAATAGTAGCTCACCTGATCTTGCAGGTACAGCTAATTGTTTCTTTTCTTCATTCCATAATACAATTACCCCACTGTCTGAAGGAATGGAATGTATAGCTTGCTCTAGCGTTAATTGTGCAATAACATCCGGATCAATTGTCTGCGTTAACTGTTCAGAGAAATTATAAATGACATTCAGTTCCTGGTAAAGACCAAGCACCTCTGTTCCCAATTTCTTTTTCTCAGCTTCTTTTTGTGCCAGGTAAGTAATAAGGTTGGCAATCAGTAATGATTTTTCATCTCCTTTTATCCAACCGATAATTTCATTATCTAGATTTACAGGAAAGGAGGATCCAGGAGTTTCAGTTGGATTACCCAACAACAGTTTTCCATTTTCGTCTTCGATCCATGTGGCTTCCTTCAATTGATCCATTAAAGCCAGCACAGCAGAATTAATTTCATTCTTCTTACCGACTATATTTTTTAGACTAACTCTTGCCATAATTTCTCAGCTATATTGGTGTTGCTTGTAATTTTTTGATGGTTGGTCCGATTTTTTTTCTATCATTCAATGCCCAGAACTTCTTTTGCTTTTGATAGAATTATTTCGGGATCGAAAGGTTTTGTCATATAAACATCGGCGCCAACTTCCTGCCCTCTTTGGCGATCAAGTTCCTGTCCTTTTGCTGTAAGCAGAACAATAAAGACATTATTCAGTCCCAGTTCTTTTTTTACACGGCGACAAACTTCCATGCCATTCATTTTAGGCATCATCACATCCAAAAACACCAGTTTCGGGCTTTCTTTTTGAATAATGTCAAGAGCAATTTCTCCATTCTCCGCTGTTAAAAACTCCACGCCTTCGTCTTCCAGTTCTTCCAATGTTTGCTCTATCAGCATACGAATATGTGCTTCGTCGTCTACAATTAAGATCTTTTGTTCCATTTTTATTACTACTTTTTGTTTATAAGATTTTATTGATAAACAAGGAATAAAACATTCTCTAATCCTTTTTCAAATCGGATTGTTTGTACGATATCCTGTTTACCGGAAAGAACCGAGTTGATAATTATTATATCCGGTTGATTGGCGATCGCTTTTTCCAGCAATTCTTTTTCATTTGCTTCCATTACTGAATAACCTTTTGTCTTCAGTACTTCAGTCAGTGTATTAACTGTTGCACTATCCTGGTCAACTACCATCACTTTCTTTTTTGATTTACCCTGTTCAAGCAAACTTCCAATTTCACTGAAGAGCAAACCTGTATCTATTGGTTTAGTAAGATACCTATCCACACCGATCCTGAATCCTCTTGTTTTATCTTGTACTATTGATAATACTATGATCGGTATGTCCATTGTTTGAGGATCATTTTTCAGAACAGCAGCCACATCAAACCCATTCATCTCCGGCATCATAATATCAAGAATGATAAGATCAGGTCGTTGTTTTCTTACAGCAGCCAATGCTTCTTTACCATTTCGGGCTTCTTCAATACTATATCCTGCATCACCTAATTCTTGCTGAAGTAAGGAGCGAATTGAATCATCGTCATCAACAATAAGGATCTGAGATGCTTTACCTATGATGTTGATATTTGATTGCGCAACCTGTTCTTTTAATTGTTTTACCAGGTCATCCAGGTGCATTGGGCGGGCAACACCATTTGTTTTAGTAATTGGCAGAGCAAAAGAAAAAGTGCTTCCTTTTCCAACTTCACTCTCCAACCAGATCCTGCCACCGTGATGTTCTACTATTTCTTTACAAATAGGCAAACCAAGTCCGGTTCCTTTTGGTTTATCAGTTAATGTATCACCACCCACTTGTTTGAATTGTTCGAAGACAGCACCAAAATCTCCCGGGGCGATACCAATACCAGTGTCACTGATGCTGACAACGATCTCATCTTTTTGTTGAGAGACAGTACAAGTAACAGAACCTTTATCAGTAAATTTTACTGAATTAGAAATAAGATTGATGATCACTTGGATCAGCTTATCCCTGTCGCCTGTTATAGCGGGAAGATCGATATCAATATTTTTTACCAGCTTCAACGCTTTTTGATCGAATAAAGAAGTGGTGGCTGCTATGGCTCTCTCAGCAACTTCTGACATGGAAACACTTTCCTGGTTCCATTCCATTTTACCGGCTTCAATTTTTGCAAGATCAAGCACATCATTGATCAAGTGTGTTAATCGTTCCCCTTCAGAAATTACTACATGAAGATTTTCT
>Ga0105242_10001638_pt1 | contig 17672 bp, 14 predicted proteins | sample KBSM24metaG_FD_81521 | JGI IMG/M metagenome (GOLD analysis project Ga0105242, IMG submission 81521) | Miscanthus rhizosphere microbial communities from Kellogg Biological Station, Michigan, USA - KBS M2-4 metaG | ecosystem: Host-associated > Plants > Roots > Rhizosphere > Soil | place... | reverse complement strand
GGGTTTCTTTCCGAGAACGCCGATTTCGCCGAAGTGTGCGAGACCAGCGGCCTGAAGTTCATCGGCCCTCCGGCCGACGTGATCCGCCGCATGGGCCTGAAGCAGATCGCGCGTGCCGCCATGGAAGAAAACGGCGTGCCCATTCTGCCCGGTTCCGAAGGCATCCTTAAGAACCTGGAGGAAGCCGTCGAAATCGCGGAGCGCATCGGATACCCGGTGATGCTCAAAGCCTCGGCGGGCGGCGGCGGGCGGGGCATGCGCATCGTCCGCAAGCAAGAAGAGCTGGGACCCTTGATGGCGCAGGCGCAGGCCGAAGCTGCCGCGGCGTTCTCCTCGGGCGACCTGTACATGGAGAAGCTGGTTGAGAATCCGCGCCACATCGAATTCCAGGTATTGGCGGACCAGCACGGGGACGTGGAGATTCTGGGCGAACGCGAATGTTCCATCCAGAGGCGGCATCAGAAGCTGATCGAAGAGTCGCCGTCGACGGCCATGACGGCGGATTTGCGCCAATGCACGGGAGACCGTTTACGAGCAGCGATGAAGGCCGTGGGGTACGCTAACGCCGGCACGGTCGAGTTCCTGATGGATGCCTCGGGAAAGCTCTATTTCATAGAAGTGAACGCCCGCATCCAGGTGGAGCATCCGGTCACCGAAATGGTCACCGGAATCGATCTGGTCAAGAGCCAGATCCTGGTGGCAGCGGGCAAGAAGCTGGACGAAATCCTGACGCGTCCGATTCAACTGCGCGGTCACGCCATCGAGTGCCGCATCAATGCCGAGCATCCGGATACGTTCGTCCCCTCGCCGGGGACGATTACGGGTTTGAACCTTCCGGGAGGAGCGGGCATTCGAGTGGACACAGCAGCGTATCAGGACGGTGTGGTATCGCCGTACTACGACTCGCTGGTGGCCAAGCTGATCGCCTATGGTGCCGATCGCTCGGAAGCGGTCGCACGGATGCAGCGCGCGTTAACAATGTTCGTGGTGGAGGGGATCTATACCTCGATGCCCCTGCACCAGCGCATCCTCAAGCATCCGGAGTTTGTCGCCGGAAGAATCGACACGGGATTCCTCTCACGCCACGGCTTCATTGCCGATAAGAAATAGCAGCGGATCAGAGCTCAAAAAGGGTCCTGCCTGTGCTATGCTTACCGTGTCCGCGCCCTTTCTTGGAGGAGGAAGTTGGCGCTGCCAACACAAACAATAAGGCCCTGCTTCTCGGAGGAGCATCGGTTGCCAATGGAATCAAAGGGTTGCGCCCTGTGGTGCCGCTTCTCTTACGTTTTGGCTGCTATTTTCCCGTCTATCTACCTCTGGTTGTAAGGTGACCTTAACACGGAATTAAGTAACATCTCCGCCCCGATCTTCATGGGGCTCTGAATTGCCGATAGTACCAGTACCGCTTATTATCGGGACGGAGATCAAGAGGGGTCGATATGGAAACTGTGACCGAACCTGTGAACGATAGCCCAGAGATCACTGAGAAGAAAAAGACCACGGTGCGGATCGTTCTAGCGGACGACCATCCGATTGTGCGCGACGGCTTGAAGAAGCTTCTCCAACTGGAAGAGGATTTTGAAGTGGTCGGCGAAGCCGGCGACGGGCGCGAGGTTCTCGAGAAGGTCCACGAGCTCGACCCCGACGTGCTGCTTCTCGACCTCCGCATGCCTAACCTGGACGGCCTGTCGGCATTGCAAGCGTTGCAGCAGACCAACAAGCGCACCCGGGTCATTATCCTGACGGCTTCCGAAGACAAGAACGAGTTCGTACAGGCCATGAAGCTGGGCTGCAGCGGCATCGTGCTGAAGCAGACGGCTCCCGATTTGATCGTGAAGAGCATCCGCAAGGTCCACTCCGGCGAAATCTGGCTGGACTCGCTGACCACGGCTGCGGTGATGCGGCACTTTTCCACCGGTCAGGAGGGATCGGGCGGGCAAGGCGGCGGCAAGGGCCGCGAGCGCAGTCCTTTGTCCACACGCGAGCGCGAAATCGTCGCGCTGGTGGCGCAGGGTTACAAAAACAAGGAAATGGCCGAGAAGATGTTCATCAGCGAGCAGACGGTCAAGAACCATCTGCACAACATCTTCGACAAACTTGGCGTCTCAGACCGCCTGGAACTGGCGCTCTATGCCATCCACAAGGGCTTGCACTTGACGGGTGACCCGCCGGCGGCGCCCACGAACGGCATCAAGTAGAGCGGCTCCAACCCGCGCCGTAAAACGCTATTCGTTGGTCATTCATTCCTCAGCGCGACAACAGGATCCACGCGCATGGCGCGGCGGGCCGGAATCAGGCAACCTAGGGTACCCGCCAGAACCAGCGCGGCGGAGGCCACGACGAGAGTGATCGGATCAGCGGGGGAAACCTGGACCAACATGGACGTCAGGATACGGTTTACGGCAAACGAAGCGGCTAGCCCGACCGTCAGTCCAATCGCCAAGGGAATCATTCCCTGCCTGAACACGAGTCTGAGAATATCGCGCGGCGTTCCGCCAATCGCCATCCGAATTCCAATCTCCTGAGTGCGCTGGCTCACTGAATGGGCGATTACAGTATATAGGCCGATCGACGCCAGCAGCAGAGCAATCGCCGCAAAGATCAGGAACAGAGATCCATAGAACCGGCTATCCCAAAATCTTTCCATGCGGTCAGCTATAGCCATGGGGCCATACAGAGGCAGACTGGGATCCAATGCTTGGACCTCCTGCCTAAACGCAGTTGTCAGCCCAGCCGGACGGAAGCTTGTTCGCACGAGAATCCACGCACCTCCTCCCGGTTTTTGCCGGTAGGGCAAGTAAACAATAGGATCGAAAGCTTGCCGGGTCTGGTCATTCTGGATGATGTTCGAGGCGACGCCCACAACCGTTCGCCACGCCTCGGGTGTGTCCCCATCGAAGAAACGGAAACGTTTGCCCAGAGGGTCTTCTCCCGGCCAATATCTAGTCGCGAACAGTTGGTTCACGATTGCCACCGGAGCTGCCGAAAGCGCGTCGGCATCATTGAACTCACGGCCGGAGAGCATGGTCGCCTTCAGGGTCCGGAAGTACGCCGGGCTGATTTTCAGCGCGGAGAGTTTATGGCGACGGTCCTCGGGAGCATCGCCTGCAAGCTGGTACGAGAACTTCGAAGAGCCTGCGGCAGGGAGCGCGTCGGCAGTTGCCACCGATTCCACACCGGGCATCGCTTCCAGACGCGTCAGGAGCCGGTCGAAGAAAGAAATCTTGTCCGCCGCATGTGGATACTTTCCAGAAGGCAGATTCACGGATCCACCGAGCACATTGGCCGTATTGGCGCCGATATCCGCGGTGTGGATCTTCAGGTAGCTGCGGATCATCACGCCCGCTCCCGCCAGCAGCACAACGGCCAGTGCCATTTCTCCCGTAACCAGGAGGGCGGATAGATGCTTTCCGTGCCCCCCGCCCGTGGCGCTTCTGCCGCCGTCCTTTAATGACGCGTTGACATCGAGCTTCGAAAGCCGGAGCGCCGGCGCCAGCCCGAACAGCAATCCGGTTCCAATCGAAATCGCGATGAGGTACGTGAGGACGCGCTGGTCCATGGAATAGTCGAGGACCAACCAGGACGACTTATTAGCCATTGCGAGCGCGTAGCTGCGTACGCCCCAACTGGCGATCCACCAGCCGAGAAAGCCGCCTAGGCCTGACAGCATCACGCTCTCGATGAGGAGTTGCCGAATGATACGCCACCTTCCGGCGCCTAGCGCGATGCGGATGGAGATCTCGCGCGACCGCCCGATAGCGCGGGCCAGCAGGAGGTTCGCCAGATTGGCGCATGCGATCAAGAGCACCAAACCAACCGCGCCCCACATGGATCCGTAGATCATGGCTCCGTTGGGGCCGATGAAGAACTGGGTGAAGGTCTGTATGTCGGGCATCAACTCGCGATTGCTGACTGGGTACTCCGTCGCAAGCCGTCTTCCGATAATCTCCATTTCGGTCCGGGCGCTCTCGGCCGTAATGCCCTGAGCAAGGCGAGCGACGACCACCCAAGTGTCCCGGTTCTCGCGGCTCATGACCTTAGGCGTCTGGACCAATGGAACCCAAACATCTACGGTTTGCGGGAAAGAAAAGCCCTGAGGCATCACTCCGATGTAGGTCGTCAAGGCGCCGTTCATCCGCACGGTGCGACCAATGATGGCCGGATCCTTGGCGTAGCGGCGTTCCCAGAAGCCATAGTTCAGAATCGCGACCGGAGGCGCTCCGGGCATTTCATCGGAAGCCGTAAAATCCCGGCCCAGGATCGGTTTCTGGCCCACAAGTCTGAAGGTGTCGGCGCTGTTCTCGTTTCCGCTGAGATTCTCCGGAAAGCCGCTGGTATCGGTGAGGGCAATACCCACACCGTGAACGATCGCCATTCCCTCAAAAGATTTCGACTGGGCCTTCCAGTCCAGAAAATCGGGATAGGAGACGCAGCAGTTGGAGTTCTTATAGGAGATGTACCGAAGCCTTTCGTTGCCCTGGACCAGTGAGAATCCCTTGAAGAGCACGGCGTTCGTCACCGTGAAAACCGTGGCGTTGGCCCCAATACCGACAGCCAGCATCGTCACGGCCACGGCCGTGAATCCGGGATTATTCGCCAGTGTCCGAAGGCTTAAACGAATGTCGCCGAGCAAATGCATTTCTGCTTAGACGCTGAAAACCAGCCAAGACTTCCCACAAAGAACGGTCTCTTCAAACAGTTTTATCCTTCGAATAGCACAGCGGCTCCAGCCGGCACTCCATGCAACGCGGATTTCGGGCGATGCATAGCGCCCGGCCGTGATGGATGATCTGGTGCGAAAAAAGAATCCATTTATCTTTCGGAAGAATCTTCACCAGATCTTTTTCGATTTTGACTGGATCGGTTTCCTTGGTTAAATCGAGCCGCCGCGAGATCCGCTGGACATGTGTATCCACCACTACTCCGGATGCAATCCCAAAGGCCGTGCCCAAGACCACGTTAGCCGTCTTCCGCGCCGCCCCAGGTACCGTGAGAAGCTGATCGATATCCCGTGGGATCTCACCCCCGAAGTTCGAGAGTATCTTACGTGCCGCGCCTATCACCGACTTGGACTTGTTGTTGAAAAATCCAGTGGAGCGGATGTCCTGGGCGAGCTCTTCCTGCGCGGCACCGGCGAAGTCCTGAATGGTCGGATACTTCCGGAACAGACCGGGCGTGACCATATTGACGCGCTTATCGGTGCACTGGGCCGAAAGGATCGTGGCCACCAGCAGCTCCCAGGCGTTGGAGTGGTGCAGGGCGCAGGTGACGCCGGGATACATTTTGTCCAGGATCGCGAGGATTTTCTTGATCCGTGCCTGGCGCTCGGCCGCAGTCTTGGGCTTCAGAACCCTAGTCAAAATCGATGTCCCGCTTGGGCGGCGGCTCGTCCGGATTTTCCTTGGCGAGCTTCAGCATCTCGTCGAACTTCTTGCTGAGCACGTCATGGTGGACTTTGTGATCCTCGACGGACTTCTTGAAGGCGTCCTCGCGGCGGCCAGCCTCGGTCTTGAAGCGGCTCACGGCGGACTCCATGTCGGCGAAGGTAGCGGGCTTCTCGTGGGCTTTGTGCCGGATTACCGCCGAGGTGGCGGGATCGATGTGCAGCTCCGCCTGGCAGCAGGGGCACGTCACGGTAATGAGGGCCGGATTGGCCATACGAAGTCTATGGTAACAAGGTACACTGATCGGACAGGAGAACGGACATGATTTCAGAATTCAAGAAATTCATCATGCGCGGGAACGTGATGGATCTGGCGATCGGCGTGATCATCGGCGCGGCGTTCGGTAAGATCGTGACGTCCTTGGTGGATGATGTCCTGATGCCGGTAATTGGACTGGCGGCCGGCAAGCTGGATTTCTCAAATCATTTCATCAGCCTGAATGGCCAGGATTATCCCACTCTGGCCGCGGCCAAGGCGGCCGCAGCCCCCACACTCAACTACGGACTGTTTATCAATGCGGTGATCCAGTTTCTGATTGTGGCCTTTGTGATTTTCCTGATCGTGAAGCAGGTGAACCGTTTGATGCCCCCGCCCCCCCCGCCTCCGGAGTCGACCAAGGACTGCCCGCAGTGCTTCACGAAGATTCCCATACCAGCGAAGCGCTGCCCGGCGTGCACGTCGGCGCTTTAAAAGGAAAAGCCCGCCGTTAACCGGCGGGCTCTCGTTGTGTACCAGGGAGATCCGTTTTAGCGGCGCTTGAGCGTCGGACGCTCGTCTTCGTCGCCCTTGCTGTCTTTGTCGTCGGAACTCCCGGAGCCGGGCTTCTTGCGAAGCTGGGGCTTGTTGGGATCTTTACTCTTGTCGTCCACCTTGTGGCGATTCTCGATCATCGCCAGCCGGGTCTTCACTTCGTTGAACTCGGAAGTGTTCACTACGTATTCCGGACGAGCTTCGAGGTTATCCTGGATGTTCTTTTGGGCGGCCTGGATGCGATCGTCGGTCATCGGATGGCTGGAGAACAGCTCGGCCACCGATCCGCGCTTCTTTTTTTCGAGCGCCTGGATCTTCTCGAAGAAGTCCACAAAGGAAGCCGGATCATAACCGGTCTTGTACATGTACTGAAGTCCCAGCATATCGGCATCGGATTCGTAGGCGCGTGAAAACTTGAGCAAACTCATGGGGACCAGGAAACCAGCCGCTTGGCGGATACCGTACCCGGCCCAGCCGCCCATGAAGATGAGGGGAATCGACATGTAGTTCGCCAGCTCCGCCTTGGTGGCTTGTCGCGTTCCGTGGCGAGCCGCCACGTGCGCGATCTCGTGCGCCATCACGCCAGCCAGTTCCGCTTCGTTCTCCGCTTTCAGAATCAAGCCGGTGTTCACGAAAAAGAAGCCTCCCGGCAGCGCGAAGGCGTTGACCGATTCGTCTTCCAGAACTTTGATGGTGAAAGGAACCTTGGCGTCGGAGTTGCGGACGATGTTCTGTCCCACGCGATTGACATACTCGGCCACGATGGGGTCATCGATGATCTTGGCCTGCCGCTCGACTTCCTGCGCCAGCTGTTTGCCGAGTCCGATCTCCTTCTCGAGAGAGTAGAAGTTCGGGCCCCTGGCGACGTCGCGGTTGCCGATCTCGTCGGGATCTTTCTTCTTATTCTTCTTCTTATCGTCTTTCTTGTCTTCTTTTTTCGCTTCGGTCTTGCTGGGCTGGTCCGTGGACTTGGTGTCTGCGGCGAAGCTTGTGAAAGAAAAGATCGTTAAGGAGAAACCGGCGATCGTGGCGAGTCCTAGGGTTCGGCGCATGCAAAGGACTCCTTTCAGTTACGAGTATACTCTCTTTAATCTGACGCAGCGACGCAGCGCCGGTTTCAAGAAAAGCGTGCCTGGAGGGACCTAACCGTGTCCCAGGTACATCAGCCAGCTCAGCCCGAAAAGGGCTCCCAGGAAGCAGGCGAAGCAGTACACCGCATACCGGAAACGTTCGCGGTCGGTACGCTTGGTTACGATCCCCAGCACCACCGACGTGACTACGGCAAAAAGCAGGGAAGCCTCGAAATGTGAAAGGTTTACCTTGGGCACTAGTCTTTCCTTCTTGTCGCGATCTCAAAGGCGTCCACCATGCCCAACAGGTTCAATAGCCCAGCCGCCACAAGGAATTTGGTGCCATAGTCATGCACGTGCCCGGCGACATCTGCCTGGGCATAGCCCAGCCAAACAGTCAGGAAATACAGGATCCCAGATAGCAGGTTCCCCAGGAAGCCTCCGCAATAGATGACGGTGGTCAGCAAGTCCGCTACTTGGGGCGCAAACAGGGCGCCGCGCATCATCAGGCCGAGCAGGTACATCATGGTTACCGAAAACCCGATCAGGGCACCTCGGCCCGGCCGTTTCAGCAGAAAGTGTCCGGCTCCGGGAATCAGCCAACCCAGCAGGATGGCCGCAAACCAGCTGGAAGACGCGGGTTCTGAAGCCGGAGTTGCGGAGGGTGCGGGTGTTACGGGAAACGCTGCGCCGGGGCTGTCGCTCACAGAATCATTTTATCGCATCACGAAGCCGTACCCTCACGCCCACCTCCCCACTGCTCGAAGTCGGCACCCGCAGAGTGCCGCCGGCGTCAGTATCCAGGAACTCCAGCTCCTGGTCGTCGATTTCGACAGCGTATTCGGATCGAGGAGCCAAACCCAGCACGAACAGAGTCTCATTCTCCAGGCGAAACTTCGCGGCGTCCCGCGCGGGCGCAGTGGCGATGGTCGCGGTTCCTATTTCGAGCGGCTTGACGGCAGCGCCCTCGCGCAAGGTTTGCAAGCGTCCGTTCTGGAACAATTGCAGGCGACCCTCAAAATAGCCCATCCAGGTGGCGTCCTCATCCCAACTGGTGCGGGCGAACACTTCTCCGGTGGAGGGTTCGTGAAAAATTAGGGGAATCTGATCATAGTTCAAACCCGGCTGATACGGGTTGGCCCACAGGAATTCGTACGCTGCGCCAAGGCTGCTGCGCATTTGGAAACGGTCCCGTATCAGCCAGCCCTGCAAAAACTGGCTTTCGAGAGCGTTGCTATCGTAGGCCACCATGGCCAGGCTAGCGGCGCGGGACATGACTGCCTCGGCGGGGTCGGGATTTCCCTCGTGCAGATATGCAGGAACCAGAAATTCGTTCTCCGGCGCCGAAAAAGGAGCGGGATAGTTCCCGGTTAGGTGCGCCAGGGGAAGTTGTTTGAAGTAGCCGGCTGCGGATTCGCGCAAGTCGATCTGCAGGTTATCGCGGAGCGCATGCAGCATTTCAAACAAGGCATATCGTTGTTCACGTGGAAGAGGTCCCCGCGGAAGACCAAGCTGCGGAACAATCTGCGTACGCCACCATTTCTGGACGATCTCGCCCAACACGGCGTTGCCCTGGTCGGGCAGGCGGTCGGCGAGCGCGATGGCGGCGAGGGCGCGGGCGCTTTGGCCGCGGACGTCGCCAACAGGTGTGTTCGCAGATGTGTTCGCTGGTTTCGAGAGCGCAGTCAGGATTTTGGCTGCCAGGCGATCGGCCTGCGTTGGAGTCATGGCTGGGGCGCACCAGTCGAATACCAGCGCGAGTTGGCGAAGGTCGGTCGAGCTTCCGAGCGCCCAGTCGACCGCCTGTTTGGCGGCCGCAGGCTGATGGGAGACTTGATAGTAAAGCCCCCACGCAAAGCCGGGTTCCGGCATCATTGCGCCGCCCGACATCAATCGGTCGAACTGCTCCCAACGGGGTGACTGCCGTTCGCGTTCCCGTTGCAGGAGGCGGAGCCTCTGTGCGGTCAGCAGGAGGCGCGGAGGGTCGCGATAGACGTGGAAATCCTCGTCTTGTTGGGCCTGTGCCGCCACGGCTAGCACCAGGCCAGCAAGGAAGATGGTGGCCATCCGCTGCACGAACCAATTGTGTCACAGCGTGTCACTGGGACACAGGGGGCGAGGCAGAGGTCCCTCTGGAAACGTCGCTGAGGTCCTGTATCTGCTTGAAATACATGATGTAACGGTTGGCTGGAAGCGTGCTTCTCCTATCCATGAATTGATGAAGTATCTTTGAAACCTGCCCTCTGTTTGCAACAGGCTCGAGCGGAAGAAGCGAGTGGCTTAGATCTAAGGTGCTTGCGGGAGACGGTGTTGAAGTTTCAACCCCTCCTTCTTTCGTTGGTGCAAGTTGCAATCAGAGGGGTTTTTTGTGGGCATTGAGCCCTTCGAAACGATCTTCCAGGGTCACAGGTCTCAGTCCGAACCGCTTTGTTGAGGAACTTGATTGGACGCGGGCCTCAGCGGGGTTGGAGCGGACGGACGCCGGGATCCACGCCCACACTGGGCGAGCCGCATCGGAAACGGTAAGCAACACACCTCGCAGTGCCGCTTCCGATGCGGTCTTTCTAACAACCCCAGCATAACCCGTTTATTCGCGGCTGTATAGGTCTGCCGCCCAGCCGGCGGGTACTATAACTTTTCGATGACGGCAAACTGGCGAAGCCGTCTCAGAACTATTGGTTCCATGCGCCTGCAGCAGTCCACACTTGCGGGGTGCATGAGGTTCATCAGGTGGTCCGGTTCACCCGGCACTGGATTCATTACGGCTTTCTTGTCCATACCATCGTATGTATCGTGGTGGCTGCGCTGGAAGGACTGATGGGGCGTTGACACGGGTGTTGATGCGGGATGAGCCGTGAAAAAACTGATTGCCTCCGTGGCATCCTTGCCTTACACTAAAGTTTAGTTCGCATCCGCACGATTCATAGCTGACGCTGTACGTCGTCCAGATTCCCCGCGTCGGGAGTTGTCTCTCGGAGAAGAGAAACTCAGATTTATCCTAGCTTATTAACGTTCTGTAATCTTATGATTAGAAGGAAAAGAGAAACTTTTTTCTGTTCGCAGCGTTCCTAAGTAAATAGAGTGCGCATGGATATCCGGTTAGCGGTTCCTTCGACGCGATTCTTAATCGTTCATTACCACATCTTCAAAAATGGAGGCAGCACCATCGCGTCCATCCTCGAACGTGAGTTTCAGGGCGGCTTTGCGACGGTTCACGGGCCCGATGACATATCTGTTCTAGACCACACGTGCCTAGCCGATTTTGTGGCGGACCATACCGCGATCCAAGCGATCTCGAGCCATCATCTCCGCTATCCCAAGCCGGTTCTGCCCAACACAATTATTTTCGACTGCTGCTTTCTGCGAAATCCCCTGGATCGGCTGCAGTCGGTCTACTCTTATTTTCAGCGGATCGATTCGGCCGATGCTTTGTCCCGCCTGGCGCGACAGGAGCAAGCCCGCCCGTTTTTCAAGAAGCTGATTGACAGTGCGCCGCATCTGGTGAGCAACGTCCAGGTGATGATGCTGGCGCAGGGCGGGGCTTTCACGCGGCCGGCCGATACTCCCGACGTGGACGTCGCGTCGGACGTGGTCGCAAAGATGGCGATTCCCGGTGTCGTCGAAAAGTTCGATCAGAGCCTTGTGGCGGCCGAGTATTTCCTGAAGCCGGCTTTTCCGCGCCTGCGGCTGGATTACCTGGCGCAAAACGTCAGCCGTCCCCTGGGAGGGAGCTCGATCGATCGACAAGAGTGGTTGAAGCACTCCTGGGGATCGGACTTGTACGCCACGCTGATGCAGCTGAACCAGTGCGATCTGGAGTTGTGCCGCCGGGCGGAGCGCGAGGTCGCGCGCCGGCTCAACCTGGTCCCCGCGGCGGAACAACGTCTCGCCGAATTTCGGGCGCGCTGTCCCAAGGGTCAGGTCGACACTGCTTATCCGCGCGTGCACATCGCGTAAGCAGAGTCCCCCGTTCAGATGCTGAGAACCGGGCAGGGCGAATCGCGCACGATCGAATAGAGCCTGGACCAAACTCGACTGATGATCCCCTGGTCATGTCCCCGGCCCACCACGAGAAGGTCGGCTTTCCTGCGGACGATCTCCTGATGGATTCCGTCCGCGATCCCGGTGTCGATCACGGTGTGGGGCGCGTCCAGATGCAGGCTACTCTTCAAGTTCAGCAAATGCTTATTGGCCGCATCGATCAGGTCTTTCCGGTAGGGAGTGAAATCGATTTCAGGCGTCGCCGGCGGCACTTCGAGCACATGGACCAGCGCCAATTCCGCCTGGTAGGACTTAGCCAGGGCAGCGGCCGCGCGTAAAACGACCTCGGCCTCGCTAGTCTGGTCCAGGGCGCAGACGATGGACTTGTAGGGGACCGCGGGCGCATGCCCCTCGATGGCCGTGCCGACGCCGGTCCACACGGCGGTGCTGACATCGTGCAGCACTTTGGCGGTGACCGAGCCCAGCAGGAATCGCCGCAGAGGCCCGCAACCGCGTGTTGGCATCATCACCAGATCCGCGCCCTGGTGTACCAGGATCCGGTGAATGACGGTGCCCGCTTCGCCCTCCTCGGTCGACAATTCTACACGCAGCCCGGGAAACACCTGAGCGGCGAACTCGCTCAGCCGCTGTTTTTCGAGGCGGCGCGCTTCTTGCATCACCTGGGGGTCGGCGTACGCCGGATCGCTATATACCAGCACGCTCTCGATGTCACGATTCACAAACGCCGGCGCCAGCGCGTACGCATGTAGTAACGTGAGGTCGGCCCCGAAGTGCCGGGTCATGTCCTTCACGTACGGAGCCATGGCCGTGCACGCCGGGGAATAATCCACGGGGAACAATATTCTCTTGAATGGCAGCATGGTACTTCTTACGGTGCACTTTCACGGCCACTCTCTCTGGCGGTCTGCATGCACGTCGTGGGTGTGGTGAGCAGAGATAAAGGGATTGTCGTCATTTCCGCAGCCGGTATTCTGGCTCATTTGGGACTGCGTTTCTTAGCCCACAGGGGAGCGGGAATCTCGAATATTCCGCTCTATGGGGCAATTGCGCTAGGAGGCGCACCCCTGGTGTGGGGCTTAGCACGCAGGCTGTGGCACCAGGAGTTTGGCGCAGACTTGCTGGCGGGAGTGTCGATTCTGACCGCAGTCCTGACGGGCCAGTATCTGGTGGCTGCCATCATTGTGCTGATGCTCTCCGGCGGGACGGCCCTTGAGTCGTACGCCACGGAGCGGGCCAAGTCCGTGCTGTCGGCGCTGGGGAAGCGTACGCCAACCATCGCCCACCGCAAAACAGACGCCGGACCGCGGGATATTTTGGTAGAGCAGATCAACATCGGTGACGCGCTGGTCATTTTGCCGCATGAGATCGCCCCCGTGGATGGAACGGTGGTGGAAGGCCGGGGACGGATGGATGAATCGTTCCTGACGGGCGAGCCGTTTGAGATTTCGAAGACCGTGGGGTCACCGGTTCTGTCGGGAGCCCTGAATGGAGAAGCGGCGCTGGTGATGCGGGCGTCGAAGCTTCCTGCTGAATCCAGACACGCGAAGATTCTGGAGGCTTTGCAGCAGGCCGAGACGAATCGTCCGAACTTGAGGCGGCTGGGCGATATGTTAGGAGCCTGGTATACGCCCTTCGCGGTGGCTATCGCACTGGGAGCCTGGCTGGTAAGCCGCGATCCGCTCCGCTTTCTGGCGGTGATCGTGATCGCGACTCCGTGTCCGCTGCTGATCGCAATCCCCGTTGCGATTCTGGGTGCGATTTCTCTTGCGGCCAAGCGCGGGATCATCGTGAGGAATCCCGCATCGCTCGAGCGCATCGACGGATGCCGCACACTGATTTTCGACAAGACCGGCACTTTGACCTACGGCCGGCCGATTCTGACCGAAGTGGTGTGCACGAATGGTTTTTCCCGGGCCGACGTGCTGGGCAAGGCCGCTAGTTTGGAGCAGTATTCCAAACATCCCCTGGCCGGCGCGATCTTAGCGGCCGCGCGCGAAGAACATCTGCCACTCACGCCCGTTAGTTCCATTTCGGAAACGCCGGGCGCTGGCCTGCGCGGCGTCATTGAAGGCGGGACTGTGTGGATCACGGGGCGGTCGCAAGCCGGCGTCGCCGACCTGCCTGCGGCGGTCACGGGCCTGGAATGCCTGGTGATGTGCGGGCAGCGTCTGGCGGGTATCCTGCACTTTCGCGACGAGCCGCGGCGGGAAAGCCGTTCGTTCATTTCGCATCTGATTCCGCGGCATGGCGTCAAGCGCGTCATGCTCCTGTCGGGCGACCGAGAGGAGGAAGTCCGTCACCTGGCTGGCCGGGTGGGAATCACCGAAGTGCATTTCAGCAAGACCCCCGAAGAGAAGGTGGCGATTGTCACGGCGGCCCGGGAGCGCGATACCACCTTGTTTGTGGGCGACGGAATCAATGATGCGCCCGCGATGCTGGTGGCGACCGCAGGAGTGGCGCTCGGATCGAGCAACGACATTACGGCGCAGGCGGCCGACGCGGTGGTGCTGGATTCCTCGCTCGAAAAGGTAGATGAGCTGCTTCACATCAGCCGGAGGATGCGGAGGATCGCGCTTGAAAGCGCCGTTGGCGGGATGGTATTGAGCATGGTGGGCATGGTGCTGGCGGCCGGGGGGTGGATGTCGCCCATTATGGGCGCGGTTGGCCAGGAAGCGATCGACGTCGCGGCCGTGCTCAATGCGCTGCGGATTTCGTTTTACCGGCGGCGTTTGGCGGATTTCTAGCAAGCAAGTGGTGCTCCGCGATCGGTGAAGTCGATACCGGATGATCGCACAGGCTGGCCTCTAGAACGATCGCGCGGCTCGTCGTTCCAACAGTGTTTCGCAGTATGACTGTCGCCACTCCCTCGCGCGGCAATTCAATAGTTACCGTGACGGGAGCAGCACTGGGACTTACAAACTGCTCGGAAACGAGCGTTCCAGTTGCTTCGAGTAATGCCGCGAGCCCAATTCTCCCCGCCTCAACCTGGAGGCTCAGGCGCAAGTGTGGTTCATTCATCGCACGTAAAGGTGGAATGCCGATCGCCGCAGCGTACGCCCAGGCTTCTGCCCCGGTCGATATCAGGGTACCCACATCCCCGTGGTGGACGCCGGCACCTAACCAGTGGGGCTCGGACCGGATATTTGGCAGTAGACTCATGACGGTGGTCACTGATCGCTCGGTCTTATATTGATCGGTCTTACAAGGTTTCGTCGCGTTCGGATTCGAACCGGCAGCGGCCGCGCATCGGAATGCAGCATCAAGTGCTCGCCGAAGAACAGGCTTCAATTGAAAGCAGGCGGCAATCTTTTCGCGAATCACATCGCCCATTTCGCAGCGGTGCTTCGGATCGCTGAGGAACCGATCCACTTTGGCGCCTAAATCATCAGCATCGACGTACGAGACGGCTGCTCCAGCTTCTCCGAATGTATCTACAAAGTCCTGCTTCCTATTCATCAGCATGAATCCGCCCGATGCAAAGCCATGAATCTGTTTATGGCTATAACCATGGACGAAGCCCGGACTGAGCACGTCGATCGTGATCGGATGGCGGGCGAAGAGGCTAGCCAATTCCGGCCCGTAGGGCACTTGAGTGGGTACCGGTAATAGGTTTCCAGGAACACGGTGCAAATCCATTTTCAAATTGCTGTAGCACGCAACAGGAACTTTGGCGGCGCCGAGCAATTTCAGTCGCAGAGACGTCTGTGCTTGATGGACAATGAGCCGGTGGGCGTAAGGCCAAAAATACGTCTGATCAGGATCGAGAGACAGTTGTTGGCGCAAGCCGGCGGGCATGTGCGTAATCTGGCGCCCCAGCACCTCCCAAAGAGACTGTCCAAACACATTGATCCATGTTCGAATGGTTTCCTCTGCCAAGTCTGCGAGAGCCGGGTGCGGATAATTCGCTCGCTCCTGATAAAAACGACCGACGAAACTGACACTCGGCGCGCGACGATCTGGAAAACCTGCTTGTGTTCGCTGCGGAAGAAAGCCGGGCAGAGCCGGCGGCATCTCGTGGATCACGTGAGTCGGGAGCAGAAACCCAAGGTCTTTCATAATTTGGGTCTGTCCAGTGTCGCGCGACCAATGAATAAGTCGAGGGTGCGTGAGAACGCGACGCAAGGTTTCAAGCGCACCAGACCTGGACGCGCCTGGATCTGGGGGATGCGGCATCAGTAGCTGATCGGCCAATTCCACCGGGGCGTGGTCCCAGAGGCAGATGGTGGGGATATCGAGGACATCGGTAAATAGATTTAGTCGCGAGCCATCTCGGGAGGGCGGCAGGCGGCATAGCAGCGCATAGCTCCCATGAGGAAGTCCGAATGCGAAATCTGGGTGAAAGGCTTTCAGATCCGAGAGCAATGCGGAAATGCGAACCGTATCCGGAGGAAGGAAGGCATCGACCGGAACATCGAACACCGCTATACCAAGGTCCACCATGGCCTGACGATAGAGGTCGAACAAAGCCCGCGCGATGCCATGAAACCAGCCGTCCGGCGGCACCGTGATTGCGATTCGTTGGATTGGCAGCCGGCCAACGTTAGGGTTGAGTTCCATTGCGGGAGACGGAGCGCTTGATTCGATGAGTGTATCATCCTCTCCCTTTCATCTAGATGGTGGCGAGCTAATCTCATCCGCTATGATTTGACTCATGACGAGCAACGCGGGCGCGCCCTGCCCAGTATTAATCCTGGGAGCACGAACGTTCGCGCGGGAGGTGGCGGATCTGCTGAGCGACATCCCAGCATTTGAACTCAAGGGGTTTGTCGAAAATCTGGAACCAGAGCGTTGCGGACAATTGATGGACGGGCTTCCGATCTTCTGGGTGGATGAGATTGCCGCGATGTCCAGCACCCACTGGGGCGTCTGCGCCCTTGGAAGCACGCATCGAAAAGGGTTTATCGAGAACGCCGCCAGCGAGGGGCTCAGATTCATCACCCTCAAACATCCTTCTGCACGAGTCTCTTCAAGCAGCACGGTGGGCGAAGGAAGTATCATCTGTCCAGGTGCGCAAGTCGCGTCGCACACCCGAATTGGCCGTCACGTCCTTATCAATCGCGGAGCGCTGATTGGACATAACGTAGAGTCGGGTGACTGGGTGACCATCAGTCCGGGCGCGAACATAGCAGGTTTCTGCCGGATCGGAAACGGGACGTATGTCGGAATGGGAGCGATTGTGATTGAGCGGATCGTGATTGGGAGTGGCTCAGTGGTAGCCGCGGGCGCCGTGGTCACTGAGAATGTGCCAGATAACGTGATGGTGGCGGGGATTCCGGCCAGAGTCATCCAGCACGGCATCGACGGCCTGTAGCAGCCATGATTAACGTTTTTCAGCCGGCGCTGGGCGCCGAAGAGCTCGAGGCAGTGGGAAGAGTCTTCGAATCGAACTGGCCAGGCAAAGGTAAAGTCACGGATCAGTTCGAGGCTGATTTCGCCCGGCATTTGGGAACGGACCGCGAGCTTGTGCACAGCGCAAGTTGCTGCACGGAAGGTCTCTTCCAGGCCATGACGCTTTTGGATATTGGACCGGGGGACGAAGTCATCCTGCCCTCGATCAGCTTCGTGGGCGCAGCGAATGCAATCGTGGCTTCGGGAGCGCAACCGGTTTTTTGCGATGTGGATCGCGCCTCGCTAAACTGCACGGCGGACGCAATCGAGAGTTGTATCACTGCGCGGACGAAAGCAGTGCTGATTCTCCACTACGGCGGCGTCCCGTGCGATATGGAGGCAATTGGCGGACTCTTAGTGCGCAGGCGCCTGCTGCTGATCGAGGACAACGCATGCAGCGTAGCCTCTAGATTCCGCGGCAACGCTTGCGGGAGCTTCGGCGACATCAGCGTATGGTCGTTCGACTCGATGAAAGGGCTGGTGACTGGCGATGGTGGCATGATCTGGTGCCGGACCGCCGATTTGGCTAAGCGAGCTGGGCAACTCCTCTACTTGGGGATCGGGAATGAAAGCGGCTTCGGCAAAACTGTGAAGACGCGGTGGTGGGAGTTCGAAGTGGCCGAGTGTGGCCGCAGGGGAATCCTCAACGACATTGCCTCGGCGATCGGCATTGAGCAGCTCAAGAAGCTCCCGCGATTCCTCGCCCGGCGGAAACAGATTCACGAATACTATGACCAGGAGCTTTCGAGTATCAGTTGGCTGACATGCCCTCCCCAAATCCCGGACAGTTCGATATCGTCATACTACTTTTATTGGGTCCAGGCCCGCAGCCAGCATCGAGACCGTTTAGCGACGCATTTGAGGGAGAACGGAGTATATACCACTTTTCGCTATTTCCCTCTGCACCGAGTGCCGTTCTATGGCGCGACACAGAGTCTACAAAATGCGGAAAGGGCGGCGGAGGAGACGCTATGCTTGCCGCTTCATCCTTCCTTATCGTGCGACGATCTGGAACACG
>Ga0105242_10001637_pt1 | contig 17674 bp, 12 predicted proteins | sample KBSM24metaG_FD_81521 | JGI IMG/M metagenome (GOLD analysis project Ga0105242, IMG submission 81521) | Miscanthus rhizosphere microbial communities from Kellogg Biological Station, Michigan, USA - KBS M2-4 metaG | ecosystem: Host-associated > Plants > Roots > Rhizosphere > Soil | place... | reverse complement strand
GCTTCCGCATCTGGGCGCCAGCCTGGCCTATCTGCACAACTTGATCTACCGCGAGCTCAGCTCCATTAATCCGGTCGCCTGGTCGCTTGAGGTAGAAGTGCAGTTCTATATTCTTGCGCCGATTCTCGCGATCGTCTTTGCCATTCGCAAGTCCTGGATCAGGCGCGCGACCATCGCCGGGGCGATCCTGCTGGCAGCGCTATGGACTCCCTGGGTCGCCGATCTCAACGCCGCCCGGATGAGTTCAGGCTGGCTCAAGCATCTGAGTATCGCGGGCAATATCCAATACTTCCTGGCGGGTTTTCTGCTGGCGGATTTCTTTCTTCTCCTGCCCCCCGCAACTCACCGCCGTCGGTATTGGGACGCCGTGTCCGTGCTGGGCTGGCCCCTCCTTCTGCTCCTGCTGGTCGTGGCTCCGCAAGCGGTGTTCGTGGCGCTGCCGGGGATCATTCTGGTGCTCTATGTGGCAGTGTTTTACGGCCCCGTTTCGAACCGGGCCTTCGGAAGCCTTTGGGTGGCGTCCATCGGCGGAATGTGTTATTCGATCTACCTGCTTCACAACTACGCGATTGCAGGTTTGGGATTCATTACCGAACGCGTCGGCCAGACGCTTCCGTTCGCGCCCAGATTCGCGATCCAGATGCTTCTCATGACGCCGATCGTACTGGCGGTCTCTATCGTCTTTTATCGCTTGATCGAGCAACCCTGCATGCAATCCGATTGGCCGTCGAGGTTAAAAGACTTCATAACGAGCAAGAGCCGGCGCCTCATTCCCAGCTAAGGCAAAGCCGGCAGTAATACGGGATCTAACCGTGACAACACTTGGCCGGTTTCCGACACGTATTCAGTCTCGGCCCAGTGGCTGCCCTGGCGATCGTCCACGGTGACGGAACAAGGGGAGTTGCCCCCGCACGAATAAGAAGAAACCGCACCGGAAGGAGCCGTCACCACGATCCTGGCCAACGCGCCCGGTGGCGGATCGATGGCAATCTCCACCGTTCGATTGCTCGATGGCATTACTCCGCCCACGCGCGCGGCGGGCCATTGATGCGCCATGCCGACTCCGAAGAAAAATCCGGGCCACTTGTATCCACTGAGGTTTCTGTCATCCAGATTGCTGGCGGTGATTCCGTCGGTCCAGTAGCCGCTCGCCGTATAGTCCTTAGCCCCGTAGGTCGCGCCGTAGAACATGTCTCCGATGTTGCGGTTGGATTCGGTCGGATTCGCCAGGTACATCACGGTCATGGCATTCTGCGCTTCGGCATTCCGCGCGCGCGCCTGAACCAGCGCCGGAATATAGTTACTGTTCTCCACACAGCCCGCATTGCGATATTGAACATCGGTAATTCCGCTGTCGGTTAGCACAGGCTCACACTGCGGAAACCCGCGGCCGTAAGAGATACCTTTCGTAGCGGGATCGAATCCAATTTGCGCGATCCAATTCGAGACGCCGACGTCGAGATCCTGATACGAAGGGTTCACCTGCGCCGCGTACCGCATTTGCAGGGTCTTTATCCCCATCATGAACGGCTGGGTACCCTTGCCCACCAAATTGTAGGAAGTGAAACCGTACGTGCCGCTGGCTCCGGGCCAAGGCCGATGCAGCATCATGCGGGTAGAGTCCGTTAACATGCAGTCGAAAATCTGGCCGAAGTTTTCGGTGTCGGATGGTCCGGCGGCGATGGTAGCGACAGACACGGCCGGATTCTGATCGTTATTCGAAATCATCCAATAAACAGTCCCGCTGTCGCCCGGCCATAGAGCCGCCAGATTCAGGCTGCCCCCTGAAAGATAGTCGAACTGGGTTGACAAATCGTATCTCACGCCACCTCTGGTTCCGCCTATCACAATGCTGCTCGTTCCTGCGGGCAAAACGAAGGATCCGGCAACCGATGTCAGTAGCGCGGAACCGTTCACCGCAACCGCGGTTCCCATCGCTACGCCGAAGCACACGTTCGCAGGGAACGTGCCTGAGGCCGAAGACACGCTCTGGGACCCAGTGGTAACCACGACCTTCGGGAACACCGCAGGATTCCAATAGAAGCCTGAAGGGAACGAATTGTCGGAACCTTTGCACGCGTTATCGCGCGCGTAGGCGGCGTCCATGGAGGCCTTCCACTTGTCACGCTGCGTCAAATCCGGATCGAATTGCGCAGCCAAGGCGAGCCAGCTCAATTGATACGCGGTTTCACGCGGATCGTCATCGCAATTGTTCGCTATCGCGACGTTGACTCCGGATTGCGCGAAAGAACGGAGTCCCGGCCAATTCGACGCGCGGTCGCCATCGAGCACAGCCGCCGCAAATACCCCTAGTAGCGAGCGAGAACGCGGTGCGCCTCCCGCATCACCCTGGGCGATCTCCGGAGAATGGATCCAGAAGTCTTCAATATCTCTCGCGGATTTCAGCGCTCGCCCCATGCCTGATCGGAAGTAAAACGCGTAATGCGCCAGCCCCAGGTCGTAGTAGTTCGGTGAGAAGTCACCCGCATAGCCGGCGCCGTCGATGTATGAGTACGGAGAAGCAGCAATAAACTCTCCGGAATGGCCGTTGTCCCATCCTCCATCCAGAAACAATTTTGTATCCGACTCGCAGCCGGACGTCGAGAAATAGATCGACGCATCGGCTGAATCCGATCGGCTGTAGTGGAGAACCACGTTCCTCTGATCGCTGAAAACATGGTAAGAATACGTGCCGCTATCGGCATCCGCCGGAAACGGCCGGGAGAGAGTAAGGTTCGTTCCTTTGGCGCTTACGACATTCGCTAAGAATGTGAAGGGAATTCCGCCGTGCGTGGCGTTGACGGCGATCGCCAGCGAGTTCTGCGTACCATCCCAGTCTGTTCCCATGCCCATCACCGCTGTCGAGCCGGCCGTCAGGGCAACGGAACCCGCGGAAGTCACCGCGTGGTAGTCGGCCACGGTATATCCTGGCCCCAACTGGCACATCGTCGTAAGGAAATGGGTGTCGGCGCCCGTAACTGTCGCCTGCCAAACTGGCGTTCCATTGGGCCAGGCAGTGGGACCCTTATCCCAATAATGACCTGCGTGAAAACCCCGTCCGTCATAGCAAACATTCAACACGTCTCCCGCAGCAGAGCAGATGCGGATTACTTCAGGCCCGAAAATACTTCCAATCAAAATCTGAGTTGGGAAACTGGACAGGTCCAGAGATGCCGCTTTCGCGATGGGAATAGTGAGCGCGTCCGCTGTGATAGCGGCGGAAATTGCAGTAGGGGCCGGAGTAATTCCGTAGAACGTATAACTGACGGTCGGATTCTCTGCAGGCTGGGACCAAACGGGCGGCTTCGCGTACGTATCCTTTTGAAGATTCTCCATGGCGAGATTTCTCTCGTCCGCCCAGCCCCATGGGTTCTTACCGAACGCGATCATCGGTCCAAATATCGCGTCCGCCGCAGGATTTGCGTTCACCACCACGCCGTTGGCATCGGTCGCAACCGCACCGGTTTCAAGATTCGCAACCGCCACGTTGCCGAAAGTGTCCGAAACTTGGAGCTGAAACCGATACGGTCCAAAGACCAGGCCGGTAATAGTGGGCGTCGCGGTATTCCGGTCTTGCCAGATTACCGTCGATGGCCCGCTCAATTGTTGCCACGAATACGATATGGACGAACTCGTATCCGCCAGGGTATAGCTCGCCGAACCGTCGAGTTTCGCTGGAAAGCCTGCGCGCAGGGACGCCGAATTTGTCCAGAACGGAGCGCCGAAGGTTTTAGGAATCGCCACAGGCGTCTGATTCGCTGAAGGTGTAAACGCCGACGTGCTCTGAATAGAAGCGATGCCATCCCCTGCTGCATCGGTTCCGTTGTGCCCGTGTCCGCTCGAATCGATCAAATCGCCGTCGAACTTGAGCTCCGTGTAGTCGCCGGCATCCGCAGTTGTCGGAGGCCTGCTGCCGGATGGTACCAAGGTCGTGGAGACTCTTAAGAACCCGAGTGACAGGGTTACTTTGCCGCCAATCACTCCGCCGCCGTGTGTGAGGTTTCCGAGCGAGCGGATGGTGTCGCTATCCCGGTCGTATCCGGTTCCGTCATAGCTCCAGACCTCACACGTGTACCGCATATTCGCAACATCTTTTTGAACGCGAATGAGCGCGTTGCTAAGACCCTTTACGCTCACGAAACACGGTTGTTGCTCAACAATAGAATCGGAGAGCGACCCGACTGCCACTCTACCGTCCGGATAAAGCCATGCACCCAGGCCTAGGCCATAGAGTGAGAATATCGCCGGCTGCTCGCCGCCGATCGGCAAGGTCCAATCGTGAATCTGAAACTCGACCCGGTACGATTGAGTCGCAGGATAGATGGGATCCTGCACGGTTATCGGGGTTGGGGTGGGTCTTAGTACCAGGGACTGCCCCCCGTACAATGTACACGGGTAAAACCCGCCGAAGCAAAACAAGGCAGCGGTCGCGTACGGGGTAATACTGGACTTCAAAACTGCATTCCTAACAACCTCTTATGAGCGCCGGGGCCGCCGCAGAGTTAGCACGAGGCCACTCCATTCGCTCATCCCAAATAGGTATTTAGTGAGTCAGTATAGCGTAGGATTCTGCGTAGGTCTACCTTTTTGTTGTGCCTGCCAAGTGGCGGTGAACGTTCACCGCAACCAAGTAATACCGATGTAATAGTACTTGTGAGAAGGAGTAGACCTTCGTTGTAATGAGGGGCAATGATGAGGTATCGCTCGATATTTCAGCTAAGGCTGCGAGGGACGATACACTGAAGATCACATGTGTGGGATCGCTGGATTCGTCTCGACGAAAGGACCCGATGCTATAGAACTCACCGTTCGCGGGATGATGGGCGCTTTAGCGCGGCGCGGTCCCGATTCGGAAGGCTTTGAGGCTTGGCCTGGCGTCGGACTTGGACATCGGCGTTTGTCGATTTTGGATTTGAGCGCGGCTGGTCATCAGCCCATGCTTTCCGACGATCGTAAAACCGGAGTGGTGTTTAACGGCTGTATCTATAACTTCCTCGATTTAAGAGCGGAACTGGAGCAGCAAGGTTGCCGGTTCAGGTCCAATTGCGACACTGAAGTTCTCGTCGCCGGTTATCGGCATTGGGGGATTGACGACTTGGTGGTCCGGCTGCGAGGCATGTTTGCGTTCGCGCTATGGGATGAATCCAAGCGCACACTCTTTCTGGTGCGCGACAGGTTGGGTGTGAAGCCGCTGGTCTATTATGCCCGCAATGGCGAAATAGCCTTCGCATCCACCGTGGGCGCCTTGGGAGCCGGCGGCTTTCAAGGTCCGGTCGATCCTGCGTCCGTATTGCAGTTCCTGGAATACGGCAACGTGGCCGGCGATCAGTGCATTTTTCAGCACTCGGCGAAATTGCCGCCGGCGACGATTCTGGAATGGCGGAACGGCCAGGCCAGCCAGCGGACGTATTGGAGTCTGCCGCATTGGGAAGATGGCGATGCAGTCTCCATCACATTCGATGAGGCGGTGGAGGAAGCAGAAAGCCTGATTGTGGAATCGACGCGTCTGCGCTTGATTTCCGACGTGCCGATCGCCGCTTTGCTCAGCGGCGGAATCGATTCAACTTTAGTGTGCTGGGCACTGTCCCGCTTAAACGCCAACTTGACCGCCTTTACCGTCGGCACTCCGGGCGATCCCAGCGATGAGACGGAGCATGCTCGCCAGACGGCTCGCAAGCTTGGAATTCGACATGAAGTGGTGGAGTTGCCGGCCGATCGTCCGGAGATGCTCCGGGAAATGGAAGACGCCTTTTCCGAGCCCTTCGCAAGCCAGAGTGCCCAGGCAATGCTGCGGGTTTCCCGTGCGGTGAAGCCGAAGGCCACAGTGCTGCTTACCGGCGACGGCGGCGACGATGTATTTCTAGGCTATTCATTTCTCCATAATGCCTGGCTGGCGCAAGAGACAGCGCAGAAGCTCCCCCGTCCTCTGGCTTCCCCGCTTCGGGTAGCAGCGGCGGGTCTGCCTTCCATCGGCCCTCTGCGACGACTTCGCCGTTTTGTCGAATACAGCACGTCCGGCCTTTCTGCCTATCTTCAGGCGCGCGACGGCCTTCCGTATTTCGAAAAGTACGGCATTTTAGGGGAGCGTCTTCAGAACCTTTCCTTGCCTCAGCGGAACCTGGCTCCCTCCTTTGATTCCGCCCGCAGACTTTTGTCGGATGTACTCTCCTACCAACGCCAGAATCACTTCCTTGGAGAGTTTATGCCGAAGGTAGATGGTGGGACCATGTACTACGGCATTGAATCCCGATCGCCGTTTCTGGATCAAAAACTTTGGGAATTCGCCGCCCGTTTGTCCCCGCGCCTGCGCTTCCACGGCGGCGAGTTGAAGGCGGTGCTGCGCGAAATCGTCCGACGCCGCGTGGACCCGGGTATAGCGTCGCGTCCGAAACAGGGTTTCACAGTGCCGGTAGAACGCTGGCTAGCCGAGAGGTGGACAGGAGCGCTAGACCACCTCACCCGGCCGACCGAACTGGAGCGCCAAGGATGGGTTCGCAAAGGCTCTCTCGATCGCCCCATTCAAGACGCTCGCGCACGCCGGTGGGTTCCGACACAACTTTGGTTCTTGCTTATCCTCGAACACTGGCTGGGACGGCAAAGCGCCGACTAGCCTTCGGTCGCGCTCTTGATCACCTTGGCAGGACTTCCTACAGCTACAGAACGGGGGGGAATCGGACGAGTTACAACGGAACCTGCGCCGATGGTGGTTCCTTCTCCGATCTCCGCCATAACAATCGCGCCGGCGCCAATCCAACAATCCGCGCCGATGGGAATGAGCTCCAGCACGCTCTCGGCCTCTTCAATGCGGCCGTCCTTGGTGCGGGCATGCTGCCGGCTACCGCTCAACAGTTGCACTCCTGAGGCAATATGCGTCCGGTCTCCAATGTCGGTCTTACCCAGGACGCACAGCGGGCCGATATAGACTCGATGACCCACCGAGGCTTGCGAATGAGCGAAAAACGACCCGAGCCCGATGTGACATTCCAGTGAGCAGGAACGCAGTGTCATAGCGTAATAGGCCACGCGCAGATAGCTACCCGGCAGGCCCGGCGCAAACGCCACCATGTGAGCAAACAATTCGAAGGGGCCCTCGAAACGGCCAAACCCGGCCAAAAGGGCGCCAGGGAAGACCGCGATCATGGCGACAAATCGTACGATCCGTTTCAGCGCCATGGATGTCTAGCGGCCCCCTCCGGTGCGCCGCTTACGCAGCAGATTTCGCAGATTCGCAAGCGAAAGCCCTTCCAGTTCCATCAGGAGCGCCAGCGGCGAGTGATCCGAACTGACGCCGATGCGGGGGATGTCGAACAACTCAGTATCTTCACCGATAAATCCGCCATGGGCCGAGAACAGGGCGCGGTAGCCTGCCTGGATAACGTTGGTTCGCACCTCTGGCCGGATGTTGTGGACGCCCCCAAAAGGAAACGAAAAGAGCATAACCGGCGCACCGGTCATTTTTTGCAACTGCCTACGGCTCTCGAATACCTCCAAGCGTGCCTCTTCCGCATCCGCCTGACCCAAGTCAACATGGTTGACCGTATGCGCCGCCACGGTCACCCCAAACTCTGGCAGCTCACGCAATTCTTGTTCCCTAAAGTTTTCGAACTTATGAGGATACTTTTCCAGATCGTGTTGAAAAACGCGATCCGTATTCACAAATCCCGAGGACACAAACATGACCGCCGGCGCGTGGGCCGCACGCAGCAGCGGACCTGCATGGGTTCGGCCGTCGCGGTAGCAATCATCAAAATGAATCGCGACGGTCTCGGAGGGTAAAGTCTGGCGCGCCGCGATCCGCTCCACCAGTTCTTCGGTCGGCACAATCCTGTAATAGCGTCGAAGCGTCACCAGATGCTGAGCGAAACGGCGGGTACTCGTAGTGAGCACGTCGTTTGACAGGTCATTCACGCGATGGTACAGGAGGATCGCGCCCCGGCTTTGGCCGCGCCTCAACATTCGCAGCAGGGCATACAGGCGGGTATGAAATACGATCAGCCAGATTGCAAGTTTGCCCACTTGCCGGATCTCATTGGGACGTCGCCAGTGTGGCAGGCGTCCGGCAAGCTCTAACTGCTGAGCGCGCGTGGGCAAGGTTCTTGGCTTATTCTCCGAACGCGGCTGCGGGCGACGTTCGGCGCTTCCCTCTTGAAGGCGCGAAATTACATTTGCCAGTAGCCGGGATCCCTCCAGATTGAGTTTCGCCGCCAGGGACTCCGGCGTTTCTTTGGAATGAATGGGGATTTCTGATGTTCCCAGCACGTCTCCGGTGTCTAAGCCGTCATCGACAAAGTGGACCGTCACGCCGGCCGAGGCCGCGCCATCATACAGCTCCCAGAATCCAGGCGGCATTCCGCGATAGTCAGGAACGCGACCCTTATGCAGATTGACACAGCCCATGCGCGGGATTTCGAATGTTTTCCGTTTCAAGACACGCGTTCCCAGCACGATGCCCAGGTCTGGGTTCAGCGACTGCAGCCGATCCATGGCGCTTGAGCTATTGAGGTTTCTAACTTCAAAGATCTGGAATCCATAGATCCGAGACAACTGCTCAAGGTCACCAGCCGGGAATGCCTGGTGCAGGATTGCCTCCACTTCATTCGCTGGAATGACGCGATCCGCCCAGCGCTCCAGAGACTCGCGCATAGCCTTAACCACGCGATGAAAAACGTAAGCGGGGCCTTCACGGTTAAGGTTGCGGCGGAAGTTTCGCCAGCGCTGCCGAAAGTCCGGACGGCCGATGTCGATCAGGACGGCTATCGGCTCTACCCCGGACGTTCGGCAAATCTGCGCGATTGATAAATCCGTGGATGCCTGTCGCCGCCCGATCAAGAAGACGACCCGAAGACGGCCGCCGGTCATCGTCTTTTCTTCAGCGTCACCCATGCGTCGCGTTAATATCTCCTATATTCTATCGACTGTCCCTCCGGACTCACAGTAGGCCGGCATAGATATCAAGCAGCTTGCGCACCCTCGCTGCGGGAGCATGGTGCTCCAGGATCCGTTCCCGGGAGCGCTCGGCCATTTGCTGGGCAAAGCCTGGGTCAGTGAGCAGCCTCGCGATCGAAGTGCCCATGCCGGAGATATCTCCGGGCTTCACCAGCAGCGCAGTGTCCTCATGCGAAACGATTTCCGGAATGCCGCCTACTCTGGTGGCAACCACCGGGACGCCCGCCGCCATGGCTTCCAGCAGAGCGTTGGGTGAACCCTCGCTGAGGGAAGACAAGACCGCGACTTGAGCAATGCCGTAGTAGGGCTCGGCCGAGACCAGCTGCCCGGTCAGAGCTACGGAACTCTCCAGGTTCAGATTGCGGATGCGTTCTTCGATGTGGGAGCGCTCCGGTCCCTCCCCTACGATGACCAGATACGGACTCAACTCTTTCGGCAAACGAGAGACTGCCTCCAACAGCGTCAGATGATCCTTCTCCCTCGAAAGACGGCCAACGATCAGGATCACATTCCGTTCGGCGCCGATTCCCAGTTTGGCGCGAAACGCCCGGGACTGATCAGGTTCGCGGAAACGCCTGCCCCAGTCCGGCGGGATGGCGTTATGGACAACCTCAATACGGTTCCGCTCGACTCCCCGCGCGATCAGTTCATCGCGGAAGGAAACGCTGACAGTCAGGACTTTGCGCGCAGACCGAAGCGACCACCGGTCCAGCTGATTATAGAGGCGCGCTCGCACAGTGGGCCAGGTATATCCGTGGTGGAATGCCACCCAGGAAGCCTGGCTCGGCAGGCCCGCGCAGCGAGCGAGAAAATGCGACTTCACTGCATGGGTTTGGATAATGTCCGGCCTGACGCGCGTTACCAGATTCATCAGGTTTCGAATCACGCTGCGGTCGTAAACACCCGACTCACGGATCACCTCCACTGCGATTCCGTCTTCGCGAGCGGTGTCGATAAACACCTTCGCCGATGCGCCGCGGGTGAACGTCGCAATAGTCAGTTCCACATCCGACTGGCGCGCAATTCTGGCGAATTCGAGCAGATTCTTTGCGGGTCCGGTGATGCTGTAGGCTTCGATGATCGCCAGTAGCCGCAGGCTCATACCTCTCCCCGGAGCCAGTCTTCGTAGGTATCGGAGAGCTTGCGTCCCAAGATTTCCCAGTCGTAGCTGGTGCGGACCAAATCGAGTGCTGCGGCAGAGAGGGCTTTGCGCGCGGACGCCGACTCCATCAAGTACTCCAGATGATTGAGCCAGGTTTCGGCGTCGTCAGGATCCGCCATTAGAATATTTTCGCCCGCCGTCACAGTCAGGCCTTCGGCTCCCAGAGGAGTGGAGATCACCGGAACGCCGGCCGCCATCGCCTCCAGAATCTTAAGCCGCGTACCCCCGCCCGTACGCAAAGGCACGATGGCCGCAAGCGCGTCGCGATAGTAGGGACGCACCTCAGGCACAGTCCCGGTTACCGTCACGCCCTCCAAGTTGCCTAACTGCGTTACCGCGGGAACCGGGTTGGCTCCTACGATCCACAAGTTGAGCTTGGGGAACTGTTGGCGAAGTACCGGCCAAATGCGCTGGGCAAAAGAAGTCGCCGCTTCGACATTCGGATAGTAGTCCATCAACCCGACGAATATGATTTTGTGGGATTCAGTTAACGCGTCCGCGCCGGCGGCGAGGCCGGCCACATCCACGCCGTTCTCGATCACCGCGATCCGGGCCGAAGGCGCGATTCTCGCCAGCTCCTCACGTTCCCTGGCGCTGCAGACCACATGCCCGAAAGATGTCTGCAGAATATGCTGTTCGAGGGAGGCGAGTTTCGAAGCAGTGAGGCGGGCATACAAGCGCTTCGCGGGCGAAGCTACGGTGGCGCTAAAGCGCCGCATCGCTTCCGATTCGATGTTGTGCCAGTTGTAGACAAGTCTGGCTTTGTTCCCGATGTGGCGGCCGATGGCCTCGCCATAACGGACCATGTGAATACTGTCGAGGTGAATCAGGTCGTAAGGCCCGGTGCGCGTCATACGCTCGACCGCGGCGCTCATTTCCTGAGAAGTGTAATTCAGGATCGGAAGAGGCCAGTGTCCAAACACTCCCTGGACCAGCTTCGCGGGTCCGTACGCTGCAGGTTTGGGGATCGCAACCACGTCGTGACAAAACGGCAAATCCTTGCGAGTGAGGGGCTCGACGCCGGGATCGGCGAAGTGGAGGTATGTTAGTCGCCCGCGTTCGGCTAAGGCGCGTGCGAAATGATATTCGCGCAACTTAGCCCCACTTCGGGCCGGCCAACATTGGCGGGGTGAAATAAAGAGGATGCGCACCGTTAGCAGCCGACTCGACTTCCTGCTTTATAGCACGCGAACAACGGCTGGTGCGTGAGCCCCGAATACTGTTTCGCCTAGGACCAACCCTCCAGGACTGAATCTCTATAGACAGCCCCCTCCGTTGCCGATACCATGGATTCATGCGGCGGGCGCCGACCAGAACAGCTTTCGAAATGCCAGTTTGGTTATCTCATCGAAGCATTGCAAGCGGGATGCCGCCCCAAACCGTCCCGGTCCGTTAACACCGTGGCGCTTCCCCCAAAAATGCCTTTGCGGATTTTGTATGTGCATGCGACCTTTGTGCCCCCACCGACCAATCTCCAAACGGACCGTTTCAATCTGCTCTCCCAAGAACTAGAAGGCGATGTTCTGCAGCCCGTCTGGTTTCGAAAGCCGGAAGAGGTGGAGGCCGTGTTCGGACCGGGATCGTATCCGGTCTATACGGTGGGCAGATTCCGTTATCACTTTTTCTTGTCGTGGCGCTATCAGGGAATCCGTCAGAGACTGGCCACGTTCTGGTTCTATCTCCGGAAAGGTACGGCTCTCTACCGCGAACGTCGTTACGATTGCATCGTGGCTTATTCGCACATGACTACGGGGGTCTGTGCCGGATTACTGAAGCTGTTCACAGGCGCCAAGCTGATCATCGAAATTGTGACGGCGCCTCAGCTAGTGTTTTTGACGGATCGTCCTCATCCGAGTTTGGCAGAACGGATGTGGCATCTTTATTCAGATGTTTGCTTGCATTTTTCCATGCTGCTGACCGACCGAGCTCACTTCCTCTTCCCTCGACAGTTGTCCATGTACCGGATGTTGAAGAACGTCAAAAACTCCGTGTTTCACGAATTCATTCCCATTTCGAACATTGAACGACATCGGGAAGATCCGTCTGCGGATTTGTATGTTCTAATGGTTGGCTCTCCGTGGTACTTAAAAGGTGCGGACCGCCTGATCGAAGCGTTTCATAGATTGGCCCCCGACTTCCCCCAGGTGAAATTAAAGATCTTAGGACACTTCCCGAACGGAGAGAAGCTTCACGAGCTGATCGGAGGGTCTCCGCAAATCGAGGTACTAAAAGCAACGTCGCATCCGGAGGCTCTGAAAATCATCAGCGGCGCCAGCATTTTGGTGTTGCCCAGCCGGTGCGAAGGATTGCCGCGCGTCTTGATGGAAGGGATGGCAGCGGGGTTGCCGCTGATCGGTTCCGATGTAGCGGGTATCCCGTTCTTGATTCGCGACGGAGAGAACGGCTTTGTAGTTCCGGGAGGCGAGTCGCGCGGACTTGAGGCGCGGCTGCGAGAGCTTCTTTCGAATCGTGATGAGCGGCGGCGCATGGGAGACAGCGGTTATCAGCGAGCTCACGAAGAGCTAAGCGAGAAGGTCTACGTAGAAAAATTCACGCGCATGGTGGAAGCAGCCGTGAAAGGCAGCGAATGACCCAGGAAAGCCACGATTCGCGCAGCGCATGGAGTGGCTAGGCAACGATGCATCTAGTCCCCACGCTAGTGTTCGCGCTTGCATCGAGCCTGCTGGTGTACCTGTTGGGCGGATACCCGCTCCTTCTTGCGATTTTCCCCTGGCGTCGCCGACCGCCGATCGCCAAAGATCCGACTCGCGTTCGGTCAGTCACGGTTCTTCTCCCGGTCTATAACGGGGAGGATTTCCTGCGCCAGAAGCTGGAATCGATCCTTGCGCTGGATTATCCCCAGGATCAGGTCGAGATTCTGGTTATTTCCGATGCCTCGACGGACGGCACCGACGCCATCGCAAGGGAATTCAGCGCTGCGGGTGTTCGTTTATTGCGCGTCCCTCGCGGAGGGAAGGCAGCGGCCCTGAACGCCGGGATCGAACAAGCCAAAGGAGAGATTCTCTTCTTCACAGACGTCCGGCAGAGGCTGGCTCCTGACAGTCTCCGCCACCTGGTGGCATGTCTGGCCGACCCCACAGTTGGCAGTGTCACAGGGGAGCTCCACATCGTTACAGGCGATCGCCAGGAAGAAGCTGACCTGGGCCTTTACTGGCGTTACGAGATTTGGGCCCGCAAACAGATGACCCAGATCGACTCGATCTTCGGCGCCACCGGATGCATCTATGCCATGCCTCGGGCGCTAGTAAGTCCTATTCCGCCGGACACACTGGGCGACGATGCCGCTTTTCCTCTGCAGGCTTTTTTTCGCGGCTATCGGATGATTCTGGATATCGACGCGAAAGCCTATGACCGGGCGTCCCCGTTAGGCTCGGAATTCCAGCGCCGTATGCGGACGCTAGCTGGCCTGTGGCAGACTCTGGTCCGCTGGCCCCAGCTGCTGGGTTTCCAGGATCGTATGTGGCTCCACTTCGTGTCCCATAAGGTCGGACGGCTAGCCCTGCCGTGGCTGGCGCTTGCGGCGCTAATAAGCGCCTTCCGGCTGCCTTCCCCATGGCGGGAAGGGATCCTGGCGTCGGCGGCGGGTTTGATGCTGCTCGCCGTCGCGGATTCATTCCTTCCGCAGCGCTGGCCAACGAAGCGAATCACCTCCGCCGCCCGGACGATTGTGGTGATGCTGGCAGCCTCGTTCTGCTCGATCTCAGTATTCCTGGTGTCTCCGCAGAGCTTATGGAAACGAACCCGGGTGGGCCCGGAAAAGGTGGAAGACTAGTCCGGCTTTTCGGAGTTCCAGAGCTTCTGAATGGAAAGGACGTCCTGCACGTCCAGGAAGTGGTCCACGCGCACGCGCAGGCGGTCGATTTCGCCGCTCTCTACGTGTCCCAGGTAAATGTTCTGACTGGTTTGGAGTTCCACCGGCGCACCAGCGCGGACCGGCGGGCCGCCGTCGCGGAGCTCAATCTCGGCCCAACCGTTGCCCGACGATACCAGGTCGCCGTTTCTCTCGGTAGTTTCAGATTGGCTTAAATCCCGCAACGCAACGCGGCCATCACCCATTGCCGCCTATTATACCCGGCGGGTGGAAACTAGCTCCGCCTCTGCAGGTACCCGTACCTCAGGTCTGGTAGTCCTACCGTGGACGGCCAGAGCGCTGTTCAACTGAAGAAGCTGCGGAAGCAGCTCGATGGGTTCAGACACTGGATCCTGCGGGGCATCCGCTGGAAGTTCCGTGTCGGCCGCAAGTTGATGATTCTGGAGTTCGACGCCGAACCATTTGGGAGCGGGCCGTTGCCAGCCTTGTTTTCGATTCTCCCGGGCAAGGTAGACAAGTGTTGCACCCATACCAGCGGCAAACGCGTAGGCCAATATAAGCTGGAGCATCATACTTATTGTTATCGGACGGATGCTGGCGTTCCATGAGGTTTTTCCCTTAAGTATTGACTCCCCTATCACCTAGCGGGACAATAGGCTGGGGATGCGGACGTGCAAGATTTGATGTGGCTGGCCTTGAAGGCCTTCCTCGTGTGTCTAATTCTGACACCGATCTGCCGCGATATCTTCCGTTCTTACGGCATCGTCGATCAGCCGGACCGCCGGAGAAAAGTACATGCTCACCCGATTCCGCGGGTAGGCGGCATTCCCATTGCGATTGCTTACGTAGTCGCGCTCTATCCGTTCTCGAATGAATCGCGCTTGTTGACGGAGTACCTGCCGCTGGCCTGGAAGATGATTCCGGCCGCGGGACTGATCTTCGTAATCGGCCTAACGGATGACTTGATTGGGTTGAAGCCCTGGCAGAAGTTACTCGGGCAAGTGGCCGCAGCCGGCCTGGCCTATTGGGCCGGTGTGCGCGTGGCGGGTGTGGCGGGATTCTTCCCGAGCGATGTCTGGTCGAGTCTGCCGCTGACTTTGTTCTGGCTGTTGGCTTGCACGAATGCATTCAACCTTGTGGACGGCCTGGATGGTTTGGCCACGGGCATGGGACTGGTCGCAACTCTGACGATGTTCGTGGCGGCGCTGCAAGAGCCGAACATGCCGCTCGCTTACGCCTGCGTCCCGCTGCTGGGAGCATTGCTCGCGTTCCTGTGCTTCAATTTCAACCCGGCTACGGTTTTCCTTGGAGATTCCGGAGCCATGGTCATCGGGTTTCTGTTGGGCTGCTTCGGCGCGGTGTGGTCTCAGAAGTCCGCGACGCTGGTCGGTATGACTGTACCGCTGCTGGCGGTATCGATTCCGCTGCTGGATGTTTCGCTCACCATCCTGAGACGCTTTTTGCGCAACCAGCCGATTTTTTCAGCCGACCGCGGCCACATTCATCACCGTCTGTTGGAGCGCGGCCTGGCTCCCTCGCGAGCGGTCCTGGTGCTGTACCTGGTGTGCGCGGCAGCGGCAGCTTTCGCATTGCTCCTGACACATCCCTATGCGGGACGTTTTTACGGTCCGATTGTGCTGGTGATTTGCGTAGTGGTTTGGGTGGGCATCCGGCAACTGCGCTACGCCGAATTCGGGATCGCCAGCCGTCTGCTCTTTGGCGGCGAGTTGCAACGGACCCTGGGCGGCCAAATGCGGCTGGAGATGCTGGCTGAAAAACTTGGGGAAGCCCGGTCTGAAGAGGAATGCTGGAGCGTGCTCTCCGCGAGCATCGACGACTTCGGCTTCTCCGGAGTGGAGCTTGCCCTGCGCGGACACAAATGGGAGAAAAGCGTGGCCAGCGACCTCCGCCTGGAAGTCTGGTCCCTGCAGGTGCCGCTTAGTGATCAAGACTGGCTGCGGCTCACCCGCCCGTTCGATAGCGGCGTGTTGCCGATGATGGTGTCGCCCTTCCTGGATACTGTCCGCCGCGCTATCCAAAGCAAGCTCCAGTCGTGGGAGAAAGAGCCCGTTCTTTGAGCAACTGACCGGATGACCATCTCCGGCGGGGCATGCTAGACTGCGTTTTGGCGACCCCACCGCGCTCCGGCCCTCGTGACTCGCACCGGCGCATCTTCCGATTCGGCGACATGCTCCTGGTGGTGGCTACCTACGCCGCCGTCGAGCTGCTGATCTCCGGCGACGAATTCCGCGTCAATATCCAGGTTGAGCCGCTGACCTCCTTGGGCTCACTGGCCTTCGTGCTTCTATGCGTCCTGGTATGCCTGGAAGTGGGCGATCCGCAGCAATGGAATTCCGTGATGGACCGTCTCCGGCAGATATCTCTGGCGTTAGGCGTGGGATTCCTAATTGAGGCGTTTCTCTCCTACGCGGGAGTCGCAGCTTTGTCGCCGCAGGTCATGTTGATCGGCAGCGGAGTGTGTGCGATTTTGCTGACCGCATGGTACTGGCTTTTCGGAATCGTGGTTCCGGCTTCACGCGCGCCACTCAAGGTTCTGCTGTTGGATTCGGACCCGGCGCTGGAAGCTCTAGTTCGCTCGCCGGTGTTCCATGGCCGCCGCTATGAGATGTCCGGTCCGCTGGATGATCCCAATACGCTGGACGCCGTGATCCAAAGCAATCCTCCGGACTACATCGTTTTACCCGATGGCCAACGTGAGCTTCCGACGGCCACGCTGCTCCAAATGCGTTCCTCGGGCGTGGTGATGGAGACTGCTTCGGAATTCTATGAATCGGCACTGGAGCGCGTTTCCACGCGCCATCTGCGTCCTGCTAGATTCTTGTTCAGCGGACTTACTCCCAAGCGCCAGAATCTGGCCGTGCAGGCGATCTACTCTAACTTGATCGTGCTGGGCATGCTGATCGTCGCGCTTCCGCTGCTGGTGGTGCTGATGATCCTTCTGAAGCTGACAGCCCCTTCACAACCGGTCTTCCAGAAATGGCGATGCGCCGGATTCAATAACATTCCCTTCACGCTGCTGCGGTTCAACTCGCGGTCGTGGTTAGGCCGGATCTTGAAGAGCATGAGGCTGGAGGGTTTGCCGCAACTGGTAAACGTGGTGCGAGGGGAACTGTCTCTAGTGGGTCCGCGCGCCAAGCGCGTGGAGTTCGTAAGTCAACTGACGCGACACATTCCTTACTACGGGGAGCGCTTGACCGTGCGACCGGGCTTAACGGGCTGGGCGCAAATCCATTCTCCGGGCGCCGACGCGTTGCTGGAGTTGGAATACGACCTCTTCTATACCGCCAACCTGTCTCCAGAATTTGACTTCAGGATTATTATCCGGTCTCTCCGGGCCAGTAGCTAGCGTCTATTTACGCAGGCGGCCTAGGATGTCCGTGACGTAGTCCTTCGTCTCGGGAATCTCGGGAACTGAGAACGTCCGGTCCACGCGGCCGATCCCGGCATTGTACGCGCTAAGCGCCAGGGCCAAGTCACCATGATAGCGATCGAGCAATTGCTTCAGCAGTTTCGCTCCCGCGGAAAGGCTCTCTTGCGGATTGAACGGATCGTGGACATCCAGCTGCGCCTGAGTAGCCGGCATCAGCTGCATCAGTCCCTCTGCGCCTTTCGGTGAAACAGCGCAGGGGCGGAACCCTGATTCCTGGCGGGCAACTTCACGCACCAGGGCCGGATCGACACTGTGCTCGCGCGCCGCGCCGTCGATCATCCTG
>Ga0105242_10001631_pt1 | contig 17700 bp, 16 predicted proteins | sample KBSM24metaG_FD_81521 | JGI IMG/M metagenome (GOLD analysis project Ga0105242, IMG submission 81521) | Miscanthus rhizosphere microbial communities from Kellogg Biological Station, Michigan, USA - KBS M2-4 metaG | ecosystem: Host-associated > Plants > Roots > Rhizosphere > Soil | place... | reverse complement strand
GCCCTGCACCATTGGGGTAAGCGACACATCAGCCGATGTGCCGATGAGCGCGGGCGGCACAGGTCGTTTGCAATCGCGAACTTTCAAAGGATTGGCCGGATCACCCGCGAACGGCATGTTCGCATACGAATATCGTTTGAATTTAACCAATGCCGTCGGCGCCGTGAACATTGCGTGCATCGATTGGATGTCGATCAGTTTTGGTCCAGTCGTTAACACGCTCGACTACGACAGTGATCGGAAACCAGACCAGGTATTTGTGGTAACCAGCGGCGGTCTCGGCACAATTGGTTTGGCATCTGCGGTCCAAACCGCGGACACAATTAGATTCAAATTCAGCAAGCCGGTGTGCGAAGGCGGGGCGCCCGGAAAAGGTGACAGCAGTTTCTTCTGGGGCCTCGTCTCCAAATCGCCTGCTAAAGACGTGACCGCGATCGTGCACGAAACCGGAGGCGCAACGCACGTTGTTAAGGCTCGCTCGCCGATGTAAAGCTGCCATTTCCGCACCTCTGTGTGCTCTGTGGTAAAACATTCTGCGGATTAGGCAACATCACAGAGGAACCTTTGCTCAACTTTGCCATTCAGACTGCGCGCGACGCTGGGCGTTTGTTGGCCGAACGGTTCGGCCGAAACCTGCGCATCAGCAACAAGAGCGAACTCGACCTTGTCACCGAATCTGATCTCGCGTCAGAACGTCTCATCATCGATCGCATCAAGACGTACTACCCCCGCCATGCCATTCTGGCTGAAGAATCCGGCACAAATCCCCCAGCGACGGACGGCGAGCAAAGCGATTGGCGTTGGATCATCGATCCGCTCGACGGCACGACCAATTACGCGCATGGCTACCCATGCTTCTGCGTTTCGATCGGCCTTGAGCATAAAGGTCGTATCGAGGTGGGCGTCGTTTATGACCCGATGCGTGACGAATGTTTCGCGGCCGAGCGCGGCGAAGGCGCGGCACTCAACGGCAAACGTATTCAGGTTTCGCCGGCGCCGAACCTTGCAAGTGCGCTTTTGTGCACCGGTTTTCCGTACGACGTGCGCGAGCGCAGCGAGTTCGCGCGGCACTTCGCTAATTTCATCATGAATGCACAGGGCGTGCGGCGCGACGGCGCCGCCGCGCTCGATCTGGCCTACGTAGCGGCGGGCCGCTTCGACGGTTTTTGGGAAGAGGGGCTGAAGCCGTGGGATGTTGCGGCCGGTGTCTTACTGATCGAAGAAGCCGGCGGAAGAGTTTCCGATTACCTTGGCGGTACGCTCGACATTTTCACACCGCCGATGCTGGCGAGCAACGGTTTGATTCATGAACAAATGATGCGCGTGCTGGCGGTGTGATCGGCCCGCGCATGCACTCCACTCACTGCGTCGCTTTCTTGTGCGTGAGCAGGTTGCAGGCGTCGATCGCGCTCGTGGGATCAACGGCGTCGTTGCCCTCTTTAATGTGCTGGATGATTCCGTCTTTGTCGATCACGAATGTGGTGCGCATCGCATAATCGCTCTTGGCGGGATCGTAAATGCCATACGCTTTCACTACGTCACGTTTCCAATCGCTTAACAACGGGAAGGTCACTCCGATCTTTTGTGCATACTCTTTGTTAGCGGGATTGCTGTCCATGCTAATGCCGAACACTTGTGTGTCTGTTGCTTCGAGTTTGGAGATATCAGCCTGATACCCCTGCAATTCTTTCGTTCAACCGCCCGTGAACGCCAGCACATAGAAAGCGAGCACAACATTCTTCTTGCCTTTAAAGTCACTCAATTTGTATCGAACCGTCTTGCTGTTTGCGTCGACAACAGTGCTCGGCAGATTGAAGTCGGGCGCCGGATCGCCAACTTTCAGGTTCGTATGCGGCGCCGGCGGTGGCGTCGCGGGTTTCGGCGCCGCGGATTGCGTCGGCGCGGATTGCGCTACTGCGAAGGTCGCGGTCGCAGCAAATAGAAAGATGATGCCAAGGGCTTTCCGTGTCATTGGAACGACTCCTTTGTGAGTATGCCTGCCTGCTGCCATCTGCTCGCTGCCAAGTGTCTCGCTCAGGTCTCGGAAGCACGCAGAGTGTACATCCGCTCGTCCGCCGCTGCAAAAGTTTTTGTGTCAATCCGCTTGGATTTCCTGGATTTTTTGCTTCTCGCAATCAAACTCAAGAATTCCTCAAGAGGGGTCCGGATAATGAGGGCACCCTGAACTGAGCGGGGTCGGAGCGCAACAATCCCACGACGGCCAAGAACTTCTCAACGATGAACAAAGACGAACTAATACACGACAAGATTTCGGTTGCGGACGGTGCGGCGCGGACTTCGCGACTGCGTCTTCTCAATCTGGTTCTGGCCAGCATGACGGCAAACAACGCCACCGTGATTCATGGTCGCGCCGGAACCGGCAAGACCACTCTGGCCGCAGATTTCGCCCGACGAGCACCGCGTCCGACGTGCTGGTTCAAAGTTGATGCGGGCGACGCAGACTTGGCAATCTTCTGCCGCTACCTAACCGCCACGCTCAAGTCGCACTGTCCACCGCTCGATGAGCGTCACATGCTGCAAATTGCCGAGTCAGATGCCAGTGATCGGGCAGGCTTGTTGGCCGAAGCCCTCGTGTTTCAGTTCACCGACCTTCGTAGTGATCCGCTGCTGTTGGTGATCGAGGACTTGCACCTGGTGTACGACGCCGAGTGGGTGGTGCCGTTCTTTCAAAGACTGCTGCCACTCTTGCCGTCTGAAGTGCACGTGATCATCACGTGCCGCAGCCTGCCACCGACCCCTTTGTGGCGCATGCGATCGAAACAGATGCTGCGGGTCATCGAGGAATCGGAACTGGCCTTCAGCTTTGAAGAGACGCTGCAACTCTTCAAGACCTACGGACTGAATGAAGACCATGCCCGCGCCGCTTTGCGTGAGACGAATGGACGCGCGGCCGCTATCTCGAACTTTGCGGCGACACCCGGACGCGCGGGACGCGCCGTAGCCGACAATTTCTTGTCGATCGAACCGCGACAGATGCGCGGCCTGGGTCAGGTTACCCCGGACTTTCAAACATAGAGATTGCTTTCGGTAGCAATGCCTTCAGTGAAGATTGCCCCCGTTACAAATCGAGTCGTCACGAATGGCGACGATGTTCTCGCGCGCGTTCCCAACCATAGAAGTCGTGCTTTTGGCTGTGCTACTCTCCGCAGCAGTTCCCGACAATTTGCTTCGCAAGTCGTCATGGCCAAAGGCGAACGCAAAACCGCCAAAGTTGTTACACCATCCACCGCCGCGCCGGTAGTCCCTGTGCCGGGCACTTTCTTTTTGCGCACCAAACTGCTGGCGCCGAGGCCAACGCCAGAGTTGCTTTTTCGCGAACGACTGATTGAGCGGCTGCACGCTAACCTTTCGCTGCCGATGACGCTGGTCACGGCTAATGCCGGGTCCGGCAAGACCACTTTGGTCGCTGATTTCTTGCGTCAGCAGGAACAGCCCTACGTCTGGTATCAACTCGATCATACAGACAGCGACCCGGCGGTGTTTGTCGGATATCTCGCGCAGGGAATCCAACAACGCGTGCCGTGCTTCGGCGAAACGATCTTCGCTTATCTGCAGGCGAACGAGCTGGCGCAGCAGCCGGAACGCGCTGCTGATGTGCTGCTGAACGAAATTCTCGAGCACGTCGAGCAACAACTCATCGTAGTGCTCGACGATTACCATCATCTCGGAACTGACACTCCCGTTCACGCGGTGGTCGATCGTCTGATCGCGTATCTACCCGACGTGATGCACGTCGTCATAATTTCGCGCGATGTGCCACCGCTGACACTCGCCAGATTGCGATCACAGGATTCGCTGGCTGTGATCGATCGAGGCGATCTGTTGTTTACGGCGCAGGAGACCCAGGAGCTGTTTCGGAAAGGCTTTGGTCTCGAACTGACTGCTGACCAGTTGCGCGAATACGGCGAGCGTACGCATGGGTGGATCACGGCGCTCCAGCTCGTGCGGCAAGTCGCGCAGCGACAAGTTACTGGCCGAGACGGCGCGGTAGCCGATCCCCTCGTCGTGTTGCATCAATCCGAGCGCGACATCTTTGAGTATTTCGCGGAAGAGGTCTTCAGCGCAGAGCCACCGGAAATTCAAAAGTACTTGATGCGAATCGCTCTGCTCAGTCGCATCGACGTCGAGACGTGTGCCCGGCTTTATCCCGAACTGCTCTCGTCGGCAGTTCTGCCGCAACTTGTTCGTCGCAACGTCTTTTTGACCGTCGCGAGCGATGCACGCGGCGAAGAGTATCGCCTGCACCCGCTGTTTCAGAGTTTCCTGCGAAGGCGCTTGCGCACTGAAATTGGCATGGCAGGTGTCGCCGCTGAACATGCTCGTTGTGCCGAATATTTTCTCACGCGCGGTGATTGGGACAGCGCCGTTCGTCATCTGCTCGAAGCGGAGCAGTTCGACCGCGCCGGCGCAGTAATTTCCGACCACGGCCGCGAATGGATCGCGTCCGGCAAACTTGCTTCGCTGTCGTCGTTGGCTGAATCGCTACCGAATACCGTGCTTGAGGCACATCCACGCGCATTGGCGCATCGCGCTGAAGTCGCGCGGTTGCGTGGCGAATTCGAAACAGCACAGAGTCTTTTCCGGCGCGCGGCGGCAGCTCTACGGGTGAACGGCGACGACGAGGCTGAGGCGGAAGCGCTGCACTCGCTGGCGACTATTTCCCGCCGTCAGGGAGACTACGAATCAGCGTTTAAGTATCTGGACCGCGCCGTTGAACTCACAAAATCCGATTCCCCGGTGCGGGCAAAATGTGGGAACACGCGCGGGCTTTGTTTCGCTTCCCAGGGCGAATGGACCGCCGCTGAGCGCGAGTTTCGTGTGGCCTTGCAGTCGGCGGAAGAACGCAACGACGAACATCAGATTCGGCTAATCACACATAACCTTGGCCTGCCGCCCTTGATGCGCGGCGACTTTGGCCAGGCCCTGCATTGGTTGCGTCGCATGTTGCGCACAGACGATCGCGAAGCTCCCATTCCGCAGGAAGCCTGGGGTCATCTGAACATCGCGCGTTGCCACCTGTACCGCGGAGAGCTGGATGAAAGCGAACGACATCTCGACCTCGCGCTGGAGCGGTGTCAACTCTTCAATCTGGTCGGCCAACTAGGCGAAGCTCTGGAGGCCTACGGAAATCTTTGGCGCGAGCGAAACAATTTGACGCGCGCGGCAGAGTCTTACGAGCGCGCCTGCCGCAGTTACGAACAGGCCGGCATCGACCTTTCGCGAGTTGAAGTTTTGGAAGAGCAGGCCCTGCTCAGCTTGAAAGCCGGTGACGCCGCTCGGGCACGCGCGCAAATCGACCGACTCATAGATTCGCGGAAAGAGCGCAACGATACAATTGGAGTTTTTACGGCCACGCTTGCCCTCAGTCGCGTGCGAATTGCGCAACGTGAATTTGCCGAGACAAAGAATGAGTTGCTGACGACGCTCGAGTATTTTCGGGCACACGGACAGTACTATTACGAAGCGCAGGCGTGTATCGAGCTGGCGGCGTGTGAACTCGAACTCGGAAACGAGCCGCAGGTGTTCGAACTGCTGCGGCGCGCGCTCGATTTGGCGGCACGGTATGACTACGACTATTGGCTGCGTCAGGAGATCGCGCATCGACCAGCATTGTTCGCCTCAGACGTCGCGCAGGACATGTTGCCATCAGACCTGCGCGTGCAGCTTTCAACGCTTCCAGTCGTTGCGGCTCAGCCCGCGAAAGCTGTCGCCACGCTGACACTCGGGCCGCTCGTCGATTTGACGGTAAACATGCTTGGGCCGGTTGAGATCTTTCGCGATCCCGCCCGCTCGTTTGCGGCCGACGCCTGGACGACGCGGCGGGCGCGAGACATCCTGTGCTACATCGTTTCCCGACGTCATCATCGCGCGGCAAAAGACACAATCATTGAAACGTTCTGGGCTGAAGACAACCTGGCGACAATTGAAAAGAACTTTCATCCGACCATCTCGCACATTCGCAAGGCGCTCAACAGCAATCAGCCGCTGAAACAAAACTTCATCATCTATCGCGACGGCGATTACCAACTGAATTCCGAGTCTTCCTATAGCATCGATACCGAGACCTTCGAGCGACTGATTTCAGACGGAGAGAACGCGCGCCGTGAACGAAATTACGAGCGCTGCATCGATTGCTACGAGCAGGCAGTGGCGCTCTATCGCGGCGAGTTCATGCAAGGCACATATGAACCGTGGGTGGACGAACAGCGCGCGTATTATCGCGAGCAGTATCTGCGCATGCTGGAATCGCTGGCGGGCGTAGCCGAGAAAAAACAGGAATGGCCGCGCACGATGGATTTGGCGCAGCGCATCCTGCGCGAGGACCAGTTTCGCGAAGACATCCACTGCATGTTGATGCGCACGCACGCCGCATTGGGAAATCGCGTCGCGGTGAAAGAGCAGTACGAAGCCTTGCGCGAACTCTTGCAAAACGAACTGGGCGTCGAGCCGGCGACACAAACGCAGCAAACGTTTCGCGAACTGATGGAGAGCTGAGAAATTGCTTTAAATACTGAGAAAAACCCGTGGAAAACCCAAACAGAAATGCAAGGCGTCCGCAACAAAGCCGAGCCAGAAGGCGACTTAGAATTTGCGCTGTCTCAGTTCTTTCTTTGAGCAGTTGCGCCTCGCAACATTGTAAGCGAAACAAGCCACTGTCTTGACCCGACCGTGGCGATGGCTTGTACCCGATGGCAATTCATTTAGTCAAAAAATTTCATGTCGCGATTGCCCTGGTGCTCGTCGTTCTGATGAGTTCGGTGCCGGCGCTTGCCGGGCTGACGATCATCGGATCGAATGGTATTACCGCGTCGGGCGCGGACGGCATCATCTTCTCGAACACATCAGGCATCACGGCGAGTGGCGCTGACAGCGTGCTGGCGTTTTCGCCAAACGGCATCACCGCATCGGGAGCAGACGGCATTACTGCGAGCGGCGCCGACGGAATCACTGCCAGCGGCGCGGACGGCATCACGGCATCAGGCGCCGATGCGACGACAATCACGCGCGCCGATTCACTCACGGCCGTCTCAGGACCTAACGGAATCACTATAAGCGGCGCCGACGGCAATACATATCAAGCAGACTCGATAGTCGTTCGAAACCCAACAGGCATCACTGCGAGTGGCGCTGACAACGTAATCGCCACGGGCACAAACGGCATTACGGCCAGCGGCGCAGATACGCGGAACATCGCACATGCCGATGGCATAACCGCGAGTGGCGCTGACGGAATCACAGCAAGCGGTGCCGACACTGTCGTGACTGTCAACGGCGCCAGCGGGATTATCGCGACGACCCCAACTGGGGTGATCTTCTCCGTGACGCCGAGCGCGGTAACGATCACTGGCGTCAGCGGCATCACCGCGAGCGGTGCGGATGGAATCACGATTAGCGGAGCCGACAACTTTGTACTGACGGGCGTGACGGCGTTGACCTCGGCGTTGAATGGCGCGGGAGTCAGCACTGGGATCACCAGCGTCGATCCCGAACTCGCAGTCATTCTGAACAACGCAACTGACGACAGCAGCGTCGATGCGGTAATCACTTATCGGGCCATGCCGACCGATGGGGATCTCGCTGATTTGCAGCAAATCGGCGTGCTGGGCGGCACGCGCTACCATTCGTTGCCGATGGTGTCGGTGACGACCACGAAGACGCAGCTGATGGCGATTTCGCACCTGCCGCACGTGCGATCGATTTATGGCAATCGCACGCTACAGTGGAATCTCGAAGTGGCGAACCGAAATACCATTGGTTCAGATCGAGTAAGGAAGAGCGGCGAACTAACGAGCGCTAACCATGGAACACCGGTAACTGGCCGCGGCGTTACCGTAGCAGTGCTCGACACGGGCGTTGACGGAACGCACGGCGACATTTCCGGCCGCGTCGTCCAAAACGTGAAGCTGGCCGACACGGAAAGCCTCGGAGTTGGTTTCAATTACCCCGTCGTTTCGGCAAATCTTCCGAACACGGACCAGGTCTATGGCCACGGAACCTTCGTCGCCGGAGTGATCGCGGGCAACGGCCAACAATCGGCGGGCAAGTACGCGGGCGTGGCTTCCGGCGCAAACATCCTCGGCTTAAGCGCCGGCGATGCGACGCTGCTATTCATCCTTTCTGGTTTCGATTATCTGCTGACGAATGCGCAAGCGTTCAATGTGCGCGTGGTGAATTGCAGCTTTTCGGCCAACACTGTGTTCGACGTTAACGATCCGGTCAACATCGCGACAAAGATGCTCACCGACGCAGGTGTAAATGTCGTGTTCTCTGCCGGTAATAGCGGATCGGGAGCTGACTCGCTGAATCCGTATTCGGTGGCACCGTGGGTCATTAGCGTGGGGGCCACCGACAACGTCGGGCATCTTGCTGACTTTTCATCGCGTGGCGAATTCGGCAGCCCGCTATTTCATCCGACATTGGTTGCGCCAGGCGTTAGCACCGTGAGCTTGCGACCTTCGACATTGGCTTCCGTCACAACCGCGAGCGGTTTGGGAACGAATAACTCGCAACTAAGCGCGAGCGAACTGCCTTACTACACAACGGGCGACGGAACCAGTTTTTCTGCGCCACAAGTTGCTGGTGTGATTGCTTTGATGCTCGAGATAAATCCGCAACTGACACCGGCGCAGGTGCGCGACATTCTGCAACGAACGGCGACGCCTCTGTCCGCGTACTATCTGTACGAAATTGGCGCGGGCATGTTGAATGCGCATGCGGCGGTGCTGGAAGCGGCTTTTCCGCAGAGACATTTTGGTTCGTGGCGCGGCGTGGCGTTCCAGAATCAGGTTCAGTTCACGCCCAGTTCGCCGCAGACATTCATCGGAAGTGCGGCGCCGGCTGCCTCGACGGATACAGCACTCGCGCTGCCCGCGGACACGGTGCGCGCATCTTTGCAAATTGCCTGGGGCGGACTGACTTCGGTGAATCGATTAAGTCTCGCACTGCTCGATCCGAACGGCGTGCAGCAAGGAATTGCGAACGCGGCGCCGGCGCCAGGACTGACTGGCCGGCGACAACGAACATCTATTGATGCACCTGCGGCCGGGACATGGACTGGGCGTGTCACGAATGTGATCGGCACAGCTTCTACGCCGACTGCCGGCGATAGTGCAATTGCGCCTTCTGGAACCGGCGTCAACGCCACGACGGGCGGCACTGGTTCACAAGTCTTTTATGGTGTGTTCCAAACTGTATCGGCTCGATATCCGGCGTTGAGCGATCTCAGCGCGCTGGACAGTTCATTGCTGAGTGAAGTGAACCAGAGCTTCCGCTCGTTGGTGATGGCTCCGATCGGATCGCGTTTCCGGCCGAGCTTTTCGGTCACGCGCGTTGATTTGGCCAGGGGGCTGGTGCTTGGAGGGCACGTGCCGCAGTACTTACCCAGCACCTCGAACTATCCGGACGTTCGCGACAAGGCAACGATGCTTTTCGTTGAAAGCGGGCAAGCATCACCGAGCGGCGCGCTGTTCCCGTCAATTACTCCCGGCGCAAACTTTCAGCCGGATGCGACAGTGGATCGACTAACTGCGGTCGTTGCGCTTGTCCGCGCGGCGGGACTCCGGCAACAGGCTGAATCCGGAACTTACACGCTCACATACACTGATGCGCTATCAATTCCGGCTTCACTGCGAGGCTATGTTGCCGTGGCGGTGCAGAACGGCTTGATCAAGATGAACGGATCAGCGTTCAATCCTTCCGGCGCGTTCACCAGGCTTGATTTGGCTCACGCGACATCGCGACTCGCCGGGATGCCGCTTCAATAGCTCACCTGAAACGGCCGTAATAGACTTCAGTATCGTAATCAAACGTGACTTTTCCGTCGGTCTGATTTGAGTCAAAGATCTCTCGAAGCAGGCTGATCATCGGCTCAAAATTCGCATCTCCCGGTTGCGGCGCATATGATGCCGACAACGTCCGTCCTTGGAACCCTTCAAAGTCAAACAATTGCTGGAACTTAAATTGGGCGATCTTGTATTCACCCGCCGCGAAAAACTTGTCGATCTCAATGTCTTCAATTTCGCGGTGCACGTCGCGATAGTCTGTGCCATACCGCAAGAGCGCTTCGTGATACCCCTTGAGCAGCGTTGTCCGCTCCGGATCGTAACCGTTCCAAACAATCACTACCCATCCATCTGGCTTGAGGATGCGGGCGAATTCCGATCGTGCCTTCTGGCGATCGAACCAATGGAATGCTTGCCCGGCAGTAACGAAATCAACACAGCCTTCTGCGAGTGTGGTGTTCTCGGCAGTCGCTTCGATGCTGGTGAAGTTTCGGTATTGCGCCAGCAGTCGTTCGCCCGCCGCCCGCATTTCGCGGTTCGGCTCAAGACCCAAAACTCGATTGCCGTTTTTGAGAAAGAGCTCAGTCAAGAACCCTGTGCCGGATCCGATGTCAGCGATGAGTGACTCTTTCGTCAGGCCGCATTCTTTTTCCAGCAGCGGAATAATCTGGGCAGGATACCGAGGACGGTACTTGAGGTAATTCGCGACCCGATTTGTAAAGCGTTTGGTGGGATCGAGCATGTAACTATTGCGGAGAATTCTGGCTAGCAACCAACTCGCTTAGCTGCTGGCGCTGTTTCTCTTCCTCAATTGTGAAAGCGACACTGAAACCCGTCAGCTGGTGGAAGAAAGCAACCCTTCCGCGCAGCGACAGCCATGCGTTGGAGGGGAGCTGGATCAAAAGGCTTACCATTTCACCCACGTCGACTGTACCCGTCGTGTTTACAAAGCATCCGGACGGGCTGAGATCTTCGATGCGGCCTTCATGCGCGCCGGAAACACCGTGCCATCTCACGGGAAGATTCGTCGTGACGCGGTCGTTCAATCGTTTTTCGTCATTCACGAGGTTCGATTAAGACCACTCGGGATTGGCGGTGTTTGGTGATACTTGGCAAAAGCTCTGAATCCCAACAGTACGGCCAGGAGAAAGGCAAACGTTATTGGCAGCCGCACGTCCGATTTTACCAACATGTAGTAGTGCAGCACACCAAAAATTCCAGCTGCATAGACAACTCGATGCAATAGAGCCCAACGCTTGCCGCCCAGCCGCTTCACCATCGCGTCCGTGGAAGTAATCGCTAACGGCAACATCAAGAAGAACGCCGCCATGCCCACCGCAATGAATCTTCGCGTGGCGATATCCCCGGGAATAGTCGTCAGCCTGAAGTATCGATCAAACGCGATGTAGGTAAGAAGGTGCAGACAGCCGTAAAAGAAGGCAAATAACCCGAGCATGCGGCGAAACTTGATGAGCCAATTCAGCCCCAAAATGCGCCTCAGTGGACTGACTACCAGCGTGAGAAACAGAAACACGAGCGTCAGCATTCCTGTCGTGCGCGTCACAAATTCAAGTGGATTCGCGCCGACATTTTTGCGCCACACATCCCACAGCAATAATGCCAGCGGCACCAGACTGTTGACCAACAGAACAAGCTTGGAAAATCGCGTGTCTTTCATGGTTACTGTCGATTATCCGTAGTCAGGGGCTTGCCAGTTGTTAGTTGGATGAACGATTACGACTGACGACGGACGACTGACAACTGACGACTTTCCCGTTTAGAAATTCACTCGCAAATCCATCCCATCGTACAAATGCGCCACTTGCTCGGCATAGCCATTGAACAAAAGCGTCGGCCGCGAGCCGAATTCGCCAATACGATGCTCGTATCGTTGGCTCCAACGTGGATGATCGACGTTAGGATTGACGTTTGAATAAAAGCCGTATTCGTTCGGCGATTCGATATTCCAGGTCATGGGCGGCTGATCGGCGACCAGAGTGACTTTCACAATCGACTTAATACTCTTGATTCCATATTTCCACGGTACAACCAGACGAATGGGCGCACCATCCTGCGGTGGCAACGTCTGGCCGTACAGTCCCGTCGCCAGGATCGTGAGCGGATGCATTGCCTCGTCCATGCGCAGACCTTCTACATAAGGCCAATCCAGCACACCGGTCGTTTGATTGGGCATCCGACTGGGATCGAGAAGCGTCTGGAATGCAACGTATTTCGCGGACGAGAGCGGCTCAACCTGTTTTAGCAGCGTGTTCAGCGGGAAACCGATCCATGGAATCACCATCGACCAGCCCTCGACGCAACGCAGACGATAGACACGCTCTTCCTGCGGCGCGAGCTTCAGCAAGTCGTCGATCGCGAAAGTCTTTGGCTTGTTGACGAGGCCTGCGACGGCAACCTGCCACGGGCGGGTCACAAAATTTTGCGCTGCCGAGGCGACGCCGCGTTTCTCGGTATCAAACTCATAGAAGTTGTTGTAGTTAGTAATGTCAGCGAGAGAGGTGAGAGCCTCGTCAGTCCGAAAACCTTTACGCATCGCTTCATCAGTCGGCGGCGTGACGACACTAAGCTTCGGCCGCTCTTCCACGACTGTCGAAGGCGTATTCAGTCTGCGATACAGGAACCCGGTCGCCGCAACGGATCCGGCGAGAACTGCACCGCGCATGAACATGCGGCGATTGAAATAGACGTGTTGCGGGGTTATTTCGCTCGACGGAATGTTAGGCGGCTTAGTAATAGGCATCGTGAAAAGTCTCGACCAAATTGTAAGCGAAGAATCGGCTTGTATGAACCAACCGCAGCGTTTACTATGCCGCGGCTGTATTTACCTTTACTTCGAAAAGCCTTAGATGCAGCAATCTGCCAAGCCTGTCGCCGCGGAAGGTCATCGAGCCGCACTCACCGCCGGATTCCTCGGCTGGACGCTCGACGCTTTCGATTTCTTTTTGGTCGGTCTCTCACTGACAGCTATCGCCGCCGAATTTCATAAGACCGATGCGGAAATTGCCCTGACAATTACCCTGACTCTCGCTTTTCGTCCCGTGGGCGCTTTCATCTTTGGGTTATTAGCCGATCGTTACGGCCGGCGATTACCGCTCATAATCGACCTGGTTTTTTATTCGTTCATCGAAGTCTTGTCCGGGCTCGCGCCGAATTACACGACTTTTGTGATTCTGCGCGCGCTGTTCGGAATTGGGATGGGCGGCGAGTGGGGCGTCGGCGCGTCGCTGGCAATGGAAAAAGTGCCGCCGAAGCTTCGTGGCGTTTTGTCAGGGCTGCTCCAGGAAGGGTATGCGACTGGCTATCTCCTGGCGGCGCTCTGTTATTTCTTCGTTTTCCCCCGTTGGGGATGGCGACCAATGTTCTTCATCGGCGGATTGCCGGCCCTGCTCGCAATCTACGTCCGCATGCACGTGAAAGAGTCTGAAGTCTGGAAAAAAACCAAACATGAAAGCTGGGGTCAGCTTGGTCGGGGGATAGCGTCGCATTGGAAACTGTTCATCTATCTTGTGCTGCTCATGATGATGATGAACTTTGTTTCGCACGGCACGCAGGATTTGTATCCCACTTTGCTGAAACGCGCGTGGCATTTCGAGCCGCGAAAGGTGGCGGCAATCACGGCCTTGACGATGGTCGGCGCGATCAGCGGCGGACTCGTGTTTGGCTATCTCTCAGATCGCATTGGCCGCCGCAAATCGATGATTATTGCTTTGATACTGGCGATGCTGGTAATTCCACTCTGGTCTTTGTCGCCCTTGCTGGGACTGTTGCTCGTAGGTGGCTTCATCATGCAATTCATGGTGCAAGGAGCCTGGGGAATCATTCCCGCGCACCTCACCGAACTGTCGCCTGATTCAGTGCGCGGCTTTCTGCCGGGCTTCGCCTATCAATGCGGCGTGTTGCTCGCCGGGTCAGTCGCATACATTCAAGCGATCTTCGCAGCGCGTACCAGCTATCCAACAACGATGGCTCTCACGACGCTAACTGTGTTAATCGGTGCTGTTATCGTTACTGCGTTAGGCCGCGAGAAGCGCGGCATTCATTTTGGCGTTGACGTCGGCGAATGAATTAGTTCCCGTTCAAAAACTCATGGCTGGCTATTCAGGAACTCCTCTCGTCAAGAAACTCGGAATCAAGGAAGGCTTCAATATTCTCATCGTTAATGCGCCAAACGATTTTGAGCCACAGTTGGAACTACCCGAACGCGTGACGGTAAATGGAAAATCGAAAAAGCCAAGCGACTTTGTCTTGCTCTTCGTAAAAAGCAGACACGCGCTCGCTAGAGAGTTCTCACGCTACTCTGCAAAACTTACCCCGCCAGGGATGCTTTGGGTGTCGTGGCCGAAAAAAACTTCGGGCGTACAGAGCGATCTCAACGAGAATATTGTCCGCGACATTGGCCTCGCGAAAGGAATGGTTGACGTAAAAGTATGTGCCATCGATGAAGTGTGGTCAGGACTGAAATTCGTTTTTCGTTTGCAGGATCGCCCAAGAAAATAAGCCAATTTGCCTGCAATCACAGCCTCCACAGAACTTCCACAACCTCTGTGAATAACATGTGGACATCCCGGTGTCGCGGTGCGCAACCTGAAATGTTTCAGTAGCTTGCGCCGATTTGCACAACAAAGCAGCATTCACAGATGCGCTGGTTTGAAAACGACGGCGTGTGATTGAAGCGAATCTTCGGCAATGTTTCTCAGGCTGATCTTCGGCACTTCGAGAAAAGTCAGAAACCCGAGTTCGCGGCGTGCGTGTTCGTCCGCCTTCAGGAAAGACAGATGCGGTTAGACGTGTACGCTAGTCGCTCAATCTTGAAAGTCGGATTTGAAATCAAGCCTTGATTCGCGATTTGATCAGGTACCCGACAAACGCAGTGCAGCAATAGAAAAGTGACGGCCACTAATAGTAGGCCCACGGATGAATTGATGGAAGCTGTTGCGCGAAACATGAGGCGAACGATTTATGTATTGGGATTGAAGTTCGATTTTGTTCGAGATCCGAGCTTGAGGGATCGATCAAAACTTAGCCACGGAAAGTTGGCGCAGCAAGTCGCAGTCCAGATCAATGTTTCTAACTTTCACGAACACACATGTTGTGATGTATTGTCTAGTTTGAAGTCAAATTGTTTTGTCGAAATCATCGCTTCAACAAAATGATCGCGATCGTTCAATTTAGAAGTTGCAAAAAAAATCTTACTCAATATAATTCCAGTCCCTTGCTGGTTTATGAGATGGGCGCTCCGGCGATCGAGTTGACGAGAGTGATTAGCAGTTAGCGGCACTTATTTTTTACCTCGCAAGTTACCGTCAGCCAATTCGCGACCTAGTCCTCACGCGTTGCTCTTGAACGTGATGAAGTGAACAGGGGTTCCGTCGCGTTCATTCTCCGGACGTGGCAGTCGCGAAGAACGATTTAGCTCACCGAGGGCTCATCGTCACTTTCCAATCGGGACGGGTTCGAACCAGGGCGCAAGCAGCTTGTCTGCTGCATGTTCTGCGGGAAAGGTTTCGCCAAGTTACAGTCGGGAACGGTTTGAAGATGACTACAGCAGCAGAAGCAATAGCACTTGAGTTGAAGCGATGTCCTCGCTGCGAAGAGTCGCTACCGCTCTCGGAGTACGGCGTTTGTCGCGCGCGCAAAGATGGTTTGAATCTTTACTGCAAGCGGTGCATCAGACAGAAAATTGCGTTGAGCCGTCAGGCGTTGCGCGAATACAAATCAGCCCGTAATAAGCACGCAAGCACTGCGACGAAGACGCGCATAAGCCTTGACACCAAAGCTGGCTTCTCGCCCCGCCGCATTGCGCGGATGCTGCGAAAACTGTCGCCCGCGGACCGGGTGCGCGAGGCAATTCGCTGTGGCGCGCGCACGCAAAAAGAAATCGCCCACGTGACGCGTCTCCCCAAGGACGAGGTTTGTGACGCACTGGCGAATTTGCTGCTTTGGACGCGGGAAATCCGCACCCAAATCGTAAATCACCAACGCATGTACTTCGTGAACGAGGCAATGCAGGAACTGCAAAAAGCCGCCGAAAATAACCCAAAACGCGGCCTGACTGCTTCGTTCAGCTCGGTCGGTGTCCTCATGCCCGGCCGCAAGCCCTCAGCCAAAGGAAAGAGACGCACGTTTAAGGACGTGGCCGCAAAAGTCAAGACCGGTTGAGCGCGTCCGCCCTTCACCCCTGAGTCAAAGCGTTACTCCTGGAATGCGGCGAGTACTTCATCCGCATGCTCCTCGGGCTTTACCTTCTCAAAGACTTTCTTGATCTTGCCTTTCTCATCGATCAGAAAAGTCATGCGATGATTTCCCATGTACTTGCGGCCCATGAATTTCTTTTCACCATAAGTGCCATAAGCTTCTGACACCTTCTTGTCGGTATCAGCCAGCAGTCCAAAGGGCAGATCGTACTTTTGGGCGAACTTTTGATGCGATTTTTCGCTGTCGAGCGAGACGCCGAGTACTTCAATTCCGCGGCGCTTGAATTTCGAGAATGAATCGCGGAATGCACATGCCTCCTTCGTGCATCCCGGCGTGTCATCCTTCGGATAGAAATAGAGCACAACCTTCTTGCCACGCAGATCTTTCAACCGCACCGTGTTTCCGTTCGCGTCCGGCACAGCGAAATCCGGCGCCTTGTCACCTTCTTTGAGTTTTGCCACGACTTGTCGCGATCCTTTGCTTGAGATTTAGAGTTAGAATCTTAGCGGACGTAAACCAAAATCAAAAACACGAAGGATCTGAGATGGCGACTACTAGCGGAAAAAGTTGGTTAGTGAAACAGGAACCGGAAGATTATTCCTGGAACGATCTGGTGCGCGACAAGAAAACCGCGTGGACCGGCGTCAGAAATTTTCAGGCGCGTAACAACTTGCGCAACATGAAAGCGGGCGATGCAGTTCTGTTCTATCACTCAGGCAAAGAGAAGAGCGTTGTGGGAATTGCGGAAGTCGCAAAAGCCGCTTATCCCGATCCAACCGCGGATGATGATTCGTGGATCGCCGTTGATATCAAGCCGGTGAAGGCGCTTGCGAAGCCGGTGTCGCTCGGCGACATTCGCGCAAACGGGAAGCTACGCGATCTGTTGCTTGTGCGCCAGTCACGTTTATCAGTAATGCCCGTGTCGAAGGAAGACTTCGATGAGATCGTGAAGATGAGCGGAAAGAAGTAACCGCGGCGGGATACTAGGCTCGTCTGATGAACTTCGCCGCCAGCCAGCCCGCCGGAACCAGAATCGCGAGGTGAATCCAATCGTAGCCGCCCGTTGTCACGCCGCCGAAATGATTGCTGATCATCAGGAAAACTACCGGAACGGCCATAAAAGTGTTCTGTTTAGAGCGAAGCTTTGCTTGGGCGGAGAGTTTTTCGTCGGGCTTTTGACCGGACTTGATGGCCTCGATCATCTTGCGTTGCGCCGGCAAGATGCGCATCCAAACATTCGCGGCCATGATGGTGCCGAACAAAGCGCCGACATGGATGTACGCGCCGCGGCCGCTGAAAACACGGGTCAGACCGTAAGCCGTCGCCACAATCAAGAGGTACGCAATCACCGCGAACAACTTTTCGCTGCGGCCAAGCGGCGAAATCATGAGCAAGTCATAGACAAGCCAGCCAACAATCAACGTCCCGATTCCTATCCCGACGGCTGGCCCGACTCCGATATCTGCGACATCGCGGTCGATCAGTGCGCCACCCCCGAGGTAATACACGATAATCAGCAGCGCGAAGCCGCTCAACCACGTCGTGCCGGCTTCCCATTTGAACCAGTGCAGTTTGCGCGAAAGCTCGTCGGGGACCTTGCGCTTCTCGACCATATAGAAGCCGCCGCTATGAACCATCCACAGCTGCGCCGCGGCCCCGGTGGCGCGCACGGCTTTCTCTT
>Ga0105242_10001629_pt1 | contig 17706 bp, 19 predicted proteins | sample KBSM24metaG_FD_81521 | JGI IMG/M metagenome (GOLD analysis project Ga0105242, IMG submission 81521) | Miscanthus rhizosphere microbial communities from Kellogg Biological Station, Michigan, USA - KBS M2-4 metaG | ecosystem: Host-associated > Plants > Roots > Rhizosphere > Soil | place... | reverse complement strand
GGATTCGCGCATCGGCCGAGCCTGGATGGCCATCCGCGAAGACGAGATCGCCGCCAAGGCCATGGCATCAACACCCGCAACATGAAGCTGCTGGCCTTCGCCATGGGGGCAAGCTTCGGCGGCGTCTCGGGCGCGATGTTCGCGGCCTTCCAGGGCTTCGTTTCGCCCGAGTCGTTCGCCCTGATGGAGTCGGTGATGATCGTCGCCATGGTGGTGCTGGGCGGTATCGGCCACATTCCCGGCGTGATCCTGGGTGCCGTGCTGCTGTCGGCGCTGCCTGAAGTGCTGCGCTACGTGGCAGGCCCGCTGCAGTCCATGACCGACGGCCGTCTCGACGCGTCCATCCTGCGCCAGTTGCTGATCGCGCTGGCCATGATCGTCATCATGCTGCTGCGCCCGCGCGGCCTCTGGCCCGCGCCCGAGCATGGCAAGAGCCTCACGCAGAAGAACTGACAACAACACCGCGGAAAGTTAGCAATGGCAGAAAATTCCAACGATGTGGTGCTGCAGGTCTCCGGCATTTCCAAGCGCTTCGGCGGGCTGCAGGCCCTCTCCGACGTGGGCATCACCATCCAGCGTGGCCAGGTCTATGGCCTGATCGGCCCCAACGGAGCCGGCAAGACCACCTTCTTCAACGTCATCACCGGCCTCTACACGCCCGACAGCGGCAGCTTCGCGCTGGCCGGCAAGCCCTATGAACCCACGGCGGTGCATGAGGTGGCCAAGGCGGGCATCGCCCGCACGTTCCAGAACATCCGCCTCTTCGCCGACATGACGGCGCTGGAGAACGTGATGGTCGGCCGCCACATCCGCACTCGTTCGGGCCTGCTGGGCGCGGTCTTCCGCACCAAGGCCTTCAAGCAGGAAGAGCAGGCCATCCGTGCCCGCGCCAAGGAACTGCTGGACTACGTGGGCATCGGCCGCTTCGCCGACTACAAGGCGCGCACGCTGAGCTACGGCGACCAGCGCCGCCTGGAGATCGCCCGCGCCCTGGCCACCGATCCGCAGCTGATCGCGCTCGACGAGCCCGCCGCCGGCATGAACGCGACCGAGAAGGTGCAACTGCGCGAGCTGATCGACCGTATCCGCAACGACAACCGCACCATCCTGCTCATCGAGCACGACGTGAAGCTGGTGATGGGCCTGTGCGACCGCGTGACCGTGCTCGACTACGGCAAGCAGATCGCCGAAGGCCACCCCGCCGACGTGCAGAAGAACGAAAAAGTGATTGAGGCCTATCTGGGCACCGGAGGACACTGAGATGGCCGAGAAATCGAACAAAGTTTTGCTGGCCGTCAAGGGACTGAAAGTGGCCTACGGCGGCATCCAGGCCGTCAAGGGCGTGGACTTCGAGGTGTGCGAGGGCGAACTGGTCTCGCTGATCGGCTCCAACGGCGCCGGCAAGACCACCACCATGAAGGCGATCACGGGCACGCTGCCCTTCGTCGATGGCGACATCCAGTACCTGGGCGAGAGCATCAAGGGCAAGGGCGCCTGGGACCTGGTGAAGAAGGGCCTGGTCATGGTGCCGGAAGGCCGCGGCGTGTTCGCCCGCATGACCATCACCGAGAACCTGCTGATGGGCGCCTACATCCGCAACGACAAGGCCGGCATCCAGGCCGACATCGAGAAGATGTTCACCATCTTCCCGCGTCTGCGCGAACGCAAGGACCAGTTGGCCGGCACCATGTCCGGCGGCGAGCAGCAGATGCTGGCCATGGGCCGCGCGCTGATGAGCCAGCCCAAGGTGCTGCTGCTCGACGAGCCTTCCATGGGCCTGTCGCCCATCATGGTGGACAAGATCTTCGAGGTGGTGCGCGATGTGTACGCGCTGGGCGTGACCATCCTGCTGGTCGAGCAGAACGCCAGCCGCGCGCTGGCCATCGCCGACCGCGGCTACGTGATGGAATCCGGCCAGATCGGCATGAGCGGCGCCGGCCAGGACCTGCTGAGCGATCCGCGCGTGCGCGCCGCCTACCTGGGCGAGTGACCTGCGGGGCCGTGGCGTGGCCACGGCGAAAGTCTGGCAAAGGGCACCTTCGGGTGCCCTTGTCGTTTCCGGGCCTGCCACGCTCTGGTGCGACCGCGGCAAGACATAGGGCGCCTGGAGGCCTTTTGTAGGACCGCGCCGACGCCATGGGCGCCCGGTTACACTCGCGCCTTTCGCCGAAACGTCATAAAAGATTCACGGCGGCGTCATCATTTCTTGTCCAGGTCTGCTCAGGAGTTCGCATGTTGTTTGGAAAGCTGTTGCCGCGCGAAGGCAATTTCTTCGAGATGTTCAACCAGCACGCGGACCGCATCGTGGAGGCAGCGCGGGCCTTTTCCCAGCTGGTCGCCAACTACAACGACCCGCACCTGCGCGACAAGTACAACCAGGACGTGGACAACGCCGAGCGCGCGGCGGACCGCGTGACGCACGAGGTCAACCGCACGCTGCACAAGACCTTCATCACGCCCATCGACCGCGAGCAGATCCACTCGCTCATCAACACGATGGACGACGTGGCCGACCTGATCCAGGATTCGGCCGAGACCATGGCGCTCTACGACGTGCGCCACATGACCGAAGAGATCACCCGCTTGACCGATCTCAGCCTGAAGTGCTGCGAGCGCCTGCGCGATGCCATCAAGCTGCTCGAGAAGATCGCCGAGCCGGCCGTGGCCGAGGCAGCGCTGAAAACCTGCGAGGAGATCGACCGGCTGGAAAGCGATGCCGACCGCGTGATGCGCAGCGCCATGAGCAAGCTCTTCCGCGAAGAGCCCGACGTGCGCGAGGTCATCAAGCTCAAGGCCATCTACGAGCTGCTGGAAACCATCACCGACAAGTGCGAGGACGTGGCCAACCTGATCGAGGGCATCATCCTCGAGAACTCCTGACGCGCAGCGGTCGTCCCCTCTAGCTCCCAACAGCTTTCCATGGCAACCGTACAAACCGCTCTCTGGGTCGTGGTCCTGCTCGTCGCGCTGGCCATCCTGTTCGACTTCATGAACGGGTTCCACGACGCGGCCAACTCCATCGCCACCGTCGTTTCCACCGGCGTGCTCAAGCCCGGCCAGGCCGTGGTCTTCGCCGCCTTCTTCAATTTCGTCGCCATCTTCATCTTCCACCTGAGCGTGGCGGCCACGATCGGCAAGGGCATCGTGCATCCGGGCGTGGTCGATACCCACGTGGTGTTCGGCGCGCTGGTCGGCGCCATCAGCTGGAACCTCATCACCTGGTACTACGGCATTCCCAGCAGCTCGTCGCATGCGCTCATCGGCGGCATCGTGGGCGCCGTGATGGCCAAGGCCGGCGCGGGTGCGCTGGTGTCCTCCGGCATCCTGAAGACGGTGGCCTTCATCTTCGTGTCGCCGCTGCTGGGCTTCCTGCTGGGCTCGCTCATGATGGTGGCCGTGGCCTGGATCTGCCGCCGCGCCCGTCCTGGCAAGGTGGACAAGTGGTTCCGCCGGCTGCAGCTGCTCTCGGCCGGCGCCTACAGCCTGGGCCATGGCGGCAACGATGCGCAGAAGACCATCGGCATCATCTGGCTGCTGCTGATCGCCACCAGCTACGCATCGGCCTCGGACACCTCGCCGCCCACCTGGGCCATCATCGCCTGCTATGCCGCCATCGGCCTGGGCACCATGTTCGGCGGCTGGCGCATCGTGAAGACCATGGGCCAGAAGATCACCAAGCTCAAACCCGTGGGCGGCTTCTGCGCCGAAACCGGCGGGGCTCTGACCCTGTTCCTGGCCACGGCGCTGGGCATTCCCGTGTCCACCACCCACACCATCACGGGCGCCATCGTCGGCGTGGGCTCCACGCAGCGCGCGAGCGCCGTGCGCTGGGGCGTGGCGGGCAACATCGTCTGGGCGTGGATCCTGACGATTCCGGCCAGCGCCTTCGTGGCGGCCATCGCCTACTGGATCAGCCTGCAGCTCTACTGAGGGGGCTGATCGCCGGGAGGGGCAGGGCGGGGCGGCTGCCCCGGATTGCTCCGTTTTTCATAGCGTACTGCGCCCGGCCTGCAAGCGCTCGCCACCTGAAAGCCTTGAACCCGGCCGCGGCTACTGCGAAATCTTGCGGGCTTCCTCGACCTGGTATTCGAAATAGCGCTGGAAGCTGAAGGCCAGGCTGGCCATCAGCACCGCCGTGCCCACGAGCAGCGCCAGCGCCACGGCGAAGATGGTGAACCACTGCGTGCACCCGGGCGCCGCATCGGCGGCTGCAGCCGGGTTGTGGCGGGCGTTCCACTTTTCCGGCGCCATCAGCCCATAGACGATGGCGCAGAGCGCGCAGCCCGCAATGGTGAAGCCCAGCAGCGGGATCAGCACCCAGCTCAGGTGATCGTCCTGGCCCAGCGCCTGCACCCGCTGGATGCCGTACACGCCCAGAGCCGTGGGGATCGGCAGCAGCCAGCCCATCCAGTCGCCCAGGCCATGCAGATAGAAGCGGTGCAGCCCCAGCGGCCCGCCCGCGAAGGCCAGCCAGGCGGCGATGGTCTTGTTTTTCATGGGGCGGGGCGGTTGCGGGGGGGCGCAGGGGCGGTCAGGCGGCGGCTTCGCTGCCGACGGGCTCGGGCGGGGTGGCGTCGCCATCGCCCAGCGGCTTTTCCATCAGCACCACGTCGCGCCAGGCGCCGAATTTCCAGCCCACCGAGCGCATCACGCCGATCTGCGTGAAGCCCGCCGAGCGATGCACGCCGATCGAACCCTGGTTGGCCGAATCGCCGATCACCGCCAGCAGCTTGCGCACGCCGGCGCCTTCGGCGGCGTCGCACAGCGCGCCCAGCAGCTGCCGGCCCAGGCCCATGCCGCGTGCCGCGTCGGCCACGTAGATGGAGTCCTCGGCCGAGAAGCGGTAGGCCGGGCGCGGCTTGAACCAGTTGCAGTAAGCGAAGCCCAGCACCTGGCCGTCCTGCTCCGCCACCAGGTACGGCAGGCCGCGGCCCAGCACGTCGGCGCGGCGCGCGGCCATGTCGGCTTCGGTCGGGGGCGTGGTTTCGAAGGTGCCTGTGCCGTGCAGGACGTGGTGGGAATAGATGGCGGCAATGGCGGCGATGTCTTCGTCGCGGCTTGGGCGGATGAGGGGCATTGGCAAGATGTGGATATAATCGCGGACTTTGCAGCGTGTCGCTGGCCGGGTGGCCATGTCGCGTGTCTCAAACGCAGCAAAACTTTCTGCAGCCTCGTATTGGCTGCACCACCCGAAGGATTCATTATGGTCGTGATTCGGCTCTCCCGCGGCGGTTCCAAAGGCCGTCCGTTCTTCAACATCGTCGTTGCCGACAAGCGCGTTCGTCGCGACGGCCGCTTCATCGAACGCCTGGGTTTCTACAACCCCACGGCCAAGGAAAGCGAAGAAGGTCTGCGCATTGCGCAAGACCGTCTGACGTACTGGAAGAGCGTGGGCGCCCAGGCATCTCCCACCGTGGACCGCCTGATCAAGCAAGCTGCTGCCAAGCAAGCTGCCTGATCGCTGCGTACTCCGCTGCTAGGGGCGGGCTCCGTTGGTTCTGCTGACGGGCCCCGCCCTTTTTCTTTGCCTGTCTTTTTTGTCCTTTCTTCCTTTCCTGCACTGAGCCTGCCATGTCCAAGCTGCCCGTTCTAGAGCCCGCAGACCTGCCCGCCGATGCGGTGGAAGTCGGCCGCATTGCCGATGCCTGGGGGGTGAAGGGCTGGTTCAAGGTGCTGCCCTACAGCGCCTCGCCCGAGGCCCTGCTGTCGGCCAAGCACTGGTTCCTGCTGCCGGCCGAAAAGGGCGCCAAGAGCTTCTTCAGCGGCGCCGTGTCGCTGGCCGTGCGCCAGTCGCGCGAGCATTCCGATTCCATCGTGGCCATGGCCGAGGGCGTGGACGACCGCGATGCGGCCGAGGCCCTGCGCGGCGCGCGCATCTTCGTGTCGCGCTCGAGCTTTCCCGTGGCGCAGGAAGGCGAGTTCTACTGGGTCGATCTGATCGGCCTGGATGTGGTCAATCGCGAGGGGGTGGCGCTGGGCACGGTGCGCGACCTGCTGGCCACCGGGCCACAGACCACGCTGGTGCTGGCCTACGAGCACGAGGGCAAGACGCTCGAGCGCATGATTCCCTTCGTTTCCGCTTTCGTCGACGAGGTGAAGCTGGCCGAGCGCCGCATCCTCGTGGACTGGCAGCCGGACTACTGACGCTCTTCGCTGCGCCAGCCGCGCCGCAGACCATGCGCTTCGACGTCATCACCCTGTTCCCCGAGATGTTCGCGCCTTTCCTCGTGAGCGGCGTGACCCGGCGCGCCTATGCCGGCGGCCAGGTGGACGTTCGCCTCTGGAACCCGCGCGACCATGCCGAGGGCAACTACCGGCGCGTCGACGACCGCCCCTTCGGCGGCGGCCCCGGCATGGTCATGATGGCCGAGCCGCTGGAGCGCTGCCTGGCCGCCATCCGCGCCGACCGTGCATTGGCCGGGCCCGAAGGCGCGAGCGTGCCCGTGGTGCTGTTCTCGCCCATCGGCCAGGCGCTCAACCATGCCGGCGTGGCCGGCTGGGCGGCGGGGCCGGGTGCGATCCTGCTCTGCGGGCGCTATGAAGGCATCGACCAGCGCTTCATCGACGCGCATGTCGATGTGCAGCTGAGCCTGGGCGACTTCGTGCTCTCGGGCGGCGAGATCCCAGCCATGGCGCTGATCGATGCCGTGGCCCGGCTGCAGCCCGGCGTGCTGAACGACGAGGGCAGCCACCAGCTCGACAGCTTCAACCCCGCGCTCGACGGCCTGCTGGACTGCCCCCACTACACCCGCCCCGAGGAATGGGCTGGCCGCGCCGTGCCCGCGCCGCTGCTCTCGGGGCACCATGCGCAGATCGAGCGCTGGCGCCGCGACCAGCGCCTGGCGCTCACGGCGCGCCACCGCCCGGACCTGATCGAAGCCGCCCGCGCGCAGGGGCTGCTGAGCCGCGCCGACGAAGCGGTTGTCTCCCGGCTGGGCGACTTGCTATAATCTTGGGCTCTTCGATCCTCTGGCCGGCCGCTGCTTTCACATGCCGTGTGCAGCATTTGAGGCGCCCATCCGGGCGCACATGCCAATTTCTGGCGCGGACATGATCGGCAGGAAGTAACCATGAATCTGATCCAGACCCTCGAGCAGGAAGAAATCGCCCGCTTGAACAAGACCATCCCCGAATTCGCACCTGGCGACACCGTGATCGTCAACGTGAACGTGGTGGAAGGTACCCGCAAGCGCGTTCAGGCCTACGAAGGCGTGGTGATCGCCAAGCGCAACCGTGGCCTCAACAGCGGCTTCACCGTGCGCAAGATCTCCAGCGGCGAAGGCGTGGAACGTACGTTCCAGACCTACAGCCCCCTGATCGCCAGCATCGAAGTCAAGCGCCGCGGCGATGTGCGCCGTGCCAAGCTGTACTACCTGCGTGACCGCAGCGGCAAGTCGGCACGTATCAAGGAAAAGCTGCCTTCGCGCGTCAACAAGGCCGCAGCAGCCGCTTGATGCGCCTCCAGGCCTGGCATCTCCTGTCCAGGCCTGCGCCAGAATCCTGGCCTCCCGCCGCTACCGCGCAAGCCGTAGCGGCTTTTTCTTGGGTGCTCGCCGCATGACCTTGCCGCCTTCCGCCGTGCCTCCCGTTCCGGCGCCCGCCGATGGCGCACCTGTCGCGCCCACCGCGCCCATTGCGTCCGCGGCGCAGCCGCCCGTGGTGCCGGTTTCTTCCGTCATCCCGCCCGCGGCCCGTCTGCCGACGTTCGACCCGCGCACGGTGCCCGTCTCCGGCGTGGATGCCCACCTGCCGGCCGTGCCGCGCGCCGCGCAGACGCCCGAGGCGCTGCGCCAGCGCTTCGCGCATGCGCCGCACTGGGAGCCGGAGGTGGTGCTCGAGCGCGCTTTCACCGACCGCGCGCCCTCGCACGCCGCCGTGCTGGTGCCCATCGTGCTGCGCGAGCGGCCCACGGTGCTGCTCACCGAGCGCACGGCGCACTTGTCGCAGCATTCCGGCCAGGTCGCCTTTCCCGGCGGGCGGGCCGATCCCGAAGATGCCGACCCCGCCGCCACGGCTCTGCGCGAGGCCTGGGAAGAGGTCGGTCTCGAAGCCCGCTTCGTCGAGGTGCTGGGCTCCCTGCCCACCTATGTGACGGGCAGTGCCTTCATCATCACGCCGGTGGTCGCGCTGGTGCAGCCCGATTGCGTGCTGCGGCCCAACCCGTACGAGGTGGCCGACGTGTTCGAGGTGCCGCTCGACTTCCTGCTCGACCCCGCGCACCACCGCCGCCAGCGCATGGCCTGGCAGGGGCTGGAGCGCGAATGGTTCGCCATGCCCTATGCCGACGGCGCGAAGGAGCGCTACATCTGGGGCGCCACCGCCGGCATGCTGCGCAATTTCTACCGCTTCCTCATGGCCTGACGCGGCGGCTCGGCACTCGGCCCTGGCTGCGGCCTGTCGTGGCCGTCCACGCGGGCCCGGAGCGGTTAGGAAAAGGGGCCTCGCTATCATTGGCCTCCATGAGCTTCTTCGCCATCTTGTTCGCCTTGCTGATCGAGCAGGCCCGCCCGTTGGCGCGCACCCATCCCGCGCATGCGGGCGTGCGCGCCTGGGCGCTGTCGGTGCGGCGCAATTTCGACGCCGGCAGTGCCGCGCAGGGCTGGGCCGCCTGGAGCCTCGCGGTCCTGGTGCCCACCTTCCTCGTGCTGCTGGTGCATTGGCTGCTGCTGCACTGGATCGGCTGGCCGGTGGCCATGGTCTGGAACGTGGCGGTGCTCTACCTCACGCTGGGCTTTCGCCAGTTCAGCCACCACTTCACCGGCATTCGCGACGCGTTGGAAGAGGGTGACGAAAGCCGGGCGCGAGCCCAACTGGCCGCCTGGCAGCAGGTCGATGCGCGCGATCTGCCGCGCAGCGAGATCGTGCGCCATGTCATCGAGTATTCGGTGATCGCCGCGCACCGCCATGTCTTCGGCGTGCTGGCCTGCTTCTCGCTGCTGGCGGCGCTGGGCCTGGGGCCGGCCGGCGCGGTGCTCTACCGCATGGCCGAATTCGCGGCGCGCCACTGGAAGGAGCAGGCCTTGCGCATCTCCGACCATCCGCCCAGCGCGGCACTGCTGCATGCCGCTGACAGGGCCTGGACGGCGATCGACTGGCTGCCCGCGCGCCTCACGGCCCTGAGCTTCGCCGTGGTGGGCAGCTTCGAGGAGGCCATCGACGGCTGGCGCTTCCATGCGCAGCGCTTTCCCAACGACAACGACGGCGTGGTGCTGGCCGCCACGGCCGGCGCCATCAACGTGCGGCTGGGCGGCGAGGCCCTTCGCACGCGCATCGACCCGCAGGCCGCCGCGATCGACCCGGCGGTGATCGACGCCGCCGAGGCCGATGCCGACAGCGACAGCACGCCCGGCCGCACGCCCGAGATCGGGCATCTGCGCAGCGTGGTGGGCCTGGTCTGGCGCTCGGTGGTGGTGTGGATGCTGCTGCTGGCGCTGCTGACCTTCGCGCGCCTGCTGGGCTGATTGCTATTTTTCTGATAGCTGCTAGCGCTTGTTCTTCAAGCGCTGCAGCCCGTTCCGGCCCTGATCCAGGCCGGAACTCACCAGCGCCGCGTCTCGCTCAGTTCCGCGAACAGGTTGGCGTAGATCTGGTAGCGGCTGGCGCTGATGGCGCCCGGGCCGGTGCGTGATTCGCCCTGCAGGCCGTCCACATGCTCCATCACCGCGCAACCCGGCTCGTGCAGGTGGGTGCAGTTGTAGAAGCGGCAGTGCTCCGCATGCAGGCCGATGTCGGGCATCAGGCGCGGCAGGTCGGCCGGGCCGATGTGGTGCAGGCCGAATTCCTGAAAGCCGGGCGAATCGATGAGCGCGGTGGTGCGCTCCTGCGGGTCCACCCAGTAGAGCGTCGTGCTCGTGGTGGTGTGCTTGCCGGAGTTGAGCGCCTGCGAGATCTCGCCGGTCAGCACCGTCGCGCCCGGCACCAGCAGGTTGATGAGCGTGCTTTTGCCCGAACCCGAGGGGCCGAGCACCAGCGTGGTCTTGCCGCGCAGCAGCTCCAGCAGCGCCTGCCGGTCCACCTCGGCCGATTCCGAGAGCGAGAGCGGCAGCACGCGGTAGTGGTGGCTGGCGGTGTGGCCGCCATCGCTGCCGTCGCCGCCCATGTGGCGGTAGGGCAGCAGGCGCTCCCAGGCGCGGGCGAAGGGCTCGACCAGGTCGCTCTTGTTGAGCGCGATCAGCGGCTGGATGCGCTCGGCCTCGGCCGCGATCAGCGCGCGCGCCAGCTGGCTTTCGGAGAACACCGGCTCGGCCGCGATCAGGATCAGCACCTGGTCGAGGTTAGCCGCGAAGGACTTGGTGCGGATCTCGTCCTGCCGGTAGAAGAGGTTGCGGCGCTCCTGCACGCGCTCGATCGTGCCTTCCTCGCCCTGGCCGGGCGGCGGCGCCTGCCAGAGCACGCGGTCGCCCACCACGGCCTGGCTCTTCTTGCCGCGCGGATGGCAGATGCGGCGGGTGCCGTCGGGCGATTCGATCAGGCAGTGGCGGCCGTGGCTGGCCACCACCAGGCCTTCGTACAGGGCGCTGCGCTCAGCCATGGCAGCGCAGCGGCGAGCAGGCGGAGCGCTTCATGCGGCCAGCAGGGCGTCGAAACGCGCAGCGCAGTCGATGTCGGTGGCCGAGATGCCGCCCACGTCGTGCGTGTTCAGGCGCACCACGCAGCGGTTGTAGTGCACCGACAGGTCGGGGTGGTGGTCCTGCGCGTGGGCGATGAAGGCCACCGCGTTCACGAAGGCCATGGTCTCGTGGTAATTGGCGAAGCGGTAGGTCTTCTCGATGGCCACGGCTGCGCCGTCGCCGCTCAGCGCCCAGCCGTTCAGTTCGGCCAGCCGGGTGACGACTTCGGTGGCGGTCAGCGCCCGGCGGGGCTCCTGGGACCAGTCTTTGCGGGGGAACATGGATGGAGTGCTCATGATGGCATCGGGCTCGGGGTGGGCATGCGGGCCAGGCGTTCGCTGGCCGGCGGATGCGAGTAATAGAACTTCACGTACACCGGGTCGGGCGTGAGCGTGGAGGCGTTGTCTTCGTAGAGCTTGAGCAGCGCCGCGGCCAGGTCGCTGCCGCTGGCCTGCGCCATGGCATAGGCGTCGGCCTCGAATTCATGGCGGCGCGAGATCTGAGCAAAGAGCGGCGAGATGAAAACCGTGAAGACAGGCGCGGCGAGCAGGAAGAGCAGCAGCGCCAGCGCGTCGTTGGGCGCGGCGGGCGCGAGACCCGGCAGCATCAGGTTGGGCACCGCCCCCAGGCCCGTGTAGAACCAGAACTGCGTGCTCAGCCAGCCCAGCAGCGCGAAGCCCGCCAGGCTCAGCGCGAACAGGCTCACGATGCGCTTGACGATGTGGCGGTGCTTGAAGTGGCCCAGCTCGTGGGCCAGCACGGCCTCGACCTCGCCGGGGCTCAGCTGGCGCAGCAGCGTGTCGTAGAACACTACGCGCTTGGCCGCGCCGAAGCCGGTGAAGTAGGCGTTGGCATGGGCGCTGCGGCGGCTGCCGTCCATCACGAACAGGCCCTTGGCGGCGAAGCCGCAGCGCTGCATCAGCGCCGTGACGCGGGCCTTGAGCGATTCGTCCTGCAGCGGCTGGAACTTGTTGAACAGCGGCGCGATGAAGAGCGGGTAGATCACCATCAGCAGCAGGTTGAAGCCCATCCACACGGCCCAGGCCCAGAGCCACCACACCGGGCCGGCCGAGCCCATCAGCCACAGGATGAGCGCGGCGATGGGCAGTCCCACGATCGCGCCCATCAGCGTGGACTTGAGCAGGTCGCCCAGCCACAGGCGCAGCGTCATCTTGTTGAAGCCGAAGCGCTGCTCGATCACGAACGTCTTGTAGAGCGTGGTCGGCAGGTCGATCAGTCCGCCGATCAGCGCGAAGGCGCCTAGCAGCGCCAACTGCTGCAGCATGCCGCCGCCCAGCCATTCCAGCAGGGCGCGGTTGAGCAGGTCCAGGCCGCCCAGCAGGGTCCAACCCAGCGTCACGGCAGCCGAGATCGCCATCTCCAGCAGGCCGAAGCGGGTCTTGGCGATGGTGTAGTCGGCCGCCTTCTGATGGGCGGCCAGCGGGATGCGGCCTGCGAAGGCGGCGGGCACGGCGCTGCGGTGGCGCGCCACATGGCGGACCTGGCGCGTGGCCAGCCAGAAGCGCAGCGCCAGGCCGGCCAGCAGCAGTGCGGCGAACGCCAGCGTCAGCAGCACCGACGGTGTCCAGAAGGAGGGAGTGGAGGCAGAGTGAGGCATGAGCGCTGGAGTGTAGGGCTTTGCCATGGCGCCAGATGCCCGCGTGGGAATGCCTGCGCCGGCGCGAGGCGCCCTGCCCATCGGCGACAATTGCGGGCATGTCTGAAACCGCTGCCACCCCTGTGCCTGCCTTGCCCAAGTCCGACCAGAACCTGGTCTGGCTCGATTGCGAAATGACGGGCCTGAACCCCGAAACCGACCGCCTGCTGGAGATCGCCGTCGTGGTGACCGGCCCGAATCTGGAACCCCGCGTGGAGGGCCCGGTGTTCGCCATCCACCAGTCCGATGAACTGCTGAACGGCATGGATGCCTGGAACAAGGGCACGCACGGCCGCAGCGGCCTGATCGACAAGGTGCGCGCTTCGGCCGTCACTGAGGCCGAGGCCGAGCAGCAGATCATCGATTTCCTGGCGCGCTACGTGCCCAAGGGCTCGGCGCCCATGTGCGGCAACAGCATCGGCCAGGACCGGCGCTTCCTGGTGCGCTACATGCCCCGGCTCGAAGCCTTTTTCCACTACCGCAACATCGACGTGAGCACGCTCAAGGAGCTGGCCAAGCGCTGGAAGCCCGAGGCGTATTCGTCCTTCAAGAAGGCGCAGCGGCACACGGCGCTCGCCGATGTGCATGAATCCATCGACGAGATGGCGCACTACCGCACGCACCTGCTGGCGGTGTGACGCTCCGGCGCCTGCTGTCCCGCACGATTACGGGGCAGGGCGCAAAGAGGCGTTGCGGGAAAACCCCAGGCATGCCATAATCGCCGGCTTGCGTGACACATTAGCCCTTTGCGGCTCACGCAGATTGCGCATCTCCCTTCACACACCGGGCCTGCAAGCCGCTTGAAACCCATGTTTCAGCGGAACTTCGCACAAATGCCCACCCGCGCTGCTCCCCGCAGCTCTGGTTTCGTTTGATGGTTGATGTTTTTTAACCATTGACGAAGCCTCCGCAGGCCACGCCTGCGGCTGTCTTCGTGTGAGAAAAAATATGACTGACACTCTCCAAGTGCAGGGCGAATTCGCGCCTGCAGATACCTCCATTGCCGCTGCAGACGCAGTCCTGGCTTCTGAATCCGTGGCCGTGCAGGCTGACGACGTCGCCGTGACGGCCGAACCCAATGGCTTCGTCCAGCTCGGCCTGGCTGCCGAACTGGTGCAGGCCGTGGCCGACCTGGGCTACACCCAGCCCACGCAAGTGCAGGCCCGCGCCATCCCTCTGGCGATGAGCCCGAGCGACGCTTCTGCCCGCTTCATCGACCTGATGGTCTCCAGCCAGACCGGCAGCGGCAAGACCGCAGCCTTCCTGCTGCCCGTGCTCCACACGCTGATCGGCGAGCAGGCCGCTGCAGAAGCCGCCGCCCGTGCCGAATTCGACCGTGCTGTGGCCGAAGCCACCGCTCGTGGCGAGCCGGCTCCCAAGCGCGCCAAGCGCAAGGACCCTACCAACACCCGCAACTTCAAGCCCGCCGTGCCCGGCGCGCTGATCCTCTGCCCGACGCGTGAACTGGCGCAGCAGGTGGCGCACGACGCCATTGAGCTGGTCAAGCACTGCCGCGGCCTGCGCGTGGCCAACGTGGTGGGTGGCATCCCCTACCAGCTGCAGATCGCCAAGCTGCAGAACGCCAACCTCGTGGTCGCCACGCCGGGCCGTCTGCTGGACCTGCAACGCTCCATGCAGATCAAGCTCGACCAGGTGAAATTCCTGGTGGTCGATGAAGCCGACCGCATGCTCGACCTCGGCTTTGCCGACGACCTGGCCGACATCAACCAGATGACCAGCCAGCGCCAGCAGACCATGATGTTCAGCGCCACGTTCGCGCCGCGCATCCAGCAACTGGCCATGCGCGTGATGCACGATGGCGGTTCGCACGTGCAGAAGGTGCAGATCGACAGCCCGCAGGAAAAGCACGCCAACATCAAGCAGACCCTGTTCTGGGCCGACAACGCCCAGCACAAGCGCAAGCTGCTGGACCACTGGCTGCGTGACACCTCCATCAACCAGGCCATCGTGTTCGCCAGCACCCAGGTGGAGTGCGACGGTCTGGCCAACGACCTGCAGCAGGAAGGCTTCTCGGCCGTGGCGCTGCACGGCGCCCTGAGCCAGGGCCTGCGCAACCGCCGCCTGATGGCGCTGCGCAGCGGCCAGGTGCAGGTGCTGGTGGCCACCGACGTGGCAGCTCGCGGCATCGACGTGCCGACCATCACGCACGTCTTCAACTACGGCCTGCCCATGAAGGCAGAGGACTACACCCACCGCATCGGCCGCACCGGCCGTGCAGGCCGCCAGGGCCTGGCCGTGACCTTCGCCGAGTTCCGTGACCGCCGCAAGATCTTCGACATCGAAGGCTACAGCAAGCAGCAGTTCAAGGCGGAAGTCATCCCCGGCCTGGAGCCGCAGCAGCGCGCGCCGCAAGTCCGCCCCGAATTCGGTGGCCGTGGCGGCCGCGAAGGCGGTGGCTTCCGTGGCGGCGATCGCCGTCCTTCGGGTGGCGGCGGTGGCCGTGGCGGCTTCGGCGGTGGCTTCGGCGGCGACCGTGACCGCGGTGGCGACCGTTTCGGCCGCGGCGCTCCGGCGGCCCGTGACGGTGGCGGCTACCAGGGTGGCGGCCATTTCGCTCCCCGTGGCGACGACCAGCGCGGCTTCGGCGGCGGTGCTCCCCGCCGCGACGGCGAAGGCTACGGCCGCAAGCCAGGCTTCGGCGAACCCGCACGTGGCGGCTTCGGCGACCAGCCGCGCGGTAACTTCGGTGGTGGCCGTCCTGACGGCGCAGGCCGTGGCGGCGACTTCGCAGCGCGCAAGCCGGCCTTCGCCAAGCCCGGCACGGGCGGTGGCAAGCCTTTCGTGCCGCACGACGCACGCAAGCGCCCGGCCCGTCCGGCCCGCTGAGGCCTGATCGCCAGGCACTCTTCACCCTCGCCGGTGAAGGAAAGAGAAAGCCAGCCCTTGCGGCTGGCTTTTTCTTTGGCGCGTGCTCCGGGGGCATGGACAGGGCGATCGATAATTCGATATGGGTGCGCCGCGATGCGGCTGCCACGCCCGCGTCATGACCATGGAGTGCCCAGGATGTCTTTTTCTCCCTCGTCGGAAAACGATTTCGAGCATATGTTCGACATCGCGCCCGTTTCGCTCTGGCTGGAGGATTTCAGTGAGCTGAAGACTTTGCTGGATACCTGGCGCGGCGAGGGCGTGGTCGATGTCGAAGCCTATGTGCGCGCCGACCCGGCCCGCATGCAGGCCTATGGCGCGGCGATCAAGGTGCTGCGGGTGAACCAGCGGACGCTGGAGCTGTTCGCGGCGCCCGATCAGGCCACGCTGCTGGAGTCGCTGGGCAGCATCTTCCGGGGCGACATGCACGAGCAGGCCATCCAGGAGTTGCGCCAGCTTTGGTCCGGCGCGCTGGAATTTTCGAATCAGACCGTGAATTACGCGCTCGATGGCCGGCGGCTCGACGTCCACATCCGTGGCCGCATCCTGACCGGCCATGAAGACCGCTGGGACCGCGTCCTCATCTCGCTGGAGGACAACACCCAGCAGATCGAGAGCCGCACCCGCCTGCAGCGCAGCGAGGAATACGCGCGGGGGCTGTTCGAGCACTCGCCGGTGTCGCTCTGGGTCGAGGACTTCAGCGCGGTCAAGCGGCTGCTCGACGATGTGCGCCGCCAGGGCATCCGCGACTTCCAGACCTTCCTGAAGGTGCACCCTGAATTCGTGGGCCGCTGCATGCAGGAGATCCGGGTCATCGACGTGAACCAGCAGACGCTGGAGATGTTCGGCGCCGACAGCAAGGCGACCCTTTTCAAGGAGATCGCCAAGGTCTTCCGCGGCGAGATGCACGAGTCCTTCGCCGAGCAGTTGCTCGACCTCTGGGAGGGGCGGCTGTTCCAGCAGCGCGAAGTCGTGAACTACAGCCTTTCCGGCGAGGCCGTCCACATCCACATGCAGTTCTCCATCCTGGAGGAGCGCCAGGACGACTGGTCCATGGTGCTGCTCTCCCTGGTGGACATCACCGCCCGCAAGAAGGCCGAGGCCTATCTGGAATACCTGGGCAAGCACGATGTGCTCACCCAGCTGCGCAACCGCGCCTTCTATGTCGAAGAGTTGAACCGGCTCACGCGCAAGGGGCCTTTCCCGGTGGGCGTGGTGGTGATCGACATGAACGGGCTCAAGTTCATCAACGACGAGTCGGGCCACGCGGCGGGCGATGCGATGCTGCGGCGCGTGGGCGAGGTGCTGGGCAAGGCGGTGGATGTGCCGGCGTGCGCGGCCCGCATCGGCGGTGACGAGTTCTCGGTGCTGCTGCCCGGGGTGGACGAGCGCGGCGTCCAGGCGGCGGTGGATCGCATCCAGTCGCTGCTGGAACTCAACAACCAGTTCTATCCGGGCTCGGTGCTGAGCCTGTCGATGGGCGTGGCCATCGCCGCTTCGGGCGACCAGATCGAGGCCGCGGTCAATCGCGCGGACCAGGCGATGTACGCGGCGAAGACGCGCTATTACGCCGAGCACGGGCTGGAGCGCCGGCGGGGCTGAAGGCCGTCAATCCGGCTGCGCTCGCTCGATTTCGATCTCGGGCAGCTGCGCCGCGTCAGGCGGCCGTCGCCACGCGGCCGATGTCGGGCCAGCGGTGGTGCAGGTACATCCAGGCCACCAGTCCGACGCAGGTCATGCCTGCCGATGCGCAGGCCAGCAGCACGGTCGAATGCATCACCAGCGGCGCAACCACGCCGGCCACCAACCCGTTGGCGGTGGAGCCCACGAAGGCCTGCAGCGACGAGGCCATTCCGCGCCGCTCGGGGTAGAGATCGAGCACCAGCAAGGTGACGACCGGCACCATGAGTGCCCAGCCGAAGGCGAACACCGCGATCGGCAGCAGTGCCCAGGACACGTGCGCCGTGAACAGGGCGTTGGCCGCCAGATTGAGCGCTGCCATGGTGAACATGATCAGGAAGCCGTGGCGGATCTGCCGCTTGGGTGGAATGCGGCCCGCCAGCCGGCCGCTGAGCCAGGCGCCGCCCATGATCCCGGAGATGGTCAGGATGAAGAACCAGAAGAAATGCGTGGGTGCCAGATGCAGGTGGTCGCCCAGAAAGGCGGGCGCCGCCAGCACATAGAGGAACATGCCGTTGAACGGCACCCCGCTCGCCAGCGCCAGCAGCAGAAAGCGCGGGCTCGAACCCAGTTGCCAGTAGCCCTGCAGCAGGTGCCGCGCGTTGAAGGGCTGGCGCTGGCTGGCATGCAGCGTTTCGGGCAGCAGGCGGAAGTTGGCGACCCATAGCAGCAGGCCCACGCCGGTCAGGAACCAGAACACGCTGTGCCAGCCCAGGTGCACGAACAGCCAGCCGCCCACGATGGGCGCGATGGCCGGCGCCACCCCGAAGTAGATGGTGACCTGGCTCATCACCTGCTGCGCCTGCGCCGGCGGGAACATGTCGCGGATCACCGCGCGCGACACCACGATGCCGGCCCCGGCCGACAGCCCCT
>Ga0105242_10001628_pt1 | contig 17708 bp, 18 predicted proteins | sample KBSM24metaG_FD_81521 | JGI IMG/M metagenome (GOLD analysis project Ga0105242, IMG submission 81521) | Miscanthus rhizosphere microbial communities from Kellogg Biological Station, Michigan, USA - KBS M2-4 metaG | ecosystem: Host-associated > Plants > Roots > Rhizosphere > Soil | place... | reverse complement strand
TACGGGCGTCGCGATTGGCTGAATCGTCTGACCGATGTAAGGCGCGAGCGGAGAGCCTGCGGCCACCGAGGCAATAAGCGGCCCGCCCGAAACTGTCTGTTTCGGCAAAACCGTTTTCCAGTCCGTGCGCGCTAATTGAGCCACGGATATAGCTCTCGGTTGCCGGGCAATTTTCGGCGTGCTCGATTCGAAGATGTCGATCATTTGCTCGATCGGCGTGATACCGCAGATCGGTTCTTTGGCAAACGGAAAGCTGTATGCGACGGCGCCCACCAAACGGCCGTCGATGAAAACCGGTGAGCCTGACATGCCCGCGAACACGCCAGTACGATCGACGTTCTTGCCACTGAGCTTCGCGATGATCGTGGACTGCCGCGGACCCGTGAAGCCTGGCAGAACGCCGATGATTTCCACGCTGAACTCTTCGGGAGCACTTCCCGAGAAAACGCTGCGCGCGATTCCTTTCATGCCCGGACGCAGGTCGACTACCGGGAATATCTGCGCGTTGCCGGCAGATCGCCCAGATGTCGAGCTGGCGCTCTGTTGAGCTTGACCGCGCAGCGGTCCGAAAAGAACCAAGCAGGTGAGGGAAGCGATTGTAAACAGTTGTCTCATCTTCATAACTCTTGTGTCGGGTGTGCGTCCCATATTAACCCAGTCGACAACCGGCTGCCAGCCGTTTTATCCCTGCGCTGCTCGGATCGAGCTGGGTGAGGGCACCACGATGATGTAACCTCAAATTCATTTCGTGAGGGTTTGCCTCACAGCTTTTGAGTATGTTCGATGTCCAAGGCTTCATTCTGGTTGGCGGGGCCTCGCAGCGGATGGGTCGCGATAAGGCACTCTTGGATTTTGGAGGCCAGCCGATGCTCGAAAGAATTGCGGGAGAATTGTCAGCCGTTGCTTCAGCGGTGTCGCTCGTCGGTGCGCGCCAGCTTAATCCGTCGTTTGAAAATGTCCCGGACGTTCATCAGCAGTGGGGAGCGCTGGGAGGGATACATGCCGCCCTCGCGGCAGCCAGAACAGATTGGGCTGCAGTAGTAGCTTGCGACTTGCCTTTTGTAACCAGTGAATTGTTCGAACGGCTTGCAACCTTCGCGAATAACAGGACTGACGCAGTTGTTCCAATCCAAGCTGATGGCCGGCCTCAGCCCGTCTGTGCGTTATATCGCGCGGTCACCTGCCTGCCTGAAATTGAAAGACTGGTTGCCGTCGGCGAACATACTCCACGGGCGCTGCTGGCGACTGTCCACGCACGTTATGTCGACTTCGCACAGCTTCGCGATTTGCCCGGCGCGGAGAATTTCTTTTTCAACGTAAATACGCAAGAGGATTTGCAAAAGGCTCAGGCTATATTGTCTCGACAGTAGGTTCGCACGCGCGCAAACCCGCACAGACACTGCGCAAAAACTTTTTGGTTGCAATTCCCGCTCCATGCCGCATAATTCCAGAGATGGGATCGCAACGCCGAGTGATTAAGCGCATACTGCGAACGTTCCTGCCGATTCTCCTTGTTATCCTGATTGCCACAGCGTCGGTGAGTGCGTGGATCGTTTACAGCACCACTCGTCCTCCTCATGCAAAATATCTAATCACGCCGCAAAGCTTTCCGAGCGGACCGATCGCCAAAGCCTCAGACGTTACGTGGTCAAATCACGATGGCACGCAGGCTCGTGGCTGGTTGATCAAAGGCGACGAAGGCGCGCCCGCGGTGATTCTTTTGCATCGTTACGGCGCGGACCGTTCGTGGTTGCTGAATATGGCGGTGAAACTCAACGAGAGCACCGGCTTCAACGTGCTCTGGCCCGACTTGCGCGGGCACGGAGAGCAACCGCCAGTGAAGTGGACGCTCTTCGGCGCGATCGAAGGCGACGATGTTACGGCGGCAATCGATTACCTGCATACATTGAAGACCGGCGCCGGAAAGCCCCAGACTGGATTCGTAGGAGTTTACGGCGTGGAACTTGGCGCCTACGCGGCCGTTGATGCAGCCAAACGTTACCCGGAAGTGCGCGCCCTGGCGCTGGATTCAGCGCCCGCTTGTCCTGATCAGATAATGCAGGCGGCTACCGACCGGCAGATTCGAATGAACAACCCGCTCTTTCATTTTCTCGCGCGGTGGGGGATGAAGGTGTATGGCGTGGGCAAATTCCAGAACACGACAGCGTGCGAGTTAGCGCGTGCCACGCGCAACGAGAAGGTGCTGCTGCTCACCGGTGTTGCAAGCGATCCGTGGCGAACTTCTACCTTGGAATTGGCGAATTGCTTTATTGGCGGCAATGTTGAGACGAAGAGAGATCTTCCGATTACTGGCGGTAGCCTCGACGCAGCCACTGGCGAACAGGAAGAAGCTTACGATCGTCCCATTATTGAATTTTTTAAAATGGCCCTGAAGTAACCTAAATCTCGATTGGCGATATCGCTACCGCTCGTTTTCCGCATCTTTTGCGCAATTGGTCTTAACTCGCAACAGTAACCACACACTACGAACGCTCACGCTGCTCGTATTCGTTACTACCTTTCTTGCGTACATTGGTCTGCTCACCAAGAACTATTACTGGGACGGGATCTTCTTTGCTCAAGTCATCGAAGATGCGCCGCGAATCAATGCGACGTTGATTCATCCGAGTCATCTCATCGATCAAATCCTCGGCTTCCTTCTCTATCGGGCGACGCGTTTGTGCGGACTTAACCTTCGCGCGGTGACCGTGCTCCAAGTTAGTAATTGCATTTTCGGAGCCGCTGCGGCAGCGGTGTTTTTTCGGATTTGCTTTAAATGCTTCAAATCTCGATATGTATCTTTGGTTTTGGCAGCTCTCTTCGCTTTTTCCGCAGTGTGGTGGAGGTTTGCGACAGACTCAAACACTTACGTCCCGACCGTCCTGATGCTTCTCGTGACGTTTTATCTGATTCTGCCGGAGCATAAAGCAAGACCGGTTCTTGTCGGGGTCACGCATGCACTAGCGATGTTGCTGCATCAGTTGGCGGTCTTCTTTTTTCCAGTGGTCATCGCGGGAATAGTGCTTCAAGCGCGTCGCAGCCGGAAAAACGCGAAAAGTGTTCTCTCGTATGTTGTGACTGTAGCCGTAATTACCGCCGTCGTTTATTACTTAGTGTTTCATCTCTCAACGGGCGCTTGGTCAATCACCCGGTTTGTTTCCTGGATTACCTACTATTCGACAGAAAACGGCTTCTCTTTCAACGTTTGGAATAACCTGATTTACACGTTTCGGTCGCAAGTCCGCACAACTTTCGGAGGGCGCGCCGCCTTCGTTCGAGAGCTTGGTGGTCCTGCGATGGCAATATTAGCGACGCTGACGGCGCTTGCTTGGCTAACCTTTCTTTTCGTTTTGCTGCGCCGATGGAAAGAATTGCGAACCATCTTTGTTGCGGCTTTCAAGTTTCCAGGACAATTTGCGCCGCTGGGGATTCTTTGCGCGCTGTGGACTGTTCCTTACGTCGTCTTTCTTTTCTTTTTTATTCCTCAGAATGTTTTCTATCGATTGTTCTACCTGCCGGCAATTATCCTAATGTTGGGGTTTGGCTTGAGCGCGATTCAGTCTTCGCCAAATCACATCCGCCGTTATCGCGCCGCATTATTCGCGATCTTTCTGTTTCTCGCGAACCTGACGTTTTCTCAATATCCTTACACGCAGGCACGAGCGAACCCCCCATTGGAACTGGCGCTGCGGCTCAATCAAGTTTGGCCGACCGGAACCGTGGTCTATTTCGCCTCGCCCAACACAGACGCTTCGCTCGTGCATTATTTCAACCCCGGAAGTGTGTGGGTGCAGATCACAGCGGGCGAACTTACTCGGCAACTCGAAGAAATGCCGCTAACGACGCGCGGTGCCTGGCTGGAAACAACGCTGGTCGATCAACTTGAAGCCACCCCGGACGGAAGATCCTGGCTAACAACACATGCGGCGAGACGTCCTGATTGTGAACTCGTAAACAGCAAATTTCGCATTATGTTTTATCAGTTGAAACCGGGGTGACTTTGTCGGCCAACTTACCGCACGCGAACCGAGAAGACACTGATCCACCCGTTGTCAGCAATCTTCTCCGTCGCCACTGCCCGATAATCGGTGAGCTGCTTCTCCCAACGACTCTCAATCAGGACGATGCCTGTGCCACCTTGCGCGCGAATTGCGGCGCCCACGTCCTGCGCGCCCTCAAATCGAATCGGCTCTCCGGTTGCGTCATAAGCAAGCCGTCCGCTCGCGTAAAACTCCGCGCTGCGGTCATCACAAAGCAGATAGAAAACCGGCGCGGAAGAGTAACCACGAGAGTTTGCTGCCAGGATTAAATCGCGGACTGAATCGCGATTCGCAACCGAAGCAGCAGGGTTCAAGGCACAAAGACCAATCACAAACGGAACCGCGGCAAACAGCGGAAAGGCGATGCGCGGCGGCGCTGCGATCATCGCGAACAACGCGAGGATCGACACGACCCCGGCGGCAATACTTATTAACCAGATCGGCGCGCCGACTTCGCGGACTGAGTACCATGCTCCTGCGGCAGCGCCGATTATGATCAAAACACCGGTGAGTCGAATCACTCGCTGTCCCTGGCCGGTTCGGAGGAAGCAACTGATGCGTTCGCCAATCAGTAGCGCAGCGGCTGGCAGCATCGGCAGAACGTAACCCGGAATTTTTGATTTCGATAGCGAAAAGAAAACCAGCGGAACGACCACCCAAGCCAAAGCAAACACCCGCATGAGATCGATGTTGCTTTTTCCCCGCCAGCTCCAACGTTGCGATGAGATGAAACCAGCGATCAAAGCGATGGTCCATGGCAACGCGATGAGTAAAACCACGGGCACGTAGAAATAGATGGGCTGCGGGTGATGATACTTGTTGGAAAGGAACCGCTTGAAGTGGTGCTGGACAATAAATTGATCGATGAAGGTCCAGCCATGTCGGTGGAGCATTGGGCCGTACCACGCCGCAGCCACGATCAGCGTAATTGGCAGACCCCAGAGGAGGCTCAGGAGAAGACTCTTCTTCGGCCATTCGCGACGGATCGCGAAGTACACCGCAATGATTCCGGCGGGCAGGACGATTCCTACCAGACCCTTGGCTAGCAGCGACAGGCCAACGAGGGAATAGAAGGCAACTAACAGCCACGAGCGGGGCCGACTATTTGTGGTGGTGATTTGCCAGACAAAGAAACAGCAAAGCGCGCCCGTTAAGGTCATCGTCAGCACAATGTCGAAACTGGCACCACGCGAAAACGCGATCGCGCCGAAGCTTGAAAGAAAGACAAGTGCGCTCCATTCGCCAAGATGCGCAGCGTTTTGTCCTGCGCTCTTGACATTGGTCCTTTCGATGGTCCTGCCGAGCTCAAAAACAAAAATGGCAGTGATCAATCCGCAGACGGCCGGTCCAAGCCGCGCCGCGTATTCATTAACGCCCAGCGCCTGGTAGCTCGCGATCATCAGCCAATAAAGCAGCGCCGGCTTCTCAAACCACGGGTGACCGCCGAGGGTTGGCGTGATCCAATCATGACGCGCAAACATCTCGCGCGCGACTTCGGCATAGCGCGGTTCGTCTGGGCCAATCAGGGGCAGGATGCCCAGACCAAACAAATAAAAAAATGCGATTGCGAGAAACGTCAGTTTCCAGACGCGTTTGGCAAGTGTTGCTCGCGGCAAGTATATTCGCTCCGGTCAGTGGTGGTCAGTGGTCAGTCGTCGGTTGTCAGCGGTCGTTGGTGCGCTTCTGAACCAAAACTTGCGACAGGCTCGAAAGTATCGTTGAAACCACACACCGATTCAAACTTACGGCTGACGATTCACTACTGACAACTGACAACTGACTACACTACAAATTCGAATGCTAAGAACAGCAGTCATCGGAGTGGGACACCTTGGGAAGGAGCACGCGCGTTTACACGCGGCGCTGGCGACCGAGGGTCTGAGCGAATTTGTCGGCGTGTGCGATCTCGACGAGGCGCGCGCGGGCAGTGTTGCCGCGGATAGAAAGACCCAAGCTACCTCGGATTGGCGCACGTTGCTCGGTAAAGTTGATGCAGTCAGCCTCGCTGTGCCGACCGAATCGCACTGTGAAATCGCTTGCGAATTGCTTGCGGCGGGTGTGCACGTGCTGGTTGAAAAGCCAATTTCGCGCACTCTCGACGAAGCTGACCAAATGATCGCTGCAGCGAAGAAGGGCAATGCGACTTTGCAGGTTGGCCATGCCGAACGATTCAATCCGGCGCTGGTGGCCTTGCGACCTCACGTCCACAACCCTATCTATTTTGAAATTCACCGCGTGGGGCAATTCACTGCTCGCTCGCTCGACATTGACGTTGTGCTCGACCTGATGATCCACGATCTTGATATTGTGCAGTGGCTGGTTGGCGAAGAGGTTGAGGTGACTGAGTTGCACGCCGTCGGCATTCCGATTCTCACCGACAAAGTAGACGCGGCGAACGCACGCCTTGAGTTTGCGAGTGGCGCGGTCGCCAACATCACCGCGTCGCGCGTCGGCACAGAAAAGATTCGCAAGATGCGTTTCTTTCAGCCGCGCGACTATGTTGCCGTCGATTATGTTACGAACCACGCGTCGATCAGCAGCTTAGCACCTTCGTCCGGTGGTCCATGGCCCGGTGTGCGTACACAAGTCCTGGAAGCACAAAATGTCGAGCCGTTGCGCGCCGAGATTGAATCGTATTTGACTGCTGCCGCAAATCGTTCCCGCCCGATTGTGTCAGGTGAAGATGGCAAGCGAGCGTTGGCGTTGGCCTTGCGCGCGCTTGAGCAGATTCATCACCACACAGTGAAGACCGGCGTCGGAGCTTTGCTCTCGACAGCGTCATAGCCTCACTTGTTCGCAATCCTGCCCGCATGATAGTTTTGCGTTTCGCTTTTCAAAACTGACGCATGCCAAATCGAGAAGAAGCCTGGGAGTTGCTCTGCGAGTACACCAAGGGTGACAGCCTGCGGAAGCATGCGCTTGCCGTCGAAACCGCGATGCGCGCGTGCGCGCCACGTTATGGCGGCGCCGACGCCGACGTAGATGAATGGGGTCTGGTTGGATTGCTCCACGACTTTGACTACGAGATGTTTCCCTCCGCCGATCAGCATCCCTTCACGGGCTCAAACATCCTGTGCGGTCGAGGCTACCCGGATCGAATCATCAGAGCGATTCTTGGCCACGCAACGTACACCGGCGTGCCCCGTGATACGCAGATGGCGAAGGCCCTATTCGCCACAGATGAGCTCTGCGGATTCCTGGTCGCGTGCGCGCTCGTTCGTCCTTCGCGGAGTCTCGATGATCTCGAAGTGAAGTCGGTGAAGAAGAAATTGAAGGACAAAGCGTTCGCGCGCTCAGTCAATCGCGATGACATTCATCAGGGCGTCGAGGAATTGGGCGTGACGCTCGACGAACACGTTCAGTTTGTAATCGATTCTTTGAAACCGGTGCAGAAGGAAATTGGCTTAGGGCCGCGCGCGGAAGAGAGCGCCGCTTGAATTCATCGCGCGTGCCGAACTTCATACGTGGTTGGGATATATAGGCGATCTGGCAGCACAATCCATCCAGCCAAATACGCTAACGGCATGAGCAGGAGTGAAAGCAATAATGTCATGACCGCCTGCGTCTTTCGTTTTCGAGCGGTATGACGATAAACAAAGAATCCTGCGAAAATGGCAACAACCACCGGAATCGTTAAGCTCCCGAGTAGCCGCCAATCACTTTGGGCCATCACGCGAGCAGATCCAAATATTGCAATTGTGAGCGCGGACCAAATAGTAATCGCTATAACAGCCGCAACGACCGAAACCACCAAAAACAATTTCCAACGCATGTCGATGATTTGTTTGGCACTTGCAGGATAACATAGCGGTCGGCTCACGAGACATCATGCTAACGCGAAGCGCGCTCCTCTACCTCGCACGTCAGGAAAAACTCAAAGATATCGCCGCGCGGTTCCGCACTTTCAGAAAGATCACGGCACGTTTCATCGCCGGCGAAACAATCGATGAAGCGGTCGCCGCGATCAAGGATCTGAATGCCCGCGGATGTTCGGCGTCTTTCGACCATCTGAATGAATCGGTAGGCAGCGTTGCCGAGACCGAAGGCGAAGTACGCGAGTATCTAAATGTGCTCGCGAAGATTGACGAAGCTGGGATCAACTCGAATGTCTCGATCAAGCTGACCCAGTTCGGACTCGAGATCGATCCGGAACTGACGTACCAGAATGCGCGCAAGGTCGTCGCGGATGCGGCGCGTCGCGGGAACTTCGTGCGGGTTGATATGGAAGGGTCGCCGGTTACGCAAGTGACAATCGATATCTTCAAACGGCTACGCAGTGAATTCGGGTTGAATGATGTGGGGATCGTGGTGCAGTCTTATCTCTATCGAACAGAAGAAGACGCGCGCGGCCTGCTCAAGATCCCGGCGCGCATCCGGTTGTGCAAAGGCGCTTATGACGAACCTGCGTCCGTGGCGTATCCGGAGAAAAAAGACGTTGACGACAACTACGTGCGCGTCATGAAGCTCTTGCTGGCGAGCGGCACGTATCACGGTATCGCCACGCATGATCCGAAAATGATTGATGCGACGATCGACTTCGCGCAAAAGGAAAGCATCAGGAAAGAAGCGTTTGAATTTCAGATGCTCTACGGCATCAGACGAGATTTACAGGAGCAACTGGCGCGCGATGGATATAATATGCGCGTCTATGTGCCGTACGGGAAACACTGGTATCCGTACTTCATGCGCCGCCTGGCCGAGCGGCCCGCGAATGTCTGGTTTGTGATGAAGAATCTTTGGAAGTGAAAACTCCCTCTTCCTTTTGGGAGAGGGCTGGGGTGAGGGTGCGAAGCTTAGCGCCAATAAGACCGCCGTGTTCCTTCTTTGACGTGAGGCGATGCTTCACGTCAAGGAAAAACGGTTTTTGTGTCAGGCGGTGTAGGCCCTCACCCTAACCCTCTCCCAGCGGGAGAGGGAACAAAGGCTATGGAAAGTTACCTCTGGATTTTCTGGACGATTCTCGGCGCGATTCTAATTGTCGCCGAGATATTCACAACCGGCTTCGTGCTGCTTTGGTTCGGCATCGGCGCGCTGGCAGCGGCGTTAGCGAATCTCGCCGGGGTTACGAGCATTCCTCTCCAATTTCTAATTTTTGCGGTCGTCTCGGTTGGATTAACAGCCGCGTCGCGAACAATCTTCGTCAACTACTTCTCGCGCGAAAAATCGGGTGGCGATTTGAAAACCGGCGCAGATGCTTTGCCCGGGAAAGTGGGAACGGTCGTTACTTCAAGTGCGGGCGCCCTGCACGAAGGTGCAGTGAAGCTTTTCGGCTCGACGTGGACTGCTTACCCGGCTGATGGCGAAGAACCACTCGAAGCCGGTGACCGCGTGCAAGTCGAGCGAGTGCAGGGCGCATCGATTTACGTTCGGCGCGTGGGCCAAGTGCCGGATTGGCGCTCTAAAGAATTGGATTCCTAGGGAACGTTAAAGGCTTGGTGTTTGGTGCTGGGGGTCAACTTCGGTTTCGTCGAGGGTTCGATCATCTTCTGCCATCGGCAACTCAACGGTAATTCGATCCGCCGCGCCATCGTCTAATTCTTCACCCGAAAATCTCGCGAGCACAACCGTGATGTTGTCTTCGCCGCCGCGATCGTTTGCCGCCGCCACCAGTGCCGCGCAGGCAGCGCCAAGATCTTCACCCGATTCGGCGACGATATGGCGAATCTCTTCATTGCGCAGCTTGCCAGACAATCCGTCACTGCAAAGCAAGAGAACGTCACCTTTTCGCAGTTGGATCCGCGCCGTTGCCGGCGTCAACTCAGTCTGGGCGCCCAGCGCCTGCAGGATCACATTCCGAAACATGTGCGTCTCAGCTTCTTCTTCGCTAATTTGGCCGACGTCAACCAGCTGCTGAACGAGCGACTGATCCTTGGTTGCGAGGCGAATCTGTTCGCCCCGCATTACATACGCGCGGCTGTCGCCAACCTGCACCAGATCGAGCTTGTCGTGTTTAATTGCCGCGCCCGTCAGCGTCGCGCCCATGCCGCTGCAGCGGCTATCTTCCAGACTCTTGAAATGAATCGCCCGGTTGGCTTGCAGCGTCGCATGCTTCAGGCAATCTACAAGGGAAGCGTCTGGATCGCAGCCTTCGCCATTGTCGCCAACCATGACTTCACGCACGGAGTCGATGGCCATGCGGCTAGCCACATCACCCGCCAGCGCGCCACCCATGCCGTCCGAAACGACGAGTACGAGGCCTTCATCACCGATTTCCAGCCGCCTCATCTCTTCCGGATTCTCTGCGCCGTCTGAACCGGTCCAGGCTTTCTGCGTGGCCAGGTCGAGGAGGAGAAAGTTGTCTTCGTTGCCACGACGGACGCGGCCGACATCGGATTTTGCGTGTAGCTCGACGAGCATTTGAGGAGCGTAAGACGAATTATGAAGCCGTTAGTTCGTCAGGATTTTATATTGGTCTCGCTGTCTTGTCACTCATAATCGCCACGATATGTTTGAGAAGTAGATGGCAAGCGCGCTTCAAATTGCGGCGAGTGCCTGATCCAGATCGGCAATAATGTCGTCAGTGTCTTCAATGCCGACGGAGATTCTTACCAATCCATCGGTGATGCCAAGGCGTGCGCGCGCTTCAGGTGTCACCGATGCGTGCGTCATCGTCGCCGGATGGCAAATCAAAGTCTCTACGCCTCCCAGGCTTTCCGCCAAGGTGCACAGTCGGGTCGACTCAAGCACCGTTCGCGCAGCTGCCAGGGAGCCGACATCGAAAGAGACCATGCTGCCAAAACCCTTCTGTTGGCGCGCGGCCAGCTCATGCTGTTTGTGCGACTTTGACCCGGGGTAATAAATCTTCTGCACCTTCGGATGATCTTCCAGGAATGCCGCGACTGCTCGACCCGACTTGTCATGCTGCTCCATGCGGAGCGCGAGCGTTTTCGTCCCGCGCAGCACTAACCACGAATCAAATGGCGAAAGAATCGCGCCCGCGCCGTTTTGCACGAAGGCAATCCAGGCTGCGTCGTCTTCATTGCTCAGCACCACACAACCGCCGACCCCATCCGAATGTCCATTCAAGAACTTCGTTGTCGAATGCACGACGATGTCGACCCCAAATTCCATCGGCCTCTGCAGATAAGGCGACATGAACGTGTTGTCGCAAACGACCCGCACGCCATGCGCATGAGCAATGTCTGAGACGGCTTTCAGATCCGTGACCATCATTACCGGGTTCGTCGGCGTCTCGACGAAAACCATGCGCGTGTTGTCCTTGATGGCAGCTTCGACGTTGTTGACGTCTGACGTGTCGACAAAATCGAACTCGATGCAATAGTTCGAAAGGATGCGATTGAAGAGCCGGAATGTCCCGCCGTATGTGTTGTCAGACACAATGACGTGTTCGTTAGCCTTGATCAGGCGCAGCGTTGCATCAATCGCGGCCATTCCCGATGCGAACGCATAGCCGAACTGCGCACCTTCCAGCGCTGCGATGTTTCTCTCCAGTGCCAGCCGCGTCGGGTTTGAAGTTCGCGCGTACTCGAAGCCTTTATGTTTGCCGAGACCTTCCTGCGCGTAAGTTGAGGTTTGATAGATCGGAACGGTGACCGAGCCGGTGGCCGAATCTGGTTCTTGTCCGGCATGAATAGCCGTGGTTGCGAAGCCCATAGTCGAAGTTCGAAGACGCAAGAATTCGGGAGCTGGATTGCGAGATCGGATAGTATCGTGCGCGCGTTTTTAGTGTCAAACCACCACGCTCAACGGATGCTAATTGCAATCATTAATCTTCTTTAATCCCCCAGGATCTAGTATCATCGGGGCGTTCCCGAAAGCTCAACATTTAGTTAGCGACGCCAGCCATCTCAGAATCAATTCATCCATGATTGACGACGAACAGGCGGAACCGTTTTCTAATGAAGAGCGTCGCGAACACGATCGCTCGCGCTTGATTGTCGATGTTCATTTTGACGGCGGCGAATCGACGGGCGTAGCGAGCAGCAAAGACATCAGTCTTGGCGGTCTTTACATCTCAACCCGGACTGAGATTCCGGTCGGTTCGACCCTGGCTCTGCGGATTCCTGTTGCTGGTGACCATGTCGTTGTTAAAGGCGAGGTTGTCTATGCGAATCCGGGGAAAGGCGTCGGGGTGAAGTTTCGAGACTTGTCAGACGCTGCGCGCAGAACTTTGGAGCAGGAAATCCCGCGTGCGTGATGGCGGAGCGTGCGGCATCGACATGGGCTGAACTGAGCAAGCAAGAGCGAGATCGATATGGCGGTAAGCTCAGTGGGATCTACGGGCATGAGGGCGATGAACCAGCGTACAATACGCTCACGCTCGACAAGCACGAAGCGCTGAGACTTATTTGCGACAGATTGATCCACGCGGGTCTTTGGCAATTTGTTGGCAGGATCGTAAACGTCTACGGCGTCGGCGGTGTGGGCATGTACTTCAGCCCGGTGGGCGATTTGGCAACCGAGCTTGACCGGCGGAGAGATTTTACGCGCTGGTTCGCGCGCCATCACGACAACAGCGGTGGGTTTCTGGAGAAAGGACGCAAGCATGCGTCACTTCATTTTCTCTACATCGATCCGCCAGAGGGTGAGCGCAAGTGGCATGTGCACCTGGATTTGTACGGCGGCTGGGGTTCGGTAATCACTGGGATGCAGCATTTGTACTGGGAGCGTTGGAAGAAGTACCGGCCGGATTGGCGCATAATGAAACAGTGGGCAGACTAGTCAGATCATTTAGACGCGGGTGTTTCCTGCGTGGACTATGTTCGCAAACGGTAGCCCGACCGTGAGTCAGGGCGCAAAATCATGTTCGATCAATTCACACTCGGCATTGAAGAAGAGTTTCAAATCGTGGATCCGGTCACACGCGAGTTGCGCTCGCACGTTTCCGAGATTCTCGACGAAGGCCGGATGCTGCTCGGCGAACAGATCAAGCCCGAGATGATCCAGTCACAGATCGAAGTCGGCACCGGCGTCTGCAAGAACATTCAAGAAGCGCGCGCCGATATTACGAACCTGCGCAGCATCATTTCATCACTGGCTGCGAAGAATAATCTGAAGATCGTGGCGGCCTCGACGCACCCAATTTCCCGCTGGCAGGACCAGAAGATATTCGATGACGATCGATACGAGTTGCTGGTGCAGGAGCTGCAAACAGTTGCGCGCTCGCTTCTGATTTTCGGTGTGCACGTGCACGTCGGCGTTGCCGATCGCGAGCGGCAGATTCACATCATGAACGCGTCGCGTTATTTCCTCCCGCACGTGCTCGCGCTTTCGACTTCTTCGCCGTTTTGGATGGGCCACAACACCGGCCTGAAGAGTTATCGTTCGGAAATCTTCAAGCAATTTCCGCGCACAGACATTCCCGATCACTTCGATTCGTATCCCGGCTTCGAACGTTATGTCGATCTGCTGGTGAAAACCGGCTGCATTAATGACGGCAAGAAGATTTGGTGGGATTGCCGCCCGCATCCGTACTTTCCGACGCTGGAGTTTCGCATCTGCGACATTCCGACGCGCGTCGACGACACGATTGCGATTGCGGCATTGTTTCAGGCAATTGTCGCCAAGCTTTACAAACTGATCGACAAGAATCTCGGATTCCGTCTGTATCGCCGCATGTTAATTCAGGAAAACAAGTGGCGCGCGGTACGGTATGGCTTGGAAGGCAAAATGATCGATTTCGGTAAACAGAAAGAAGTACCGGTTCGGGACCTAATCCTGGAGCTTTTGGACTTCGTCGACGATGTTCTTGATCCGCTCGGCTCACGCAAAGAGGTCGAACACATTCACACCATCCTGCAGCGCGGCACCTCAGCCGACGAACAACTGCGCGTCTACAAAGAGACGAATGACTTGAAAGCCGTGGTCGATCGATTAATTGAGTTGACGGGGGAGAATGTTCCGCAGAACGCGGATCTCACCGTCGGTCATGCGGCCGTCGCGCCGAGTGCGATTGCAAAATAGTCTTACGCCCTCAGCGCTTCGACGCACGTTCTGCAAGATAAAACTGCCAGAGCATCCTTGCCGCCACTGAGCGATACGGTCGCCAAGCGTCAGCGATCTTTGCGAGTTCCACAAACGACGGGCGCGCCTTCATCCGGCTAACTCTGCCAACTGCTGTTGCCAAGGCGATATCGCCATCGGGCCAAATGTCCGGCCGTTTCAAAGCCATCAGGAGGTAAATATTCGCGGTCCACGGGCCGACGCCCTTGATTCGCAGAAGTGTCGCGTGCGCTTCGTCGTCGCTCATTCCGGAGATCTTCCGCAAGTCGCCGTTGGTGAATGCATGTGCCACTTGAAGGCAGTAGTGAGATTTCTGCCGCGTCACACCGAGCGAGCGCAGATGCGGTTCGCCGGCTGCAATGAACCCTTCGTGAGTAAACGGCTGAATGTTTGCTTTCAAGCGCGCAAACATTGCGCGCGCCGAAATGAGCGAGACCTGCTGCTCCAGAACGATCCGGAGCAGAGTCTCGAAGCCCGGCCGGCGTCCCCACATTGGCGGAACGCCGTGCAGCTCATAGATTGAACCGAGATGTCGATCGCGCGCGGCGAGTTCGGCGGCGGCCGATGCGAGCGACTCAGACGTCAACTTCCGGACCGGGTTTGGGAAAGCTTCACGCATCATTGAATCAACAGCAGACTTGCCGATTGACATCTCAAGCTACGACGTACAAGCTAACCAACTCAAAACTGTGTTCTTAAGGAGTCCCTGGATGAAATCAGTTCTCGCCTTAACGGCATTACTCGCTACGCTGTCGCTGTGCAATCTTACAGACAAGTCGAAACAAGGCAACAATTCCAACGCCGCTGTCCCGACAACGACTCAGGCGCAGAACGAGCAGAAGAGCGAACCACAAAAGGACCGCGTGGAGTTGACGGTGGAACTGATGAAGATTGAATCCGTCATCACGACGGCGAGCTATGCCGGCGACATTTCGACACTGGCATCTTATGTTGCCGACGATTACAGCGGCACAACGATCGATGGAAAAACCCAAAACAAGAACCAGTTACTGTCGTCGACTAAGCCGGACACAATAACCAAGTCATGGAAAATCACTGACGGCGAAATCGTGAGTGCCGATGGAGATTCCGCCGTCCTGACTTACATTCAGCAGCAGACACTGAAAGACGGTCGCACCTTCCACGCGCGAGTTACAGACACGTTTGTTAAGAGAGATGGACGGTGGCTAGTGAAATCCGAACAGGCTACGCTGGTGCGATAGCAGCGTGCTAAGTCGCTGAAGAGTTCCGGGCGAGTCGCAGGAAATTCTCAAACAGGATGCGACCGTCGCGCGATTCGTTTGGATGCTCCCATCGCGTCGGGTTCTTGCGCCAGTCTTCAAACGATTTTTCCAGGTGAAACTGGACGGAGTAAATCATCTGATCCCCCGAGCGCTTAGCCATCATTTGGTTGCGACACAGGTATGAAGTTGCGAGCAGGGTAAAGCCTTCGGGAACGCGATCCAATTGCAACCCGTGATTCTGCCAAACGCGCAGCACGCGTCCGTCGCGGGTGTAATCGTGCCAGCGGCGTGATTCGGGGTTGTCGATGCCTCGGAAGATTGGATCGTCCGGCTCAAGGATACGCACAAAACGGTACTGATACTCGACGACGCGATCACTGCGGCGCTCTTCCTGTGCTTGCTGATCGAGTGTCAGTACGTGCGCGCCGAAACTCAGACCGATTAGTTGGTGGCCGCCGCAAATGCCGAGCACGGGAATGCGCGTCGCTTTGATAAACGAGGCAAAGCTGTCGAGGATGTCGCTGCGATAGTAATCAAAGTCTCTGAGCGTTCCGCTCAAGACAATTGCGTCGGGCTTGAACTCTTCTGCGGTCGCGGCAATTTCGCTGAGATGGCACACCTTCGTCGTTGGCTCTTTCACCAAACGCTCGATGTTTGTAACGATGTTCCGCAACGCCAGCGACGCGATTTCACGCTCGCGCTTTAGCTCGGTGTTGACCTCCTTGCCCCAGTCACGGCGGGCGACGTCGGAGAGATCGGCAGCGTCGCGCAGCAGATTGTCTACGATCAGCACGCGCGCGGCATCGATCGTCTTTTCAATCGATTCGTAACGACAGAACGTTTGTTGATTGAAAGGGAAAGGCAGCGCTTCGACCGCGTCTGGCGTTGGCTGTTCGGTGTGGGTTTCCTGTGCGTTTGGCTCCATGAATTTGTGCGAAGCGAAATTATAACATCAGCGCCGCTGTTTTGTATTTCGCGCGAACTCGGGGGCAGGCGCGCCGGCTCCCGCTGATTCGATCTCGTCCCGGACGCGAGTTACAAGCAAGCGCCGGGACCGCGCGCGAAGGCCTTCGTCTCGTGCGACTTCCTCAAGCAGCAGAAACATCCGATGCCAGGAGCTTTCCAGCTCATCGGCGATTTGCGAGATCTTCGTGATGTCGTAGGGAATCGCCACTGCTTTACAACCCGCCCTCGCGAACACCGCGAGGTAGCGAGCGGTCGCCAGGTCAGGGCAAAGCATTCGCCGCCGGCCGACCTTCAATTCGATGCCAAGCAACGTGTGATGGATTTTCGGCTCTGCGCGCTTGGGCTGGGCAGGGAAGTGGTATGCGCGCGTGCGCATCTTGAGAATGCGATCGCGATAGATTCGCGGGAGCCATGCCTCTCCCATTTTGGTTTCGATTGCGGAGGCGAGATCGTTCGCTGACTGCGCCATGTTACCGAACTGAAACAGCGATGGATGGCCTGGGACTGAAAATGCTGATGACACGGCCGGGAAAGAGTCCCAGATAAAAGACACCGAGGATTGTGAGAATCAAAGCAACGGCGACGGCGGCCGGAATACGCGGAGCTTCCCACGCGCCGGTCGGTTCGCGGAAGAACATCACAACAATCAAACGCAGGTAGTAGTAGGCCGAAATCGCAGTGTTCAATACGCCGATTACAACCAGCCAGACGTAACCCTGATTCACCGCGGCGCTAAAGACCATAATCTTGCCCATGAAACCCGCGGTCAGCGGCATACCGAGCAGACTCAACAGAAAAAGTGAAAGCGAAAACGCCAGCACCGGTGAACTGAAACCGATGCCGTTGTAATCGTCGACGTTGTTTCGCAGATCGCCTTTGCGGGCGATAACGGTAACGATTGCGAACGCGCCCATGTTCATGACTGCATAGGTCAGCAGGTAGAACGCCACCGCTGTCAGCGCTGCGCCTCTCTGCGCTTCATCGTTCGCCGCGCCCGCGGCCACAAAACCAACCAAAGCGTAACCAGCATGCGCAATGGATGAGTACGCCAGCATCCGCTTCACGTTGTTCTGCACGATAGCCACCACGTTCCCGATGGACATCGTGAGCGCGGCCATGATGGCGAGGGCCCCGACCCATGTCGCGTGTGCATAGCCGGCAGTGGTGGCGGTCGCAGTGACAATCGGAAATCCGAACAAGAAGACTCGCATGAAAGCGGCAAAGCCTGCGGCCTTTGGACCGGCGGCCATGAATGCCGTGACCGGTGTCGGTGCGCCCTCGTAAACGTCAGGCGTCCAGACATGAAATGGCGCCGTGGCAATCTTGAAACCAAATCCGACCAAAAGCATCGCCATGCCCGCGAACAGAAGTGGCGGATAAAGCGACTGGTTCGCGCGCGCGGCGATCAAAGCAATGTTGGTCGTGCCGGGTTGATCAGGACCTGTCGCGGTCGCGCCGTAGATCAAAGCAATGCCGTAAAGCAGAAACGCCGACG
>Ga0105242_10001626_pt1 | contig 17711 bp, 11 predicted proteins | sample KBSM24metaG_FD_81521 | JGI IMG/M metagenome (GOLD analysis project Ga0105242, IMG submission 81521) | Miscanthus rhizosphere microbial communities from Kellogg Biological Station, Michigan, USA - KBS M2-4 metaG | ecosystem: Host-associated > Plants > Roots > Rhizosphere > Soil | place... | reverse complement strand
GCTACTGGCCTTCAAAGCTTTGCCGTCAATTGAAGAGCCGCGAAAGTTTGCTGCCTGGCTCTCGGCCATCACCCGTCATCGCGCGATGCGCTTCGGCCAGAGCGAAAGCCGACTTAAGGCGCAACGCGTCGCGTTGGATGATGTCCTGATCGAAAAGTTGGAGGCGCTGTCGAAACCTCTGACTGAGGGCATCGACAATCTTGAGTTGCGCGCCGCGTTAGAGAGTCTGCCGGTCGATTATGCTTTGACATTAAAGTTGCGTTTCCTCGACGAGATGCCTTTGGAGAGAATCGCCGCGTTTACGGGGGCGCCATTAAGCACTGTGAAGTGGCGCGTAAGGCAAGGCAAGAAACTGCTGCGGCAGAAAGTGGAGTCCGCGACCCCCGGCAATGAAGAGCAGAAGGGAAAAGAAGTGAAATGGAAAGAGAAAGATAAAGCTCATTAATGTGCTGCGGCGCGTGGCACGCTCAGCCGGATATGCTGCATGGGTCGGACGCGAGCCGGACGCCGCGCGCTTCTGCGTTTCGCAATACAACAAAGTGCTGGGGTGCTTGATTGAAATTGAGCCGAACCTGCGAACCCTGTTCCCGCCGCTGGCAGGAGACACTTCGCCGGAAGTTGTGCGTCTGGCTGCGCGCGAGTTGGTGGCATATTTTGAAGACGAGGTTCCCGAGCCGTTTGTTTTTAAATTTGGATTTGCCTGTGCGCCGAATCGCTGGCGCGGACGAGGGCGCGGCATCACGACGCCGATTTGTTTCGATTAAGGGTGAGGCGAAAGCATGGAAAAAGAGAAGGAACTAGCTAAGTTAATCAATGTGTTGCGTCGCACCGCGCGGATGGCGATGCAGTCGGAGTGGACCGGCAGCGCGCAGGACACGGCGGCGTTTTGCGTCGAGCAATACAATCGCGTGCTGGCGCGCTTGAAAGAGCTTGATGAGAGTGTGGGCAAGTTGTTCGATCCGTTGCCTGCCGGCAGCTCACTTACCGTGGTCGCGATGGCCTGCCGGCAAACGGCGGCTTATTTTGAAGATGAAGTTGGTCCGCAGAAAGGCTCTGGCCGTGCCTACGGTTTCCATTTCGATCCGAGCATGTTCAAGGACTTCTGGCAAAAATCAGCGCACGAGTTTGAAGACCTGGGCCAGTACATTCGCGAGTGTATCGACGAGTGGGGACGGGTGCGAAAATGCAAAGATGAACCGTCCAGGGAAAAAGGCGAAAAATAAAGCTGGGCGCGCGGACGTCCTCGTCTGCATCTTGCTTACGCTGCACGATGCTTTCGAATTGAAGAAGCGGACGAGGACCTCCGCGCGCCCAGCCGATTGAAATTCGTTTTTGCCTGATGGTCGCTCCCACGATTAGAATTACTCCCGCGACAAATGGATCTCCTTTCTTCACTGAACCCACAACAACGCGAAGCTGTGACTTCCGGCGACGGACCGCTCTTGATTCTTGCCGGCGCAGGCTCTGGCAAGACGCGAGTCATTGCGCACCGCATTGCTTACTTAATCGCTGAACGCGGCGTTTGGCCGCGCAATATTCTCGCGGTCACTTTTACCAACAAGGCTGCGGAGGAGATGCGCAGCCGCGTCAGCAAGTTGATCGAGACTCTGGAGATCGGCAGCACGCCGCTCATCTCAACTTTTCACAGTCTGGGTGTGCGGATTCTGCGTCGTGAGATTGAAACGATGAACGCGGGCTATACGCGGTCATTCACCATTTACGATCAGGACGACACCGTGCGGCTGACGCGAAACATCATTCGCGATCTGGGGATGGACGACAAACAGCTGACGCCGCGATCGGTGCAAGCGGCGATTAGCGCCGCCAAGAACCGGGGCCAGGACGCCGAATCGTTTGCCGCTCAGGCGCACTTCGTCGACGAAAGACGGGCCTCGATTGCCCGAGTATTTCAGCTCTACGAAGAGCGGCTGCACCAGAACAACGCGCTTGATTTTGACGACTTGCTGATTAAGACGGTCAGGTTGTTGCGCGACGTCCCCGAGGTTCGCGAGCGATACAACGATCGATTTCGCTACCTGCTGGTTGACGAATATCAGGACACCAACCAGTTGCAGTTTGGTTTGATTCGGCTGCTCACTGAGAAGCAGCAGAACATTTGTGTGGTCGGCGATCCCGATCAATCGATTTACCGCTGGCGTGGGGCGGACATCACCAACATTCTCAAATTCGAAGAGCACTTTGCGTCCGCCAGGGTCATTCGGCTGGAAGAGAATTATCGGTCGACTCAGAACATCCTCGACCTGGCGCACGGTGTCATCAAGCACAACGTTGAGCGCAAAGAGAAGGCCCTCTGGACGCAGAATCCGGCGGGCGAAAAGATTCGCTACTACCAGGCACTCGACGCTGAGAGCGAAGCGCGGTTTGTCGCCGGCAAGGTTCAGGAGCACTTGCGGCCGGATCCCGATTTGCGCGCGGCGGTGCTCTATCGAACCAATTCGCAATCGCGTGTGTTTGAAGAGGCAATGCGCCGGGCGGGCCTGGCCTACAACATCGTCGGCGGCTTCTCGTTTTACGAGCGGATGGAAGTGCGCGACATCATCGCTTATCTGAAGCTGGCGATGAATCCGCATGATTCGATTGCGCTGCAGCGCGTGGTCAACACACCGCCGCGGGGCATCGGCAAGGTAACGCTCGACGAAATTGACAATCGGGCGCGCGAACTGGGCATCTCGCACTGGGACGCGATTTCAGATCTGTTGGCGGAAGGTCGCAACGTGTCGCCCCGCGCCGCGGCCGCGCTTGCGAATTTTCAGCGCATCATTAATCGATTGGGGCGACTAGCGGCGCAAGTCACGTCTGCCGAAACCGACGACGACGACGACGAACAGGGCAGTGGCCCAACTGACAGGGACGACGCAGAGACCGATTATGAATCAACTTCGCCAGTGTCAGATCTGGTGAAGGCCGCGATCCTCGATACCGGTTACGAGAACGCGCTCAAGTCTGAGAACAACGACGAAGCCGAAGGCCGTCTCGAGAATCTGCAGGAACTGGTCAATGCGGCCGTCGACTATGACGAGCAAGGCGCTGACGGTTTGCGCGACTTCATCGATCATTCCGCTTTAGTTGCCGACACGGATCAATATAAGGCTGACGTGCCGGTGACCTTGATGACCGCGCATTCGGCGAAAGGCCTGGAATTTCCACTCGTATTTCTCGTCGGACTGGAAGACGGGTTGTTTCCGCATTCGCGTTCGTTGAGCGATGCTTCGGATATCGAAGAGGAGCGACGCCTTGCTTACGTCGCCATGACGCGAGCTGAGCGATTCCTCTATATCACCCACGCGGTCAAGCGGCGTGTCTATGGCGAGGAGTTGGCCTCTGAACCATCGCAGTTTCTGAATGAGATGCCGCTCGAATTGATCGATGATCTTTCACGCGGCCGTTCATGGCTGTCGTTCGCGCGCGGGTCGAAGAGCCTGGAAGAGGCCGCCGGCTCGCTTCGTTACGAATACGACGAAGACTACAGCAGCGGCAGCGACTCTGATGAATTCCCGCGCAGACCGGCGGCTAATAAGTATGGCGGCAAAACCTACAACAGCGTGGATTCAGTACAGGAGTTCTTTCGCCGGCGCGACGAAAGATTTGGAAGCGGACACGCGACGCGTGACCAGTACCAGAAGTCACGGCCTGAATCAGCCCGCCGGAACCCTGCGCCCAACACGCTACCCGCTACACCCTCAATCGTGCCCGGGTCGTACGTGCGTCACTCAAAGTACGGTCGCGGGTTGGTGCTGCGCCGTGAGGGCTCTGGCGATCAGACCAAGGTCACGGTAAGTTTTCCCGGCTATGGCGCCAAGAAATTAATCGAAAAATACGCGGGGCTGGAAAAGGACTGACTCTTTTGGAGGGCGGTTTTTGGAGTGCGGCGACTCGTCGCCGCTTTGCTTATGCGAGGAAAAGCGCCGACAAATCGGCGCACTCCAAATATAGCCGGATTAGGTAGGACTTCTGGCCGGATAAACTAGACCCGCCGTCGGGTCGATTAGAACTGCAACCTGAGCGAATAAAGTTCGAGCCCGAGCGACTAAAGGTCGAACCTGAGCGGGGTGCGTTTGGCACAAAGAGGGAAGTTTGTGAAACGGACGGCTGAGCCGTAGGCGCCTGCTTATTGACAAGTTATCAGTCGTCCGCTTTGCGGACTTTATGGTTAGAGCGTTGAGCATCCCAGCGCTAAAGCGCTGGGCTACTTCCACTGAGTCCGCTACGCCGATGTAAGAAAAGGACTTTTGCAGCAAAGCCAACCCGAGCGATCAAAGTTCGAGCTTGACCGATTAAACTTCAAACTCGACCGATCAAACTTCAAACCTGACCGATTAAACTTCAAACCTGATCGACCAAAGTTCAAACCTGAGCGATCAAACTTCAAACCTGAGCGATTAAACTTCGAACCTGACCGACCAAAGTTCGAACCTGAGCGATCAAAGTTCAAACCTGAGCAATTAAAGTTCAAACCCGAGCGATTAAAGTTCGAACCTGATCGACTAAAGTTCGAACCTGATCGACTAAGGTTCGAACCTCAGCGATTAAAGTTCCAACCTTAGCGACTAAACCTTCAACTTTCCTGAGGAAAAGCGCAGACTCCGCCTTTTTCGCACGGAGATTTCGTTCAGATTGAAGCATTCTGTGTCGGAACGGTCTAACCGGTAAATGTGACCGTCTGGATGTGGGACGAAGGCGGCAAAATATGCGTGTTTCCCGAGCAAAATTGCAATTTCACAATGTGATCAGGAACGGTTGAGTGAGTAGAGACACCTCCACCGGCTGGACACCCCAAAAAACCCTGTGCTAGCCTTCCTTCGTTGTTACAGAGCGAACCCAAAAGGTTCGCTTTTTCATTGGTAAATTCATTTACGGATTGATACCCACCTGCTAACCGGGTGGTCGGCAATCAAGCCACGGCGTCATCGCCGCGGTCTTAACAATTAGGTTCATCCGCCACTGCGGCGATGAATTTGGTTCTTTTCAGGATCGCGCCAGACGGCAACTTCGGCTGACAGACTCTTCAGTCTCCTTGAGCCAAAGGTCGAGTCAACGCACCACAGACTCGCACGCGATAAAAGTCCTGAAAAGCTGGCAAAAAGACTCGGACAGGAGAGCCCGATTTAATGAAGAAATCTACGTTTCTTGGAAGCACTGTAGGTGTGCTTCTTCTTTTCTCGATAATTTCCTATTCACAAAATTTAGCTCAGCAGCAGCAGCAGAGTTCGAAACCTAACCAGGAAGCAACTCAAGTCGCGGGGACGTCTACGGCAGACACCGCGACAGCCAACACTTCTAGCCCGGTAATACCGACGGAGCGCCCGCGCGAGGTTTCGGCCACGGCGCCTGCAAGCGTCGAAAAGGCAGCGCCCAGCGAGAATTTTGAAGCGACCGCTTATAGCCTACACGGCCGCACGGCCAGCGGCGCCCCGGCCACGACCGGTGTCATTGCTGCCGATCCACGCGTCCTGCCGATTGGCTCGCGTGTACGCATCGAAGCCGGTAATTACACCGGTGAATATGTTGTCGCCGACACCGGCGGCGCGGTGAAGGGCAAGCGGATCGACATCTGGACACCCAGCTCACGAGAAGCCATGCGCTTCGGACGCCGCACAGTCAAACTAACTGTGCTGCATCTCGGCGGCAAACGCACAAAGTCCACGCGTCCGCGGACCGTGACTTCCGTGCAACCCTTAGCAAAGTAGTCAATCCCCACCAAAGTTATCGCGTTTAGACGGCGGACTCGTCTGCCGTCGTCGCGTAACTGCGTCTAAACACGGCCTTGCTGCAAGAGTCGGCGAATCAGAGCTGAACCGACGGCGAAAGGTCGGGCTGGCGGCTTGCCGCGTCCCAGTGCGGTAAGGCTTGCCTTACCGTGCGACCCCTTAACTTACTGAGGAGGCTGCGCCTCCGGGGTTGGGAGGCATAGCCTCGGAAAACTTTTTCCCCTCACGGAAAGGCAAGCCTTTCCGCACTGGGGAGCGGCGAGCCGCCCTCTTCGCGCGCTTCGATCCTTTTGCAGCAAAGCCCTTAACATCTGCATTGACTGTTTGACGAGACGACCTAAATTACTTTCAATGACACCGGCGGTAGGATAGAATTCGGGCCGCCCGAATCCAGCGTCGTCTCAGGAGTGGGTGCCATGAAGAAAGTATTTTCGCTGCTCGTAATTATTTCCGCACTCGCTTTTGCCGCCGCAGCTCAATCCGGTCGCAGAGTTACCAATCCCGCGCCGCCGCCTCCACCTCCGCCGCCCGCGGAAATGGCGACTACCGAGGCACCACCGGAGCGCATCACGCCGGATATGGATGAGACCGGCGTCATGCCCGAGCGTTTGTCGAATCATGAATTGAAAGCGATCGACAAAGGGAGCTTCAAGCTTTCCGATTTCAACGGAAAAATCGTGGTCATCAATTTGTGGGCCACCTGGTGCGGACCGTGTCGCGCGGAAGTGCCGGACTATGAAAAGGTGCGCAGGGAATTTGCCGGCAAGCCGGTCGAGTTCATTGGCTTGACGACTGAGGATCCGCGCGTCGCGACTGAGAAGGTGAAGCAGTTCGTGCGCGATTTCAATTTCGGCTTCCGCATCGGCTGGGCCGATCGCGAAATGGCGCGCGCGCTAATGAATGGAAAGAGCGTAATCCCGCAAACCATCGTTATCTCAAGCGACGGTCATATCGTCAGTCACTGGCACGGCTATTCGCGCGGGGAAAGTCGCGACCGGCTGAAGCAAACCATTCAAAAGGCACTCGCAGACAATCCCGCAGCAGCCGAGAAGTAGCACCTCCCGTCCTGCGCAAAGTTTTAACTTCCGAACGCCTCCCCCAAATTAACAATTTGGGCCACAACTCAGTTAAGATGCTCCTTTATGTCGCGCAATCGATCCGACAATGCCTGTGCTCACCTGGTCGAAGTGTGGCGCGGTCCCATCATCGAATCACGTCATAGCGGTCACCTCATCGCCGTCGATCGCAGCGGTGCTGAAATTTGTTCGTTAGGTTCTCCGGAGAGCGTCACTTATTTACGTTCGTCGGGAAAACCATTCCAGGCTCTGCCGGTGGTCGCGTCGGGCGCGGCTGATCGATTTGGATTTACAGAGCGTGAGGTGGCGATTGCCTGCGGGTCGCACAATGGCGAGCCGATTCACGTCGAAACCGTCCGTTCAATGTTGGAGAAAATCGGTCTGCCCGAGTCGGCGCTGAAGTGCGGTGCGCATGAACCCTACAGCGTCGACGTAGCCCGCGAGCTGGTTCGCAAAGGCGAAGCGCCCACTGCAATTCAGAACAATTGCTCCGGCAAACACGCCGCGATGTTGGCCCTGGCCAAGCATCTCGGAGCACCGACTGAGACGTATGACGAACCGTCCAACCCGGTGCAGCAGCTGATTCTGAAGGCCGTGTCTGATTTCTCTGGCGTACCAATCGAAGACGTCGCGATTGGCATCGACGGATGTGGCGTGCCGGTCTTTGGCATCTCAGTGCGGGCGATGGCTTTGATGTATGCGCGACTGGTGGCGCCGCCGCCAGACTTTCCGGACGAGACTCGCGACGCCTGCAAACGCATCGTCAATGCGATGGTTGCGTATCCCGAGATGATTGGCGGCAGCAAAGACCGCCTGGATACGGAATTGATACGCGCCGCCGCCGGCAAACTAATATCAAAGATCGGGGCTGAGGGCGTGTACACGGTGGGAGTGTTGCCGTCGAAGAATTGGCCGGACGGAATCGGGTTCGCGCTGAAAGTCGAAGATGGCGACGATAAACGCGCGCGACCACCGGCAGTGATCGACGCGCTGCGCCAGCTCGACGTTCTGTCGGGAAACGAACTCGACGCCCTGACGAAATATTCACCGACCGTCATTACAAATCGGCGCGGCGATGTGGTGGGAGAAGCGCGCGCGGCCTTTACACTTGAGATCAAACATCCGGATTAGCCCTGCAGAAGTATCGGGAAATAGTCAATGCCGCCAGATGCTCAAATCGACGACGCAGTGAACGCGCCTGTACTCGGCCGAGACAGTTACGGCAATGTCGACTATGACTCGCTGCCGGACGTCATCCAGTGGTTTCTCGATTACGACGAACGCGTCGCCATCATCAAGCACCCGAAGGTCGAAGAATTGTTCCAATGGAAGCAGGAACAAAGTCGCAATGCGGGCGAAGACGTCTTTGATTTCAATCGCGCCGAAGATCGTCTGGCGATCGGAATTCTGCAGTCAGTGGCGCATCACCCTTCCGAACGTGAGCTGCACGGCTGGCTTAGCCAACTGCTAAATGCTCTGCAGCAAGCACAGAAACGAACCGAAGAAATTTCGTCGGCGTACGATCTCGATATGAAAAGCGGTTCCGTCGTGCAGGAATCCGAGAAGATTCCGGCGAAAAAAACCCGCGAAGCCTTTCTCATAGATTGCTGGCTCGAGAGCCTCTGCACCGCCGAGATTCGTGTGATTGGCTGGTTATACCGAGAGTTCTTCGGCCGTCCATTCCATCCTGACAACTTCTAAGCCCCCCGTTCGCCTTTCGTGGCGCGATGGATTTCAATGCAGACTTCGGTGTTTCGTGTATTGAAGAATTACGCCCATTCATAATCTCCAGACAAGATTCCCCGTACCGCTCAGCGCACTTCAAAAGCAGTTTCGCTGAATTTCAACCAACAAATCGCGGTCTTGCAATTTTGTTTGAGGCGCCAAGATATTTTGGCACAACCGTTGCTGAAGCCAATCACGACAAGAAGGCAGAAGGGTAGTTAATCGGGTCAGCTCTTTGATTGAAGTTGCAAAGCGCTTTGGGGGAGGCGCTTTACATCTGAGCAGTGGCGGCTCTTTCGGGGGAACGGAGTTGCCGACAACAGTCAGAGGGCATAAAGGCGAGGCTGCTGATGAGGCGCCCTGCCAGAGGCTAGGGGGAGCCTCGGCAGGACTTATCAGCAGCCATTAGCCTGTATAGGCTCCGATAAAACGAGAACGGAAGCGCGGTTGACCTGGTGAGTCAGCCGCGCTTTTGTTTTTAGCTGACGACGTCGAGCAGACAGTATCAACTCAATTGCGGATGAATCTGAGGATCCATCTCCTCACGCGGAAGGCACTGACCGGTCGCGATTTTCGTGAGCGGCTTTGCCGCAGCACAGTGCGGAAAGCCTATGGCTTTCCGTGGGACACTATCGGAAGCCCCGAGGCTATGCCTCGGGCGGAGGCGTAGCCTCGGATAATTAGATTTGATCCTCACGGTAAGGCAGAGCCTTACCGCACTGTGCTGCAGCAGAGCTGCGAAGCGTTTTGATCATCTAGCTCTCGCTGCTACACTCGCGTTTCGTTCTCCAATTCACAATTCACGATTTACATTCACTAACTCGTGTCTGCTCCAAACATTGAAACGATCGTTTCCCTCGCGAAGCGCCGCGGCTTCGTCTATCCATCGTCGGACATTTACGGCGGCCTCGGGAGCGCCTGGGATTACGGCCCGATGGGTATCGAACTCTACAACAACGTCAAGCAGTCGTGGTGGCGGTGGATGGTTTACGAACGCGACGACATCGAGGGACTCGACTCATCGATCATTCTCAATCGCAAAGTTTGGAAATATTCGGGACACGAAGAGACGTTCACCGACCCTCTGGTTGATTGTCGTGAATGCAAGACGCGACTGCGGGCGGACAAACTCGCCGATGGTAAGTGTCCGAATTGCGGCTCAAAAAATCTAACGGAGCCGCGCCCCTTTAACCTGATGTTCCAAACGCACGTCGGGGCGACGGCCGAGGATGATCCCGACGCGCTCGTCTATCTCCGTCCCGAAACCGCGCAGGGCATCTTCATTAATTTCCTCAATGTGCTGAACACCAGCCGCCGCAAATTACCTTTCGGCGTCGCCCAAATCGGCAAATCATTTCGCAACGAAGTCACGCCCGGCAACTTCATCTTCCGCACGCGCGAGTTCGAACAGATGGAGATGGAATACTTCGTCAAACCCGGCGAGGACGAAGTCGCGCACCAGGAATGGATTGATGCCTGCAATCAATGGTTTCAGAGCATCGGCATCTCGAGCGCGAACCTGCGGCTTTACGAACAGCCGAAGGAAGAGTTGGCGCATTACGCCAAGCGCACGGTCGATATCCAGTATCGTTTCTTTCCCGAACGTGAAGAGGAAGAACGTCAGTGGGACGAGTTAATGGGGATTGCCAACCGCACCGACTTCGATCTCAAGACGCATTCAAAGAAGCCTGAGGACGCGGAAGGAAAGCGTTTGAATCCTGACTCGAACGAAGACCTCTCTTATTTTGACGAACAGACGAAGCAGCGTTTTTATCCTTACGTAATCGAACCGGCGGCGGGCGTGAACCGTACCGTGCTCGCGGTTCTGATGGATGCTTATTCCGAGAAGACGAACGACAAAGGCGAGACCCGCGTCATCCTGCGGCTGCATCACGCAATGGCGCCCATCAAAGTTGCCGTCCTGCCGCTCGCGAAGAATAAACCCGAGATTGTCGGCATGGCCCGGGCAATTAAGAGGTCACTGCAACCGATGATGCGCGCTGTCTACGACGACACGGGTGGCATTGGCAAGCTCTACGCGCGGCAGGATGAAATCGGCACTCCCTTCTGCGTTACGGTCGATCACCAATCACTGGAAGACGAAGCGGTGACCGTGCGCGATCGCGACACCTGGGAACAGGAGCGCGTCAAGGTGAGTGATCTGTCGACGCACTTGCGGGAAAAATTCGCGCCTCAACCCTCGATCTAATTTAGTTGGTTACACGATCATGGCGAGCAAGCCGTGCTGGTTTTAATTTTTGGCGCGGTTGCTTTTGGGTATTCACTTTAGCCAGGAGCCGTGAATAATTTTTTGCGAGGAGACAACATGTCAACACAGAAGGATCTCGCGATTTCATTTCTCAAGAAGGCTGCGTCAGGTAAGCTCGACGAAGCCTACAGTCTCGTCACAAGTGATTTCCGTCATCACAACGCGTTCTTTAAGGGTGATGCCGAATCGCTCAAAGCTGGGATGGCCGGCGCTCACCAGCAGTTTCCAAACACGCAGCTCGATGTTCAGCGCGCCATCGAGGAAGGCGATGTCGTGGCGGTGCACTCGCGTGTGCAACACGCGCCGGACAGACCCCTGATCGCAGTCGTGCACATCTTCAGATTTAAAGGCGACCAGATTGCCGAGTTATGGGATGTCGGAATGGAAGCACCAAAAGACTCGCCTAATGAAAACGGATTGTTCTGAATACCAAACAGCGTTTTGAAGTGCTTAGCGTTCGGAGAAATCATGACATCTACTTCGCCGGTACAAGCAGTCGACGGTCCCTACGCAGACGAGTCGGCAAATTTAATCTATCAACTGCTATTCTGCGATCGACTCGATCTTTTCAAACAAAACCATACAGGTGAATTATCGCCGCCGTGGTCGACTCTATTCGCGGACGATGCGGAGGTCGCGGCGCTGACGAAAATCGCAGAAGACCCGGATCGCGAGTCTCGGGTTCGCATGTTGGCGTTTAATCGCCTGCGCGCCGCGGGAGCAGCTGTGCCGGCGCGACAATATCTCGGCACGATTATCGAGGTGCGCTTGGCTGAGGGGCTCGACACGCTCGCAGTGTTTGCGGATGGTCGCGCTCGCTACATCAACTACTCAGGCAAGATGATTGTGATCGAAGGAACTCCGAGTCCTTTCGATGCTGAGATCAATCAGGTGATTGAAGCTTCGCAGCCAATCGTGGCGGCCATTGGGCCGTGGGACAAAGAACGGCTGCCGCCGCCGGCGGAAGGCAACATTCGCATGACATTCCTGGTGTCGGATGGTTTGTATTTTGGCGAAGGACCGATGAGCGTCATGCAACAAGAGCCGTTGGCATCGCCGCTGGTTTCGGCCGCAACTAAGTTGCTGTTGAAACTTGTAGGGTAAGGGTGAGGATTGACGCTCTTGGAGTGCGCCGCCTTGACGCCGCTTTCCGGTCAGTACCGCGAGCGGTAGCGACCGGATCATGTGACCCGTCGAAGCGCGCCTCGATCCGGTCGCTACCGCTCCCGGTACTGACACGGCACAAATCGCCGTCGCCCACTCCAAATCAGTAACGTTATGCGCTACTCCACAACGCGCTTCGCAGGTGTCATCGCCACGGCAATCGGGCTGCTTGTTAACTCGTCTGCCGCTCAATCGCCAAATCAAATCTTAAAGTCACCGCCGGCTTCTCCAGCCGAGCCGGCGAAAATATCAAATAACGCCGAAGCCGAACGCGTTCGGAATGAGCGCCGCCAGCAGGCGCGCTCGTTGTTGATTTCGCTGGCGACCGAAGCGCGTAGCTTCCGCGACCAGAGTCTGCGCGCACGCACGCTGACGCGAATCGCAGATCTTTTGTGGTCGGTCGATAACGAACAGGCGCGGGCATTGTTTCATCGGGCCTGGGAGGCCGCTGAAATTGCTGATCGCGACGATAAAACAGATCAGAATTTGCGGCAACAAATGCTGGCAGTAGTGGGCCGGCTGGATACGCCATTAGCGGAAGAATTCCTTCTGAAGATGAAGGACGAGCAGAACGAATCGGCGCAGAAGCAGAATGATGATTCGGATATGTGGGAACTCGACAAAGCATCCCAGCACCGGCTGGATGTAGCGCGGTCGCTGCTGCGCGCGGGAGACATCGAGCGGGCGCTGCAGTTTGCCGATCCGGTGCTGAACCGCGCGACGATTTCCACGCTTGATTTTCTTACCGAGCTGCGCGACAAAGCTCCGGCTGAGGCCGATCAGCGTTACGCCGCGTTGCTGGCGGCCAGCGTCAGCAGTGCGTCAGCCGACGCCAACACCGCCTCTTTGCTTTCGTCTTATCTGTTTTCACCCGAGACCTATTTTCTTTTTAATCGCGAGGGAATGGGTGACACGTCCTGGCCGCGCGCCTCGCTGCCGCCACCGAACGTCAATCCGCAATTGCGGCTGGCTTTCTTTCAAATGGCCGCGTCCATTTTGTCGCGGCCACAGCCACCGCCGGAACAGGATCGAAGCACGACAGGCATCGCGGGGAAGTACATGCTGCTGAAAAGGCTCTTGCCGGTATTTGATTCAGCGGCTCCCAAAGAGATCGCCGCGGCGATGCATAGCCAGTTCGAGACCTTGAGCTTGCTGGTCAGCCAGGAACTGAAAAAAGCGCAGGACGAACCATTGAAAAAAGGGATTGGACCCGAGAAGTCTCTCGATGAGCAACAGCAGCCGTGGCTGGATCAGATTGAGCAGGCGCGGACTTCCGAGGAACGCGATGAACTGTATTTTCGTTTGGCGCTGACGTCTGCCTACCACGACGATCCGAAGGCGCGGGTGTATGCCGGCAAGATCGAAGAGAGTGAGTTTCGTAAACGGGCCGTGGCCTGGATCGATTGGGAGCTGGCCCTCCTGGCGATTGAAAAGAAGAAACTTCCGCGGGCACTTGAGCTGCTGCACATCGGCGAATTGAATCACGTGCAGAAAGTCTGGTTGATGACGCAGTCCGCGAAACTTCTGGCCAAAACTGACGCGCCCAAAGCGCTGTCGCTAACCGAAGATGCCATGGACGAAGCGCACCGGATTGAAGCGAACGATGCGGATCGGCCGCGGTCACTAATCGGCATTGCCAACGCGTTTCAATTGCTCGACGCGTCGCGCGTTTGGGATGCGCTCTTTGAAGCAGTGAAGGCGGCGAACGCGGCCGAAGGTTTTACCGGAGACAGGGAAGCGATAAAGACTTACATGAGCAGCAAAGGGCAACTAATAAACAAGACGCAACCAGTTCCGGATTTTGATCTGCGCGGAATCTTTGAGCAGGTTGCCAGAAGCGATTACGATCGCGCGATTGAGTTGGCCGCCGGATTTCAATCTGAAGCCGCGCGCGCGAACGCGACGATCGCGATAGCCCGGGCAGTGTTGAGCGATGTGGCTAACCCGAAGTCAACTAGACCCAACTCTCGCTAATTTGGAGTGCGGCGGCTTGACGCCGCTTTCCGGTCGCTACCGCTCCGGGGTCTGACACGGACAAAGGGCCGTCAAGCCGGCGCACTCCAAAGGTTAGGCAATTCTGATGAGGTGATAATGCTTCGCGCCCTTGCGCAAAACCAGCACGCGGCCGTCTATAAAATCGGAAGATGAGATCGACTTGCGGGCGTCATCGGCCCGCACATTGTTGACCGCCACGCCGCCCCCTTGCACCAAACGCTTCGCTTCGCCTTTTGACGGCGCCAGGCCCGCCACCACCAGCGCATCGCCCAAAGTGAATCCATCCGCAGCGAGTTTCGCCGGGTCAATTTCGGTTGAAGGCACGTCCGCAAAGATGTCGAGAATCTCGCCCACGCTCATTCCGCTGATTTCTTTTCCGAACAAGACCTCAGACGCGCGCAAAGCTTTCTGCAGTTCAGTTTCGCCGTGCAGCATCGCCGTGACTTCGCGCGCCAGCCGTCGTTGAGCTTCGCGCTTGTCAGGCGCGTCTTTGACGTTTCGCTCCTGTTCCTCGATTTCGTCTTTCGACAGCCAGGTGAAGAACTTTAGATACGTGATTACGTCACGATCGTCTGTGTTCAGCCAGAACTGATAGAAGCGATACGGCGAAGTCAGTTTCGCGTCGAGCCACACTGCGCCCGCTTCAGTCTTGCCGAACTTGACGCCGGCCGAAGTGGTGACGAGCGGAAAAACCAGTGCGTGTGCTTTACTGCCTCTTAATCGTCGAATGAGATCGACGCCGGCGAGAATGTTACCCCACTGGTCGCTGCCGCCCATTTGCAGCGTGCACTTATATCGGTCGTGCAGCACCAGGTAGTCGTAGGCTTGCAGCAGCGGGTAAGTGAATTCGGTGAATGAGATTCCATCTTCCGAATCCAGCCGTCGCTTGATCGCCTCTTTCCCGATCAGGTTGTTCACGGTGAAGTACTTGCCCACGTCGCGGAGAAATTCCATCATCGTGATCGGCCCGAGCCAATCGGCGTTGTTGACGATGCGTGCAGGATTCTCGTTCGCCTCGAAGTCCAGGAAGTGACTCAACTGCTCCTTGATGCCCACCAGATTCTCTTCAACCTGTTCGAGGGTAAGGAGCTGCCGCTCTTTGGTCTTGCCGCTCGGGTCGCCAATCAATCCCGTCCCGCCGCCGGCGATCGCAATCGGTGTGTGGCCGAAACGCTGCAGACGCGCCAGGCCCATGATGGGCAAAAGCGATCCGACGTGCAGGCTCGCCGCCGAAGGATCGAAACCGATGTAAGCGGTCACCTTTTCCCTGGCGAGCGTCTCGCGCAGCTCCGGGGTCGCTTCGTAAAGCATGCCGCGCCATTCGTATTCATCGAAGAGGTTCATCGGCGTCATGATAGCAAAAGAAAGCAATTCGATGCGTGCGAGGGCAGTGGCATGTTTTGCTGGGAACGCGGACGTCGCCGTCCGCAGTAAAAGTAAATCGCGCAGTCATGCGGGACGAGGACGTCCGCGTTCGGCATTAGCTGCGTTGGTCTCAAAAACGTATCACAACCCGTGCGAGATGCGGGGGCAGCTTTGAGAAATCCCAACCACGACTAACCTCTTGTAACTTCACGTCCACGAACCCGTAGTCGGCACGTAGAATTCTCAAAATTCATACGGATATCGGTAAAATCTATCGTCCCCATCGTGAACTGGAGTATAGTTCGCCGTGGGTTGGTAAAAGCCTCGAACCGGTGGAGACCCATCATGCGTTGTTGCTGCGGGAAGTCGCATTGACTGCCTGACTCGCGTGGATAATTTCACCCCTTTCATAATCTTTTTCATCCTGCTGGGCGTCATTACGCTCATCGGCCATGCAATTTGGGTTTTCCTCGCGTGGATCTTTCGCATCATCTTTTCGATCGAGAAGGAAGACGCGATCCCGAGTCCGATTCCTTCCATCAACAGCTCGCACCATTGTTCCAACTGCGGCGTGGCGCTGAATGTGGAGATGAAGTTCTGTGGCGGCTGCGGTGCGCATCGTCCCACACTTCGCGAAGAAGAACAGCTCAGCGAACTTGAAGCCACGATTCGTCAACTCGAACGCTTACATCAGGCCGGTGAGTACAAAACGGATTACGAAGAACTGCGGCGGGCCATCGCCGCCGAACGCGATCGAATTTTATTTCCGCATGGCCGTCCAAAGAAAGCCGAGCGGCCTTCACCTGCGACGCCTGGGCCAACCGAACCAAGACCGCAACCGCAGACCGTAGAGCCGGAGACGCCGGCTTCTGTTACTGCGTTTGCAGATGTGTCGCCGGCGGCTACGCCACCATACGGCGAGTGGTCCAAAGATTCAGATGATGCTGAGTTGCCGCCGCCAACTCCGAAAGCTCCGCGCAAACCGTTCGCCGACGTGCTGGCCGCGTTCATGGAGCAGAGCAATGTGCGCTGGGGCGAAATCATCGGCGGTCTTTTGATCATCGGCTGTTCGACCGCTTTGGTGATCAGTCTGTGGGCGCAAATCTCACGCGTGCCGGTGATCAAGTTCATGATCTTCACCACGGTCACGGCGGCGTTGTTCGGCATTGGATTTTATACGGCCCATCATTGGAAGTTGCCGACCACCAGCCGTGGGATTCTGACGATCGCGACGCTGCTGGTGCCGCTCAACTTTCTGGCGATCGCCGCAGTTTCGGCGAATAGTACGCAGGGCGTGCTGGTGATCGGCAGCGAAATAATCGCGCCCGTTCTGTTTCTCTGTCTGGTCTATTTTGCCGGCCAGACGATCACGACGAAATGGCCCCACCTGCTCGCGGCGGGCGCACTAGGATCGTCAGTCGGGCAACTGCTAATCCGACACTTTGCGATTCCCGAGATTTCACCGGCATGGCTAATCGTCATCGCGGCCTTTCCCGTGCTTTGTTCTGTCGGCGCGACGAGTTGGATGTTGAAGCTGGCCCTGGCTGACGGCGAGATCGATGAAACCGAAGCCACCGAAATTTTCACGGCGCTGGGCGCGCTGACCTTCGCCACGGTTCTGCCGTTCGGGCTCTTGCTTTACAAGTCAACGTCGGTCGCGACGGCGATGATGCACCTGGCGCCACTGGTCACCCTCGGCGGAATGCCGATGCTCGCCAGCGGCATGCTGCTGTGGCGGAGAAGCGCAAGGGAGTTGGCGGCCGCGCGTACGGCGGGCGCGAGCATCGCGATCCTGGGAATGATTGTGGCGCTCGCTGGAATGATTCTGGCCTGGCCAAACCCTGCCAGTGTGATTCCGGCGGCGCTCTTCAACTTTGCGCTCTTCACCGCGATCGCCGTGCTGCTCGATGAACCGCGCGCGCACATCATCGCCGCCGGAGCCTTCGGCCTCGCATACGTCGTCGTATTTCATGTCGTCGCCGGTCACGTGCCGTGGCAAAACCTGCGCGTCGTGTCTTTGCTGCACGTTGTCGCAAACGCGAGGACGGGCCAGTCATTGGCGGTTCTCTTCATCGCATTTGTGTTGGTCCATGAATGGTTGAAGCCGAGGCGAGACCGGGACGCCTTTTCATATCTGCTTGCCGCGTGCGGTGTTGCCGTCGTAAGCCTGGGATTTCTGATCATCTTCGCGGTTGGGATCGCCGGCGATCCATTCTTTTTGTCGGGCATCCTGGCGCTTTACGCAGCGGGCGCTTTTTGGTTTGCGTGGCGAAGACAGATCGCCGGCTTTAGTTGGGGCGGCGCCGCGCTACTGTTCGCCGCGTCCGCCCAAACCTGCAACTCGCTACTGGCGCTGTGGTTTCCCTGGCAGGCATCGTGTCTGTTTTT
>Ga0105242_10001625_pt1 | contig 17717 bp, 17 predicted proteins | sample KBSM24metaG_FD_81521 | JGI IMG/M metagenome (GOLD analysis project Ga0105242, IMG submission 81521) | Miscanthus rhizosphere microbial communities from Kellogg Biological Station, Michigan, USA - KBS M2-4 metaG | ecosystem: Host-associated > Plants > Roots > Rhizosphere > Soil | place... | reverse complement strand
GCTGTATTTCGCGTTGTCGGGCGCGATCGCCAAGTTCCGATACCTCAAAGTGTCACTCGCCGCGATATTGGGACTCGTGGGGGTCAAGATGCTCGCAGCCGAGTGGTTGAAGGACGTGATCGGCCCGAGCTTCAACTTCTATCTGCTCGGGATCGTGGCGGCGATCCTCGGCGTCGGCGTGCTTGCGTCGGTAATCGTGGCGCGGCGGGAGGACCGCCAGGTGGAGCCGGCGAAGTAGGCAAGATTCGATGGTCGAGTTGTTCCTCGTCGCAGTGATGCAAGGGGTGGTTCCGCCGCCTCCGGATTCGGTCTACTCCACGACACGAGTCCGGCACCTGGTCGAACGGGCGTCAGTGTCGAATCGCCGCGTCCCCGATGGCCTTGCAGAGTACGAGGCTCGGGTCGAGAGCGAAATGGCCTTCATCGCTCGGCAGCCGGACGGCATCGAGCAGACTTTCACCGTCGAACAGGCAGCGACGACGGTGCATTGGGAGCGGTCGGGTCAGTTCGAGCAGCGGGTTGTCGGCTACCGATCGCAATCCGTAGGCGTCACGATATCTGCGGTCGGCCTGTTTCGGCAGGCCTGGGTGGTTCCCATCCTCTACGGGAACCGAATGGCTTTGTTGTTCGGCGAACAGGACTCGACGCGGCGAAGCAGTCCCGGCCAGCGGCGACGCGCCAACGCGGTCGTCGCCGTGCATCCGTTCGCGGAGGATCGCGAGCGTCTGTATCGCTTCTCCGGTGGCGACACCGTCGTGACGATCAGGCCAGGCGGTCGGGAGATTCCGATCGTTCGCATCCACGTCGAGCCGTATGGCGGAAGCCTAACGCGTCAGACGACCGCCTTCCGTGGCGACATCGAGCTGGACGAACAGCGCGCGCAGATCGTGCGCATGCGCGGGTACTTCGAAACCGTCGGGCCCAGGTCCAGATCACGTTCCCGGTTGGTCGCCTCGCAAGTGGAGGCGATCGCGTACGTGGAGCTCGAAAACGGCGAGTTCGAGCAGCGCTACTGGCTCCCCACCTATCAGCGCGTCGAGGCGCAGGCTGCCATCGCGCTGCTCGGCGATCAGCGAGCGGTCTTTCGCGTCATCTCCCGATTCCGGAACATGACGGTGAACGCGCCGCGGTCGACGACCACGGTCACGTCGGTCGGCGATTCGGTTCCTGGCGGACGCACTGACGCTGACTCGCTCGTCTCGCAGGAGCCGCGACCCGATGCCGGCGACTCACTGCGGGTCACGAAGCACCGCCTAACGTTCGCGCCGCGAGACAGCATTGATCGCTTTGCGGATTGGAGTCGCGACATCGGGGAATCGACCGGGAGCACCCGCGCCGATGACTTCCTCGACGTCGCGCCCGATTCGTGGCGACCGACGGGACCTCCCATCGTGCGGCTGCGGTTTCAGGAACCGACCGATCTCTTCCACTACAATCGGATCGAAGGTGCTTACACCGGCGTCGCCGGCGAAGTGAAGCTGCGTGACGCGTCGCCCGGAGTCGTTGCGCGCGGCAATGTGGGATGGGCATGGGCGGAGCAGACGGTTCGCGGGCGCGTATCGCTGGAACGACAGACAGGCTCGTGGTGGCCATACGTACGAGCAGGTCGGTCGCTCGACGTCACGAACGATTTTCGCGAGCCATTCGACAGTGGGTCGACGCTGGGTGCCCTCTTCTCAGTGGACGATTTCGACTATGTCGACCGAAGGAGCGCGATGATCGGCCTAACGAAGTATTTGAACCGGCGGCGCGACGTTCGCGTTCGCCTGGAGGCCGGGATCGGTTCCGATCAGTATGTGGCAGCGCAACGCGAGCATGGCCCATTTACCCCGGGCGATTCCGGATTCCGCTTCAATCGCGGTGTCGACGACGGCAGGTATCGGATTGTCAGCGCCAAGGTGGAGTACCATCCCGACGTGAACGCAGCGTTCGTTCGCCCGGGTATCGGTGCTGCGCTTCAGGCCGATGCTGCAACGGGCGATCTCGCATGGGGCAGGGCGGAGCTTCGGCTCATCGCACGACGAATGCTCGGGCCGTTCATCTACGCGGCACGCGCCGACGCCGGCGTGGTCGTCGGCGACTCGATCCCGCCGCAACAGCTATTCGAGCTTGGCGAGAACCAGAATTTGCCGGGGTACGGCTACAAGGAGTTTGCCGGCAACCAAGCTGCCGTGATTCGCGGACTCGTTATGTATCCGCTCCCACTTTGGCGGGCGCCGTTACGGCTGGGACGATTCGTATTGCCCAGCGTCGGGCCGACGCTTTCATTCGGCGCCCAGGGGGGATGGGCCGCCGCAACGACCGATGCGGCACGATCGGCGATTCTTCGCCTTGGGACAGTCGGGGACCCAGTCCTTGGCATGCCCGGCAGCGTTTCCGGAGCTCCCGTCTCGCGGCCAACCGATGGTTTCAAGTCGTCGATCGATTTTCGACTGCGGTTCCTGGGCGGAGCCGTGAGCGTCGGTGCCGCACGCGCGACGGACCACCACGAGTCGTGGCGATTCGTCGTCGGGTTCGCGCAGGTGATCTGAGCGGCGACGGGGTCAGAACTCCCCGATAAAGCCGATCTCCGCCTCGAGGTGCTGACCGAAGCGCTCCTGCACGCAGTGCTGGGCATGTGCGATCAGCGCGCGGACATCGGCAGCGGTCGCATGACCCAGGTTCACCATGATGTTGGCGTGAATGTGCGAAATCTGAGCGTCTCCAATGCGGAAACCTTTGAGCCCGCATTGGTCGATCAATCGTCCTGCACCCACGCCTTCGATCTTCTTGAAGATCGAGCCAGCACTCGGGTGAATCTCCAGCCACGGGTGACGTGCACCACGCCAACTCAGGTTTTCCTGCATGATTCGATGCATTGTCCCCACGTCGCCCGGGGAGAGACGGAACGTGACGGCCAGTGCGACCTCGCGGCCGTCATGAAGGACGCTTGTGTCGTACCCGAATCGCATGTACTCACGACCGACGGAGTGCCGGGCATCATGCTCGTCAAGCAACTCAGCCGACTCGAACACTTCCTCGATGAACATGGTCCGCTCACGGTCTGGCGCGGGGGCGAGGAAATGGAGATTCTGCCACACCGCACCGCCAACCGTGCTCGGAATTCCAACGTAGTGTTCGAGTCCTGACCAGCCACGTCGCACCGATTCCGCGATCAAGTCTCGCATGATCACGCCACTCTCGCACCACACACGGCCGTCGTCAGCAAATCGCATGTGACGCGCGGCATTTCGTATCACGAGGCCACGAAATCCTCGATCGCCGACGAGGATATTTGCTCCCAGCCCGAGGACGAAGTAAGGCATACCACTTCGACGCGCAGCGACGACAGCATTTGCGAGATCGTCGGCGGATATGGCATCGTAGAACAGGTCCGCCGGACCTCCAATGCGAAACGTCGTGTAAGACGCAAGTGGCTCATTCCGCTTGAGTCGCGCCGCTTCGAGCCGGTTGCCGAGCTCCATCATCGGGCCGGTCAATTCAGTGAGAGGCATGGATGTGGAAAGAAATCCTGGCACGCTCGAGCCGCCAGCTATGATGAACCGATCAACCGCGCGGTTCCGTGACTGCGCCGGCACGGTGGAGGATAGGCCAATCCCGCGAGCCAACCGTCCATCGACCACGCTGAGCGTCGCGTGGCTTCACGCGGTGATACTAGCCGCCGTGGCATTGACTTCCACGCCGGCCCACGGGCAACGAGCCGAGCTGGACAAGATCATCAAGCGCCGAGTCCTCTCGAACGGCCTCGAAGTCATTGTCGTCGAGAACCACGGCGTCCCGCTCGCGACCGTGGAGATCGACGTGAAGAATGGCTCGTTCACGCAGACGCCTGAATATGCCGGGCTCGCGCACATGTACGAGCACATGTTCTTCAAGGCAAACGAGCATCTGCCGGAACCCGATCAATTCATCGACCGAGCGGCTGAACTTGGCGCCGTGTTCAATGGACGTACGGACGAAGAGCGGGTCGCGTACTACATGACACTCCCGGCCGATAGTCTCGCGGGTGGGATGCAGGCGATCGCCGATGCGCTGCGAGGTCCGCTGTTTCTCAAGGAAGAGATCGAGCGTGAGCGTCAGGTCGTGATCGGGGAGTACGACCGCAACGAGTCGAATCCGTTCTTCCGGCTGCAGGAGGCCATGGGCAAGCAGCTGTATCCCGGCCAATGGAGCCGCAAGAACGTGATCGGCGATCGCAATGTGATCCTGACCGTCACCCCGACGAAAATGCGGGAGATCCAGCGCAAATACTACGTGCCTAACAACTCGGTGCTCATCGTAACCGGCGACGTCTCGCCGGACAGCGTATTCGGGCTCGCCGAGAAGACGTACGCGGACTGGGCCAAGGGGGCCGACCCATTCGCCGCCGACCCGATTCCCTCGATCCCGCCGCTGCAGAAGAGCGAGGGAGTGATCATCGAGCAGCCGGTGGGTGCCGTAACCGTACAGATCCAATGGCAAGGCCCGAGCGTGCGCAAAGATCCCAACGCGACCTATGCAGCCGACGTGTTCTCGGACGTGCTGAACCAGCCCAACTCCACGCTTCAGAAAAAGCTCGTGGACACCGGCCTCTGGCAGTCGATAGGGGTCAACTACTACACACTCGACCACGTCGGGCCGATCACGATCAGCGGTCAGACGACGCCTGACAAATTGAAGAGCGCCCTCGCGGCGCTCGACGCGGAAATTCAGCGGTTCACGGATCCTGGCTACATCTCGAAGCCGGAGCTCGAGGCGGTGAAAGCGCAGCGCGCGGTGAGCTCCGCGTTTGGTCGTGAGCGAGCGTCCAGCTTCAGCCAGACGATCGGATTCTGGTGGAGCGTCGCCGATCTCGAGTACTACATGGGCTACGTGGACAACATGGCGAAGCAGAGCCTCGCGGATCTCCGGAGTTACGCCGCGAAATACATTGTCGGCAGGCCGCGTGTGACTGGCGTGGTGATACCGGCCGACGCACGACAGTCGATCGCGCTGACGACGGCGGACTTGTTGCCGCGGAGCATCGCCCAGTGAACAACACCCTGATGACCTCGTTGTGGCGCGGCCGGCTCGTTCTCGGAACCCTGTCCATCCTGGCCAGCGGTGTCGTGCACGCCCAGGTGTCGGGAAGCGCACTACCGGGGATGTCGCGCACGAAGGCGCCGCTCCACGACAGCCTGACGACAACGTACGAAATTGGCGGCGTACGAGTCATCCATCGCTTGACGCCCGCGAACGACATCGTGGCTGCGAACGTGTACCTGCTGGGTGGCGTCCGTCAGATCAACGACGACAACGCGGGGATTGAGCCGCTCCTCCTGGAGGCATCGGATCGGGGCACCCGCGAATATGCCGGCGAGAAGGTCCGCACAATGCTCTCGCGTCTCGGAAGCACCATTGTGGTCGATCCCGAGACGGATTGGACGATGTTCGGTCTACGCGCCACGCGAGAGGGGTTCGATTCCACGTGGTCGGTCCTCGCCAGCCGCCTCATGCACCCCACCCTCGACTCCGGCCAGGTCAAGCTGGTTCGCGAGCAGCTACTCGCCGCGGTGCGACAACGAGGCGACAACCCTGACGCTCTCGTTTCGTTCATCGCTGACACCTTCGCGTTTTCCGGACATCCCTACGCGCGCAGCACGTTAGGCACCGAACGCTCCCTGACCCGACTGACGGTCGCAGGGCTGCGGCGATATCACGACGAACAGATCGTGAAGTCGCGCGTGCTGGTGGTCATCGTGGGGAATATTTCCCGCTCTCAGGTCGAGAAAGCCATCACGCAGACTGTCGCCAAGCTCCCGACCGGAAATTACCGGTGGACGCTTCCGGACACGCTCCCCGTGCGAGGCGCCGGTGTTGCGATCGAGTCACGATCGCTGCCCACGAACTACATCCTTGGCTACTACCTCGGCCCGCCAGCTGGCAGTAAGGACTATCAGGCACTGCGAGTTGCGGCCGCGGTGCTTTCGGGCCAACTGTTCGCCGAGATCCGTTCTCGCAGGAACCTCACGTACGCCGTTGATGCCCCGTTCGTCGAGCGCGCGATCGCGTCGGGAGGCCTGTACGTCACCACTGTGTCGCCCGACACGACGCTGGCGCTCATGCGGCAGCAGATCACGGCGCTGCAACAGGGTACGATCGACCGCGAGGCACTCGAGCGCCTGGTGCAACAGTTCATCACGGAATACTTCCTCAACAACGAAACGAACGCCGAACAGGCGAACTTTCTCGCGCGTGCGCAATTGTACCGGGGCGACTTCCGAGTCGGCGATCTGTTCGTGGACGAGCTGCGCGAAGTGAGCCCGGAAGACGTTCAACGGGTGGCGAGACAGTACATGAGGGATGTACGGTTCGCGTACGTCGGTGACTCACTCCGCCTTTCGCCTCGCGCGCTGAAGGGGTTCTGAGCGTCCGCCTGGTTCGGGGCTCAGTCGCGACGGCGGGAGGCGAGCACCCGCCGCACGTCCTCGAGCGACGCGCCGATTGAACGAAGTGCCACCAGCGTATGGTACAACAGATCGGCCGCTTCCTCGATCGCCCGATCGCGATCGTCATCCGCGCAGGCTACGACAAGCTCGGCGCACTCCTCGCCGAGCTTCTTGAGCCGAAGATTACGGTCGGTGCCCAAACGCCGCGTGTAGCTGGGCCGCTCGCCACCGACAGGCGATGGTACCGTGGGCGTTAGGCGTGCCGCGATCGTCGCGTCGAGCTCTGCGATGGCGTCGCCACGAAGCGCCGTCGTCCGGAAGCACGAGACCGTGCCGGTGTGACACGCGGGTCCGGCTGGAATCACGCGTGCGAGCACGGCGTCGGCATCGCAGTCAGCCTCCAACGAGACCACGCGCTGGGTGTTCCCGCTCGCGGCTCCCTTGTGCCAGAGGCCGCGAGAGCGAGACCGAAAATGCATTTCCCCGGTTTCGATCGTTCGCTCGAGCGCCTCACGGTCGGCAAACGCGGTCATGAGCACGGCTCCCGACGTCGCGTCCTGCACGACGACAGAAACGAGTCCCCCACCCTTCTCGAAGTCGAGGGTTCCGAGATCGAGCAGTGTCACGTTAGGTGGGCTCCACGTTCGCCGACGCCGTTCGGGTCATTCGACAGCGGCCAGGGAACACCGAGTCGCGCGCGTAGCCGGGCCGCCATGGCGCCGTTGCTGGCCATCGCACCGCTTCCAAACGGTGTAATGCGACCATCCCAATCACTGAACTCGCCCCCGGCCTCGCGTACCACAGGGATGAGCGCGGCGGAGTCCCATGGCGACATCAGATTGTCCACCATCAACTCGGCTCGTCCGGTGGCGACCAGGAGATAGCCGTAGCAATCGCCCCATGTCCGAGCGACCGCCGCCTCATTCGCGAGTGCCGACCACCGTGCTGCTCTGTCCGGATATCCCACGAACCGGATATCTGTCGTGAGCAGCGTCGAACCGGCAATCTCGGTGCGCTCCGAAACGCGACACCGTGCATCTTTCCACCAGGAGCCCTCGCCGAGAGCCCCGACAACGATCTCGTCGACCGCCGGGCAATAGACTGCCCCCGCGAGCACGGTATCCTGGCTGACGACACCAATCAGCGTGCCCCAGAGCGGAACCCCACGAACAAAGGTCTTCGTCCCATCGATAGGGTCGATGAACCAGCGGCGCGCTCCCGGGTCACCCTCGGGGCCAAATTCCTCGCCGAGGATCGCATCGTCCGGGAACCGCGCGGCGATCCATTTGCGCGCCGTTTGCTCGGCGGCGCGATCGGCGATCGTCACCGGGCTCCCATCGCGTTTTGTCTCGACGTCGAGGCGTGTCCGGAAGTGCGCGAGCGCGACTCTCCCAGTGAGTCGAGCGACCTCGGTCACCGCCTGCAGCAACGTCTCGTTTCGGACGGCGCTCATGCTGCGCGCACCGGTATGCCGTGACGGGCCATCTCTCCCTTGATGTGCCGCACTGTCGTCGCTCCCTCGTGCAGGATCCCGGCGACCAAAGCTGCGTCGGCATGGCCGCGCACGAGCGCGTCACAAACGTCGCTCGCCGAACCCGCACCGCCACTCGCGACCACGGGAACATCGACCGCGTCCGCAATGGCTGCGGTCAACTCGAGGTCGTAACCGGTACGTGCGCCATCGCGATCGATGCTCGTGATGAGCAGCTCGCCAGCGCCGCGCCGAACGCACTCGCGCGCCCAAGTCACCGCATCGAGGGACGTGGCCGTCCGTCCGCCTCGCGTGTATACGATCCAAGTCTCTCCTTGCCGCTTGGCGTCGATGCTCGCGACGATGCACTGCGAGCCGAATCGAACGGCGCACTCCGTCAGGATCCGTGGCGACTCGACCGCCGCGGTGTTCACACCGACCTTGTCGGCTCCGGCCCGCAATGCGTGCGCGACGTCATTGGCCGAGCGAATTCCGCCCCCAATCGTCAGCGGAATGAATACCCGTTCGGCTGTCCGTTGCGCGAGGTCGAGAAGTGTCGAGCGTTCTTCGGTGCTTGCCGAGATGTCGAGATACACAATCTCATCCGCGCCATCGGCCTCGTAGCGCTGAGCGAGGAGCGCCGGATCACCGACGTCGCGCAAGGACTCGAATTGAACGCCTTTGACCACGCGATCGCCCTTTACGTCGAGACAGACGACGAGTCGGCGCGTCACCATTGAACGCTCCCCTTCGTGCTGAAGACCGTACCCGAGTCGATGAGCGCGTCGTGCAGCGCCAGGCCAAGTGCCTTGAATGCGGCTTCGACAATGTGGTGTCGGTCGACGCCGCGAAGCACCCGCACATGCACGGTGGCGCGCGCGTGGTCCGCGAAGGACCGAAACCAGTGATCGTACAGCGAGCTGGGAATCGGGCCGCGGTAGTAGGGCCGCCCTCCGAGATCGAGAGCTACGTCCACGAGCGCGTCGTCCATGGGGATTGTGCGGTGCCCGTAGCGTGCGCACGTCGCGGGCGTGTGGTCGGCGATGGCGGCGCCGAAGGCGATTCCGATGTCCTCGATGAGGTGATGCTTCAGATCGCCGGACGCGTGAAGCGAGAGATCGAGGCGGGAATATTTCGCCAGCGTCACCATCATGTGATCGACGAAGCGGTGGCCGGTCGCGACAGTCGAGTGCCCGTCGCCATTCGAGATCTCGAGGCGAATGCGGGTCTCGGCGGTCTGGCGTTCAACCACACTCATTCCGCGAACTCCTCGGCCGCTTGCCATGGATCGATAGCGCCGGTGTAGAGCGCCATGCCGACGACCGCTGCGGCCACTCCGCGGTCAGCAAGCGCGCGGAGATCTGCAACGGATGCAATGCCGCCCGACGCGTACACGGGAAAATTCGCCGCTTCGACCACGTCCTCCATGAGAAACAGGTCCGTGCCCTGCATCCGCCCCTCCCGATGAACGGCGGTGACGAGGAGTCCTGCCAGGGGCAGCGCGCTCAACTCTTCCGTCACGTCGATGATCTCCCGCGGCAGTGTCCGCGTCCAGCCGTGCGTCACGACGCGCCGTTCCCGCACGTCGGCCGCAACGAGGATCTCGTTAGGGTAGGCGTTGGCGACACGCCCGAGCCAGTCGGTGTCCTCGAATGCGCGGGTACCGAGAACGACAGTGCGCGCACCGGCCGCGACCAGCTCCTCGATCGCCGTCGTGCTGCGAACTCCGCCACCAACCTGGACGTCGACGGGAATCTCCCGGAGGAGCTCGTGTACGACATCGCGGTTCGACCCGCGGCCCGTCGCTGCGTCGAGGTCGACCACGTGGAGTCGACGAAAGCCGTAACGCGCCCACTCACGGGCGACCGACACCGGGTCCGCAAGACGAACACGTTCCTCGGCGAAGTCTCCGCCCACGAGCTGAACGCACGCACCCTCGCGTAGGTCCACCGCAGGTATCGCGATCATGACGTCACGTCGTCGAGGAAGGCGTGCAGGAAACGCAAGCCGGGGCCCGAACTTTTCTCGGGATGGAACTGCACGCCGACGGTACGACCCGCGCGCACGACGGCGGGGAATCGGTCATCCTCGTGCGTGCTCCATGCGCGGACGACCGCGTCATCAACCGGCCGGCACACGTAGCTGTTCGCGTAGTAGGCGTAGGAAAGGGGCGCTCGCACAAACAGTTCATCGTCCGCGTCGTCAACGGCATTCCACCCGATCTGGGGGACACGCCGCGCCCGAAGTCGTGTGACCCTTCCAGAAAAGATCTCGAGGCCTCGAGCGTTAGGTGCGCCTTCGTCGCTGGCGCCGAACAGCAACTGCATCCCGAGACAGATGCCGAGGCATGGAAGCCCAGCGCGAAGCGCCGCCTGCATGGCGATTCGGCCCGGCGCCAAATGCTCTGCGGCCAGACCGAACGCACCGACACCGGGCAGCACGACCACGTCCGTCTCGATCGCCAGCATGGGGTCCGGTTCGACTTCCACTGTTGCCCCAAACGCGGCGATCGCCTTCGCGAGAGAGTGGATATTCCCCGCGCCGTAATCGAAGATGGTGACTTTCATCCCGCGCTCTCGATCGTCACGGCAGCCGCACGTACCTCGAGCAGCGCATCCAGCGCGAGCTCCATAAGTGCCCACGGCCCAATGGTGATGCGAAGCGCATCGCCGATCCCCGGTAAACCGGGATACGGACGAACCGCGATCCCACGGTCGCGCATCTGTTGTGCGACGAGTGCGACGTTCGCGATCGGGACCAAGAGAAAATTGGCCGCTGACGGAAGCGGTGCGAGCCCATTGGCTCGGAGCGCGTCCGCGAAACGCTCACGGTTCTCGACTGCCTTGGCAGCCAACGCCCGCATCCAGGAGACGTCCTCGCGAAGAGCGCACGCCGCGGCACGTTCGGCCGGAGTGTTTTCCTTGTATGGCCCCCGTACTTTCTCGATCTCGTGAACGAGCGATGCGGATCCGGTTCCATAGCCGATGCGAAAGCCGGCCATTCCGAATGCCTTCGATAGAGTGCGCGTGACCAGTACGCGGTCATGATCCGGCGCTTCGCTCACTCGGCCATCGTCGGTGAACTCGGCATACGCCTCGTCGATAATGACAATCCCTGGCGCACGCTCGATGACGCGATCGACCAACCGACGGGTCGCCAGGCTGCCCGTCGGGTTGTTAGGCGAACAGATGTAGATGATGCGCGCTTCAGTCGCGAGCAACGCGTCGGGGTCGATGTCGCCGGAGGACGCGAACCGGACGGGCGAAGGCACGAGGCCATTCACCTTCGCGAACACCGGGATCATGCTGAACGTCGGATCGGAATAGGCGAGGCGCTCCCCCGGTTCTGCAAAGGCGCGCACCGCCGAGTCGATCACGTCGTCGGACCCACAGCCACTCACGACCTGATCCGAACGAACGCCGGCGTAATCCGCCAACGCCTCACGGAGACGCCGGGCGTGCAGGCCGGGATACCGTGTGATCTCGTCGCGGCCAGCCGTCGTGAGCTCTCGAAGCGCGGCAGGCGGCGCCCCGAACAGGTTCGTATTGTCACTCAGGTCGGCGGCACACGGCGAACGCTCTGTGGGATACGGCACGACATCGCGGATGGTCGCGCGTCCGAGCCGAAGCGATTCGCCCTGAGACGATGAGGGTGTCGACGTCGTCATGCCGAATGCCTCCACGCCCGGGCGGCGGCAGCGTGCGCCGGGAGATGCTCGGCCTCGGCGAATACGGCAACGTCCTGCGCGAGTCGCGCGGCGGCGTCGCGGTCCACACGCTGGTACGTCGTCCAACGGACGAAGTCCGCCGTGCTCAAGCCGGAGTAGGAGCGGGCCAGGCCGCCCGTCGGCAGCACGTGGTTCGCTCCGGTGATGTAGTCGCCGAACGTCACCGAGCTCGTCTCGCCGACGAACACGGTGCCCGCCGAGCGGATGTCGCCGAGCAGTGCGTCGGCGTCGCGCGTCGCGAGCAGCAGATGCTCCGGCGCAAAGAGATTCGCGAAAGCGACCGCCTCGCGGAGCGATGGCACCGTGAGTATGGCGCCGCGTTCGGCAAACGCCCGCTCGATGATCGTGCGACGCTCCTGAACGGGCAGGAGCTTCTCGATCGCGTCGACCACGTTGGCGCCTAACGTTTCATCCGTCCCGACGAAAGCGACGACTGCCTCTGGATCATGCTCGGCCTGAGCCAGCATCTCGGCGGCGAGGTGTGCCGGGTCGGCCGAGTCATCGGCAACAATCAGTAACTCGCTCGGGCCAGCGGGCGAGTCGATGCCAACGACGTTCGACACCAGGAGCTTGGCCTGTGCCACGTAGGCGTTTCCGGGACCCACGATGCGGTCGACGCGGGGAATACTTGCGGTGCCGTACGCCATGGCGGCAATCGCGCCTGCGCCGCCCACTGCGAACACTCGATCGGCACCGGACAACTCGGCCGCCGCGAGCGTTGCGGGCTCGGGCTGACCTTTGGAGGTCGGCGGCGCGCAGATGATGACCTCAGCGACGCCCGCGACACGCGCCGGGATCACTCCCATGAGGACACTGCTGGGGTACGCGGCGCGCCCACCCGGGGCGTATACGCCCACGCGCTGCAGCGGATCAGGGCGCCGACCGACGATAACGCCGGGCTCGGGAGCCGTCTCGACGCGCTGCGGCACCGCAGCGGCGTGGACGGCTCGGATGTTCGCGGCAGCCCGCTCCATTGCCGCCCGCAAGGAGGGATCGAGCGATCGAAGCGCGTCACGCCACGCGTCGCGCGGCACCTCGAGCGACTTGAGTCGAACCTTGTCGTACTCCCTTGCCAGCGAGATCAGCGCAGCATCGCCGTCGCGTCGAACGACGTCGATGATCGCCTCGCTCGTGGTGCGCACCATGTCGTCAGTGGCGGGGGCACGACCCAGCAACTGGGCGCGGTCGGCATCACTCAGGGCGTGCAGCGGCCCGCGGAAGCGCATACGTCCGGCTTTCATGGCATGAGCCTCTCGATCCGGGTTACGAGAATACCCGCTCCGCCTAACGCTTTGAGCCGGGCGATCGTGCGGAAGATGGCAGATTCCGGAACGACCGCATGCACGGCAACGTGCTGGCCGCCATTCAAGATGTCGATGACCGTCGGGCCGTTCAGGCCGGGCAGTACTTCCTTCACCCGGTCGAGCGCCGCACGCGGGACGTTGGCCATGACGTATCGCTGTCCTCTCGCACGCAATACGCTGGCGAGTGCATCCGCCAGGTCGTCGAGAGCGCGGTGCTTGGCCGGGTCGAGGCGAGTGCCCTGCACCACGCGCGTGACGAGTCGCGCCGTGGACTCGAGAACCGTCGCAACCTCGCGAAGACCGTTCACTTTGAGCGTGGAGCCCGTTGACGTCAGGTCCACGACGATGTCGGCTATTCCCAGGTGCGGAGCAATTTCCGCGGCACCCGATACGGGGACGATCTCCACGCGACACCCGCGGCGCTCGAAAAAGCGACGTGTCACCCGCGGAAAAACCGTCGCCACGCGCTCGGCGGCGATCTGATCGAGTCGTTCGATACCGCTGTCTTCGCGTGCTGCGACGACGAGCCGGCAGCTGCCGAAACCCAGGTCCAGACGGACGTCGAGCTCTCGTTCCGATTCGCAGACGAGGTCCCAGCCGGTGATCCCGGCGTCCGCAGCGCCATCGGCAACGAACTCGGGGATGTCTTGGGCCCGCACGAATATCGCCTCGAACTCTCCACCGAGCGATGCCGTAAGCGCGCGCTCGCCGCGCGCGCGGATAGGCAGGCCGGCATCCTCGAACAGGTCACGAGTCTCTTCCGCGAGGCGCCCCTTGTTCGGTAGCGCGATTCTCAACATGGCAGTGTGGTTGCGTGGATCGTCGATTCCAGAAAAACAAAACGGCCCGTCAGAAGACGGGCCGCGGTCGTTCGGTGTCTGGCGCGAATGTCTCAGTCGCTCATCCGCTCACACGCAAACGGCCCCGACCCGAAGGACGTGGCTCGCGTGCGCATGGTGCTGATAAACGCTGGACATGGCCCGCAACGTAATCGGCCGATGAACAGGGCGTCAATGCGCCGGCGGTACGGACGCTGCAACCAAAACCTTACTCGACGATTCGAAGGCCGCGGCCATTTGCGTTCCCGGAGCCATGTGAATAAATTCACAATGCTCTGAGACCACGCATTGGGAGGTCTCGGCTTCATTCACACGCAGCTATTTGGTACGGCACTGGAGGCCTCAGGAAAATGCGGTTTCTCGGATTTGTGGTCGTGAGCAGTGTGGTTGCGCTTGGTGCATGCGGTGGTGGTGGCGAAAAGACGGATACTTCGGCGGCCGCTGCGCCGGTTGCCAAGGCGGATTCGGCGGCGCCCGCCGCGCCTGCGACTGCCGCGCCAGCGGGTACCGCGGCGCCGATCACGGGTCAGACGGTCGAAGTGAAGATGGTGGGTGACGACAAGGGCTATCGGTTCGAGCCGGCGGACATCAAGATCAAGGCCGGCGACGGCGTCAAGTTCGTCATGGTTTCCGGTGGCCCGCACAACGTTGCGTTCGATCCGGCAACGATCCCGGCGGACGTCAAGCCGCAGCTCTCGGCAAACATGCCGGACCAACAGGGCGAGCTCTCGAGCCCGCTCGAGGTGAACCCGAACCAGACGTACACGATTTCGTTCGCGAACATCAAGCCCGGTACGTATCCGTTCCACTGCACGCCCCACCTCGCGATGGGGATGAAGGGCACGATCACGGTTCAGTAAGTCGAAGCCGGCGCGAGTGGTGCGCCGGGCGATCCATATGGGGTGAAACACGCGGAGGCGCGAAAGCGCCTCCGCGCTGTTTTTCGGGACGTTTGCCCGCGGAACGATATGGCCCCAGGTTCGTCTTCCGTTGCACGAACGATTGCGCACCTGACCCCGCTGCTTCGATTATCGCGAGCGAATGGTCGACACGATCACTGGAGCAGTTCCGCGTTACACGCGACGCCGTCGCGCCGAGATGCGTGCGGCGTGGGTGGCGGCGCGGGCGCGAAACACGCTTCGGCGACCGGTTCGCCTGGCCGCGATCTCCGGCACGGTGTTCACGGTTGCGCTGATGCTGTTGGTGCTCACGCCCCGGAGTGCGCGGCGCGCGTCGCAGCAAATCGCACCGCTCTCCACACATTGGCGCGATACGGCAACGCTGCTGGTCGCCGTCGACACCGCGACCCGAAGGCTCGCCGTCGCCGAATCCCTGCTCGTCGCTCGCCGTACACTCGCCTCGAGGCCAACATACGCTCCGCCGGCGGACACATTGTCCGCCGCAGTTCGCGTTAGGCGTGACTCCCTCGTGGCCGCGGCAAACAATCTCGCTCGATTGCTCGATCGCGTCGAGAACTCTCCCCTTCCGCAATCCTATCGCGCTCTCGGAGAAAGCCCATCGCTGGCCAACGACTCACGCGTGCGGGCAATGCTCGATTCGCTCGCCGATGTCGAACGTGAGCGCGAGGAGTTTGGCGCGGGAGGCGGTGTCGATCCCATCTTCGTCGCGCTTACAGCCCGAGCAACGGCGATCGGGCGATCGATCCAGGCGATCGCGGAAGCTCGCCAGAACACCATACGCGACTCGCTCGCGATTCTCAGGCCTCTGGCGGTCAGCACACCGGTGGTCGTCACCGTCGATACGTTGCGTCCTCTGCAGCGCCGCGACTCGCTGCAGGCGGAGCGCGACTCGATGCGCAATGCGCTCGACGCCGCGAGGCGCGCGAACGTGGTCACCGAGCGGCAGCTGCGGGAGGCTCGCACCCAGGCGAATGTCATCGCGCCGCCGATCGCGATTCTCGGCGCGTCGTTGGTTGTCGGTCTCACGATCGGGTTTGCGATCGCGCTGATGATCGAGGTCAGCAGACCTCGAGTCTCAGACTTACAGGAAGCGGAACGCGTGACCGGGGAACGGGTTCTCGCGGTCGTTCGTCCACGTGAGATTCCGCCCGAACGCGCACGGCGTAAAGCCGATCTTCGGCTTCCACCGCTGATCGATCCGACGTCCGATGCGTATCGGCTGCTCGCATCGCACGCGAGCGTTTCCGGACCAACGCGCGCGATCGTCACCATAACCGGAGACGTCCCAGCTGTCACGGCGACGATCGCCGCCAACATCGCGGCGGTGTCGGCGAACGAGATGCGGAGTACGCTCCTCGTTGACGCTGATCTCGAGAGCCAGCCCGTGGCGTCGGTTCTTCGCCTCCCGCCGTCATCAGGCGTAGCCGGCGTCCTGGCAGGCTCCATCGACCTTTCGGCGGGGGCGATTCAAACGCAGATCGGGCGCGACCGGTGGGTGGATGTGGTTCCAAGCGGAGCGGACCACCGAGGCCCGATATCGAATCGCGAGGCCGAGACGTTGCGTGCCGCGATCGTTCGCGCGGCTCGCCATTACGAGCTAACGGTCGTCGTCTCGCCCTTCGAACAGGCAAATGATGTTCGTGTCGTACCAGCGGTCCTCGTGTGCGCGCATCTCGCGCATTCACTCGTGACCACGCTTCGAACGGCGGTCGCCGCACTTCGTGACAATGGAGCGCGGATCATTGGCATCGTGCTCTGGTCGGCCGACGCGCCGAGTCTGGACCCGCCGTGGATCTTCGAGAGCTGGTTCGCGGGCGAGCGCCAGGTGAACGACGCGAAGCTCGCCGAGGCGGATCGCTAACGCCGTGTGGTCGGATACGCTCCTCGCGGCGGAGCGGAGTCACCTGATCCGCATTGTCATCTGGTCGGTCACGAGTGCCGTGCTCGGCACGACGTTCGTTGCGATCATCGCTGGGCGTCGAATGAGCGCACCGATCGCCCTGTGGTTCGCAATACAGACGCTCGTGTGGGGTTCGGTCGAGCTCATCGTCGCGGCGGCGAGGTGGTCGGCGTTGTCGATGCGCGATGTATCGGGGGCGACGCGACTCGACCGGTTGACCTGGTTCGCGATCGGTATCGATGCCGGAATCGTTGCCGCGGGTATAACGGCAGTAGTGATGGCGAGGCGACTCACGCGAAACCTGGGTGCGGTTGGTGGCGGCCTCGGCGTGGTCGTGCAGGGGCTCGGGCTGCTGGTGCTCGACCTCACTTTCGCGTCGATTCTCGCGCGGCTGGTGTAGCAGGATCCGGCTGCCCAACGCTCCGTGCGCGCGCTATGTTATCGGTCCGCGCGTTCGACGTCGTTCTCTCGCCATTGCGCCGCTGTCATGAGCACCGGCTACTCGGATCGCATCAATCACGCGCTGGCGTTCGCGGCCAAGCACCACGATCAGCAGGTGCGGAAGGGGACGCGCCTTCCCTACCTCACACATCCCGCGAACGTCGCGATCATTCTCACGCGCTACGGCCAGGATGAGGAGACGATCGTCGCCGGCATACTCCACGATGTGATCGAGGACTGTGTGCGCGACGGCTACACCCGCGAGATGCTCGAGAGTCGGGTCGCCGACAAGTTTGGGCAGGAGGTGCTTGCGACCGTGCTCGCGGTGGCGAACCGGAAGCTCGACGACGATGGGATCGAGCTCTCATCCGACGAGCGCAAGGACGACTATCTTGCTCGGCTCGCACAGGCGAACGACCGTGCCCGATGGGTCTGTGCGGCGGACAAGGTGCATAACGCGAGCACGATCCTCGCCGATCTCAAGCGAACCGACTATCCCGAGACGGTCTGGGGCCGATTCCATGTCGGTCGGGAAGGCACGATCCGATGGTACCGTCGCGTGTACGAGCGGCTTCGAGAGGTCGGATTCGACGCGCCGATCATGCGCGAGCTCGACAGCGTGGCGCGCGCGCTGGAACTCTGGGAGCGTAACAACCAGGTGGACGCGAGCGTTTAGGCTATGGTCGCCGGCTCGCGAGCCGGATAGCG
>Ga0105242_10001624_pt1 | contig 17721 bp, 16 predicted proteins | sample KBSM24metaG_FD_81521 | JGI IMG/M metagenome (GOLD analysis project Ga0105242, IMG submission 81521) | Miscanthus rhizosphere microbial communities from Kellogg Biological Station, Michigan, USA - KBS M2-4 metaG | ecosystem: Host-associated > Plants > Roots > Rhizosphere > Soil | place... | reverse complement strand
GGAGCCAGAACTCCGTGACCGTCCGCGACACTTCGCGGAGCGTGCCCTGTTCGTATCCAAGGATGACGATGTCGCCTTCGCTGGTGCCGGCCGCGATCTGGAGTTGGTCGCCGCGCGTGAAGTGGCCGAGGACGACATTCCGCGGCTGAGCCGAATTGGCGCCGTCCATCACTCCGCCGGGCAGGCCGATGATGTCATGTACTTTCGCGATGCGTCCCCGCGTCGTGCGCGGGAAGTTGCCGCGGCCGTCGCCGAAGAACACGCGCACGCTGCGGAATCCCGGAAGGACCACGTCGAGATGCGAGTCGCCGTCGATGTCGCCGAGGCGCAATGACCGCACGCCGAACTCGTCGTTCAACGGCAGATAACGGGTTCTGACGCTGAACCGTCCGTCGCCGGTTCCCAGGAGGACGACCATCTCGCTGACGGTGCGGATCACGAGATCGACCGCACCGTCGTGATTGAGATCGCCCGACTGCAGGCGATGGTCGAAAATGACCTGCGCGGATGGCGGGATGCGGAACGGCGCGAGGCTGTCGAACGTTCCGTCGCCCTTCGAGCGGAGGACCGTCACCTCGGTGGCGATGGGCAAGTTCTTCTCGTTCTTTACATCGGCGAGCACGAGGAAGTCGTCCTTGCCGTCGCGGTCGACGTCCGCGATGTAGGGCCGCGCTCCGGACGAGACGCCGATGCTCGTCGGATAGTTCCGCGACTCATCGGCGATGTACAGGCGATAGCCGGGCGTTTGCATCGGCGGCTGCGGCAGGTTCGCCGGAACTCTCACCGGCGAGCCGACCGTGAGGAGGTCGAGCCGCCCGTCGCCGTTCACGTCGAGCACGCCGGCGACTTTCTCGCCCTCGGGGAGACCGAGGTCGCGCTGCGCGGAGAGCGTACCTCCGCTGTTGAGGATGACGTTCCGCTCCTGAATCAGATCGTCGAGCCCGTCGCCGTTGAAATCGGCGACGATCGGGAACGGCGCGCCGGACGAGACCACGAATCCGGGCCTCATGTCCGCCGCGGCTGATGACGCGATGGTTACTGCGAGAACTGATACGGCCACGAGCCTCATACGAGTTCCTCCCAGTCGCCAGTGATGTTACCTCCGTTTGATAGACTCCGGCGCGCGATGCATAACATCTTCAACACTCTCTCAGACTTCGATCTCGGCAATGGAGAAAAGGGCCGGTTCTACTCGCTTCCGAAGCTCGAGGAGGCCGGCATCGGCGCGGTCTCGAAACTGCCGGTGAGCATCCGCGTGGTGCTCGAGTCGGTGCTGCTCAATTTTGACGGAAAAAAGACCACCGAGAACGATGTCCGCGCCCTCGCGGGTTGGAACAGCACGGCCGAACGGACGAAAGAGATTCCGTTCATGGTCGCGCGCGTGTTGCTGCAGGACTTCACCGGCGTCCCGCTCCTGGTCGACCTCGCGGCGATGCGTTCGGCCGCGAATCGGGGGTCGAAGAATCCCCGCATCATCGAGCCGCTGGTCCCGGTCGACCTGGTCATCGACCATTCGATCCAGGTCGACTTCGCCGAGCGTCCCGACGCGCTGCAGCTCAACATGGAGATCGAGTTCAAGCGCAATCGCCAGCGCTACCAGTTCCTGAAGTGGGGCACGCAGGGCTTCAACGGCTTCCAGGTCGTGCCTCCCGGAATCGGCATCGTGCATCAGGTGAACCTCGAGTATCTCGCGCGCGGCGTGGTGGAGAAGGACGGCGTCTGGTATCCCGACACGCTCGTGGGCACGGATTCCCACACCACGATGATCAACGGCCTCGGCATCGTCGGATGGGGCGTGGGCGGCATCGAGGCCGAGGCCGGGATGCTGGGCCAGCCGGTCTACTTCCTCACGCCCGACGTCGTCGGCGTGCATCTCACCGGACAGCTTCGCGAGGGCGTGACCGCCACCGATCTCGTGCTCACGATCACGCAGTTGCTGCGTCACGCGAAAGTGGTCGGCAAGTTCGTCGAGTACTTCGGCGAGGGCGCGGCGTCGCTGCCGGTCGCCGACCGCGCCACGATCGCGAACATGGCGCCGGAGTACGGCGCGACGATGGGCTACTTCCCGATCGACGAGGAATGCTGCCGCTATCTCGCGCTGACCGGCCGCACCGAGGAGCAGATCAACACCTTCCGCAACTACTACCAGGCCCAGGGCCTGTTCGGAATCCCGCGCAAGGGCGACATCGCCTATACGAAGGAACTGGAGCTCGATCTCTCGACCGTCGAGGGAAGCGTCGCCGGACCGAAGCGCCCGCAGGACCGCATCGAGATCACGAAGCTGAAGCCGACGTTCATCAACATGCTCCAGGCCGAGGCGCCGAACGGGTATGGGAAATCGGCGGCGGAGATCGAGCGGAAGGTGAGGACGGTCATCGGCGCCGCACCCTCGACGCAGAAGGTGACCGGCGGCGGCGAGCAGGAGCCCGCGACGGCTCCGGCACCGGGGGACACGCGCAACACGAGCGAGGTTTCGGAGTACGAGATGGTGAACAACCGTCCCTCGCCCGACCGCGTCGAAGCCTCCGAGCTGGCGGGTGAGTTTCCGATGGGCATGGCCGAGCTGCATCACGGCGATGTGCTGATCGCGGCGATCACGTCGTGCACGAACACGTCGAACCCGTCGGTCATGCTCGCCGCGGGACTGCTCGCGAAGAAGGCCGCGCAGAAAGGGCTGCGAGTGCCGCGCGTGGTGAAGACCTCGCTCGCGCCGGGATCGCGCGTCGTGACGGAGTACTACCGCAAGGCGGGCCTGACTCCGTATCTCGATCAACTCGGATTCCACACCGTCGGCTACGGCTGCACGACGTGCATCGGCAACTCCGGCCCGCTCGATCCGCTCGTCGAAGAGGCGATCACGAGCCACGACCTGATCGGCGTGTCGGTCCTCAGCGGCAACCGCAACTTCGAGGCCCGCGTCCACCAGTCGATCCGCGCGAACTTCCTCATGTCGCCGCCCCTCGTGGTCGCCTTCGCGCTCGCGGGACGCATCGACATCGACATGATCAACGAGCCGATCGGACGCGGAAACGGCGAGGACGTCTATCTGCGCGACATCTGGCCGACGCTCGATGAAGTGCGCGAGGCCGTGGCCCAGGCGCTCTCACCGGAGGACTTCCGGCAGATGTACTCGAACTTCGCGGAACAGAATCCGCTCTGGAACCAGATCCCGACCACGGGCGGACTGCTCTACAACTGGGACCCCGAGTCGACGTACATCCAGGAGCCGCCGTTCTTCACCGACTTCACCATGAATCCCGGGAAGGCGGAGGACATCGTCAACGCGCGGCCGCTGGCGATCTTCGGCGACTCGGTGACCACGGATCACATCAGTCCCGCCGGGTCGATCAAGGCTTCGTCGCCGGCAGGGAAGTACCTGATCGAGCGCGGCGTGTCGGTGGAGGACTTCAACAGCTACGGCTCGCGCCGCGGCAACGATCAGGTGATGACGCGCGGGACGTTCGCGAACGTGCGCATCAAGAACCTGATGGTGCCGGGCGTGGAAGGCGGCGTGACGATTCACGATCCGTCGAAGGAGCGGATGGCGATCTACGACGCGGCGATGCGTTACGCGCAGGAGAACGTACCGCTGGTCGTCATCGCCGGACAGGAGTACGGCACCGGCAGCTCCCGCGACTGGGCCGCGAAAGGCACCAAGCTCCTCGGCGTGCGGGCCGTGGTCGCCCAGAGCTTCGAGCGCATCCACCGCTCGAACCTCGTCGGCATGGGCGTGCTCCCGCTGCAGTTCGAGGAGGGGACGAACGCCCAGACGCTCTCGCTCGACGGCACGGAGACGTACGACATCACCGGCATCGGGAGCGGTCTGCGCCCGATGCAGAAGGCCACGCTGCGCATTCACCGTAGCGGCGGAACGACCGACGAGGTGCAGGTGATCGTCCGCATCGATACGCCGATCGAGGTCGACTACTACGTCCACGGCGGGATCCTGCCGTACGTGCTGAGACAGTTGATGGCGGCCTGATTGACACGAAATTCCGTAGGACGGCTATACTTCAGCCCTTATGGCTGAACAATATGTCGTCACGTTCGTGAATAACTCGGCGAATACAGGCACGGTCTGCCTCTATCAGACCTTCCCGGGCTTCGGTGCGATCGGCGCCGCGTACTCGCTGGCGTGGATGACGACGAAGGCCGCGCCGTCGACGACGGTGGGGTTTCAGTGGAGCCCGGTGCTCGGCTTTGCCTGGGACCAGATCGGAGTATTGGCTCCCGGCTTGATCTTCACCGCCGCGGAATATCTCCCGGCGAATCTCGACTCCCTCAACCAGGTCACGCTCACCCAGCTCAATGGAGGTCTGCAGTTCGTCAACCAGGGGCCCGGCCCCAAGCCCGGCAGTCTGTTCATCCAGCAGGACGGCACTGTGCAACTGAACAACGCCGCCGTCGCCTTCGAGATGTCCGGCCAGCCCACGCTGGCAGTGCAAGCGCAGCCGAACATGACCGTCGTCCTGCAGCCGGCGAGCCTCTACTGGATCATTTTCGGAACGTTCGAGCAGGGAGAGGTTCTCGACACGACACTCTTCGGCGGGAACGCCGAAGCGGAGTTTACGAAGCCGGCGCAGATCGTATTTCCGCCGGGTGTCTTCGCGATGACCGCGACCCTCAATCCCGACAACACCTGGACCGTGCAGCCCAGCTGAGAGCTGCTACGACGACGGGTGCCGCTCCGCAGCTGACACGTGGGGGCTCGCCACAGCTTGGGCGATATCCGTTATTTCAACGCGCATAATCCGGTGTTCACTGCATTGTAACGGAGCCAATGATTGTTGAAGTTGGAGTACGAGGTGGCGCCGATGCCGACGTTGCTGTCGAATACGGGTCAATTCCGATCGGTTCCGGAAACCACGAGGCCTGTCCCATTCGCGATGACCACACTAGCGTCACGCTGCGACGGTTTGACGCTGTGCCAACGCGCTCAACCGTCGCAGCTTGACAACAGCATGACAGAGCACGCATATATTCCTTGCTCCCCTTCCGAGCCCCCTCAATCGAAGAGTAAAGGAAGAGTCCTTGACTCGTTGATCGCAACGGTAGGTGGAACGATATGGATGCTCGGAAGTCTCAAAGTACGATTCGGGGGCTCGGTCGCCTGCTTCTGGAGTATCTAAGCGTCGCAGGCTCCGTGTTTTTTCTGGTGACGTTTGTCCTGAACGTCAGATGGAAGGAAGCGGCTGCGATTCTGACGAGCGTGACGGGGCAGGCCGTTTGTGTCGCATTCGGCGCGATCGCAATCCTCTGCCTTTGGATTGCAGGCAAAATGCGGTCAAATGACACCGAATAGCATCTTGGCTCTAGAAGGAGGCGTTATGAAAGGGCTCGTTTCTCTTGCTGTGGTCCTCTGTCTGTCCGTCGCCGTCACCGCTCAATCTCAGAACCTTTTACAGAACGCTACCTTCAATAGCGGGATCACGCCGTGGTTCTCGGGCACGTTCAGCACGGCCGACGCGCTGGGCCTTGCGAATTCGGGTTCGATCCAGGGTACCAATGCGGCCGCGACCGGCTTTACATTTGAGTCTTTGGTCTCCGAATGCTTCCCGGTTGTCGGAGGAAAGGTCTATGAGCGTCGTTTTGATTACCGCTTTGTGGCCAGTTCCGGCGTCACCGGAAATGTAGCTCTAACCGCTGGTTGGTACAGCAACCCCAATTGCAGCGGCTTTCTGTTCGTTCCGGGCACGCAGGGCACAGCGCTCGCGGACGGCGCGTGGCATCCGCGCTCGGACTCGGCGCTGACCGCTCCGTCTCTGGCACAGAGCGCGAACGTCCGCCTCGAGATTACGAAGCTCCAGGCTGGCGGATCCGTGACCGCCAACTTTGACAATGTGGTTTTCAAACCGGCCGGTACTTGTGCTCCGTTGCCCGACGTCCTCTGCCTCAACAATAGCCGGTTTCAGGTCGAGGCGAACTGGGAGACTGCGAGCAATACGGGACGAGCGCGAGTCGTCAAACTCACGGCCGACACCGGCTACCTTTGGTTTTTCGGTCCCGACAACGTCGAAGTCGTGATTAAGGTGCTCGACGCTTGCTCGTTCGTCGGAACATTCTGGGTCTTTGCCGGCGGGCTCACGGACCAGGGGGCCTCCATTACGGTCACCGACACAAAGACGGGCGCGGTCAAGTCGTATACGAACGTTCGCGGCGTCCCATTCGCACCGATCCAGGATACGAACGCGTTTGCTACCTGCCCTTAACGGATCAACTCACTATGCTGATCGATATCGCTACGACTGACGAAGACATTGCGGCCTGTTATCCGGTTCTGCGACAGTTACGCCCGAAGCTCGACGCCTCCACGTTTGTCGCGGACGTGCGCCGGATGCAGCTGCAAGGCTACATACTGGCTTCCTTGCGAGACGGCGACATTCGCGCAGTCGCGGGCTATCGGTATTACGAGCTGTTCGCGACAGGGCTGACACTGTACATCGATGATCTGGTCACCAATGCCGGGCATCGATCTTCAGGGTATGGAGAGCGTGTTCTGGAATGGTTGAAACGCGAGGCCACGGACCGTGGCTGCCGTTTCCTCACACTCGATTCAGGACTCAAACGGCTCGCGGCTCACCGGTTCTACAGGCGTCACGGACTCGAGGAGATGGCGCTTCACTTCGCAATTCCGACCGACGGCGGTCCGATGTGGACGAGCGACTGACGCACGGACGCCAAGCTGGTAGAGTCACGCGCCATGACGCGCAGACTGAGTTTCATTCTTGTTTTTCTCGCCCTTCCGCTCCTCGCACAGAAAAAGCAGGTCACGTTCGACGCGCTCTACGACCCGGCGGCGAAGGTCTACTTCAACGGCGCGGTCCAGAGCAGCTTCGACTGGATCGATGACTCGACGTTCATCTGGCCGAAGACGGACGAGAAGGGCGATCTCGTCGAGTGGCGGCTCTTCGACGTCACGACCGGGAAACAGCGGCCGCTGTTCGACAAGGCCAAGCTGCAGCGGGCGCTGGAAGGCGCCGGGCTGGCGGCGGACGTCGCCAAGAGCGCGACGGAGCTCGACGAGCTGACCTTCGACGCGAAGAAAAGCAACATCATCCTCAACCTCGGGGATGACCTTTACGTCTACGACTTCGCCCGCGCGACGGCGACGCGGATCACCTCCACGGCCGGGAAAGAAGAAGAGGCCTCGTTCAGTCCCGACGGAAAGAAGATCGCGTTCATTCGCAACAACAACCTCTTCGTGGCCGACGCCGCGGGGCGTGAGCGGCAGCTCACGACCGACGGCAGCGCGGAGATCCTCAACGGAAAACTCGACTACGTCTACCAGGAAGAGGTCTACGGCCGCGGGATCTTCAAGGGCTACTGGTGGAGTCCCGACTCGTCGCGCATCGCCTTTCTGCAGCTCGATGAGCGGCCGGTACCGAAGTTCACGATCGTCGATCACATCCCGTATCGACTCGACCTCAACGTCTATCACTATCCGAAGGCCGGCGATCCGAATCCGCGCGTGAAGCTCTTCGTCGCGCCGGCGAGCGGCGGCAAGCTGACGGCGATCGACAACGAGCGCTACTCCGCCGGCGAGCTCCTCATCGTCAACGTCGCCTGGAACGGGGAGGTGCTCACGTACCAGGTGCAGAACCGCGAGCAGACCTGGCTCGATCTCGTCTTCGCCGCGGCGGACGGAACGAGCCGTGCGATCCTGCGAGAGACGACGAAGGCATGGGTCGACCCGCTCGCCAATCCGATTTTTCTCGAGGACGGATTCCTCTGGCAGAGCGAGCGCACCGGATTCCGCCACATCTATCACTACAAGAACGACGGCACGCTCGTTCGCCAGGTGACCAGCGGCGACTGGGAAGTGCGCGATCTTCACGGCAGCGACAAGACGTTCATCTACTTCTCCGGAACGGAGCGCAGCGCGCTGGGACAGGACGTCTATCGCGTGAAGCTCGACGGCAGCGGATTGCAGCGGCTGTCGGCGGAGGCGGGGACGCACAGCGCGAAGTTCAGCCCCTCGATGACGTACTACGCCGACCGGTGGAGCGATGTCCGCACGCCCGATCAGGTGCGCGCCTATCGCGCCGACGGGAAGCTCGCCCATGTCGTGGACGAGAACCGCGTCGCCGCGCTCGCCGCGTACGACCTGCCGCAGCCGGAGCTCCTCGAAGTGAAAACCCGCGACGGCGGCGTGATGGACGCGATGATCATCAAGCCGTCGAACTTCGATCCGAAGAAAAAGTATCCGGTGTATCAGCCGCTGTACGCCGGACCGCACGCCCAGCGCGTGCGCAACGAATGGGACCGTTCCGCGACGCGCGGCATGCTCCACTACCTCATCGCGCAGCAGGGCGTCGTGGTGTGGGTGTGCGACAACCGCACCGCGAGCGGGAAGGGCGCGGTCTCGGCGTGGCCGGTCTACAAGAATTTCGGCGAGCTGGAGCTGCGCGACATCGAGGACGGCATCGCCTGGCTCAAGCAGCAGCCGTATATCGACGGCAGCCGGGTCATGCTTCACGGCTGGAGCTACGGCGGCTTCATGGTCAGCTACGCGCTCACGCACAGCACGATGTTCTCGAGCGGCATCGCCGGCGGCTCCGTCACCGACTGGCGCGACTACGACAGCATCTACACCGAGCGCTACATGCTCATGCCGCAGAACAATCCCGAGGGCTATCGAAAGAGCTCACCGCGCTTCGCGGCGAAAGACCTGCACGGCCGGCTGCTCTTGATCCACGGCACGACCGACGATAACGTGCATACCCAGAACACGATGCAGTTCGCGCACGAGCTGCAGCGCGAGGGAAAGACGTTCGAGATGATGCTTTACCCACGCACGAAGCACGGCGTGACGGACAAGAAAACCGTGCTGCACATGCAGAAGACGGTCATGGAGTTCATCGTGAAAAATCTTCAGCCGTAGCGATCATTTCCGTCCCCAGAGCTGACGCGGCGGCATGTCGTTCGCAACTCAGGCACGCATGAGCAAACAACATCCGAATCAGGCCTTCTACAAAGTCGGAGGAAGCGGGCAGAGCGAGGGCTCGGACCGCGGCGACGATCTGCAGCGTGCCAAGCAGGAGTTTGCGCAGACGGAGAAGCTGGCGAAGCATCCTGCGCTGAGGACGGCAAAGAAAAAGTAATGACCTCGCTGCACGAGTTGGAAAGGGGCGGGACAGTCGCGCTCTCGGAGCGAGGCAGGCGGATGCCTGCCTCGCCGATCCGCAAGCTCGCGCCGCTCGCGGAAGCGGCAAAGGCGCGCGGGACGCACGTCTATCACCTCAACATCGGCCAGCCGGACATCGAGACGCCCGCGGTCATGCGCGAGCGGCTCGCGAAACTCGACGCCCGCGTGCTCGAGTACTCGCCGTCGGAAGGGACGCCGGAGTTTCTTCGCTCGTTGCAGCGCTATTACCAGCGCCGCGTCGGCGTTTCGCTGGATACGAGTCAGATTCTCGCCACGACCGGCGGCAGCGAGGCGATCCTCTTCGCGTTCATCGCCTGCGCGAATGCAGGCGACGACATTCTCGTGGTCGAGCCGTTCTACGCGAACTACAGCGCGTTCGCGGCGATGGCGGGGTTGAACCTCGTGCCGGTCACGAGCCGCGGCCGCGACGGGTTCCATCTGCCCGACCGCCATGTCTGGGAACGGGCGCTCACGCCGCGCACGCGCATCGTGATTCTCTGCAATCCGAACAATCCCACCGGCACCGTCTACTCGCGCGAGGAACTGGAGACGGCCGCCGCGTTCTGCCGCGATCACGGATTGTTCCTCATCTCCGACGAGGTGTATCGCGAGTTCGTCTACGACGGCCGGAAGGCGATCAGCGCGCTCGAGCTGCGCGACGCCGGCGAATTCGTGGTCGTGGTCGACAGTCTCTCCAAGCGCTACAGCGCCTGCGGCATCCGCCTCGGCGCGTTGATCACGCGCAATGCCGAGGTGTACGAGTCGTGCCTGCGCATGGCGCAGGGGCGCCTCTCTCCGCCCGGGCTCGCGCAGTTCGTCGCCGTCGGCGCCGACAACCTCGGCGACGACTACACGCGCCACGTCGTCGAGGAGTACCAGCGCCGCCGCGACGTTCTCTACGAAGGTCTGATGTCGATCCCCGGCGTCTTCCTGGCGAAGCCGGAAGGCGCGTTCTACTGTATCGCGCAGCTCCCGATCGACAACTCCGACGACTTCGCGGCCTGGCTCCTCTCCGACTTCGAGCGTGGGGGCGCGACGGTCATGCTCTCACCCGCGAACGGCTTCTACGCGTCGGACATCGGGCACGACGAAGTGCGGATCGCGTATGTTCTGAACGAGACCGACTTGCGCGCGGCGGTCGAGGTGTTGCGAGTCGCGCTCGAGCGCTATCGTCCGCTACGTTGAGCGTTTTTCGTTGCGCCGCATCGCGCTCTCCACAATCCCGCCGATCAGTTCCGTATACGACCGCCCCGCTTCTTTCGCCGCCATCGCGAACTCCGCCGCCGGGTCGAGCCAGGGATTCGGATTGGCTTCGAGCACGTACACGCGTCCCTTGTCATTGAGGCGGACGTCGACGCGGCCGTAGTCGCGGAGCTTCAGCGCGCGGAAGGCGGTGATCGCGGTCTGCTGGATGCGCGTGACCGTCTCCTCGTCCAGATCGCGAGCCGGCGCGGACTTCGTGACGCGATACGCCTCGGTATTCACGTCGAACTTCACGTCGTAGCCGGCGATGCGGGGCGTGCCCTTCGGAAGCTTCGACAGATCCAGCTCGACCAGCGGCAACGCGTCGAGGCGCTCATTTCCGAGCACCGCGGCATAGATCTCGCGGCCCTCGATGTACTCCTCGAGCAGCGCCGGGGAGTCGAACTCGTTGTGGATGTACTCGATTCGTTCGAGCAGCTCCTTCACCGACTTCACGACCGAGCTGGCGTCGATTCCCTTCGACGCATCCTCCGCGGCCGGCTTCACGATCACCGGAAACTGGATGTCCTGCGCGTGCTCGACGATGCCTTTGTAGATGACGGCGGAGTAGGGCGTATAGAGTTCGTGATAGCGGATGATCTTCTTCGCGATCGACTTGTCCATCGCCAGGAACGCTCCCTGCGGTCCGGCGCCGGTGTATTTCTTTCCGACGAGATCGAGGTAGGCGGCGAAGTGCATCTCCATCGAGTCGTCGCCGGCATACGACTCGACGAGGTTGAAGAAGAGATCGGCGGAGTTTCGGGCGATGCGGGTCAGCGTCGACGGACGGCCGTCGACGGCGAACTTCGACGGCTCGTGCCCGAGCTCGCGGAGAGAGTCGGAGATCGCCTCGATGTCGGTCTTCTTTTTCTTTTTCCGCTTGTGCTTCGACGCGGCTTCCGCGTTCGCACTCGGATACTCCTCGTCTCCCTCCCACGTGTTGTACAGGATCGTGACCTTCATCGTTTCCGCCTCTGATGGCGGAGACGTTTCTTCCCGGTGAGGAACGTCATCGCCAGCGCGGAGATGTAGACCGTCAGCTCGATCATCTGCTGGCGGCTGCGCTCGCGTACGGCGACGAGGTCGAGCTCCGTGAGCCGGCGCTCGACCGCCAGCACCAGCTCGCGCACGAGCGTGCGCCGCACGCCAGTCCAGTAGTTGACCTTATCGACGATGTCCCGCCGGTGCTCGGCGAGCAGCTCCGCGGCGGAATAGACCGAAGTGGTGCCGGAGGCGCGCACCACTCCGAAGATGTCGGTGAGGTCGGCGTCGAGCGCGAGATCGGCGATGAGCGGCGACTCGTCGACCTGGAAGTCGCGATAGAACTCTTCGACCGTCTGCTCCATCTCGGCCGCCGTGATGTCCGTCTCGCCGGCGGGTTTCACCGGCGGCGCGTCTCCCAGCTCGCGCGCGACGCGATCGACGTACTCCAGTTTCCGCATCGCTCCCCATCCCGCGTAGCGCTCGCGCCAGCGCGAGCCGGGATCGAGCCAGATCGCGAACGTCTCGGCGAAGTCTTCGTCGGGATGTTTCTGCGCGTACCAGCCGGCGATGTGGCGCACGTAGTCGCGGGAGAAGGGAACGAACGGGTAGTCGTCGCGATACGGGCGGCGAAACGATCCGAACAGCTCGTGCCACTCCGGCGTCCGATACAGATCGTATGCGTAGTTGAACGCGTGCCCCGCCTCGTGGCGCATGTACATCATGATCTCGTGCTCGCTCTCGACGTCGTTGAGCGCCGCCTCGATGTTCGCGACGCGCGGATCGCCGAGGTAGAACGGAATGCCGATCACCGGCTCGCCGGAAGGGCAGCCCCACTCGTCGGTGAGATAGCAGCCCGGCCGGAAATGGCGGAGGCCTTTCCCGTCCAGCTCTTCGTAAAGCTCGTGGACATACTGGGCCACCGGCGAGGCCTCGAGCGAGAGCCCGAGGTCGCGGATCGGAACGCCGAGGAGCGCCCGCGCTTCGGGCGGAGCCTGTTCGAACGCGACCATTGGCTGACGCTGCTTCAAGACCGTTGCCAGCTACAATCCGGGCGATGAAATACTGGCTGATGAAGTCCGAGCCCTCCGCGTATTCGATCGACGACCTGGAGCGCGACGGATCGACGAGTTGGGAAGGCGTGCGCAACTTCCAGGCGCGCAACTACATGCGCGAGATGGGCGTGGGCGACAAGGTGCTGTTCTACGCCTCGAGCGCCGAGCCCTCCGGCGTCAGCGGCCTCGCCGAGGTGAGCCGTGAAGCGCGCCCCGAAAAAGACCCCAACTGGAGCATGGTCGACATCCGCTTCGTCAAAAAGTTCCCGCAAGTCATCTCGCTCGAGACACTGAAGTCGACACCCGGACTCGAGAACATGGTCGTGACGAAAAAAGGATCGCGCCTGTCCGTACAGCCGGTCACTAAGACGGAGTTTGAGATTGTTTTGAAAAAGTCCTGAGTGCTGAGTGCTGAGTGCTGAGTCACGCCCGTCTCGGGGTGGAGCAGCGGGCTCTTAGCCCGCTGTTTCTGCCGGCGGGCTGAGAGCCCGCCGCTCCACATGGGCACTCAGGACTCAGGACTCAGCACTCAGCACTCAGAACTCAATGGGCATGATCGAGCTTTTTCGCGGCGACATCACCAAACTCACGGTCGACGCGATCGTGAACGCGGCGAACTCGACGCTCCTCGGCGGAGGCGGTGTCGATGGGGCGATTCATCGGGCGGCGGGGCCGGAGCTGCTGGCCGAGTGCCGCACGCTCGGCGGATGTCCGACCGGCGAAGCGCGCATCACGGGCGGCTATCGCCTTCCCGCGCGGCACGTGATTCACACGGTCGGTCCGGTGTGGCACGGCGGAACGCGCGGTGAGCCGGAGCTTCTGGCGTCGTGTTATCGCTCGAGTCTCGGGCTGGCCGTCGAGAACGGCGTGCGCACGATTGCGTTTCCGGCGATCAGCTGCGGCGTGTACGGTTATCCCGCCGATCAGGCCGCGCGTATCGCGGTCCGTGAGACGCGCGCGTTTCTCGAAAACAACGACTCCATCGAGCGCGTGATCTTCACCTGTTTCGGTGAAGATATCTGCGACGCCTATCGCGAAGCACTCGACGCGGTTTCCTGAACGCCACCCGTGCGTGTCCAACGTGCGTGTGGAGGAAAATCGTGAGAAAGCTCATCGCTCTGTTCATCGTCATTTCTGTATTCGGATGCAAGAAGCTCGAGAGATCGAGTGCGGCCGATTTCGCAACCAGCACCGCGGTGCCTCCGCGGATGGAGTCCCAGGCGCAGGGCATCCGCGCGGCGGAGACGCCGTCCACTGGTGATGCTCCCGCCCCCGGAGTGGCGGCGGGAGCCCTTCCCCGGATGATCGTGCGCACCGCCAGTGTGAAGATCATCGTCACCGATACATCGAAGGCCGTCGACGCGGTCACGCACTCCGTCGAAGCGCTCGGCGGATACGTCTCCGGCTCGCACATCTGGCGTGACGGCGAGCTGCTGCGCGCCACGCTCACGCTTCGCGTGCCGTCGGACAAGCTCACCACCACGCTCGCGTCGATCCGCGCGCTCTCCAAGCGCGTCGAGAACGAGACCATCAGCAGCGAAGACGTGAGCCAGGAGTACGTCGACCTCGAGTCGCAATTGCGCAACCTCGAGGCCACGGAGACGGAGCTGCGCGAGCTGATGACCGGCATCCGCAAGAACGCGAAGAAGGCGGACGAAGTGCTGCAGATGCACCAGCAGATCATGGCCATCCGCAGCCAGATCGAGATCACCAAAGGGCGCATGCGCTACATCAGCCAGGTCGCGGCGCTGTCGACCGTGTCGCTGGAGATCGTTCCCGACTTCATCGCCCAGCCGGTCGTGGAGCCGGGATGGCAGCCGGTCGTGATCGTGAAAGACGCCAGCCGCGCACTGGTCGGCGTGCTGCAGTCGGTCGCCACCACGGCGATCTGGTTCCTCATCTATATCGTGCCCATCGTGGGCATGCTGATGCTCGTGGCCGCCGCGGTGTGGAAGGTGTATCGTCGGACGCGCACACGCGCCGCATGAATGAGCTCGTGACTTACTTCGATCGCGTCCGCGAGCGCACGATGCGCATCGTCGCCTGCGTGCCGCCGGAACGGATCGACTGGACGTACAAGGAAGGGAAGTTCTCCTTCGGCGACGTGATGCGGCATCTCGCATCGATCGAGCGTTGGATGTTCGCTGAAAACGCGCAGCTCCGGCCGAGCCGCTATCCCGGGCACGGCCGCGAGCTCGCCGCCGATTACGCCGCGGCCGTCGATTACATGCATCGCATGCACGGGGAGTCGATGGAGATCTTCCGCGCGCTCTCCGATGACGATCTCGAACAGAAAACCATGACCCCCGGCGGCGCGGAGCTGCGCGTCGGGAAGTGGCTGCGGTCGATGATCGAGCACGAGATCCACCATCGCGGGCAGCTCTATCTCTACTGCTCGATCCTCGACATCCCGACTCCGCCGTTGTACGGTCTCACCGAGGAACAGGTGAGGGAGCGGAGCCTGTGAGAGCGGTTGCTGGGTTGCTGGGTTGCTAGGTTCCTAGGTTCCTGAGTTGCTAGGTTGCTAGGTTGCTAGGTTGCTAGGTTCTTCAGCAACCCAGCAACCCAGCAACTCAGCAACCGCATGGGAGAGACATCAATGGCGACTGACGACGACAATCCAGTACCGACCTCGCCGCTCGAGCAGGCGGCCGCGGTGGGAGACGCCGACGCCGCGTTGCTCTCGGTGAGCACTTCGGCCGCGCCGGACGATGCGAAGAAGGCGGTCATCTACAACTGCATCGTCCTCACGTTCACGCAGCAGGGGCTTCCGACCATCAACAGCCAGAACGCGCGCATCGTCTGGTCGACCATCGACGACACCGTGATCATTCTCATCGGCAACGGCGTCACCAAGTGCATCACGGGGAAGGGATACACCTGCCCAGCGCTCGCGCCGGTGTTCGCGACGCTGAAGGAAATGAATCAGGTGACCGTGGTGAGCGATCTCGTGACCGGAATCGTGGCGCTGGTGAAGCCGTGAGAAAGAGCCTGATCCTCATCCTGCTCTTCGGGGCGGCCGCGGCGTCCGCGCAGGATCCGCCGTGCACGCCCAAGATGCAGGGGCTCTCGGAAACGCAGATCAGCGCCGTCCTCTGCGCCGGCGCGACCGCTCCGCTGGAAAACGAGCCGATGATCGTCGCCGTCGGCGGCAGCCAGTTCGAAACGACGGTGACGCAGGCGACGTCGACGCTCGGCTTGATCGTCGTCAACGCCTCGGTCGTCGATCCGGTGCGGGCGCAGGAGAATCTGCTGATGTTGTCCGGCGCGGAGACGGCGACGCTGAATTACCAGACCACGTCTGTCCCGGTCAAAGTGCTCCCCGCCGATCCGCTCGCCGCGAGGAACTACGTGCGCTATCAATGGGCGGCCGGTCCGGCCAAAGCTCCCAACAAGGATCCGGCGAATCCGGCCACGAGCTCGAAGGATCTCAACTCCATTCGCTTTCAGGGCAGCGGGACCTATGCGCGCGGCGGCGTCTTCGGCAAACTGACCGCGAAGGAATTCCGGCTGCAATCGATCGCCACCATCGATATCGATTCGACGGACAGCGACACGCCCGAATTCACCGACACCAATCGCGCCGCGGCCGGCGTGCACTTCACGAATCTCTCCGCCGGACGCTTCTGGATGCACGGCAACGGCGGCGTGGAAGGACGTTTTGACCAGGGCTTTCATAGCGGTGTGCGCAACGCCGACGTCGTCCTGAGCGTCTCGGGATGGGCGCCGTTTCTGCGTTCGCACACGCTCTTCAGCACGAAGGGCGAGTTCATCGCCGCGCCGCTGTCGTTCACCGCGTCGTACGGCTATCGCAACCGCCGCCAGGCCGGGACGTCGGCGTCGGGCCGCGTGTTCGAAGGGACCGTGCTCTATCACCTCTTCCTCTTCGACGATTACCAGGTCAGCCTCAGCGGCAAGTGGACCGTGAACGACATGAGCGATCGCGCCTTGGCCGTGCCTCGCACGCAGAAGCTGTTCAAGGCGAAGATCGCCTATCTCTTGAACAACCAGACCGGGTTCAAAGCCGTGGCCAGCTTCGAAGACGGATCAGCCGGCGCGATGCTGAAAGACGTCCGCAATTACTTCATCGGCGTAGCGCTCTCGAAGCTCGACCTCGGCGGCAAAGGCGGCTCCCAATAAAGTCCCCTCTCCCGCCCCGCGGGGAGAGGGCCAGGGTGAGGGGCGCTATCTCGCCGCCCGCCGTTTGCGTGGTATTCGCGAAAGCACCACATGCGTTGTCTGCCCCGACGCGCGCGCGATCGTCACCGGGTAGTAGCCCGGAACGGTGATCCGGAACACGCCGCTCGCGCCGGCGTTCGGATCGGCGGCCCAGAGGTGATTGCCGTCGATGTAGACCACCGCCGCGGAATCGGACTGAATCCCTTCCACGCTGCCCGCGCTCCAGAACGTGATGCCGGTTGCGCCGCTGCGCGTGTCGCGCACCGCGGAGACGCGGTCGTTGTTCACGAGAATCGACAGCGGGCGCGAAGTCGCCCACTGTTGCATCGCCGCCGCGCTGACGTTCGGGACGATCGCGTATTCGGCGGATGCGTTGACGGGCGCGATGCCGTGATCGATCCAGAGCGTGACGAATGATTGGGTGCGCACGCTCGCATCTTCGGATGCGCCGAGGGATGCCCAGGAGCCGCCGCGGCTCTCGCGCGACGTCTTCAGATTCGACGGAGCCGGAAACCAGTAGCCCACGCCCTCGAGCTGCGCCCAGTCGGCGCCGCGCGCGAGGAGCGACGATGCATTCATGAGCGGCCACTGATTGACGATCGTCTCGACGCGATTCGGATCGGTGGCGGTGATGCCGTTGCCCAGGAAGACGATCGCGTCATCGAAGAAGAACCACGCCTTGCGCGCCGTCAGCGAGGAGTTGAGCGGCGCCAGCTCCATCGCCGAGACGCCGTTCTGTCCGTCGCCGGTGCCGCCGGCGAATGTTCGCGTGCCGTAGCCGTACGTGTCGTCGGCCGTATCAGCCTTTTGTTCGACGGTCGTGCCGGGAAGGCGCGTCCAGTCGAGCGCCGGCCAGACATCGCGGCCGAAGTATTCGTTGCCGCGCAGCACGAGATAGAAGCGGCCGTCGGACTGGCGCGAGCCGAGAAGATTCTCGCCGTTGGTCCGCTCGCCCGACTTCGTGCGCGTCGAGAACATCTTCACCGACGCGAACCAGCCGGCCCGGCGGTGAATCGTGTAGTCGGAGGCGAAGTAGTGGCGATGTCCCGACGGCCAGCCGGCCGCGGAATGCCCCGACTCGATCTGCGCGGCGAGGCCGGCGAGCTCCGGGGTCATCGT
>Ga0105242_10001622_pt1 | contig 17733 bp, 11 predicted proteins | sample KBSM24metaG_FD_81521 | JGI IMG/M metagenome (GOLD analysis project Ga0105242, IMG submission 81521) | Miscanthus rhizosphere microbial communities from Kellogg Biological Station, Michigan, USA - KBS M2-4 metaG | ecosystem: Host-associated > Plants > Roots > Rhizosphere > Soil | place... | reverse complement strand
GGTCGGACTCGTCGGCGTCGAGCCGGTTGGATTGTTTTCGCCGTGCCAGCGTTCGCGCCGGCATGCGGAGGACGCTGGACGCCTCCGGCACGGACAACTGCAGCCGCTCGCGGACCGACTCGAGCGAGCGGTAGGGCAGGCCTTTCTTGATCTGTTCCCGCACCTGGTCGGACGTCGGCACGTTCGCGCCTCTGAAAACGGCGGCCCCGCCGAGGGCGATGACGACGTATTCCATGGTGGTCATGGAGCCTCCCGTTCAGCCATATGGCAGTATACATCAATGCCACATGGCATAACAGCGCCGGGGGCCCGCCGGCACCGGCTCACCAGGCCGTTGGCTCGTAATCCTTGAGGAATTGCCCCCATACGTGCACGCCGGTGTTGAAGCCCCGGATGATCGGGGCGACGATGCGCGCGGCCCCGTCGACGATGTCGAGCGGGGGATGGAATCGCTGCTCGACCACTTTGCGCGCGGCGATCTCGGCCGGATCCTCGTCGGTCACCCAGCCGGTGTCGACGCTGTTCATGTGGATGCCGTCGTGAACGTAGTCGGTGGCGGCCGTGCGCGTCATCATGTTGAGCGCCGCCTTTGCCATGTTCGTGTGCGGATGCCTGGTCGTCTTGCTGGTGCGGTAGAACTGGCCCTCGACCGCCGACACGTTGACGATGTGCTTGTCGCGTTCCGGCGTGCGACACATCAGCGGTTTCAGCCGCGCGTTGAACAGAAACGGCGCGATCGCATTCACCAGCTGCACCTCGAGCATCTCGATGGTCGGGACGTCGGCGAGCAGCATCCGCCAGGAATTCCGGTCGCGCAGATCGACCTGCTGAAAATCCTGATCGAGCTGCCCGGCGGGAAATAGCTCGCCGCGCGACTGGAAGTCGTCGGCAAGGAGCGGCACCTGCGACAGCTGCGCCGCGATCAGTGCCGGTCCATCCAGCCCCTCCTGCCCATCCAGCCCCTCCTGCCTATCCAGCCCCTCCCGCCCTGAACCGGCGTCGCCGAGCAACCGTCGAACATGCCCGGGCATTTCGCGAGCCGCCGCCGTCTCCTCCGCGATCATGTGCGCGTAGAAGTCGGGCGGCCGTCGCACCGTCTGGCACGCGTTGTTGATGATGAAGTCCAGGCGATCGCGGGTCGTGACCATGTCGCGGCAGAAGGCTTCGACGCTGGGCGTGTGCCGCAGATCGAGGCCGAAGATCTCGAGCCGGTGGCCCCAGTCGCCGAAGTCGGGCTCCTGTGCGTAGCGGGCGGCGGCGTTGCGCGGGAACCGGGTCGTGACGACCAGGCGCGCGCCGGATCGAAGAAGGAGCAGGCCGGCCTGATAGCCGATCTTCACCCGTCCGCCGGTCAGGAGCGCGACGCGCCCACGCAGATCCGCGAGCTCGGTCCGCGCCGCGAAGTTCACGGCGGCGCAGCTCGGACAGAGTTGATCGTAGAAATGGTGGAGCTCGGAGTATGGCGCCTTACAGACGTAACACACTCGATCAGATGTCGAGCGCCGTTCATCGTTCTCGGTTCGCCGTTCGCCGGTCGGCGGGAAGACATTCGGCGTCGTCACCATCGGACGGCGGCGCAGCGAGCGGATCCCGGTCTCGTTCAGCCGCGATTCTTCCTGCCTGACGCGTTCGGCCTTCGCAGCCTTCTGTCTTTTGCGGTTCGCGCGCGGATCGGTGGTGGACAGGCCGGCGATCGCGCGATGAAAGCGGCTGCGGTCGGCGGCCGGAAGCTGGTCGAGCAGCCGCCAGTCGGCGGCGAGGCGCTCCAGAAGGCCGGTCACCGTTCGGATCCGGTCAACCAGCGGCTGAGCGGTGGTGAGTGGTGGCATTTCTCTCGTCGACATCGTTCGAAGCGTAGCCGAAACGCCGCCGATCTGCTCGTCCGCCTATTGTTTTCCTGGAGGGTCGATCGTATCGTTCCGTTGCCATCCACCAGCGATGCGCGATCCGAGGAGCAGCTCCATGATTGAGGCCATCGTCAAGGATGCACGGTTCGCGAGTCGATCGTTGCGCAAGCAGCCGGCCTTCACCATTGCCGCGGTGATGGCGCTCGCGCTCGGCATCGGCGCCACCACGACAATCTTCAGCGTGATCCAGAACGTCCTGCTGGATCCCTATCCGATGTACGCGGATGTCGATCGGATTGTCGGCGTGCGGATTCACGACCTTGCCAGTGCGCGTCCGGGCGGCCGCGAGTGGTACCAGGTGCCGGAGTTCCTCGACTTTCAGGCGCAGGCGCAGTCGTTCGAAGAGGTCATTGCGGGAACCGGCGAGGATGTCGTCTACACCACCGATGGAGGTTCCGAACAGTTCAACGGCGGCCTGGTCTCTGGTAACACGTTCAACTTCATGGGCGTGCGCGCGGCCATCGGACGCACTCTGACGCCCGAGGACGCGCAGCCCGGCGCGCCGCCTGTGTTCGTGATGAGCGACAAGCTGTGGGCGACCCGCTTCGGTCTCGATCCCGGCCTCGTCGGGAAGACCTTCGTGTTGAACGGTGTCCCAACGACCCTGATTGGCGTCATGCCCGCGCGGGTCTCGAAGCTCGGCGCCGAGCTCTGGAAGCCCGTTCGTCTCGATCGCGCCGACCCCACTGTCAACGCGCAATTCTTCCGGTTTCAGGCCCGACTGAAGCGTGGGGTGACGATTGCGCAAGCGCAGGCGGAGATGGAAGTGATCGCGCAACGCGTCGCGACGGTGTACCCGAAGAACTACCCGAAGAAGTTCGCGGTCGAAGTCGTCGGCCTGATCGACAGCATCGTCGGGTCGTTTCGGACGACGCTCTACACGATGGCCGCGGCGGTCGGCCTGCTGCTCCTGATCGCCTGCGCAAACGTGGCGAGCATGCTGTTGAGCCGCGCCGCCGGCCGCGAGAAAGAGATCGCGATCCGCGCGTCGCTCGGGGCCAGCCGCGGCGCGCTCGTTCGGCAGCTCCTGGTGGAGAGCCTCCTGCTCGCGCTCCTGGGGACGCTGGTGGGCTGCGTTCTCTCGTATGGCGGGATCCAGCTGCTCGTCTCGGCTATACCAGAAGGGTTGATCCCGCGAGAGGCGGTGATTCGCCTGAACGTTCCAGTGCTGCTGTTCAGCCTCGGCGTCGCCGCCGTGACGGCGGTCCTGTTCGGCCTCGCCCCGGCAGTGCAAACGGTCCGGCGAGACCTTGTCACGCCGCTGCACGATTCAGGCAAAGGCACGAGCGGCGGCTATCGTCGCGGACGGCTCAGCAGCGCGCTGGTGGTGGGAGAGGTCGCGTTGTCGCTGGTGCTGCTGTCCGGCGCGGGGTTGTTGATGCGCAGTTTCGTCGCGCTCCAGGCCGTCGACCTCGGCCTCGATCCCGAGAAGGTGCTGTTCGTGCCGATCGCGCTGGGCTCCAGCGAACACAAGACGGCGGCCGCGCAATCGCGGTTCCTGAGCCAGGTCCTGGCCCGCGTGCGCGCGTTGCCGGGCGTCGTGAGCGCGACGACCACGAGCGGGCTGCCGCTGTACGGAGGCTGGCAGAACGACTTCGACGTTCCGGGATTGCCGCACGACGATGCCTGGCGCGCGATCTTCCAGCTGTGCAGCGAGAGCTACTTCCAGACGCTCGGGATCCGCGTGCTGCAGGGCCGCGACCTGACGCCGGCGGATCTCGCCGACGCGAGGCGCGTCGCGGTCGTCAACCGGACCTTCGTCGACCGCTACCTCGGTGGCGGGGAAGCGATCGGACGACGGATCAAGGTCACGACGGAGGCGTTTCAAGCCGGGCCTGACGAGGCGGGCCTCGAGATCGTGGGCGTCGTGGCCGATGCGAAGAATCGGGGGATTCAGGAACCGCCGTTTCCGGAAGTCGTGGTCCCGTCATCAATCACCAGGACGCCGGCGCGGGCGCTGGTCGTGAAGACGGCGGGCTCGCCGCTCGCGGTGCTGGCGAGCGTGAAACGCGAGATCTGGGCCGTGGATCGCGGCGTCAGCATCGGTTCATCCAGGCCGCTGACCGAGTACCTGGCGCAGTTCACGTACGCCGAACCGCGTCTCGGGCTCTACGTGTTCGGCGCCTTCGCGGCGCTCGGCCTTGCGCTCGTGATTCTCGGCGTCTACAGCGTGATTGCCTATAACGTGTCGCGCCAGACTCAGGAGATCGGCATCCGGATGGCGCTCGGGGCGGCGCGCGGCGACGTCCTGAAGATGACGCTGCGGACAGGGCTGAGCCTTGTCGCGCTGGGCGTGCTCATCGGCGTCTCGGTGAGCCTTGCCGCGACCCGCGTTCTGGCGAGCCAACTCTGGAACGTGAGCCCGAGCGATCCGCTGACGCTCGCCCTGGTTGTCGCGATTGTCACCTTCGCGGGCCTGGCGGCCAGCTACTTTCCGGCGCTCCGCGCCACGCGCGTCGATCCGATGGTGGTGCTCCGGGCCGAGTAGCCTCGTCGCCGTCCTCGGCCCTGGTCGTTTCATTTTTGAGGCGTAAGGCGTTTTCTCGCCCGCCGCACGATGACCGCCAGCTTTTCGGCGCCGGCGCCGATGCGCCGCGGTGACAAGCCGCCGAAACCGAGCACCAGCGCGTCCCGCGGCGGCGGCGTGACGCAATACCGGCTGAGCGGAAACACCACGAGCCCTTCTTCGGCCGCCATCGTCACGACGGTCTTCACCAGGCGCCGGTCGCCGTCACCGGTCCTGCCGCCGAACCGTCCCAGCACGTGCGTGCCCGCCGAAGCGGGCGACAGGACCAGTGTGTCCCCGAACACGCGCGCGAAATGCGAGCGCATCGCCTGATAGCGTTCCTGGCAGATCAGCCGGACGCGGCGCAGGTGCCGATCGTAATGACCGCCTTCGATGAACCCCGCCAGCGCCGCCTGATCGAGGATGGGTGAATTGCGATCGGCGACGGCCCGCGCGTTCACGACGGCGTCGACCAGCGGATCGGGGACGACGCAGAATCCCAGGCGGAGGGAGGGGAACATGGTCTTGCTGAACGTCCCGACGTAGATGACGTGCGCGCGCGGCGGCGACGCGCGATCGACGCCTTGCAGCGCGGACATCGGCCGGCCCGCATAGCGGAAGTAGCTGTCGTAGTCGTCCTCGACGATCCAGGCGCCGGATGCGCGCGCCCAATTCAACAACTCGATGCGCCGCGTCGCCGACAGCGTCACGCCGGCGGGGTACTGATGCGACGGCGAGACGACCGCGACGCGGGCGTTGGCGCCGAGGCGGATCCCGGCCTGGACGTCGAGCCCGGCGCCGTCGACCGGGACCGGCACGAGCTCGGCGCCGGCCGCGATCAGCGCCGCCCGGACATCGAGATAGCCGGGCTCTTCGATCCAGGCGCGGTCGCCCGGATCGAGCAGCACGCGAAAGAGCAGGTCGAAGGCCTGCTGCGACCCGCTGGTCACGATGACCTGGTGAGGCTCGCAGTGCACCGCGCGGGTCACGCCGATGTGCGCCGCGATCGCCTGCCGCAGCGGCCGGTAGCCGGCCGGATCGCCGTATTCGAGGTACTGATATCCGCCGCGGCGCCACAGGCGGCGGACGATCGTCGACCAGGTCCGGATCGGAAACGCGTCGAGCGGAGCGCGACGGGGTTGAAAGGCGCTCGGTTCCTCCGGTCGTGGGCCGGTGATCCGGACGCCCGACAGCCGCGTGCCGCGCGCGGACAGCGCCGGCACGACCCCCTCGCTGCGCGGCAACACCGGCCGCGGCCGGACGGCCGGCCGCATCACGCGGTCGGGCAGCGTCTGGGTGACGAACGTGCCCGACCCGGCACGCGTCGTGAGATAGCCCTCGGCGATCAGCCGCTCCAGCGCGGTCACCACGGTGAAGCGCGACACCGCGAGGTGCCCGGCGAGCGTGCGCGTCGAGGCGAGGCGCGCGCCCTGCCGCAGGCGGCCGCGCAGGATCTGGTCCCGGAGTCCGCGATAGAGCTGCTCGTACAGCGGCGCGGCGGCGCGTGGCTGGAGCTCAACGAGGGGCAGCTGCGCCGCGGCAAGTGGACTGGCCGTTCTTCGCGATAGTGGCTCTGGAGGCCGGGCCATGGCCGGTCCACTATCTCAACATGGTGCCGCTTCGCGCAATCCTTCGCCGCCCCGGCCTGGCGGGAGCGCGGCTGATCACGGTCGCGATCGTCGTCGCCGCGATCGCCTCGGTGACCGCGATCGCGTCGGCGACGCTGTTCCGCCGGCTGCCGTTTCCCGCGCCGGACCGGCTGGTGTCGGTCTACATCCTGGCCTCGGACACCACCGACCTGACCGCCTCGGTGCCGCTGTTTCCCGTCGTCTTCAACCACCTGGATGCGCGCGGGCCCTCGCTCGAAGCGGTGGCCGGGATCTGGCAGATCGATCGCGCGATCGCGGGGAACGGTGAGCCGGAGAGCATGTCGGCGGGCCGCGTCTCGTCGAATTTCTTCGCCATCCTCAGCGCCTCGCTCGCCGCGGGACGCACCTTCACCGAGGACGAGGTGAAGGGTGACGCGCCGCTGGTGGTGTTGAGCCACGGGCTGTGGACGCGAATGTTCGGATCGGATCCGGCCATCGTCGGCACGGTCGTGCAGATCGATCGCCGGCCGCACACGGTGATCGGGGTCACCGCGCGCGACTTCGACCCGGCGTTCACCGCGACGCAATTCTGGACGCCCCTGCTGGTGCGCGACACCGGCGCGGTGCGCGCGACGGTGGTCCAGACGATCGGTCGCCTGCGCCGCGGCGCGACCGCGGCCGACGCGGCGCGGGAGCTGCAGCCGGCCTACGATCTGGCGCGCCGGGAGGTGCCCGATCTCCTCAAGGGCTCGGCGATCGGCGCCGTCGATTTGCGGCAGGCGCGATTCGGATCGCGCGCCAACGCGCTGCTGATGCTGGCGACCGTCGTCGCGGCACTGGCGCTGATCGCAACCGCGAACCTCGCGAACCTCACCTTCGCCGATCTGGCGTCGCGCCTCGGCGACCTGGCGCTGCGCTCGGCGTTGGGCGGTTCCACCGCCGCAATCGTCACCTCCGAGGTGGTGCCGTGCGCCGCGCTCGCGCTGCTCGGCTCGATGCTCGGCCTCTGGATGGCGGCGACGGCGACGCCGTGGATGCTGTCGCTGGATCCGTCACTGGCGGCGGCCGGGATCACGATCACGATTGACTGGCGGGTCGCGCTCGCGGGTGTGTCGGGGGCGCTGGCCGTGATGGCGGCGGCGGTGGCGATTCCGAGCTGGCGCATGGCGCGCCGCGGCCAGGTGGGACTGGTCAGCGGCACGCGACTGACCGACCCGCGCGGCGGCCGCATTCGCGCGTGGCTGGTCGGCGCCCAGACCGCGGTCGCGCTGGTCCTGCTGTCCGCGGCGGCGCTCGTCGTCACGACGCTGCAACGGAACGCGACCGTCGATCCCGGGTTCGATCGCTCGCGCGTCGTTACCGGGCAGCTGCGCCTCGCCGACAACGCCTTTCCGGATCACGCGTCGCGGGTGCGCTTCATCCGCGCAGTACTGGAGCGCCTGCGCGAGACTCCGGGGATCGTCGGCGCCGGGACCACCCTGAACCCGTTCACCGTCGGCGCGTCGTTCACGACCAACGTGTCGATCGAGGACGCGCCGCGTCCGGACGGCCAGGCCTACAGCATGCAGTTCCGCCGCGTGTCGCCGGGCTACTTCGAGGCGATGCGCATCCGCGTGATGCGCGGCCGCGCGTTCCAGCCCACCGACACGGAGGGCAATCCGCTGGTCGCGGTGATCAGCGAGTCGTTCGCCCGGCGCTACTGGCCTGACCGCGATCCGATCGGCCGCCGGATCAAGCGCGGCGCCGCGGCGTCGCCGTGGGCGGAGATCGTCGGCGTGGTCGCCGACGTGCGCGACGCCGGCCTGAGTCAGGACACCGGACCGATCATGTACACGTCGTACTACCAGGGGAGCACGGGCGCGACGCCGGCAGCTCTCGTGATGCGCACCGCCGGCGACCCGCGGTCAGCCATCCAGCAGATCAAGCAGGCGGTGTGGGCCGTCGATCGCGCGCAGCCGCTGTCCAGCATCGTCGTGCTCGACGACTATCTGAATGCCTCGATCGGCCCTCAACAGTTTCGCGCCTGGCTGGTCGCGCTGTGCAGCGGGTTCGGGATTCTGCTGGCCGTGATCGGGATCTACGGGGTGACCGCGCGCGCCGTCTCGGAGCGCACCAGGGAAGTCGGGATCCGCATCGCCCTCGGCGGCCAGCCCGCGCAGGTGTGGTGGGGCCTGGTCCTTGCCAGCCTGCGCGCGGCGCTCGCGGGCGTGGCGGCGGGCGTCCTGCTGTCGCTGCTCGTCGACTCGATGATCGTCCGTCTCGTGCCCGAGCTCGGCGGCAGCGACTGGACGTTCCGGTTCGGCGCGGCGCTGATCATGATCGGCACCGGTTCGGCGGCGGCGATCGTCGCGGCGAGACACGCGGCCGCGATCGAGCCGGCGAGCGCCTTGCGCGGCGACTAACTTTCTCTATGCGTATGCGGCCCCTACCATGATCTTCTTGATCCGGATGTGCGGCGAGCCGTGCGAGATGCTGTTGGTCTGCGTCGGCTGACCCTTGGCGTCGCCGCCGGTGCCGAACATCTTCCAGGTTTCCTGGCTGCCGATCAGGTCCAGGTTGGCCCAGAAATCGGTGGTGATCGCGTTGTAGGTGACGTCGGTCACCATCCGCGTGACCTTGCCGTTCTTGATCTCCCAGAAGCAGTTGCCGCCGAACTGGCCGTTGTAGCGCTGCTGGTCGATCGAGTAGCTGCCGCGGCCGTCGATCAGGACGCCGTCCTTGGTGTCGGCGATGATCTGCGCGACGTTCGGTGATCCTTTGGGGCCCGCCTCGAGCCGCACGTTCGGCATCCGGAGGAACGGGTAGTCGCGCCAGGAAGACGCTGATGTGCACCCCTTGCTCGCCTTGTCGCCGATCTGCGGCGCGGTCTCGCGATTGGTCTGCAGCCCCACCAGGATGCCGTCCCGGATGATCGGAAACTCCATCGTCTTGACGCCGTCGTCGTCGTAGCCGATGGTCGCCATGCCGCCGGGCATCGTGCGATCGGCGGTGATGTTCATCAGCTTCGAGCCGTATTTCAGCTTGCCGACGTCGGACAGCTTCACGAAGCTGGTACCGGCGTAGTTCGCCTCGTAGCCGAGGATCCGATCGAGCTCGGTGGCGTGCGCGACGATCTCGTGGATGGTGAGCATCGCGTGGGACGGGGTGAGGACGAGATCCTTGAGCCCCATGCCGAGCGGCTTGGCGGTGGTCATCTCGACTGCCTCCGCGGCGATGCGCTCCGCGCTCTCGGTCATCTCCGACTCTTCGGCCACCTCCCAGCCGCCGGTCTTGGGCACGCCGACGAAGCTCCGCGTCTTGACGACGTCGCCGATCTTGGCGGAGACGTTGAAGGTCGGCGTGATCTCGAACGTTTCCTGCTCGATGTAGGAGCCTTCGCTGGAGGCGAAGTAGCGCCACTCGTTGTTGACGCCGACCGACGCGGTGACGCTGCTGACGTTCTTGTTCGCCGCCGCCAGGTCGACGACCTTCTGGACGTACGCCTGCTTCTCTTCCGTCGAGACCGTCGTCGGGTCCTTGCCCATCGGCGACGACCAGTAGACCGTGTACGCGGGGACCGGCGCGAGCTTGATGTCGGTTTTCTTCGCGATCGCACTGGCCTTGGCGACCTCGGAGGCGATCCGGGTGATGCGCCGCAGCTCGTCCTCGGTGACGATCGGGCTGCTGGCGAAACCCCAGACGCCGCTGTGGATCACGCGGACGCCGAAGCCGGCCGCACCGGGCCGTCCCCCGGCGCGTGCGCCGCCGCCGCGTCCGGCGCCGCCACGGCCGCCGCGGCCGCCGCCGAATCCGCCGCCGTCCGCGTTGCGATCGCTGCCGCCGGTCGCGTTCACGCCGGAGCTGACGCTGCGCGTGAAGCGGACGTCGGCGTACGAGCAGCCGACCTTCCTGGCCTCACCGAGCACGATATCGGCCAACCCCTTGAACGAGGAGGTGAGCGGATTGCCTTTCGGCGACTGCGCGAGCAGCTCGCCGACCAGATCGCTGGAGGCAAGCAGCAGGCTGGTGGCGCCGGTGTACTTCAGAAAGTCGCGACGTGTTGGGCTCATATGTCTCTCATCACGAAAAGATGGAACCGCGGAGCTCGCAAAGATCGCAGAGAAGACCTGCTTGGCGTTCTCTGCGGTCTCGGCGGTTCCTTCTTAAACGGCCGGTGATACCGAAGTCATGTAAAAGTCTTCGACCCGGATCGGCGGGACGAGTGCGGTGCCGGGGCCGTCGTAGGCTTCGCCGGTGTGAATCGGCACCGACTTGCCGACCGCCGAGATGTTCGCGAAGGCGACGAGCGGCGACATGTTCCAGCGGAAGTTCTGCACCGGGCCGGTGATCTCGCCGTTCTCGATCAGGAACAGGCCGTCGCGCGTCATGCCGGTGTTGAGCAGCGTCAGCGTGTCGACCGGCCGCAGATACCAGAAGAACGTCACCAGCAGCCCGCGCTTCGTCGTCTTCACCATGTCTTCGATCGACTGGTTGGTGCCTTCGACCACCAGGCTCATGTTCGGGTTGGCGGTGGACGGCGCCACCTTCTGGCGGCGCGCGGTCGCCGCGTCGTAGTAGATGTTCTTCAGCACGCCCTTCTCGATCCAGGTCACCGGCCGCGCCGCGAGACCGTCGTTCATGATCGGCGTCTGCCGCAGGATCGGGTTGCCGATGTCGCTCTTCAGCGTGAAGCTGTCGCTGAACAGCTTCTGTCCGATCTTCGGGGTCCCGTCGGCCGCGACGAACGGCCGGCCGATGCCGCCGAAGTTGAAGCCGCCGCCACCGCCGCCGCCGAATCCACCTCCGCCGCCTCCCGCGTTGAACGCGCCCATCATCGTCGAGAGCAGGCGCGCGACCGGCCGCGGCTCGATGATCGTCGTGTAGCGGCCCGGCTCGATCGCGCGTGGCTTCTGGCTCTTGAGCGCCTTGTTCGCTGCGATCTCGGTGAGCTCCGCGACGTTGACCTGCGACAGATCCTTGGCGCCGGTGATGCCCGACCAGCCCGAGCCGCCGCCGCTGGCCATGCGGCACGTCAGCACGAAGCCGGTTTCCGCCGCCTGGTAGTAGGCAAACAACCCTTCCGAGTTGGACAGGCAGGTCGTCTGGTAGTTCTTCGGGATGTAGCCGGAGCCGAGCACGCCTTTCTTCTCGCAGATGTCGACCGACTGCTTCACCCACGCAGCGCGCTCGCCGGGACCGAAGTCCGCGGTCTTCGGCATCACCGCGTCCACCGCGACGTAATCCTGCGGCCCCTTCACGAGCGCCGGCAGGTTGGCGTTGTCGCGCGCCTTCTGCGCCGCTTCCTGCGCTTCGTCGACCATCGCCTTCAACGACTCGTCATCGAACTCGCGCGTGGAGGCGCTGCCTTGTTTCGCGCCGTGACGCAGGTTGATGGTGAGCTGCTGGTCGTACTGGACCATGTTCACCGTGATCGACGAGTTGGCCCAGCGGGTCGCCGACCGCTCGCCGCCGTCGAAGTTCACCTCGACCGCGTCGGCCTTCGCCATGTTGAGGACCTTGTCGGTGAGCGCCTTGATTTCGTCGCGTGAGTACATAATGGATTCTGCCAGTCTATCAAAGAGGCGCGCGTATGAAGAGCTCCGGTCTGACGCCGTACCTACTCAGTGTTCTACGCCTCGTCGCGGCATTCGTTTACGTGGCGCACGGCACGCAGAAAATGTTCGGCGTGCCAGGACATCCCTATCACGCGCCGGTGTTCGCGGCGACGATGATGGGCGCGGCCGGCGTGATAGAGACAATCGGTGGCATCCTGATGGTGACCGGCCTGTTCACGCGTCCGGTCGCGTTCGTGCTCTCGGGCCAGATGGCGGTGGCCTACTTCACTCAGCATGCGCCGCGCGGCTTCTGGCCGATCGTGAACGGCGGCGAGCTCGCCGCCCTGTTCTGTTTCATCTGGCTGTTCATCTGCGCCGCCGGTCCCGGGCCGATCAGCCTCGACGCGCTGCGCGGAAAATCATGACACGATCGGAAAACACCGCGGAGGACGCGGAGAACGCATCCTTCGACAGGCTCAGGATGAGCGCTCATGGTGAGCTTGTCGAACCATGAGGTCTCGGCGGTTTCTTCTTCGTACGTGAAACAAGATGCATCTCGCACAGGTGAACATCGGCCGCATGAAGGCGCCGCTCGACGATCCGTCGATGGCCGGTTTCGTGTCGCGGCTCGCGGAGCTCAACGCGCTTGCCGACGGCAGCGACGGCTTCGTCTGGCGGATGCAGGACGGCGAGGGCTCCGGCAACACCTACCTCAGGCCCTTCGACGACGACCGGATCATCGTCAACATGTCGGTGTGGGAAACCGTCGATCAGCTGCGGGCGTACACCTACAGCGGCCCGCACGCGGAGATTCTGCGCCAGCGGCGTGACTGGTTCGAGAAATTCGAGCGCGTCGCCGTTGCGTTATGGTGGGTGCCTGCGGGACACGTGCCGACCATGGATGAGGCCAAAGCGCGGCTGGCCTCGCTCGATGAACACGGCCCGACGCCATTTGCCTTCACGTTCAAGTCGCTGTTCCCTCCGGATGACCACAATGTGGCTCATCCGGAGTCTCCGCCTGCAATTTAACCGGTAAAACCGATGGCGAGATTCTTGAACCTTCAACAGTCAACGGCTGGGGAGGGCCGCAGAAATGTTGAAGAAGACATTTTCCGCGTTGACGCTGGTGGCCGCGCTCGGTGGGTCCGTGTTCCTGCCTGGTACCGCGACGGCCCAGGGCGTGGAATTCAGGTTCTACGATCGATCCCATCGGGACTATCACCACTGGAACCGCAATGAGGATCGCTTCTATCGCGAGTATCTCAACGAGCATCGCTACCGGTATCGCTCGTTCTCGCACATGAACAAGAAGCAGCAGCGCGAATACTGGCGCTGGCGGCACGAACACGGGTATCGATGAGATTTCAGATTCCAATCTTAAATCTGAAGTCTGAAGTCTTCAATCTCATCGGAGTGCGTCCGTCGGAACGATGACCGACCCGATGGCGCCGCTCGGCACGTCCCGGACGACGACGTGCAGGCGGTGGCTGTCGGGCCGGAGCGCGACGACGCGGTCGAAGCTGAAGCCGTCTCGCATCATCTGATCGTGCTGGACCTCGGTGAAGGTCAGATTCACCGTAGCCGCGAACGTCCTGAACGTCCGGCCGTTCGGCAGGCTCTGCGCGATCGCCACGTCGATCGCGCCTTCCCACACGTCGCCCTTGCGGGTGAGCGTCACGCCATCCGCCGCCGGCCGAATCACCACGCTGGCCCCAGCCGCCACTTTCTCGGCGTGTACCGACAATCCCACGCCGGTCGCCTCGAGCGGGCTGCGCATCGCATCGAGCAGCGCTTCTTGTGACGTTGCCGCATCAGGCGCCTGAAGCCGCGTCGCGTAGTAGCCCTTCCGGCTTCTGACGCTGGCGCCGGCTCGATTTACCGTCACCCGGATGGCATGGTACGCGCCGTCCCAGGTGGCGTGCGCCGGGTAGTAGCCAAGCACGTAGGTCAGGCGCGAGTCCTCCACGGCCTGTCGCATCCCTTTGCCGATGTTGCCGAGCACCGAAAAGGCCCGGCCGCCGGTGGCGTCGGCGATCGACTGCAGCGTGTCGACATAACGCATTTCGCTCTCGAACGTGCTCGGTGGGAAGTCCGCATTGTAGGGACGAGCGCCGCCGACCTGCTTGGTTGGTTCCACGGCGGCGCGCGCGACGGGCGGGAGCAGTTGTCGAGCGTTGACGGCATAGACCGCGATGTTGGCGCCGTTGATCGCCTTCGCCGCCTCGTCCAGCTTCGACGTGAACGTCCGTCCGCCCTGCGGTTCGTCGACCCTGATCGGGAAGGCCGAGGAGACCCACACCAGGTTCTTGCGTCCGCGCACCCCCGCCAGGTGGCTGGCGATGCTCTCGAACGCGGCCGCCGTCAAATTCACGCGGTCGTTGATGTAGAACGCGGCCACCTGCTGCGACTTTTCGCCGAGCCAGCGCTCGAACTCGGCGTCCTCGGCGGCGTTGCCGCCTTTCGCCAGGGCGATCGGCCGGGCGTCGGTCGCCTGCCTGGATCGCGAGGTTCTGGCCTGGTAGCGGGCGAGCGCGGCGATGAGCGATGCGCTGTCGCGCGTGAAGTCGTGCAGGAGTTCCACGCTTCCCGACTGCAGCACGTAGAGCGCGATGCGGTCCTCGCGCCGCACGTCCTTGAGGAACTCCATGATCTGATCGCGCGCCAGCTTCTGATCTTCGAACGGCGTGTTGAGGCGGTCGAGCACGATCACGGTCACGCCGCCGGCGCGTGCGACCGCGCGGTTGCTGTAGTCGCCGCTGACCGGCGGCGCACCAGGCTCGCCTGCTGGAACCGGCGCGCCGGCAAGAGCCGGGCGCGCGCCGGCCGGGCTGCCGGCCACGGCAAACAGCTCGATCGGCTGCGGCTTGCCGTCCTCGAACACCGTGAAGTCGTCGCGCGTCAGTCCCTCGATCGGACGGCCGTCCTTGTCGACGACCAGCGCGTTGACCTCCACCAGGCGCGTGTCTGCGCGGAAGGTCGTGCCCTGATTCTGAGCGCTCGGCGCCGCCGCGAGGAGCGCCAGAAGCACAATGAGATTGCAGATTTTAGATTTCAGAATTCAGATTGTAAGAGGATTTCACGCATCCCTGAGGACTTCCGCGGGGTCAATCCGCGACGCTCGATACGCGGGCACCCAGCCGGCGGCGGCGCCCACCGCCGCGAGAATGAGCGCCGCTCCGGCAACCGTAACCGGGTCGCGCGGTTCGAGACCGTAGAGCAGCGACGCGACGAACTGCGACGCCCACACGCTCACAGCCGCGCCGGCCAGCACGCCCGCCGCGACCAGCCGGGTCACGCGCGACAGCACCAGGCGGACGACGCCGGCGGGCGCCGCGCCGAGCGCCATCCGAATCCCGATCTCGGTGCGGCGCCGGGCCACGGTGTAGGACGTCACCCCGTAGAGACCGAGGCCGGCGAGCAGCAGGGCGAGCGCGCCGAAGGACGCCGACAGCAGCGCGACCACGCGCTCCTGAGTCAGCGTAGCGTTGACCTGATCGGCCAGCGATCGTGACGTTGCTACGAGCTCCGGGTCCACGGCGCGGATCGCCGCCGCGACGCTCTTCGCGAGCTGTGCGGGCGGGGCGCCGCTCGATCGCACGCTGAGGTCCACCTGCGCCAGGAATCCGGGCGGGAGCCAGTCTGTCTGCGACATCGGCACGTACAGCATGGAATGCTGCGGCGCGCGCAGCGATCCGTAGATCGCGTCGTCGACCACCCCGACGATCTCGATCGGCAGCTCACGCGGCGGCACGCCGATCGTGGTCTTGATCGTATGGCCGAGCGGGCTGGCGCCGCCGAGAAACTTCCGGGCGAAGGCCTGGTTGGCGAGCGCGACACGCGGAGTACCGGCCCGATCGCGGTCGGTAATGTCGCGCCCGGCGCTCATGCGAATGCCGAATGTGTTGAACCAGCCGGCGGTGACGAAGTTGATTGCCGTCATCCGTTTCATGCCGCTCAGCCCGGTGCCGCCGGAGATCGCGTCGATCGGCACGATCGAAATCATTTCCACCGGTGGAGTGGCGAGCGAAACCGTCGCGCCGGCGACGCCCGGCAGGGCGCTCACCGCGTCGCGCGCCCGCTCGTAGAGCGGCAGCCGCTGCGCCGGCTCAATCGCCGCGCTGTGAGCGTTGACATTCACGACCAGCACCCGATCGCGATCGAAACCGAGCGGCCGCGTGGCGAGCGTCGCGAACGTCCGCACGAACAGGCCGGCGGCCACCACGAGCACGACCGACAGCGCCACCTGCGCGACGACGAGCCCGCCCGCCGCGCCGCGGCGCGCTTCGCCCGGACTGTGCCGCGTGCCCTGTTCCTTCATCGCCTCGATTGGCGCGACGCCGGATGCCTGAAGCGCCGGCGCGACGCCGAAGAGCAGGGCAGTGGCAGCCGCGACGCCGATCGTGAACAGCAGCACGTGCCGATCGATCGAGAGATCGAGGAAGACCGGCCGCACCTCGGTCGAGATCTGGCTCACCAGGAAACGGCTGCCCCACGACGCGATCAGGATTCCTGCCGCCGCGCCGGCGCCGGCCATCACCACGCTCTCCGTGAGCAGCTGGCGCACCAGCCGCCAGCGCGACGCCCCGAGCGCCACCCGCAGGCTGAGCTCGTGACGCCGGGCTGTGGCGCGCGCGAGCAGCAGGTTGGCGATGTTGGCGCACGCGATCAGCAGCACGAGCACGACGACGGCCATGATCGTCAGGAGCGGCCGCTCATAGCGTTCGCGCAGGCTGGAATCGCCGGTCGCCGCCGGCGCCAGCGAGAAGATCCGGGCGCGATACTCGTCGAGCGCGCTCTTCGGCCATTCAGTGGGGAGTGTGGCGGACAGGATCTGCTGCTGCACACCGCGCAACTCCGCGGTCGCCGTATCCCTGGTCTGCTCCGGCTTGAGCCGCGCCGCGATGTTCAGCCAGCTGACGCCCGGGTTCGTCAGCCGGCTCTCGCTGCGGCTCACCAGCGGCTCGGTGCTGAGCGGCACCACGACGTCGAATGTGCGGCCGACGTCGGCGCCGAAGAACTCGGGCGGCGTGACGCCGACGACGGTGAACGGCACGTTCTCGAGGGTGACCGTGCGGCCGAGGGCGGTCGCCGCGCCGCCGAACTGCCGCTGCCAGAACCCATAGCTGATCACGGCGACGGGACCGTTCGGCCCTCCGCCGCGCCGGTCGTCCGCCTCGGAGAACGTGCGCCCGATCAGCGCGGAGACACCGAGCGTATCGAAGAACGAGCCGCTGGCGAGGAACCCGTCCGCCTTGAGCGCCTGCCCCTCGACCGTGAAGTTGGCGCGCGCGATCGGCGACCAGGCGGCCATCGCGTCGAACAGCTGCGGTCGCTGCCGGATGTCGCTCCAGACCGGATAGCTCCACTCGGGATAGCCTTCCGATTCATGGCTCTTCAGGAGGACCAGCCTCGCGGGATCCTTCACGGGCAGCGAGCGCAGCAGCAGGCTGTTCACCAGCGAGAACATCGCCGTGTTCGCGCCGATGCCGAGCGCGAGCGACAGCACGGCGACGAACGTGACGATCGGTGTCGCGCGAAGCGTGCGAAACGCGAGCCGCAGATCCTGGAGCAGACCCTCGACGAATGACCACAAATGCAGATCCCGAACGGCCTCCTTGGTCTGCATCACGCCGCCGAACTCGAGCCGCGTGCGGCGCCGGGCCTCGTCAGGCGTCAATCCCTCGGCGATGAGGTCGGCGATCCGTGACTCGATGTGGAACTGCAGCTCCTTGTCGAGCTGGTCATCGTGACGCATCACACCACATCCTGACGAAGGGCGAGCATGGGATCGATTCTGGAGGCCCGCGTCGCGGGCACATACGTCGCCGCGAGGACCACCGTCGTCATGGTCACGAAGACCACGATCATCGTTGGGGCGTCCACGGCGGAAACGCCGAACAAGAGGCTGCGCAGAAAAGAGCCGAGGGAGGCGGCGCCGATGAGGCCGAGGACCGCGCCGACGAGACCGAGGCGCAGTCCTTGCCTCAAGAGGTCATGTAGAAGCTGCGTCGGGCTCGCTCCCAGGGATACACGAATGCCGATCTCACGCGTCCGCTGCACGACGGCGTACGCGGTCAGGCCATAGACGCCGATCGCAGCGAGCACGAGAGCAAGACCGCTGAAGAGTACCAGCATCAGCATATTGAACCGATGGGGCGAAATGGAACGCGCGAGCAGGTCGGACATCGTCGCGAAAT
>Ga0105242_10001621_pt1 | contig 17734 bp, 17 predicted proteins | sample KBSM24metaG_FD_81521 | JGI IMG/M metagenome (GOLD analysis project Ga0105242, IMG submission 81521) | Miscanthus rhizosphere microbial communities from Kellogg Biological Station, Michigan, USA - KBS M2-4 metaG | ecosystem: Host-associated > Plants > Roots > Rhizosphere > Soil | place... | reverse complement strand
TGTCCGGCCGGGATTCCGTATCGCTCGGGATACGCCGAGATTTCCAATCTGCTCGACGTCGTCCCCTCGCTGCGCGACGCCGCCTCGCGCTTTCTACGCATCGAGATCGTCCCGATGACGGAAGGCCTCCGCTACTGGCCGCTCGTCACGATCACGGATGATGAAACGAACTTCGTGAGCGTGTACACGATCCGTTAGCCGCGCTTTATGGACTGCGGCGGCAGGGCCGCCGCTTTCAACAGCGAAGCGGCAGCTTCGCTGCCGTGGGGAAAGCGGTGGCTTTGCCATCGCAGTCCAAACCGGACCTGCTATCGTCTCTCGTCGATGCTTCCCCCGCGCCTGGCCGCGTTCATCGCCGTCGTCTTCTGGGGCGTCTCCTTCGTCGCCACGAAGGCGGCGCTGCGCGAGATCCCGCCGGTGACGCTGATCTTCGCGCGCTTCGCCATCGGCGCGTTCGTGCTGCTGCTGATCGTCCGCGAGCTGCCGCCGCGCGACGCCTGGCCGTCGCTGGCGCTGATGGGATTCATCGGGGTGTTCATCCATCAGATGCTGCAGTCGTTCGCATTGACGATGACGACGGCGACGAGCACGGGATGGCTGATCGGCATCACGCCGATCTGGTCGGCGGTGCTCTCGGCGATCCTCCTCCGCGAGCGCTTCGGGTTTTGGAAAGTGATCGGTCTGGTCGGCGGGTTCGCGGGAGTGCTGCTGGTGGTGACGCGCGGCGACTTCAGCGCGCGCGTGTTCGGGCGGCCGTCGACGCTCGGCGATCTCATGATTTTCCTCAGCACGATCAACTGGGCGATCTACACCGTGATCGGCCACAAGACGCTGCGCCGCCTCGGCCCCCGCCGGGCCACCTCGGGCGCCATGCTCTTCGGCGTGGCGATGCTCGCGCCGTTCTTCGTCGCGCAGCGGGGATGGAAGCAGCTCCCGAACCTCAGCGCGACCGGCTGGAGCGCGCTGCTGTTCCTCGCCATCGGCTGCTCGGCGCTCGGATATCTCTTCTGGTACGGCGCCCTCGAGCGCATCGAAGCCTCGCGCGTGGCCGCGCTGCTCTACGCCGAGCCGCTCGTCACCTTCGCCGCCGCCGTGCTGCTCCTCGGCGAGCGCGTCAGCGCGATCACGGTCGCCGGCGGCATTCTCGTCCTCGCCAGTGTCATCATCACGCAGTACGCACCTGGCGCAACGCCTGCTGTGAAGGATTCTTTGGAGGAAGCATCATGATGTCTCGTTCATCGCGTCTGCTCGCATCGCGGTTGCGCGGTTACGCGCTTGCGCAGTTGCGCAGTCCCGCCCGCCCTCGAACCGCGCAACCGCGCAACCGCGTAACCGTCCTCGTCCTCGCCACGCTCGTCGCGTTCTCGTGTGCAACCGCCAATCGCGACGACGAAGGCGACGACGCGGCAGGCGAGCCGCGCGCGCGGTATTCGTCCGAAGCCGGTCCGACGCCGGTCGGCGCGATTCCGGAGGCGTCGCTGTACGACTCGCAGCGGAAGCGCGACGTCGGCCTCGCGATCGATTACCCGATCGGCGCCGGTCCTTATCCGCTGATCGTGTTCTCGCACGGCTACGGCGCGTCGGGCCGCGCATACGTCGGCCTCAGCTCGCACTGGGCCAGCAACGGCTACATCGTCATCAAACCCTCGCACAATGACAACGTGAAGCTCGCCGACATCACGCCGGCGGACTTTCGAGGCCGCGTCGCCGATGTCAAGTTCGTCCTCGACTCGATCCCCGCGCTGGAACAGAAATATCCGGAGCTGAAGGGAAAGATCGACACGGCCAAGATCGGCGTCGGCGGTCATTCGCTCGGCGCGCTGACGGCCATGCTGATCGCGGGAGCGCGCACGTTTCCCGGCCCGCAGAGCTACGCCGACCCGCGCGTGAAGGCGGCGATCGCGATGTCGCCGCAGGGTCCGCGCGAGAGCTGGGGCCTCACCCGCGAGTCGTGGGCCGAAGTGCATATTCCGGTGTTGTACATGACGGGCGACCGCGACCAGGGCATCGACGAGACCGAGACGCCGGAGTGGCGGCGCGAGGCGTTCGAGCTTTCCGCAGCCGGCGACAAGTGGCTGATCTCGATCCCCGGCGCAGGACACCTCGCCTTCACCGGACGCCTCGGCGTGATGCCGGAGGATCGCCCGCGCGCGCCGGCGATCGTCGATCCGAACGATCCGTTCGGCACGCGCCAGAGCCAGACCGAGCGCTCGCGTCCGGCCATGGCCACCGATCCCGTGCGCGTGGTCTCGGGCACGATCAAGTCCCTCTCGCTCGCATTCTGGGACGCGTACCTGCGCGGCGACGCCGCGGGGCGCGAACAGCTCGAGAAGGCGGGGGAGAGGAGCGGCGTGGAGGTCAAGAAAAAGTAATGGACGTATCGACTGCAAAAGCACTCGTCACCGGCGGCAGCTCGGGCATCGGACTCGAGACCGCGCGGCAGCTTCGCGAGCGCGGCGCGCAGGTCGCGATCTGCGGACGCGATGAAGAGCGCGTGCAGCGCGTGGCGAAGCGCATCGACGCCGTCGCGATCGCCGGCGACGTCAGCGTCGAAGCGGATGCCGTGCGCATCGTCCGCACCGTCGTCGAGCGCTTCGGCGACTACGACGTGTTGATCAACAACGCCGGCTTCGGCCTGTTCGCGCCGCTCGTCGAGACGCGCCTCGAAGACATGCAGCGCGTCTACGCGACGAACGTGTTCGGGGCAATGCTCGTGGCGCGCGAGTCGGCGCGGCACTTCGTCAGCCGGAACCGCGGGAACATCGTCAACGTCGCCTCCACCGCGGGCCAGCGCGGCTATGCCGGCGGCACCGCGTACTCATCGAGCAAATTCGCGCTGAGCGGACTCACCGAGTGCTGGCGCGCGGAGCTGCGCAAGAACAACATCCGGGTGATGCAGATCAACCCGAGCGAGGTGCAGACCGAGTTCGTGGCCGCGTCGGGCCGTCCCCTGCGCACGTTCAGCGAGCGGAAACTCCTCGCCGCCGACATCGCCCACGCCATTCTGTCGATGCTGGAGATGCACGACCGCGGCTTCACCACCGAGGTCACGGTTTGGGCGACGAATCCGGAGTAGTGTCATCCTGAGCCGCATAGACGGCGAAGGACCCGCGGCGCAAGAATGCTCAGCACCTGGACGCCGGGGTCCTTCGCCGTCTCGCGGCTCAGGATGACATGCTGCGGTATCATTCCATCATTAAATGTCCGACGGGTCTCCTGAACAATTGACTTCGCTGCACACGCCGTGGACGACGAACATCGAAGACGGCCTCGAGCGGAAGCTCGTCGAGCAGCGGCTGCAGAGCGAGCAGCTCCGCCTGCTGGGCACGGCGGTGCATGTCGCCAGCGAGGGGATCGCCATCCTCACCCCGGCCGTCGAGGCCATCGGACCGCGCATCGCGTTCGTCAACGACGGCTTCTGCGCGATGTACGGGCGCAAGCGCGAGGAGATCATCGGGCAGTCGCCGATGATCTTCGGCATCGTCGAGCGCCATCAGTCGATCTCCGACGCGCTGCTGCACCACGTGTTCGAGACGCTGCCGTTCGAAGCGGAAGCGACGGTGCGGCGCGCCGATGGCACGGAGTTCGAGATCGATCTTCAGCTCGTGCCGGTCGAGGACGCGGGGCAGCTCACGCACTGGGTCGCGTTCCTGCGCGACATCACCGTCGAGAAGACGCAGGTCGTTTCGCTGCGCCATCAGGCGACGCACGATGAACTGACGGGACTGCCGAATCGCGCGCTGCTCTTCGACGCGCTCGACAACGCCATCGTCCACGCTCGCGAACAGAGCTCGATGCTCGCGCTGATGCTGATGGATCTCGACCGCTTCAAGGAAGTGAACGACACGTTCGGCCATCACTTCGGCGACGCGCTGCTGCGCCAGGTCGCGTTCCGCCTGCAGAACCAGCTGCGCGGCAACGACATGGTGGCGCGCCTCGGCGGCGACGAGTTCGCGATCGTCGTCCCCGACACGCCCGACGCGCATGCCGCGGCGCTCGCCGCGCGGCGGGTCCTCAACGCGCTCGAGCTGCCGTTCGTCGTCGAAGGGCAGGTCCTCGACGTCGGCGCGAGCATCGGCATCGCTCTCTACCCCACGCACGGCGTCGACGTGCGGGCGCTGCTGCGCGGCGCCGACGTGGCCATGTACACGGCCAAGCAGAATCAGAGCGGATACAGCTTTCATCAGCGGGACGCCGGCGTGCGCTCGCCCGATCAGCTCGCGCTCGTGGCCGAGCTGCGCGTGGCCATCGAGCGCGAACAGCTCGAGCTCTATTACCAGCCGAAGCTCCATCTGCGCAGCGGCCTGATGACGCGCGCGGAAGTGCTCGTGCGCTGGAATCACCCGCAGCGCGGCTTTCTCCCGCCGGTGCAGTTCATCCCTCTCGCGGAACGGACGGGACTCATCCGGCCGCTCACCGACTGGCTGCTGAATCGCGCGCTCGAGGAGTGCCACAAGTGGCAGGAGGCCGGCGCGCCGGTGCACGTCGCGGTGAACATCTCGGCGAAGAGCCTCCTCGATCAGGACCTCCCGCAGAAGGTCCAGACCGCGCTTGATCGATGGGACGTCGATCCGCGCTTTCTGAAGATCGAGATCACAGAGAGCAGCATCATGGCCGACCCGGCCCACGCGCTGGCGATCCTGTCGATGCTGCAGTCGATGGGCGTGCGTCTGTCCGTCGATGATTTCGGCACCGGCTATTCATCGCTCACGCATCTGCGCGAGCTGCCGATCGACGAGATCAAGATCGATAAGTCGTTCGTGCTGCAGATGACGACGAGCGACGCCGACGCGGCCATCGTCCGGACCGTGATCCACCTCGCGCACGACCTCGGCAAGCAGGTGTGTGCCGAGGGCGTGGAGGATGAGGCGACGTGGCGAATGCTCGGAGAGCTAGATTGCGATCTCGCTCAGGGCTACTGGATCGCGCGCCCGATGCCGGCGAACGACCTCACGCAGTGGCTGTCGGACAACGGCTGGGGCCTCCGCCGGGTGTCATCCTGAGGCGCGCGCTTGTCATCCTGAGGCGCCGCGCTTTGTCATCCTGAGGCGCGTAGACGCCGAAGGATCTTCCCCAGTGGCACGACAGAAGATCCTTCGCCGTCTTCGCGGCTCAGGATGACACTTTGATCTTCGCCTTCGGTTTCGTCACCCGGTCGATGCGCCGCAGCTCCTTGTTCAGTTCGCGCCGTTTGCGGAACGCGCGGGGCGAGGTGGCGATGGCGGTGCCGGTGAGCGAGAACGCGTCGGGCCACTCGTGCGAGGTGGTGAAGCGCGTGCCGACGAATGGGAGCATGATGGGAGTGAACCGCCAGCGCGAGCCGAGGGCGCGGAACGTGATCGAGTTGTCTTCGAAACGGATCCCGCGCCAGTCCTCACGCTCGGCCTCCACGGCCATCCGCAGCAGCGTCTCCCGCGAATAGTCGGGCTTCGGCTCGGCCTGCTGGGCGAGAGCGCTGGAGGCGGTCAGGAGGAGCAGTGCTGTCGCGATCGCTTTCATCGTTCGTTTGACGTTTCTCGCCGCTGGTGCGTTACGGCGAAGTCTATTTCAGATGGCGCGCCAAAAACGCCCACATCTCGGCTCGCGACTCCTTGGCGAGGGCGGTGTCGATGCGGTTGAAGCGGTGGCCGCCCGGGGCGTTCTGGTAAATCTTGTACTCGAACTTCTTGCCCGCCGCCTTCAGCGCGACGATGAGGTGCTCGACCTCGATGACGTGCACGTCTTCGTCGTTCGTGGTCGTGTGGATCAAGAGCGGCGTCTTCAGTTTGTCGACGTAGTAGACCGGCGAGCGGCGGCGGAACTCCATCACGTTGTCTTCCGGCTGCTTGCCGATGAAGTCCGCAAAGATGTCGCGATACTCCTGTCCGGTGTAGCCCATGCGCGTGACCAGGTCGCTCACCGGAACGCCGGCGTATGCGGCCTTGTAGTCGTCGGGCCAGCTGAAGATGTTCATCAGCGTGTGGTAGCCGCCGTGGCTCCAGCCGAAGATTCCGACGCGGTTCTTGTCGACGAAGGGGAGGTTCTGCACCGCCCAGTCGCGCGCGTCGTGCGTGTCGTCAATCTCCGCGCCGCCGTAGTCGATCTGGCTGTACAGATCGGATCCGTGTCCGATCGAACCGCGGTACTCCGGCGAGACGATGACGTAGCCCTGCTCGATGGCCTCGCGGAAGATGTTCGCGTAGCTCGTGGTGAGCCGGCCGTGCACGCCGCCGTGCACGAAGACCAGCATCGGGGCTTTGCCCTTGAGGTTCTTCGGCGAGAAGACATAGACCGGGAAGATGATCGGGTTGCCGGCGTTGATGTCGGTCGGATTCTTCGAGCGTCGCGGCTTGCTGCTGGCGATCTCGTATTTTTCGATGTTGGCGACGTCGCCGATGCGGTGATACCAGAGAAGGTCGTCGATCTGCCGGTCCGTATCCTCAAACGAACGGCTGGTGCTCCGTTCATGGGACTCGAGCGTGTTGATGATGTCGGGCGGCGTCGGCTGGGCGGCGAGAGTCAGTGCCGCTGCAAAGAGCAGAGAAAGAGCTCGCTTCATGAAACAATTTTGGCTGAAAGGCTGCCGGTAATCCATTCGCCGCGAGGAACTGGAGCGCGTTTCGGGCCGGTGTAGGAGTGCGGCGGCAGAGCCGCCGCTCTCAGAGCGGTGGCTTTGCCACCGCACTCCTAGATCAATGCAGGAACATCGGCATGCCCATCACTTCGGCGACCTTCGGGCGGTATTCGCTGGCGTCGTAGAAGCGCGTGACGTCGACGCGTTTCTTGGCCTGGCCGGTGATCGCGAGGGGGACGGCGGTGTAGCGGCCGTCGGCCACGGCGACCATGCAGCCGGGCTGCTGGCGGCGGACCATGTCCGCGGCCAGCGCGCCGAAGTTCTTGGCCACGATCAGGTCGAGTGAGTCGGGGGCGCCGGAGCGCATGAGGTACGCGAGGCGCTGGTAGATCACCTTGTCGCGGCCGCGTTTCTCCAGGTATTCGGCGAGCATGCCGCCGATGCCGCCGAGCTTGCGCTGGCCGGCGGCGTCGGGGAGGCCCGACTCGATGCGCACGCCCCCGGTCGTCCGCGCGCCTTCCGAGATGGCCACGACCGAGTAGTTGCTAGGGTTCTCCATCTTGTCGCGGCAGAGCATCTCGTACAGCTCTTCCACATCGAACGGCACCTCGGCGATCACGGCGCGGTCGACGCCGGCGAGATACGCGGCGAGCAGGCAGGTCTCGCCGGAGTTGCGGCCGAACAACTCGACCACGAGGAAGCGCTCGTGCGAGCCCGCGCTCGTGCGCAGGTCGTTGATGAACATCACCGAGCGCGTCACCGCGGTCGAGAAGCCGAGGCAGTAGTCGGTGCCGTAGACGTCGTTGTCCATCGTCTTCGGGATGGCGATCATCGGCACGCGCTCCTCGTGCAGGCGGCGCGCGAACGTGAGCGTGCCGTCGCCGCCGAGGGCGACGAGGTAGTCGAGGTTGAGGAAGTCGATCACGCGCAGCGCGGCGCCGGTGAGGTCGTAGCGGCCGCGCTCATCCGGCTCGCCTTTTTCCGATTGGAGATGCGCCGGGACGTGCTCCGCTTTGCTGATCTCGGGATTGATGCGCGAGGTGTGGAGGACCGTGCCGCCGGTGCGGTCGATGGCGCGCGTGTTCGCGCGCGTGAGCGGCATGATCCACGACGAGTTGTCGGCCGACCGGTCGGGGATGATGTTCGTCAGCGACGCCCAGCCGCGGCGCAGGCCGAGGATCTCGCACTCCTCGTCCAGCATCCGCCAGACGAACGCCTTGATCGCCGCGTTCAAGCCCGGGACGTCGCCGCCGCCGGTGAGGATTCCGATGCGCTTCATGGCATGCGCTTCAGTGCGTTCTGTTCTCCCTCCGGAAAGAAGACCACTTTCAGCGCTTCGTGTCGATCGAACTTCGCCAGCCCCTCGTGAAATTCGTGCAGCGAATCGAATGTGGCCTGCACGACCCACTCCACGTCGAGACCCGAGCGCAGCAGGGCCAGCGTGCGCTGCCAGGTCGAGTACATTCGCCGCCCGATGATGCCGTGCATGGTCACGCCTTTGAAGATCACGTTGCGCGTGTAGTCGTCGATGGTGACGGAGTGGCCGGCCGGCAGCCCGAGGAGCGAGAGCGTGCCGCCCATGCGCACGACGTCGAGACCGAAGTTGATGGCCGCGGACGATCCCGACATCTCGCAGACCACGTCGACGCCCACGCCGTCGGTGATCGCGTCGATCGCCTTCTTCACTTCGTTCGCGTCGGTCGTGCGGACGTTGAAGGCGTGGAAGTTGGCGAAGTCGCGTGAAGCCGCCCAGCGCCGCGCGGTCTCGAGCGCGTGATCGCTGACGTCGGTGACGATGACGACCGACGCGCCGCTGTGCTCCGCGATCGCCGCCGACATCGCCCCGATCGGACCGAAGCCGGTGATGGCGACGCTCTTGCCGGCGAGGTCGACGACTTGCGTCGTGTGCACCGCGTTGCCGAGGGCGTCGAGGAACGCGCCGACGCGCAGCGGAACGTACGGCGGAAGTTTCACGACGTTATCGGCCGGTACCTTCACAAACTCCGCGAACGCGCCGTCCTCGTGCAGTCCGTAGATGCGCGTGCGGATGCAGATGTGGCCGTTGCCGGAACGGCACTGCGCACACTCGGCGCAGATCACGTGCATCTCGGCGGAGACGTAGTCACCGACCGCGAGCGTCCCTTCGAATTTCCGCTCGGCCCCTTCGCCGATTTCTTCGACGAAGCCGCAGAACTCGTGGCCGTAGATGCGCGGCGGCTGCACGGAGTCCTGGATCGACGGATCCCAGTGATAGATGTGTTTGTCGGTGCCGCAGATCGCCGTCGCGCCGACGCGGATCAGCACTTCACCGCGGCCCGGTTTCGGCCGCGGGCAGTCGCGCACTTCGGTGCCGGCGGCACCATCGGCAGGAGCGGATTTGACGACTGCGATCATGATTCAGAGCGCAGAGCGCAGAGGGCAGAGCGCAGAAGAAAAAACACTCCCCGTGCGCTGCGGCGCGGATGCTACCACGCTGTCCGGTGAATCTTCTGCCCTCCGCCGTTTGCCCTCTGCCCTCTGAACCAGCGCCGCACCGTGCGCAGCGCGGAGTTGGTCCAGAGCTCGAGCGCGGGAGGCTCTTCCACCGAGAAAGTACGCGTTACGTGTGGAAGCTCGGCGATGAATTGGGAGATGGCCCAGATGAGTGTGTCGGGGTCGCGGATGAAGAGATCCTTGTGCAATCCGCCGTCGATGGTGCGGATCTGTTTCGGCGCCGGACAGGCGTCGTAGATGTTGTGGGCCATCCAGCAGGGGCAGACCTCGTCGTCCGTGCCGTGGAGCATCAGCAGCGGCACTTGCAGCTTGCGAATGACGTCGACGGTATCGAAGACGTCGTGGCCGGCGAAGAGGTGCATCGGGATGCGCGGGAACGACACGCGCGCGAGCTGCGGGAGATTCGTGAACGTCGACTGCAGGATCAGGCCGTCGAACGGATGGCGGCGGATCACCTGCGCGGCGACGGCACCGCCGAGGGAGTAGCCGTAGAGGATCGAGGGGAGATGCTTCGGGCGGATTCTGTCGTGAAAACGGGACGCGGTGATGCCGTCAGAGATCACTCCGGCGAAGGACGGACGTCCGCTGCTCTTGCCGTAGCCGCGATAGTCGAAGAACAGGACGTTGAATCCGGCGTTCAACAGATGCGGAATCACGTCGGCGCTGGTGGTGAGATTTCCGGTGTTGCCGTGACAGAACACGCTGCTGGCGATCGGTTTCTCGGAGCGGCAATACCAGGCGTAGAGCGACTCGCCGTCGGGAGTCTCGATCCAATGCTCCCCGACCGCGCCGTCCGGGATGCCGTAGTCGGCGGGGTCCCAGCTTCGCAGCGGCTCGTGCGAGGGACAGAAGAGCTGCGTGTGACGATAGAGCCGCCGTCCGATCTCGCCCGCCGCGAGGAGGGCGCCGCCGACGAGCAGCGGGAACGCCAGAGCGTCCGTCAGGGCCGTGGTTTTCCTGCGTCTGCGCATGTCCAACTATACGCCGGGAGCAAGAGTTCTGCCGTGCTACAGTTCGCTCGGTTGAAGTACGTCGAGTCACGGACGCGCGTGCGCTACAAAGAGACCGACCAGATGGGCATCGCCCATCACTCGAATTACTTCGTCTGGTTCGAGATCGGCCGCACGGATCTCTGCCGCGAGACCGGCATCCCCTACGCCGAGATCGAGCGCCGCGGCTACCTGCTGGTGGTGACGGAGATCGGCTGCCGCTTCCGCACGCCGTTCCGCTACGACGAAGAGGTGTTGATCCGCACATCGGTCGGTGAAGTCGCGAGCCGCTCGATGCAGTTCACCTACGAGCTGTACGACGCCGCCGGCGCCGAACTGCGCGCGAGCGGTTTCAGCTCGCACCTCTGGCTGGACCTCCGGTCGCGCAAACCGGTGCGCGCGGATGTTGAGGTGGTGAGGGCGTTTGCGCCGTATCTGCCCACCGCCCGTCCCGGTTCCTGAGTTGCTGGGTTCCTGGGTTGCTTAGCAACCTAGCAACCCAGCAACCTAGCAACCGCGAAATCACAGCCTTGTATACCCCCCCTTCAACGCCAGCTCCGGATTCGCGGCGAACATCCGCTTATTGGCCTCGTTCGAGAAGTAATAGAGCTTTCCTTTGTACTCGAACGTCGGTGTTGCGGCACGGATGGAGATCTTGTCGCCGTCAATCGGGTCCATGGCGATGGCGGGGGTGAAGGGGAGCGAGGCGCGGACTTGTTCGTCGTCGGCGGAGAACACGATCGGCGTGGGGGTCTCCGACGGCAGCGCCTTCGGCTTCGGCGGCGGCGCCTCGTCGCTCAACATGGGCGGCGGATCGAGCGCCGCCGGTCGCAGCGGAACGGAATCGATCGTCCGCAGCTCCGCGCGTTGTGCGGATGTTTGTTGAGAAGGAGGATCGCCGGCGCAAGCCGCTAGCGTGATCACGGCGAGAATGAGCGTACAGCGCATCATTGGAAGGTTACTGCGAGTGTGGTGCCCGGGACTGGAATCGAACCAGCACCCGCTAATGCGGACAGGCTTCTGAGACCTGCGCGTCTACCAATTCCGCCACCCGGGCTGAGGTTGGGGGATTCTAGTGGCCATTGAAGGAATGTCAATCGCCTGATTGAAATTCCAGAGAGCGATGCTTCCAAGCACCGGCCGAAACGAATATCCTGACGGCTCGATGTCAGCCCCTTCCGGCCCGGCCGCGCCCGCGGTGCTCGAGCGGCCCGATCCGCTTCCGCGCGAGAACGTGTCGAACGAGATCTGGAACGTCCCGAACTCGCTCACGCTGCTGCGCATCTTTCTCGTTCCCTTCCTGGTCGTGGTCCTGCTCACGAAGTTCACCGGCCGCGAATTCGTCGGCCTGGGCATCTTCCTGCTTGCCGCGGGCACCGACTTCCTCGACGGCTGGTTCGCGCGCCGCCAGGGAAAAATCACGCGGCTCGGAACGCTCCTCGATCCGATCGCCGACAAGCTGCTGATGTCCGCGGCATTCATCTCGCTCGTGGAGATGGATCCGAAACACGTTCCGGCCTGGATGGTGGTGATCATTATCGGCCGCGAGTTCGCGGTCTCCGGCCTGCGCTCGATCGCCGCCCAACAGGGCCTGATGATCCCGGCGTCGCCTCTCGGCAAAGGGAAGCTGATCTCGCAGGTGATCGCGATCTCGCTGCTGATCCTCGGCTACGAGCTCGGCGAGCTTCGCCTGACCGGCACGATCGCGCTCTGGGCGGTGATGCTGTTCGCGCTGGCCTCGGCGATCGACTACTTCATCAAGTTCACGCGCATCATCATCCTCGGTCACCCGGCCAGCAAACGATAGACGTCGTTCTTCCGCATCCCGAACTTCTCGGCCACCGCCTTCACCGCGTCGTTGCGGCGCATGCCGCTCTCGCGCAGCCGCTCGAACTCCGCGCGCAGCGTTTCCGTCGAGACTTCAGCGGCTTCGCGCGCCGGCGCGGCGAAGACGAGCGTGATCTCGCCGTGCACGCGGTCGCGCTCGCGAAGCGTTGCGAGGACGCTGGAGATCGTGCCGCTGAGAATCTCCTCGTGCAGCTTCGTCATCTCCCGCGCCACGGCGACTTCGGTGTCGCCGAAGACTTCGAGCGCGTCTTCGAGCGACGCGACGACGCGCTCCGGCGACTCGTAGACGATCACCGTGTGCCCGAGCTCCGCCGCGCGGCGGTAGAAGTCGAGCCGCTCGCCCTGGCGGTGGGGCGTGAATCCGACGAACGTGAACGGGAGCGGCGGGATCCCGCTGGCGGCGAGGGCGAGCACGCCGGCGAACGGACCGGGGACCGGCTCGACGCGCAGCCCGCGCTCGCGCGCGATGCGGACGATGCGATAGCCGGGATCGGAGACCACCGGCATGCCCGCGTCGCTCACGAGCGCGAGGGTCTCGCCGCGCTCGATGCGATCGGCGAGCGCTTCCGCCTTCGCGTCCTCGTTGTGCTCGTGATAGCTGTCGGTCGGGCGATCGATGCCGAAGTGCGTGAGGAGCTTGCGCGTGTGGCGCGTGTCCTCACACAGAATCAGATCGGCGGATTTGAGGGCCTCGATCGCGCGCGGCGGCATGTCGGAGAGATTGCCGAGGGGCGTGCCGACGATGAGAAGCTTCCCGGCCATCGCGAGAAGTATATGGAGTGCGGCGATGCAAATCGCCGCTTTGGTGAGCCGCGGCGTCAGCCGCGGCGGAGGGCGGAGGCTCGCGCCTCCGCGGTGAAAGCGGCGATTGGCATCGCCGCACTCCATAGCTTCGCGATCAACGTGGCGTGAGGACGGTCACGTGCTGTGTGACGTTGTTGGTCACGGAGACGAACGCGTAGAACGGGGCGTCGCCGCCGTCGACGGGCTCGATCACGACCTGCACCGGATTCGCGCCCGCGAACGGAAGCAGCAGATCGGCGAGCGGCACCGTGTACGGATAGCCCTCGAACAACGACGTCGTCGCCGCCTGCAGTTCCGTGATCGTGGTCGTGACCGGAATCGGCGATTGATTGTAGGGTTCCGCGTTCTGTTCCGGCTGGGTGCGCAGCGTGACGTGAAACGCGCGCGGCTTGCCGTCCGGCGAATAGATCCGCAGCGATGCGCGGAACGGATCGGCCGTCGGCACGTCCGCGATGGTCGTTCGCGCGCGGAGGAATTCCTTCTCGCGCACCGACGCCACGCGCGTTCCGAAGTTCGTCTCCGCCCGCGATGCGTCGAACGCGCGCGTCTGGAAGAACACATGGTCCGCGATCGCGCGCGGAATCCGCACGACGACCGGTCCCGTGAGCGCGAGCTCGAGATGAGAGGTCGTCCGCGGCCGCAGCACGACGAATTGCGGCGCCGGCGGTGAGATCAGCAGGCGCGGATCGCCCCAGGGCACGTCGAGGTTGAAGGAACGATCCGAGTCATTCACCACCACCGTCGAGGTCTTCCACCGCGAGCCGAACGCGCCGGGAACCGGCGTGCGCGTCGTGCCGCTCAGCGGCAGCAGCACGCTCTCGTAGTCATCGTCCGCGACGAAGAGAATCGCGTTCAGGGCGATCGCGGGAGGACCGTAGGGATGATGCAGCTCGAACGTCGCGGGTCCCGCGGCGGGCTGCGCCGGAATCTGGACTCTGAGCTCCAATCCGTAAAAGTACACGGACGAGCGGGGGAGCTGCACGCCGTTGATGACGACGTCGAGATTGCACGACGAGCCGCATTCGGAGGAGGCCCAGCCGGTGGTCAAGACGTTGATCGTCCCGCCGCGAACGCTCAGCACGTTCGGCTGGATCGAAACGATGGAAGGGGTGAGCGCGAATGCAGCGGAAGGGAGGAGGAGAAACAACAGAAATGGAGCGAGTCGCCAGGGGGTCATGAAAGTTATCTTAACGAATCGCAAAGCTGCGCGCGAGCAGAATCGCCGCGCTCGAAGCGACGTTGAGCGACTCGACGCGCGACGACATCGGAATCGAGATCGCGCGTGCGGCGCGGCGGATCGTCTCGGACACGCCCGCGCCCTCGTTGCCGAAGACGAGCACGGCATCGCGCGCGGGAGGATCGGCGGCGTCGCCGCGCATGTCGGCGACGACGAGCGGCACGCGCGCGGCGAGCAACTCATCCGCGCTCACGTTCGCGACGGCGACGCTGAGAATCGCGCCCGCCGACGCGCGGATCGCTTTCGGGCCAAAGGGATCGGCGCAGCCGGGGAGGAGCAGAACACCCGCGGCGTCGAACGCAGCGGCGAGACGGACGATCGTCCCGACGTTGCCGGGGTCCTGCACCGCGTCGAGCGCGATGGCGACTGTGTCGCGGCGCGCGAGGATCTCGTTTGCATCGCCTCGCGGGCGCTCGAAGAGAGCGATGACGTTCTGCGGCGCTCGCGTCTCGCTCAGTTGATCGAAGAGCTCGGGCGTGAAGTCGACGCCGCGCTCGACGCGCGCGACCGGCTTCCATCCGGCCGCCAGCGCATCCGCGACCTGCTTCGGCCCCTCGATCACGATCTCGCCGGCGTGCTCGCGAATCGCATCGCGAATCCGCTGGAACAGCGGATTCTGACGGCTACTGATCGCGTTCTTCATTAGAATGCGCCGCCGATGATACTGAAGCTGATCAAGATCGCGACCACGAGTGCGGCGCAGACCTCGGTCTGGTCGGCATTCTGGACGTTCCCGAGCATTCTCGTCTCCGCCTTCATCATTGCCTGGGGCGCCGAGGCCGCGCAGTTCCTGATCTCGCAGGGACTCGCGCTGGCCATCCTGGCGTGGCTTCAGACGCTTCCTGAGTTCGCGGTGGAAGCGGTGATCGCCTGGAACGCGGGGAAAGATCCGTCGCAGACGCATCTCGCCATTGCGAACTTCACCGGCAGCCTCCGTCTTCTCGTCGGCCTCGGCTGGCCGATGATCTACTTCGTCGCCGCGGCGTTCGGATGGAAGAAACAGCGCCGCTTCGTGAGGCTCGAGCTCGAGCCCGAGCACTCCGTCGAAGTGTTCGGATTGCTGCTGCCGATCCTCTACTTCGTCTTCATCTGGTGGAAAGGCTCGCTCTCATTGTGGGACGCGTTTCCGCTGACGTTCTTCTATGCCGTGTATCTATGGGTCCTGTGGAAGATCCCTCCGCAGGAGGAGACCGAGGAGTCGCTCGAGGACCTCGGCGTGGTGCCGAGGAAAATCCTGGCGCTTGAGCCGCGCATGCGCAACGCCGCCATCTGGGCGCTCTTCGTGGCCGGAGGATTGATCCTCTATTTCTCCGCGCATCCGTTTCTCAACTCGATGCTGGCCATCGCGAGCACGATGGGCGTCTCGACGTTCGTCTTCGTGCAGTGGGTCGCCCCGTTCCTCTCCGAGTTCCCGGAAAAGCTGAGCGCCTTCTACTGGGCGCGCAAGGTCAGCACGGCCAGCGTCGCGCTGATGAACATGGTCTCGTCGAACATCAACCAGTGGAGCATCCTCTCGGCGATGATCCCCGTGCTCTTCGTCATCAGCGCGGGCGAGATCAAGCCGCTGGTCTTCGACGAGTTCCAGCGCCACGAGATCATCCTCACCATCCTGCAGAGCTTCCTCGGATTCCTGCTGCTCCTCAACCTGGAGCTGGTGATGTACGAGGCGCTGATCCTCTTCGTCTTCTGGGCCGTGCAGTTCTTCGTGCCGTCGATCCGCGAGGAGATGATCTGGGTCTATGCCGGCTGGTGCGCGCTGGAGATGGTGAAGATGCTCTTCGCACGAAAAGCGCCGGCGGCATGGACCGCGTTGCGGACCACACTCTCCCGTCGCTTCGTGACGGCGGGTGAGGGATGATTACGAAGTCCTGAGTGCTGAGTGCCGAGTCCTGAGTAATATTCTCCAGGACTCAGCACTCAGGACTCAGGACTCAGGACCACTCATGACCACAACCTACCGCCCCACGATCCGGCTGACCGATCGCGTTTCCGCGATGCAGGAATCGCCGACGCTCGCGGTGCTCAATCGCGCGACCGCGCTGATCGCGCAGGGCGTGGATGTGGTGGACTTCGGACCGGGCGAGCCGGACTTCGCGACGCCGCACAGCATCGCGGAAGCGGGCAAGCGGGCGATCGATCGCGGCTTCACGAAGTACACGAATGCGAGCGGCACGAAAGCGTTGCGCGAGGCCATCGCCGCGCGCTACAACCGCCGCTACGGCATGAGCCTCGGATTCGAGCACGTGATCGCGGGCTGCGGCGGAAAACAGGAGCTCTTCAACCTCGCCCTGGCGCTCGTCCACGAAGGCGACGAGGTGATCATCCCGACGCCATACTGGGTCAGCTTCCCCGATCAGGTCGCGTTTGCGGGCGGCACGCCCGTCTTCGCGCAGGCGAGCGCAGACGATCGCTTCCGCCCTACGCTCGCCGGCATCGAGGCGGTGGCGACGGAGCGGACGCGCGGCGTGATCCTCAACTCGCCGTGCAACCCCACCGGCGCGGTGATCCGCGAAGAGGAGCTGTCGCGCATCGTCGAGTGGTGCGCGTCGCGCGACGCGTTCCTCATCTTCGACGAGACCTACGAGCTGTTCGTCTACGACGGCAACGTGCACGTTTCGGCGATGCGCTGGTTCGACCGCTATCCGGAGACGGTGATCGTGGTGAACTCGATGTCGAAGACGTTCGCGATGACCGGATGGCGCCTCGGATACGCGATCGCGCATCCCGAGGTCATCAGCGCGCTCGGGAAAATCCAGAGCCACTCGACGTCGAACCCGAGCACGATCGCGCAGCAGGCCGCGCTCGAGGCCCTCGGCGGCGCGAGCGAGGACGCGCAGCGGATGCACGACGCCTACTCCCAGCGCCGGGCGTGGCTCGTTCCCGCGCTCAACGCGATCCCCGGCATCGGCTGCGCCGATCCCGACGGAGCGTTCTACGTCTTCCCGGAGATCCGCGCGTTCTTCGGAAAGGGCGGCATCACCGACTCGCAGTCCTTCGCCGCGTACCTGCTCGACGAAGCGCGCGTCGCGGTCGTTCCCGGCGGCGCGTTCGGCGCGGACGACTTCGTGCGCATCAGCTACGCGACGTCGATGGAGCGCCTGCACGAAGGCGTCGCGCGCATGCACGCCGCGCTGGCGAAGCTGTAGCTACCGCGAGGCTTCGGGAGCGCCGAAAATCTCGTCGAGAACATTCCGCCACTCCCGGCCGCTCGTAATCGCGGAAAGGGCCCGATCGACTTCGCCATAGCTCGGCGCCGAGCACCATCGGCTGTCGAGATCCCGAATTCCTCGATTCACAGCGCCTGACCGCAGCCGCCCGGCAATCTCGGACGCGAGTTGTTCCATTTGTTCAAAGTCGGCGGTCATCGTTTCAAGGTATCGCACCAACAGAATCGTGCCGGAGTAGCGATCGGATTCGTCCGTATCCGCTGTGCGGACCCAGTCGTTGAAACGCGGGGTGGACGTGAGTCCGTCGATCCACCTCTTGGTCTCGTTCATGACGCTGGTCCAGTCTTCAACGTGGCGCGCATGGAGAAACTCGAGATCGCCGGCGGTGTCCTCCATGGGTCGAGCCGACAGCTGACACATGTCCTCCTCGGTGCATCGTTCGCAGAGCAGGTATGACTTCCCGACCTCAACGCCAATGCAACCTCCGACCATCGAAATGTCGGTATGAAGTTCGCCCGACGCGGGCGCGACACCGTGCACCACCAGATCAATCCGCCACACGGCCTGCGCGGTCGGAGTGGCAAATGCGATCAGCCGCGCGCCGCCTGCGAGCTCGCGGGGAGAGGGAGCGGAGCACGTGACC
>Ga0105242_10001618_pt1 | contig 17742 bp, 6 predicted proteins | sample KBSM24metaG_FD_81521 | JGI IMG/M metagenome (GOLD analysis project Ga0105242, IMG submission 81521) | Miscanthus rhizosphere microbial communities from Kellogg Biological Station, Michigan, USA - KBS M2-4 metaG | ecosystem: Host-associated > Plants > Roots > Rhizosphere > Soil | place: Michigan... | reverse complement strand
CCGAGACTTACCGCGTGATCTAATTTGTAGGGGCGTCCCTCCGTGGACGCCCGCTTTATTGCCTACGACTTGAGAAGGCCGGGCGCCCACGGAGGGACGCCCCTACAAATTAGGCGAAGAGCGCGTCTAAGACCCGAGTATGAGAAAAGGAATCGGTGCCGGTAAGTCCGAGACTTACCGCGCATCAGAGTGGCAGAGCCATTGAATCAATGATCCAATGAATCAATGAATCAATGAATCAATCTTGCCGTCTCCCCACAATCAGCCAGTCCGTGACTTTTGGCGCAGATTCAAATACGCTTTCGCTATCCGCGAAGGATCAATCCCATGATTCCCAGAGCATTTTTATCGCTGATCCTGATGCTGACGAATGTGCCGCTGGTTCTTGCCCAGCAGCCCGCACCACCTCTGCCCCAGAAGCCTGCCGCGACTCAGACACAAACCCCACCGGAAATCGACTCGCAGGATGTCGTGAGGATCTCTGCCAATCTGGTGCAAGTTGATGCGGTGGTAACGAAGGATGGCAAGCAGGTAGCGGACCTTACCGCCGATGATTTCGAATTGTTTGAAGATGGTAAGCCACAGACAATCACCAACTTTTCTTATATCTCGAATGTAAATGACGCGACCGCGGCGCCGCCGCCAAAGCCCTCCGCAAAAGACAAATCCGGGGCGCCTGTCCCACCTGCCGTAGCCCGACCTCAGGACGTAAGACGCACAGTCGCGTTGGTCGTCGATGATTTGGGCATGTCGTTTCAGAGTATCGGTGATGCTCAACGGTTAATGCGCAAGTTCGTCAACGAGCAGCTCGCGCCAGGCGATCTGGTGGCCATCATTCACACGTCTGGTGAAGTCGGTGCGCTGCAGCAATTCACCACCGACCGGCGCATGCTTAGCAGCGCGATCGATCGCCTCCGTTGGTATCCATGCAGTCGCGCCGGTTTCCACGTCTTCGCACCGGTCGGCACAACGCAAACTCCAGGCGAGGCGCTATGCGGCGGCACGCGAAACATCAGGGGCACTCTCCAGGCGCTTAAATTCATCGTCGACGGCATGCGCGAACTGCCGGGACGTAAATCGCTCGTTTTGATGTCTGACATGCTGCCGATTGAAACACAGGACCCGGCAACATCGATCGTGACGCCGGGCGAAGTCCTTGCAGATGTGAGAACGGACTACACCGATCAATTAAAGAAAGTTGCGGAAAAGGCAATCCGATCCTCGGTGGTTATCTATACGGTCGATACGCGCGGCCTTGTGTACACCGGTCTCACGGCAGCGGACAATCTTTTCACTCCGGGGGCCCTGGCTTCGGCCCACCCGCCAGCTTCGACAATGCGCCAGGTAATAAACAACCAGAGTTCGACCATGAACGCGCGCTCATCGGCGCTCGTCAGCGGACGCGACGGCGCGGATCTGATTGCGAGACAGACGGGCGGCTTTCTGGTTCAGAATTCAAACGATTTCGGCCTGAAGCGAATCGCGGAAGATCAAAACGGCTATTACCTTCTGGCTTATCGACCGAACGAGCAGACCTTCGATCGACAATTTCATCACCTTAAGTTAACGGTCAAACGTAAAGGCCTGGAGGTCCGCACCCGGAATGGATTTCTGGGGGCTGGCGATACGGAGAAGCCGCAGCCGCGTACCGCGACTGACCAACTGGCCAAAGCGCTGATTTCACCGTTCGGCGCAAATGACATTAACGTGCGGCTCACGACGATGTTCACCAGCGTTGAGACGGGCTCGCTAGTTCGTTCGCTGCTTTACATCGAGGCAAAGGATTTAGTTTTCCTCGATGAACCGGACGGCGGACACGTTGCCGCGTTTGACCTGGGAATGATTCTTTTTGGCGAGAATGGCCGTGTCGTCGATCAGCAGAAGCGCGAAGTAAAGGTGCATTTGAACAAAGATAGATTTCAAAACGCTTTGCAAAGCGGCTTGGTTTACACTCTCGAAACGCCGATAAAGCAAGCGGGCGCATTTCAATATCGGGTCGCTCTGCGAGATCAAGGTTCATCGCGGATAGGCAGTGCAGGTCAGTTCATACAGATTCCCAATCTTGCCAACGGTCAGATGGTGCTCTCCGGTTTGGTGGTGCAGAAAGACGTGGCTGAGACGTCAGCTGCTGCCGGCAGCCAGAGCGCGCGCGAAGCGATCAGTGCCGGACCCGCGGTGCGACAGTTTCACCAGGGCGACACGTTGCTCTTCGCCTTTTTGACCTTCAACGCACAGCAGCACGTTGCGGCGCATTTGCCACTCGCCTCTCAAACGCGCATTTTTCGTGACGGCAAACTGGTATTCAGCAGCACACCCGCGGCAATTGACGCGGCCCAGGGCGATCCCAGGCGGATTCCTTCCGTCGGCCGATTGCAACTAGGACCTCAATTCATGCCGGGCGCGTACGTGCTGCAAATAGTGATTAGCGACCCTTCGGCGAAAGAGAAACGACCGCTCGCTTCGCAATGGATCGATTTTGAAGTCGTGAAATAACCAGGAATTATCCGCAGATTACGCAGATTTCACAGATTCATAAAAACCAAATAAGGATTAACCCAGGCTGCTCATGTTTTCATCTGCGTAATCTGCGGATTAACTTCCGCGACAATCTCATACGACTTAACCCGCGCCGCGTGATCATAAAGACTGCAAACCACCATCAACTCATCCGCCTTCGTTAACCCCACAAAGCTTTCCAACCCTCTGCGCACCGTCTCTCTTGAGCCGACGATCGAGTATTCCAGCATGCGTGAAGCCTGACGCTTTTCCGCCGGCGTCCAATACTCTTCGATGTTGTCAATCGGCGCTTGCAGCTTCCCGCCCTTGCCGCGCACAAGGTTTGTGAACGACTGCTGCACCGTAGTGAACAGACGCCGCGCCTCCTCATCAGTCTCTGCAGCCACGACATTCACACCCACCATCGCGTACGGAGATGCCAGTTGTTTCGAAGGCTTGAATTCCTTCCGGTAGATCTCCAGCGCCTCGAACAACGCAGCCGGCGCGAAGTGCGAAGCGAAGGCGTAAGGCAGTCCGAGCGCCGCGGCTAGCTCAGCGCCGAACAAACTCGACCCGAGAATCCATATGGGCACCTCTGTGCCATAGCCCGGAACCGCGCGCACCGCCTGGCCGAGTACAACCGGCGCGAGCAACGCCTGCAACTCCAAAACGTCTCGGGGAAAATCATCAGCGCGGTTGGGATCTCTGCGTAGCGCCAGCAGCGTCCTTTGATCAGTACCGGGTGCGCGCCCCAGCCCGAGGTCAATGCGTCCCGGATAGAGCGATTCGAGCGTGCCAAACTGCTCAGCAATTACCAGCGGCGAATGATTGGGCAGCATCACCCCGCCCGATCCCACACGAATAGTTTTGGTCCCGCCGGCGAGATACCCAATGACCACCGAAGTCGCCGCACTGGCAATCGCCGTCATGTTGTGATGCTCCGCCACCCAGTACCGCGTGTACCCAAACTGTTCGGCATGCTGAGCCAGATCGAGACTCTTACGCAGCGCCTCGCGCGGCGTCTCACCGAGGATGACCGGAACCAGATCGAGAATTGAGATGGGAATCACAGGTGAGTGATTGTACTGAGGTCAGTACCGGAAGCGATAGCGACCGGGTTTTCGTTTCGACGGTCGGCACCAGGATTTACATGATTCACATGATTTAGAGGAAAGTTTTCAGTGAATCATGTTCATCTTGTAAATCCTGTCTAAAGGTTTTTCCTAAGGCTGACGCTTCTGAGTAGTGAGCGGCTCCAACTCGTAGAAACCGCCAGCCACCATCCCCGCTAAGAAGAGGTGGCCGTCCTTGATCGAGTAGGAGCGCACGTTTGCGCCTTCAGTAACGATCTTGTCGTGAAGCGACCCGGGTGGACACTTGGCACTTGTTCGCGACCATGACCCAAATGTCAGTTCGTTTCCGCGGCCTGCTTTCCAGGTGCTACTGCCACGGTTGCAATCAACTCGCGCTGATACCCGGCCATTGCTACCGAACGTGATCGTGTACTTTGAAGGGTCATCCGGCACGAGTGTAGTCTCGTCGCCGGTTTGGAGCTTAACCAGTTTCCAGGAGGTGCCGGCAAGCTCATTCGCCCCGCTCGAGTTCTGCGCGCTTGCAGAGGCAGGCCCTGGGGTCGTTGTCTTGGACGCGGTCGCGACTGGCGCCGACGTGGTGGCAGGAGTCTGATCTTGTGCGCAAGCGGGAAAGGTTGATACCAACAGAAAAGGAATGAGCCATTGAAGTCTTTTCATCAGATCCTCCTCGGCCATTTAAATTGATCCATTGATTCATTGATTCAATGAATTTTTCAATCCCGCACCGACGCATCCGAGGTCAGCGACTCGGTGGTTGGTTTCGCGTCAGGCTTTAGGTGCCCGTGACGAGTGCCAAAGAACGAAGTGCGATCGAGGACTTTCTCCTGGAATTGCTCGAGGTAGAGATAAATCACTGGCGTGATGTAGAGCGTGATGAATTGTGAAATGATCAGACCGCCGACAACGACCAATCCCAGAGGCCGGCGTGACGATCCGTCGGCGCCAAAACCCAGAGCGATTGGCAACGCGCCGAAGACGGCTGCCAGAGTCGTCATCAGAATCGGGCGGAAGCGATCCATGCTGGCGTCGTGAATGGCTTTCTCGGCGGCTTCACCCGCTTCGACTCTTTGGCGCGCGAAGTCGACGATCAGGATTCCGTTCTTCTTCACTATTCCCATCAGCATGAACATGCCGACGAATGCGTAGAGCGACGCTTCCTGACCAAAGATCATCAAAGTGAATAATCCGCCGACCAGAGCCGTAGGCAGCGTCGAGAGCACCGTGAGCGGATGCACGTAACTCTCGTAAAGGATCGCCAGAATCACATACATGACGAACACTGCGAGAGCCATCAGGATCGTCAGGCTGGTGACGGTGTTGCTGAAGGTTTGCGCTTCACCTTGCAGTTCCGCGCGCAGAGTTGGCGGCACTACTTCGGCCGCTGACTTCGTGATGTAGTTGGTGGCGTCACCCAGAGCAACGCCCGGTTTAAGATTGAAAAAGAACGTAATGCTGGTGAATTGATTCAGGTGGTGCACGGCCTGCGGTCCCAGCGTCGTCTTCCACGTCACCAACTCGCGTAAAGGCACCAGCTGTTGGCCGTTGTCTGACTTGATGTAGAGACGCGAAAGATCTTCCGGATTGGCGCGCGCCTCATCCTGCATCTCCAAAATCACCTGGTACTGATCTTCGGGTTTCTTGATCAGGTAAAGATAGTTCTGCGAATAGGCATTGCGCAGCAGGTTCAGGATGCGGGCTTCGGATACGCCATAGGTCTTGGCCTGATCGCGTCGCAGTTCGATATCGACGTTCGGGGTGTTGTTAAAAAAGTCCGACGACACGGAAAGAAAGCCGGGGTACTGCATCAGCTTCGCAATCAGCTTCTGGTGGATGCCGTAGACTTCCTGCGGATTCGCGCCCGATACGGCAAAGGCGTACTGGCCCTGGTTCTGACTGGTGACGCCGGTGCTGATCTCCAGAACCGGAAACGGTCGCAGGAAAGTGAACACTCCGGGAATCGAGTTCAGATTACCCATCATGTGCGCGGTCACCTCAGCGATGGGCGGACGCTCTCCCGGCGGCTTGATGAAAGTAAAAGTTATTCCCTGGTTCGAAGCCAGAAATCCGGTCGCCCCGGTCAGCGTAAAGTCCGTGATCACGTTCGGGTCTTCGTGCAGCTTTTCATCGACCCGGGCCTGAAGCTCGTGCATCTGTTTCGGCGATGAACCTTCGCGCGCGATGAACGCGCCGAAAATCACGCTGCTATCGCCGGGCGGCAGAAAAGCTTTGGGTATTCGGATGAACAACCAGATCGTTCCGGCCAGACAGACGACCCAGATCACCAGAGAGACCCAGCGCCAACGCAGGAACCACCATAGAGTCCCACCGTAAAAGGCGAGCACGCGTTTTTCGATTCCGCCGATGACCCGCTCCATCCAGGTTTTCTTCGAGCCCTCGCCGCGTCCTTTCAAAAGCCGCGCGCACATCAGCGGCGTCAGCGTCAGAGAGACCAGGCCGGAAGCAAAGATCGAAATCACAATCGTGATGGCAAATTCGCGAAAGACGCGGCCGACCAATCCCGACATGAATACGAGGGGAATGAAAACGGCTGCCAGGGAGATCGTCATCGACATGATCGTGAAACTGATTTCCCGGGCGCTGTTGATCGAGGCCTCGAACGGCTGTTCACCGCGCTCCATTCGTCGCACAGTGTTTTCCAGAAAGACGATCGCATCGTCGACCAGGAAACCGATGGCCAGGGTCAAAGCCATGAGCGACAAGTTGTCGAGACTGTATCCCAGCGCGCGCATCGCCATGAACGTGATCAGGAGCGACAGAGGCAAGGCAACAGCCGGGATGAGCGTGTCTGTCGCACGACCCAGAAAGACGAAGATCACCATCACCACGAGCACGAAGGCAATGACCAGAGTCATCTGGACATCGGCAACTGAGTGCACGATGTTCAAAGAGCGATCGTAGATGGGCGTGATCCTGATCGAGCCCGGCAGTTGCGCGCTGACCATCGGCAGAAGCTCGCGGATGCTCCTGGCAACTTCGACGGCGTTTGCGCCGGCGCGGCGATTAACGGCCACGATCACCGTAGCCGAAGGAACGTTGTAACCGCGCACCCAGAACTTCATGTTGATGCGCTCGTCCTGGACCGAATCTCTCACTTCGGCGACGTCGCGCAGATAGATCGGCGAAGTGCCCGAGCCCCCGACAATCAGGTTGCTGTATTGATCGGCAGTTTCCAATTGGCCCTGCGGCCGGAGCACTGAAGTGCCGGAGCTGCTGTCTAATTGGCCGGCGCCGGTGTAGCTGCTGCCGCTCTTGATTGCCGCGGTGAGATCGTCGATCGAGATTCCGCGCGCCCACATCGCGTCGGGATTGGCTTTGATACGAATCGCGGACTTGGTGCCGAAGACCTGAACTCGTGAAACGCCCGGCAGAATGCTCAGACGCTGCCCGACCTGCGTCGAACCATAATCGTAAAGCTGACCGGGCGTGACTGAATCGCTGGTCAGAGCGATGTACATGATCGGCTGATCATTGGGATTTGTTTTGGAATAAGTCGGCGGGGAAGGTAAGTCGGCAGGCAAGCTTCCCTGCGCCTGCGAGATAGCCGTCTGCACGTCCGTCGCCGCGGCGTCGATGTTCTTGTCGAGCGCGAATTGCAGCGTAAAGGTGGCAAAGCCCTGCGTGCTTTGCGAGGTCACCACCTCCAGCCCGTTGATCTGCATGAACTGACGTTCGAGCGGCGTGGCGATGTTGTTGGCGATCGTGTCCGGACTGGCGCCCGGATAACCAACCTGGACCTGAATGACCGGATAATCGACCGCCGGAAGATCGTTTACCGGCAGCTGAAAGTAACTCAGCACTCCGAACAGGATTACTGAGAGAGTCAGCACGGCGGTCATCACCGGCCGCCGGATGAATGGTTCGGATAAATTCATTACCGTTCTTCTCTGCGCCCTCTGCGAAAAGCCTCTGCGTCCTCTGCGGTCAGGTAAACTGTGAACATACTAACCGCAGAAGGCGCAGAGGTTTTCGCAGAGGATTGCAGAGTTATTTCCCACTATTACCACCTGTTGCCGGCTTGCCCTGTTGTTCGACCAGCACTTTGCCATTTGGCGTAACACCCAGTTGTCCGTTGGTAACGACGAGCTCACCGGCTGCTACTCCGCTTTCGATCACGATCAGATCCTGTTGTCGTTGGCCGAGGGTAACCGGACGTTGTTCTGCTGTCTGGTCCTGCTTGATGATATAAACAAACGAGCCCTTGGCCGACATCTGCGGCGCCGTGGAGGGAATCAGCACCGCTTGATGCAGGGTGCTGAGCACGAGCCGGACGTTCACGAAGCGACCGGGCCAGAAGCGATGCCCGGCATTAGGAATAGTCGCTCGCAGGCCAACTGTGCCCGTCGTGTTCTGGACCGCGTTGTCGAGAAATGTAAGCGTCCCGGCAACCATCTCGTCATTTGCATCCGGCAAGCGAATTTCTGTTTTGAGGGTGCCTGAACGCATCTGTTCCTGCACTCCGGTGAGCTTGTCCTGCGAGATGGTGAAGTCCGCGTAAATCGGGTCGAGCTTTTCAATCACCACCAGCGCATTACTATTTGTGGGAGAGCTCGCCGAGCCGTTGTTGCCGCCCTCAGTTGAATTCCGGTTTGCGGTGCCGCCGGGGCTGACCACGTTGCCAACGTCTACCAGCCTTTGTCCGGCGCGGCCGTCGATGGGTGAGTGGATGTAGCAATAACTCAGGTCAACTTTCGCACTGTCGATTGCTGCTGCATCAACCTTCAGTACTTCGTTCGCGCTGGCGACCGCGGCGCGCGCGGCGCCTACGTTCGCATTGAGCGATTCCTGGTTGGCTTTGAATTCTTCGTATTGTTCGCGCGGGACCACACCGCTCTCGACCAGCGTGCCATAGCGCTTAACCTGAGTTTCGCCCCACTTGGCCGCGGCGATCTCCTTCGCCAGATTCGCTTCAGCCTGACGTTTGAGCGCCTCGTCTTTGGAATAGTTGGCCTGGGCCTGCTTCAGATTCGCTTCGAAGGGTCGGGTGTCGACGGTAAAAAGCAGATCGCCTTTTCTGACGTTGGCCCCGTCGGTGAAATGAATTTGGGTGATGCGGCCGGACACCTGCGGCTGGACGGAAACCACCTCACGCGCGACGGTTTTGCCGATCGCGTCCAGGTAAGTTGGCACGTCCTGGGCGATCGCGACAGTCGCCTGGACCGGCGCGGGAGGCCGGTCAAAACTCTGCGCCGCCTGCTTCGCGCAACCCGTGAGGTTCAAGACGGATAATGCCGCTAATAAAAGAAATAGGTACCCCTGATCGTATTTCATAGCTCTGCACTGACTTAAAATTAATGTTGTTAAGACAATTATCGTATCACCCGGTCGCCTCAGGCAAATGCACGTGGCATCTGCCTTCAGTAGTCATTCGTTCAAAAATATCAGTTGTTTGCTTCAAAGATGTTACGTTGCCCGAATTCATTTTGTTTGGACAGCTACGAGTTTGTATTTAGAATTTAACAATTGTTTACAAATCGGTTGGATTGAAGTTGATGCAGAGAGCTCGACGACCACATTAAGAGCCCTACCTGACGACGGCCATTGGCTGCGTCAAGTGGGCAATGACATACTTCACCCCAATCGAACCTAAGACCCCGTAGTCAGCACCAAAGGTCCGCAATGCAACAGCCTGGCAACGCCCCAGGGTTAACTTCCCGACACAGTTGCACCAAGGTGAAATGTATTTGTCGGACCACGTGATGAAACAAAGCCTGACGCGAGTAGTGCCGGCTCCCGGGAACCGGTTTCACGCTGCGTCAGAGCCTGGACTCCTCGGCTTACGAACTCAGTCCAGTTCGTGATCCGTTCGCGCCAGAGAATTAACACCTCAGCCTCCATATTTCGTGGAACTCACGGTATCTCGCAGTTATGCGGTGACGTTAAATGGCAGTAGATCCGTTCTCCGCAGTTTACGAAATCGTCTAACTTCCTCCAGTTCATCCGCTTACACAATTCGCGTTCATCAAGGCGTCTTTCGGCACGACATTTGAAATGAAGTGCTGCGTTCAACGGCATTTGAAATCACGAGTTTCTCGCGGTGATGCAGCGGCAAGCAGCCTTCTAGTTCTTCAAAACGAAGGCTGGGAGAGTGGTCCAAACACTTCAGTCATGGCCGCAGGCCGTTACGCGTAAGCCCCTCTTTGCTGGTGGTTGCGATTGGGGAGCTAACAACAAGAGGACAAGACTCGACCAGGTGAACGCGGGCGTCTTAGAACATGACGACAACGGAATGGGGAGGCTAACAAAACAGGACGAGTACTCGAAGTATGCCGTCTGAGTGGCGGTAACTAATTTCCTTGAAGAACAAAAAAGTCACCCGACGGCAGAACTTAGCATCGGGAGGGGCAAGATGAAACTACATACCTACGTCACATTAATCATAGTGGTACTCGTGCTCACTGGGGGGGTCTCGAACGCGCAAGTGAAGCAGAAGATTTCCGAAGACCAGTTGACCGACCTTCTGAGCCGCATTGACGCGACCACTGAAGGTTTCACCAAGACTGCGGACAAGGCGCTGGACAAGTCAGGTTATGACGGCTCGAAGAGGGAAGACGATCTGAATCGCATCCTAAAGGACTTCAAGGGCGCAACCGAAGGGTTGAAGAATGATCATGTGGGGGAAAACGGCAAAAAGTACCTCGGACTGGTGCTGCACTATGGAGTGTCTATCGAGAACTTCTTGAAGAAATATCCATTGGACGGTGTGCAAGAGGATTGGGCCACCTTGCGGGGCGAGCTCGGCGAACTGGCGAGTGGTTTCAATATCACCTGGAAAGAAGGGGAAGGGCATGCCACGGGTGCGAAGGTAGGTGCGGTTGACGTCAAGAATCTGACGCAACACATGGAGGATGTGGCTGACCGTTATAAGGAGGCTCTCGACGCGGCGCTTGATAACTCGAAGCTGAACAACACCAAATCTGAGGACGAGATTAACCAGTACGTTAGAGACTTTCGTGACGCGACCAACAGTCTTCAGGATCATTACAACGAGGACCGGGCGAAGGATGACGCAAAAGAGGTCCTTGTCAGAGCTAACCGGATCGATGGCTTCATGCGAAAGCACAAAGAGGCAATCACGCCCGAGGTGCAAAGTGCCTGGGAACCGGTAAAGAGCGACTTGGATCGACTCGCGAAGTACTACAACGTCAAGTGGCAGTGACGTTGTGATTTTACCTCACATCAAGGAGCGCGTGGGGACGCGCGGAGCGGGGTGTGGTCGCGTTGACAACGGGGGCAGAACGGCCAGCAACTACACCCCAGCAGCGGGGGCTCAGTGCGACATACTCGCCTGAGCCCCCTTTTCCTATCTCTATGTGTGAAAGCGAAACGGGCGACCCATACTCATGTGGGTCGCCCGTAAGTGGCTAAAAATATGGTGCCCGCTAGTAGATTCGAACTACTGACGCCTCGCGTGTGAATCCTCCCAAGGCCATTTTCTCGCGTTATCTCCAACTATCAAAAATTGCTTCAGAGGCCGATGTTTATTGGCTAATAATGAAATCGGCCTTAACTTGACAGCTCTGCTAATCTCACAGAATAGCATCCATTTTGTGTGCGAAAGTGTGTGCAGTTTTTGGAGGTGATGTACGACAAGATTTAGCTTGTGGATTCCAGATAACAGAACTGAAGGAGGCTGTGAAGTAGTCAAGCAGTCTTAGCGCACTTCCTCGCCTCGGAGAGGCGAAATATTTATAGCAACAAACGGGCTCGATACTTTCTCGCTCCGTAGGAGCGAAATGTAAATGCGTTGCGCTCCTACGGAGCGCAGAAACTAAAAGACCTATGGGCTAATAAACATTTGGCTCCTCTGGAGCCAGGCAAAAACCATTGGGTCTTGGGCGACTCTTCCTGCTCACGATCGATCCAACTCGCTCTCGCATTTAAAGGTGACACCTCCAGTAAACATTTGTTGAATCAGGCGTTGCGTTTTGTTTACAGCGACGACGCAACGCGATACCTCGCTAATTCTCAAACTTGAAGAACCGGAAAAAGTGACGCTTTTTGCGGCGACCCTGTCCCCCATCGGGTGCAGATATGATCGAGCGTCGAAATTCGCTTGACGGAGACCTCAAAATACTTTGAGAAATTTCGTTCGCTTTCGGTAACTCGCGTTATCAGGAGTTCTCTTTGTGCTCCAGAACACGCTTGGGGTGGCACGCGAGTTGTGATGCACGGCGACCATGGAAGCAACAAACAGTTATCCGAATTTACTTTCCGAGAAACAGGCAGCGAAACGCTAGGCATCGCTCGCATCACCCTTCTCCGCGCCCGTGAAGCCGGACGCATAAGGTTCTTTCGCATCGGGACCCGCGTGCTTTACTGCGCAGAACATCTGACTGAGTTCTTGAACAACTGCGAGCGCAACGGCAGGCGCGCTCAAGTGAATGGAAGAGCACGCGAGAACACGGCACCGAGAAAAGAGAACGGCAACTCAGGCCGAGCCCGAGCTGGCGAAACACCACGCTCGAAGTCCGAATCGCGAAAGAAGGAACAAGCGTCTCTGCCATTCGCTGCGAGTCGCTAGAGTGTTCTTGCGTGCTCTCTCGTTTGCTGGCAGGCGCGGAAATCCCATTCGGCAGCTTCTCGAACGCTGTGTGTGCAGCGATGATGAGAGTGAACCCGGTTAGCTTTTCAATTCAGTTTGTCTGCCAGACCATCGAGAACGTCGAAGCCGGAATGAGACTGTGACAGATCCTCGCGATCGTCGTTTGAGTCGTTCTTCTGCTAAGCGCAAATGTCTCCGGAGGTACGTGGACATACAGTACGAAGAGAACAGTTTTGCTTCCCTCGGATCATGGGCCAAACCTGCGACGGTATTCAAGCGAGCTGAGGAAGGCCTTGACCATCTCCGCCTGCAGGAAGTCGCCGTTGAATTGGTTCAGCTTATTCAGCCAGAAGTTGTAGCCGTTGAAGTTTCCATCCGGCGGATCGTTCGGGTTTCGTCGCAGGTAGCCAAAGTATTCCATTTGCACGAACGCGCGATTCAGTTCGCGCGCCTGGAACGCCGCGTTCTGCGTGATCCTCAGCAATGCCCGCCCGCGCGCTCCGGCGTTTGCCGCGGTCGCCGCGCCGCCGAATTCAGCTATCGCGTTGTTGCGCTCCTGTGCGGAGCCCGGAGTCACGTTCGCGTGCAGATAGAGTTTATCGACGTACTGCGTCGGCGTGTCGGTGGTCGGATAGAGCCCAACGAACTCAGGGCGGGTGACGAAGTCATTAATGAAGTCCAACTGGTTGGCTGCCAATTGCGCCTGCCAATTGCCCTGGCCCACCACCACACCTTTCTGGATCGCCTGCGTGTCACGCGTTAACTCAATCAGGTTAGGCATGTTGTTCGTAGCTGGCCGATCGAGTGACGACACATAGAAATCGCGCACCAGCGCACCCGTCTGTCTGAACTCAATGGAAAGGAAGAACGCCGCCGAAGTAATGATGCGCTGCGTCTCGAGGCATTGAGCTGCCGTCTGTCCCGCGGGAATTCTCGTCGGATTCATGCACTTGTCGATGTTGTCCTTCCAGAAAGCCAGGCCGTCCGCGTCCGGCTCGCGGTTCAGAAAATCGTGATACTGCTGCCGGACGAACAGATCGGTATCATCGATCGCATTCGCCGATGGCACGACGGAATCGGTGATCGTGATATTTAGTGATGATGTTTGTCCGAGAATGGCGCCGCCGGTGGGATTGGAGAGTACGAACTTAAATGTCTCAGGTCCTTCCAGATGGCCATCGCGATTGATGGGAATGTCTATAGTCTTCTGCGTTTCATTCGCAGCAAACCGGAGCGTACCGAGCATGAGTGTGAAGTCGCAGCGCGATGAAGCGAGGCCGGTGGTGAGCGCGCCACAGTTCGACGCTGCCCCAGTGTCGTCCGTGGCGTAATCCACACTCACTGCTTGCGATACATCCTGGGTGCGCACGACTGTGACGGTGATGAAGCCGGTCGCTTCGCTCACCGTATCTTCAGTCTTGCTCAGGGCAATCACTCCGCCGGCGGGATCATCGTTCTGGATGGTCCCGGTTCCAGTCGCCTTGCTGATGCCGGCGTTGACCGCGTTGGTCAGAGTCACCGTGAAGTTTTCATTCGGCTCGAAGTTAACGTCGCCGTTGATGATCACGCTAATCGTCTTGGTCAAATCACCGGGATTGAAGGTGAGCGTGCCATTTGTCGCCAGGTAATCGGGCGTAATAGCTGTTCCATTCGCAGTAGCAAAGTCGACATTCGCTGTCAGGTTACTTGCCGCCGAGAGGGTTACGGTGAAGCTCATCGTGGTCGTGCCGCTATCACCCTCTGCGATCGAAACATCGTTTATCGACAGTGTCGGCTGCGCCTTGACGATCTGGCCACCTGTTAGTGTCCCGGTGCTGGTAGCGAAGTTTGCGTCGCCGCTATATTCAGCCGTAATTGTGTGCGTACCGACAGTCAGTGTGGACGTCGAAACCTGGGCCACGCCGCTCGCATTCAAGGCCACGGCCGCTCCCAGGGTGTTGCCATTGTCCTTGAACTGCACCGTCCCCGTAGGCGTGCCCGCGCCTGACGTGACCGTCGCCGTGAAGGTCACACTCTGACCAAAGTCAGACGGATTGAGTGATGAGGCCACCGCAGTTGCGGTGATAGCCTTCTGCGCGCTGACTGATTCAGTGATCTGAGTTGCCGCATTGTAGTTACTGTCACCCACCTGGAAGTATTTCACCGTGCAGGTTCCGGTGCCGCTCGTCATCGTGAACGTCGCGCCCACATTCGTGCAGACTCCAGCACTGCTGAAGGCGACTGGCAGTGTTGAGTCTGAGGTTGCCCCAACTGTGAAACTCGTGTTGAAGGTGGCATTCGCCGGCGCGTGCGGGTTCGCCGTGATTGTCTGGCTTGCTGGCTGTGCGGTGACTGATTCAGTGATCTGAGTTGCCGCATTGTAGTTACCGTCACCCACCTGGAAGTATTTCACCGTGCAGGTTCCGGTGCCGCTCGTCATCGTGAAGTTGGCGCCTGAATTTGTGCACACTCCCGCGCTGCTGAACGTGACTGGCAGACCGGAGTCGGAAGTTGCCCCAACCGCGAAACTGGTGTTGTAGGTGGCATTCGCCGGCGCGTGCGGGTTCGCCGTGATTGTCTGGCTTGCTGTCTGTGCGGTGACTGATTCAGTGATCTGAGTTGCCGCATTGTAGTTACCGTCACCCACCTGGAAGTATTTCACCGTGCAGGTTCCGGTGCCGCTCGTCATCGTAAAGTTTGGGCCCGTATTCGTGCACGCACCCGCACTGTTGTAAGAAACAGGCAAACCGGAATCAGAGTTGGCCGCGACCGTAAACGATGAGTTGTAAGTCGCACTTGCGGGAGCATGCGTGTTAACCGTGATCGCCTGATCGCCCTGGTTGACCGTCAAAGTAAAGCTCGTGTCAGTCATCGCGCCGCAATTGTCGGTCGCGCGAATCGTGATGGTGTGCGCCCCCGCGGGCTGCGCATTTGTGATAGAGACCACTCCGCTGCCATTCACTGTGGGCGCGGTGGTCAGCCCGTGCCCTGCCAGCACCTGATAGCTGACCGAACCGTTGTCGCTCGCTGACGTAGGCGTAACCATCGTCGAGCCGTTGAAGGCGAGGGCGGGCGGATTTGTGTAGCTCAATGTTGGCGCGGTGTTGGTGGTGACCGTGATGTTCAGCGTAGCGGTCTTCATCAAACTGCCGTCGCTGGCCTGCAAGGTAAAGCTCGCGTTCGAGGCGGTGCAATTCGCCACGATGTCTGCCGTGATCGCGCCGTTGGTGTTGACGATATTAGAGACGGTGACGCCGTTTGATGGATTGGCGGAGGTGACCGTGACGACCACATTGCCATTGCCACCGTTGTCGGTGACGGTCGCTATTTGCGAATTGGTGGGTGCGCTGCCTTGTTGTCGGGATAAGCCGGCGGCGGCAGCAATAGTTGGTGGAGAATTAGGATCGTGGATGGTCAGCGTGGCCGAGCCGGGAGAGCCGAGCGTGGCCCCGCCGGACATCAGGGAGAGCGAGAGCGTGAGCGTTTCGTCTCCTTCCGGAACGCCATCGTTGGTGATCGGAAGCTGAATGACACGATCGGTGGCATCGCCGGCTGCCCACGTAACGAAGAGATCGCCGTCGAGCCGCATTACGTAATTACTCACCGGAATGACACCGTTGTAGCTGCCGAAGTTGCCGCCGATGACGATCTTCCCGTCGGGCTGCAACGCCACCGCCTCCACCCTGTTGGGACCCGCTCCCGAGCCCCCCGGGTTAAAGGTCGTATCGCGCGTCCCGTCCGCGTTGAGCCGCATGACATAATCGCTCGCCGCCGCGTCACCGTTGTAGCTGTCGAAGAAGCCGCCGATGACGATCTTCCCGTCGGGCTGCATGGCCACCGCCTTCACAGCGCCATGAAGTTGAGGGCCATCCGCTCCCGAGCCGCCTGCGTTAAAGGTCGGGTCGCGGGTCCCGTCGGCGTTGAGCCGCATGACACAATCGCTCGCCCCCGCGTCACCGTTGTAGCCGGTGAATTCGCCGCCGATGACGATCTTCCCGTCGGGCTGTATCGCCACCGCATCCACAAGGTCATCCGCTCCCGCGCCGCCCGCGTTAAAGGTCGGGTCGCGCGTCCCGTCGGCGTTGAGCCGCATCACCTTATCGCTCGCCGCCGCGTCATCGTTGTAGCTGGTGAAGAGGCCGCCGATCACAATCTTCCCGTCGGGCTGCACCGCCACCGCATACACAGCGAAATCCGATCCCGAGCCGCCCGGGTTAAAGGTCGGGTCGCGCGTCCCGTCGGCGTTGAGCCGCATGACCTTAAGGGGCACCGAAAAGTCACCGTTGTAGCTGGTGAATTGGCCGCCGATGACGATCTTCCCGTCGGGCTGCACCGCCACCCCCAACACATATTGATCCGCTCCCGAGCCGCCCGGGTTAAAGGTCGGGTCGCGGGTCCCGTCGGCGTTGAGCCGCATCACCCTATCGCTCGCCGCCGCGTCACCGTTGTAGCTGGTGAAGAATCCGCCGATGACGATCTTCCCGTCGGGCTGCAACGCCACCGCATCCACCTCGGCAAAATCCAACCCGTAGCCCGGTCCCGCGCCGCCCGGGTTAAAGGTCGTGTCGCGCGTCCCGTTCGCGTTGAGCCGCATCACCTTATCGGGCGCCGCCGCGTCACCGTTGTAGCTGGTGAAGGCGCCGCAAATGACGACCTTCCCGTCGGGCTGCAACGCCTCCGCATACACCTCGAGATCCGCTCCCGCGCCGCCTGCGTTAAAGGTCGTGTCGCGCGTCCCAGGCTTGAACCGATAGTCTGCCGGGCTGGTCGTCACGTCCGAGAGCGTAACTTTACCGACCACCTGGTTGTCGGTGCCGCCCGTGCGCTTTACCGTGATGGTTGCGTTGCCGGCCGTTTCCACTACGTCATAGTTTGCCGATGAGAAGGCGAGCGCCCCCGGCGCCGGCAACAATCGCATGACCCTATCGGGCGCCGCCGGGTCGCCGTTGTAGCTGGTGAACGAGCCGCCGATAACGATCTTCCCGTCGGGCTGCACCGCCACCGCCCTCACATCTGAATTCGCTCCCGCGCCGCCCGCGTTAAAGGTCGGGTCGCGCGTCCCGCCGGCGTTGAGCCGCATGACAAAATCGCTCGCCGCCGCGTCACCGTTGTAGCTGGTGAAGAATCCGCCGATTACGATCTTCCCGTCGGGCTGCACAGCCACCACCGTCACAGCGTTATCCGCTCCCGCGCCGCCCGCGTTAAAGCTGGTGTCGCGGGTCCCGCCGGCGTTGAGCCGCATGACAAAATCGCTCGCCGCCGTGTCACCGTTGTAGCTGTCGAAGACGCCGCCGATGACGATCTTCCCGTCGGGCTGCACCGCCACCGCATACACAGCGTTATTCGCTCCCGCGCCGCTCGCGTTAAAGGTCGTGTCGCGCGTCCCGCCGGCGTTGAGCCGCATGACAAAATCGCTCGCCGCCGCGTCACCGTTGTAGCTGGTGAAGTCTCCGCCGATGACGATCTTCCCGTCGGGCTGCACCGCCACCGCCCACACAGGGCTATTCGCTCCCGCGCCGCCCGCGTTAAAGGTCGTGTCGCGCGTCCCGCCGGCGTTGAGCCGCATGACAAAATCGCTCGCCGCCGCGTCACCGTTGTAGCTGGTGAAGT
>Ga0105242_10001617_pt1 | contig 17749 bp, 17 predicted proteins | sample KBSM24metaG_FD_81521 | JGI IMG/M metagenome (GOLD analysis project Ga0105242, IMG submission 81521) | Miscanthus rhizosphere microbial communities from Kellogg Biological Station, Michigan, USA - KBS M2-4 metaG | ecosystem: Host-associated > Plants > Roots > Rhizosphere > Soil | place... | reverse complement strand
TTCGACGAACCCCCACAAACCCGAGGGAAACTCGGTCCATGACCGACTGGCCCCACGCCCCGATCCATCGCTTCAACGAATCCGGCATCTACTTCGTCACCGCCGCCACGTACCTCAAGCACCATCTCTTCCGCACAAAGACCGCGCTCGACACACTCCGAACATCCCTCTTCACAAAGGCAAAACAACACGACTGCTGGCTCCAGGCGTGGGCGTTGTTCTCCAACCATTACCATCTCGTCGTCCAGTGCGAAGACGGAACGAGCGTCCGCAGGATGCTTCAAGCCCTCCACATCGAAAGCGCAATCGACATCAATCGCATTGACGCGGCGAAGGGCCGTCAGGTGTGGTTTCAGTTTCGGGAGACGCTTCTCACCATCGAGGCGTCGTGGCTCGCGCGGCTGCGGTACACGCACGAGAACGCGGTACATCATGGGCTCGTGGCGGTTGCCGGGCAGTATCCGTGGTGTTCGGCGTCCTGGTTCGAAAGGACGGCGCGGCCGGCGTTTGTGGAGACCGTACAGCGGATGAAGATTGATCGGGTGAGTGTGTATGACGATTTTGCGGCAGCATTGCCGCTGAGTTAGAGAGCGGCAACTGGCGTTGCCGCACTCCAGACGCTACGCGTTGGCGGCGCGGAACTCCAGGAACCATGGTTCTCTGCGGCCGAACTTCGTGGCGAGGGCGGTGCCGACGGCGAAGACGCTGGCGAGGCCCCAGACGATCGTGCCGGCGACGGGGATCATGCGGATGGCGCCGAGGAGGAGGACGCCGATGACGACCATGGCCAGGTCGCCGCGGAGCCATTTGCGGGAGGCGAGTTGCTGGCGGGTGCGCGAGCCGGCGACGAGCGTGCCCACGGCGTGGAAGACGGCGATCATGCCGTAGACCTTCGTCAGAATCGCAAACACCGCCAGTGCGGCGAGGAGCGGAATCCCGACGACGTACGGAACGAGGTAGCTGAACGCGATCGCGGTCAGGACGAAGCTCGTCAGCGCGACGAGGCCGAGGACGAAGCAGTGCAAGGCGCTCGAGCGCACTTCGGCCGACGAGAGGCGGATCTCGCGTCCGCTCATCAGCGTCACGACGATCGCGGCGATCAGCCACACCAGCAGCAGCGACGCCACGATCGCGTTCTTCGTCATCGACACCGCCGCGCCTTCGAGCGATGCCAGCGGGTAGATATGGCCGCGAATGCGATTCTCCGCGTTCGACACGCGGCTCGCGGCGTAGATCAGGTTTCCGTCCACGCGCCCCGCGCCGGTGAACGTCACCGAGCCGCCGAGCACGAGCAGATCGCCGGCAATCGCATTGGCCACGACCACGTCGCCGCGATAGATCTGCACGCTGCCGGCGACGGGCTCGTTGATCGAAGCCTTCTGCCCGATCACGTACACGTCATTCGTGAAGCGGCGGCGCTCGCTCGCGCCGGTCGGCGAAACGATCATGCAAAGCACCGCGACCGCGGCGAGCGTCGTGAGCGGAACGACGATCTTCCTAAACATCGTAGCCCCTCGGCGCACGGCGCAGCAGGAAGAACAGAATCGTATTGATGACCACGAACAGCACCGCGACCATCGGCACGCCCAGCGCGTGTCCGGTCAGCTGCAGGACCCGCACGACCGGCTGCACGGGAGGAATCGCGGAGAGCACCGCCTGCGTGATTCCGCTCAGCGACGACACGCCTGCCGCGAAGAAGAGCACGATCGCGAGGATGAGCGTCGCCACGACGCCGGCGGCGACGAGCGGCCACGTGCGATGCGACGCCCCTTCCCACGGCGCGAGCGGAAGCGCGTCCACATTCAGCGGACGATGCCGTACTTCGATCTCCTCATCGAGATCTTCGACGAGCGCGCGGCAGGCCAAGCACGTCTCGAGATGAGCGGCGTTCGCCTCCGGGTCCTCCAGGTATTCGTCGCAAGGTGTCATAGCGGTTCCACGAACGATTCGAGCTCGTCCTTCAGCAAATTCCGCGCTCGAAAGAGTTTGTTCTTCACGGTGCCGAGGGGAAGCTTCTTCATCGAAGCGATCTCCTCGTACGACATCTCCGCGAAATGGCGGAGCTGAATGAGCTCGCGATAGTCGGGCGGAAGCTTGTCCACGGCCTTGTCGATCGCGGCGCTCAGTTGTTTGTTCTTCAATGCGCGATACGGCGACACCCCGCCGTCCGCGAACTCGCGCTCTTTCCCCGACGGCTCCTCGTCGGTCGGGCGCGTCAGCGGCACCTCGACGATCGACTTCTTCCGCAGCGCATCGATGGCGCTGTTCTGTGCGATCCGGAACAGCCAGGTCGAGAACTGGTACTTCGGATCGTAGCGATCGAGGGCGAGGTAGACCTTCACGAAGATTTCCTGCGCCAGATCGTGAGCTTCTTCATAGCGATGCGTGATGCGGTAGACGTAGTTGATGATGCGCTTCTCATAGCGCGACATCAGCGTCGTGAAAAGATCCCGATCGCCCTCGACGATCCGCGAGACCAGCGTGCGGTCGTCGAGCTGCTCACGTTCTGCCATTGGTGTGTACGGTTGCGGTTTCTGAAGGTTTAGCCGACGCGATGATAACCTGAGGCCAATGATCGCAATCCACGATCTGACAAAGAAATACGGCGACTTCACCGCCGTCGATCACCTCTCCCTCGAAGCCGAGCACGGCGAGATTTTCGGCTTCCTCGGGCCCAACGGCGCGGGCAAGACGACCACCATCCGGATCATCGCCGGGCTCTCGCTTCCCACGGCCGGAAGCGTGCACGTCGACGGCATCGACGTCGTGGAAGAGCCGGTGCGCGCCAAGGCGATGATGGGCTACGTTCCCGATCGTCCGTATCTCTACGAGAAGCTCACCGGGCGCGAGCTGCTGCACTTCGTCGCCGATCTCTACCGCAAGGAATGGCGCGAGTGCGAGCCGCGCGCGGTCGATCTCCTCCGCTACTTCGGCCTCGGCGACTGGATCGATGCGCGCATCGAGAACCTCTCGCACGGCATGAAGCAGAAGCTGGTGATCGTCTCCGCGCTGGTGCACGACCCGGCCGTGCTGGTTATCGACGAGCCGATGGTCGGCCTCGACGCGCTCGCGCAGCGGCAGGTCAAACAACTCTTCCGCCGCCTGGCGAACGAAGGCAAGTGCGTGTTCCTCACGACGCACACGCTCTCCGTCGCCGAGGCGGTGTGCGATCGGATCGCGATCATTCATCGGGGAAAGATCATCGCCAGCGGCACGACCGCGGAGTTGAAGAAGGAGAGCGCGCTGGAGGACGTGTTCCTCGAGCTGACGTATGGCGATTGAGCGCCTGGACGACCTGCGCGCGCGTCTGCGCCAGGAGGCGCTCGAGCACGGCATTCATCCGCGCGACGTCGATCTTCTGCTCTCCGATGTCCTGTCGATGTCCCTGGCGTCGCTGTACGCCCACGGCGAGATCGAAGTCGATGCATCGCGCATCGAGCCGTCGCTGCGGCGCAGATACGCGGGCGAGCCGCTGCAGTACATTCGCGGGCGGACGGAGTTCTACTCGCGCGAGTTTCTCGTCGACGACCGCGTGCTGATCCCGCGTCCGGAGACGGAGCTCCTCGTCGAAACGGCGATCGAGCGCGCGCCGCGCGGTGCGCGCGTCATCGACATCGGAACGGGCAGCGGGTGCATCGCGATCTCGATCGAGTCCGAGCGCACCGACCTTCGCGTGACCGGGGTCGATCGCTCCGTCGCCGCGCTCGCGGTCGCATCGCAGAATCGCCAACAGCTCGACTCGCGCGTGTCGCTCGCGGCGTCCGATCTCTTCGACGCCATCCTCGGCACCTTCGACATCATCGTTTCCAATCCGCCCTACGTGCCGCAGCCGGAGTACGAGCAGCTCGCGACCGAAGTGCGCGTCCACGAGCCTCGCCTGGCGCTCACACCGGGGCCGCGCGGGACGGAGATCATCGAGCGGCTGCTCGATCAGTCGCACGCGCGGCTCGCGCCGGAGGGGCTGCTCATCATCGAAGTGGGGTACGGACAGGACGAGGCGATTCGCGAGATCGCGGAAGCGAAGCGTTACGAGATCGACGAGTTCCTGCCCGACCTCGCCGGCATTCCGCGCGTCGTCGTATTATCCGCGCATGCCTGGTAACGCACAGTGCCTCTTCTGCCGCATCGTGAGCGGCGAGATTCCGTCGAAGAAGGTGCACGAAGACGCCGACGTCGTCGCGTTTCACGACATCAACCCGCAGGCGCCGACGCACGTGCTCGTGATCCCGCGCAAACACATCCCGATGCTCAACGATCTCACCGACGCCGACGCCGCGACCATCGGCACGACGATCGTCCGGGCCTCCGAGATCGCCCGCGAGCTGCACCTGCACGAGGACGGCTACCGCCTGGTGATCAACAACGGTGAGGGCGCGGGACAGACCGTCTTCCACATCCACGTGCACGTGCTGGGCGGGCGGGCGTTCCGCTGGCCGCCGGGTTAGGCCGGCGGCCTGGTGTGGTGTGGTGGCGCGCCTCCGGCGCGCCTTTGCCTTCCCCCCGAGGCGCGCCGGAGGCGCGCACCACACCACACCAGGCTGTGCTAGGCCGGCGGCGGTACGCGGAAGCGCGTGCCGCTGAACGTCATCCGTCCGCTCTTGCGGCGCGCGCCTTTGCGCTGGGCGAGGAAGTCTTCCTTCGTCTCTTTCAGCGTTGACGGGACGTAGGTCGCGCCCGCGGCGAGGGTGCGGGCGCGGTCGCGCGAGAACGCGGAGCCGCCGGCAATGAGCGCCAGTTCGGCGAAGTTCGTCGACAGCAACTGCAGCAGCGCGTAGCCCTGGTCGAGGTGATCGACGTTCGCGCACGACACGAAGACTGCCTCCGGCTTCACTTCGTGGATGAACGCGAGGAGCTCCTGCTCCGGGAGGTCGGTGAAGTAGTCGACGCTGTAGCCGTCGCTGCGCAGCAGTTGCGTGAGCATGAGCGTGCCGAGGGAGAGGCGTTCGCCGGCGACCGAGACGGCCACGATATGCCGCTCGGGATCGGGCGTGCCGGCGTTGCGATCGCCGAAGCGGATGATCAACTCGCGCACCACGTCCTTGATGAAGTGATCGTGCGCGGAAGTGATGCGCTTGCGGTCGAGCTCTTCCTGCGCGAAGGTCAGCGTCGGGATGAAGAGGTCGGTGAACATCTCCTCCATCGTCGCCGACTCCGCGTAGCGGTCCGCGATCGCGATCGCGCCGGTGCGGTCGCGCAGCAGCAGGCGGTTGTAGAAACTGAGATAGCCCTCCAGCGGGTCCTCGCTGCCGAACATGATCGAAAAGATCCGCAGCGCGGGGATGAACTCGCCGCCGACGGTGAGGCAGACCGTGATCGGCGTCGCCAGCAGCAGGCCGACCGGTCCCCACAGCCATCCCCAGAAAATCGCCGCGAGCAGCAGCGCGATCGGAGAAACTCCGACGCGGTGGCCGACGACGATCGGCTCGACGAATCCGCCGATGAGCTGATCGCTGAAAACGAACAATCCCAGGACCGCGAGCGCGGTGTACCAGTTCGGAAAGATCGCCAGGGCCAGGAACGTCGGAGCGGCAGCGCTCAGCACCGCGCCGATGTACGGAACGAATCGCAGCAGGCCCGCGAGCACGCCCCAGAGCGCCGCGTGCGGCACGCGCAGAAGTGCGAGGCCGAGTCCGATCAGGAGGCCGAAGCCGACATTGAGCAGCGCGATGGTGAGCAGGTACCGGCTGATGCGCTGCGAGGTCTCGCCGATCGCCTGCGTCGTGACGGTGAGATGCGCGCGGCCCGCGAGGCGCAGCAGCTTGTCACGCAGCGACTCGCGGTCGCGGAGGAGGAAGAAGACCACTACGACCACGAGGAAGATCGCGGCCACGCCTTCGACAGTCGGGGCGATGTCCTCGTACTGCTCGCCGAGCCGCTTGCGGTCGGGGATGACGCGCACCTTGAGGTCGGCGCGTTCAGGACGATCGCGCGCGTCGGCGACGCGCTGAAGCGTGCGCTCCACGAAATCGATCGTGCCGCGGCCGGAGCGGCGAAGGGACTCGATCTTCTGTTCGACGTTCTTGCTCGTCGCCGCCGTCGCCAGTTCCTTGGCGACGGAGTTGAACTGCTGGTAGATCCACCATCCGCCGACGCCGAGGATCGCGGTGGTGATGCCGAGGGACAGAACGATCGCCCCCGTGCGGCGGATGAACGTCCGCTCGAGGCGCATCACGATCGGCGTGAGGAGAAACGCGAAGAGGATCGCCAGCGCCACCGGAACGACAACGGGCCGCGCGAGATGCAGTACGGCGATGGTGACGATCGTGCCGATCAGGATGCGCGCGTTCGACTGCCGGCGGTCGACGATGCGCTGATCGGTCGAGAGCGTCTGCGGCGGCTTCGGCACGCGCCGCATCGACAACGTCCGGTCGAACCGATCGGTGTCTTCGTCGTCGTAGTAGGACACGAGATTCAGTCTACTCTAGGAGTGCGGTGGCGCCAGCCACCGCTCTGGGGCCGGATTCTAGAGCGGCGGCTTTGCCGCCGCACTCCTATAACGCAGCACCGGCTGCCGCGCCGCTCTCGCTTCATCCAAACGCCGCACCGGCGTCGTATGCGGCGCGCTGCGCACCAGCTCGGGGCGTTCTTCGCACTCGCCGGCGATGGCGATCATCGCGTCGCAGAACGCGTCGAGCTCCTCTTTCGGCTCGCTCTCGGTCGGCTCGATCATCAGCGCGCCCGAAACGATCAGCGGGAAGTAGATCGTCGGCGGATGGAAGCCGTAGTCCATCAGGCGCTTGGCGATGTCGAGCGTGTGCACGTCCTTCGGCGCCTGGAGCTTGTCGCTGAACACGACCTCGTGCAGCGAAGGCGCGTCATACGGCAGGTGATAGAAGCGGCGCAGGCGCGCCCGGATGTAATTCGCGTTCAGCACCGCCAGCTGGGCGATGCGGCGCAGGCCGGTCGGGCCCATCGAGCGCATGTACGTCAGCGCGCGCACGAGCACGTTGAAGTTGCCGTGGAACGCGCGCATGCGCCCGATCGAGTCGGGATGATTGAAGTCGAGATAGAACGTGCCGTCGTCATGGCGCTCGACCGTCGGCGTCGGCACGAACGGGATCAGCTTCTCGCTCACACCCACCGGACCCGCGCCCGGACCGCCGCCGCCGTGCGGCGTGGAGAACGTCTTGTGCAGATTCGAGTGAATGACGTCGATGCCCATGTCGCCGGGCCGGGCCACGCCGACGTAGGAGTTCAGGTTCGCGCCGTCGCAGTAGAGATACGCGCCCTTCGCGTGAAGGATGTCGGCCATCTTGCGGATCTCCGACTCGAACACCCCCAGCGTATTCGGCACGGTGATCATCAGCGCGGCGACGTCTTCGTTCACCGCCGCCTCGAGCGTCGAGAGGTCGACCGTCCCGCGGCTGTTCGACTTCAGCTCCTTGATCTGATAGCCGGCGAAGGCCGCCGATGCGGGATTCGTCCCGTGCGCGGAGTCGGGGATGAGGATGTACTTGCGCGCGTTTCCGCTTTTCGCAAGCGCCTTATGGATCATCAGGATCCCGGTCAGCTCGCCGTGCGCTCCCGCGACCGGCTGCAGCGTCACCCGCGGCATGCCGAAGATCGCCTTCAGCGTCTGCTCGAGCGTCCACAGCAGCTCGAGATTTCCCTGCACCTGATGCTCCGCCTGCAGCGGATGTGAGTGCGCGAATCCCCACGTGCGCGCGATCTCTTCGTTGATGCGCGGGTTGTGCTTCATCGTGCACGAGCCGAGCGGATAGAGTCCCTGGTCGATCGAGAAGTTCAATTTCGACAGCCGCGTGAAGTGGCGGATGACGTCCACTTCGGAGACTTCCGTTTCATCCGCGATCTCGCCGCGCGTCAGCGACGCGGGCAGCGCATCGGCTTGTTCGGGAACGTCGAGCGGCGGCAGCTGATATCCGCGGCGGCCGGGCCGGGAACGCTCGAAGATCAGCGGCTCGGTGATCTTCTGCGCGGCCTCGCGCTCGGTGATTTCGGGTTCGATGGTGGTGGTCATTGTGGGCCCTCTTGGCGGGCGGGCGGGACGCCCGCCCTCCTCGCGACCGCGGCGCTCAGCGCGGCGGCGTAGCGGTCGAGCTGTTCGCGCGAGTGCAGCTCGGTGACGGCGACGAGGAAATCGCGCTCGTGTCCTTCGAAGAACCAGCCGAGCGGAATGCCGCCGAGGAACTTCTCGTGCTCGAGGTCCATGAGGATGTCCGACGCCGGGAACGGCGTGCGCACGACGAACTCGTTGTACACCGGGCCTGCGAACGGCAACTCGACCGCGGCGATCTCGCGCAGCTTCGTGCGCAGATACGCCGCTTTCTGCAGGCACTGCGTGGCGACTTCGCGCAATCCCTGTTTGCCCATCAGCGAGAGGTAGATGTTCGCCGCGAGCGCGATCAGCGCCTGGTTCGTGCAGATGTTCGAGGTCGCCTTGCCGCGGCGGATGTGCTGTTCGCGCGTGGCCAGCGTCAGCACGTAGGCGCGTTTGCCGTCGACGTCGACGGTCTCGCCGGCGAGACGGCCCGGCATGTGCCGCTTGAGCGTGTCGCGCACGACCATGAAGCCGACATACGGGCCGCCGAACTGCGTGGGGATGCCCCACGCTTGTCCCTCGCCAACGCAGATGTCGAAGCCATGCTCGCCCGGCGGCGTGAGGATGCCGAACGACGTCGCCTCGGCGACCACCGCGATCTTCGTGACGCCTTCCGTCGCCTTGGTCAGGGCGTCGTAGTCTTCGACGACGCCGAAGAAATTCGGCGACTGCACGGCGATCGCGAATGCCCCGTCGCACGCGCCGCGCAACGCGTCGAGGTCGACGCGTCCGTCGTCGCCCCACGGAACCTCGACGATCTCGATGCCGAGGTTCTGGATGTACGTACGGACGGTTTGCCGGTAATGCGGGTGAATGGACTTCGCGAGGACGACCTTCGTCTTGCCTTTCGCGAGACGCTCGGCGAGCAGCACGGCCTCGCAGAGCGCGGTCGACCCGTCATAGAGCGACGCGTTCGCGACGTCCAGTCCGGTCAGCAGGCACTGGTGAGTCTGATACTCGAAGATCGACTGCAACGTGCCTTGCGAGACTTCCGGCTGATACGGCGTGTACGCGGTCAGGAACTCCGCGCGCTGGATCAGGTGATCGACGCAGGACGGCTGGTAGTGCGCATACGCGCCGCCGCCGAGGAACGAGACGTGATCGATGGAGGTCTTGTTGCGCGCGGCCAGGGCGCGAAACCATTGCCGGGTCTCGACTTCGGACCACGGGCCGGGGATGTCGAGCAGCTCGTTCAGTTTGACGTCGGCGGGGATGGAGTCGAAGAGCCGGTCGATCGAGTCGACGCCGATCGTCGCGAGCATCTCCCGAATGTCTTCGCCGGCGTTCGGAATGTAGCGATGAGAAGAAGAGGGACTCGTCGGGTCGGGAAGGCTCATGGCATGCGCATCACTTTGCGCTCTCGGCTTCGATGTATTCGTCGTATTCCTCGGCGCTCATGAGCTCATCGAGCTCGCTGGGGTCGCTCATGCGGATCTTCACCAGCCATCCGTCGCCGTACGGATCGGTGTTCACGAGCTCCGGTTTGTCGGTCAGCGCCTCGTTGATCTCGATCACTTCGCCGGAGACCGGCGCGAAGAGATCGGAGACGGCCTTCACCGACTCGATCGAGCCCATCTCCTCGTTCGCATCAATCTGTGTGCCGACCATGGGCAGCTCGACCATCACGACGTCGCCGAGCTCCTTCTGCGCGTATTCGGTGATGCCGACCAGGGCCACGTCGCCCTCGGGATGGGCGTATTCGTGGCTCTTTGCGTAGCGATTGTCTTCCGGGATCGAAGTCGACATCGAGGTTGCTCCTTCGCGGCCTATTTCGCGCGTTTGTAAAACGGCGTCGGGACGACTCGAGCCCGGGTTTCTTTACCGCGATTGAGAATGGTCAATTCGCTGCCCTGGGCCGACTTGTCGAGAGGAAGATATGCGAGACCGATCGATTTTTTCAATGTCGGCGAATGGGTGCCGCTCGTGACGACGCCCACCTCCTCGCCGCCGTCGACGACCGGGTATCCGTGGCGGGCAATTCCGCGGTCGACCATCTCGAATCCGACGAGCTTCCGGCGCGGCCCTTCCTCTTTCTCGCGCTGCAGGACGTCGCGCCCGTTGAAGTCCCCTTTCTCGAGCTTCACGATCCATCCGAGGTCGGCTTCGATGGGGGTGGTGGTGTGGTCGATGTCGTTGCCGTACAGCGCCATCTTCGCCTCGAGGCGCAATGTGTCGCGCGCGCCGAGGCCGCACGGCTTCACGCCGGCTTCGACGAGCTTGCGCATGATGCGCGGGCCGTGCTCGGGGGCGACGTAGACCTCGAAACCGTCCTCGCCCGTGTAGCCGGTGCGCGAGACGATCGCCGGCGCGCCGTCGACCGTGCCGCTCGCGAAGCGGTAGTACTTCATCGGCGCGAGGCTCACGTCGGTCATCGCTTGCAGCACGCGCTCGGCCTCGGGGCCCTGAATTGCGAGCTGCGCGTAGTCCGCGCTGACGTTCAGCACCGCGGCGTCGTGCTCCTTCGCGCACTCCTGCAGCCACTCGAAGTCTTTGTCGCTGTTCGAGGCGTTGACGACGATGAAGTAGTCGTCGCCGGCGATGCGATAGATGAGGATGTCGTCGACGAAGCCGCCCGTCGGATAGAGGAGCCCGTTGTATTGCGCGCGGCCGTCGGTGAGCTGCGACACGTCGTTGCACGTCGCCTTCTGCAGCAGCGCGAGCGCCTGCGGACCCCGGACCGTGAGCTCGCCCATGTGTGAGACGTCGAAGATGCCGGCGTGCGTCCGCACGGCCTCGTGCTCGTCGAGGATGCCGGTGTACTGGACGGGAAGCTCCCAGCCGCCGAAGTCGACCATCCTGCCGCCGAGCTCTTTCTCGATCTCGTTGAGAGGGGTCTTTTTCAGGGGAGCGTCTGGGTCAGACATGCGGCCTCCGAAGGACGCGTACCGTAGCACAACTACAGCTTTGCGAGACGCGCCTTCGTGTCGATCAGCTCGGGAATGTCGGGATCGGCATTGCGCCAGCGCTCGAGGACCTTTTCGTAATGCTTTTTCGCCGCGGCGCGATTGCCGCGCGCCTCTTCGATACGCCCCAGAAGATGCTCGGTGATCGCGACCGAAAAAAACGCATTCGTGCCGGAGGCGAGACGATTCACGGAAGCTTCCGCGAGATCGAGCCGGCCGGCATCCAGAGCGCGATGCGCGGCGAACCAGTCGTAATTCGGATAATCGGGGCGGGCGCCGCCGGGAACGCCGGCACCACGCTGATGCGCCTCGGCTGCCGAGAGCAGCGGACGATTCGCCTCCTGCTCGAGAAGGGTCATCGTGCTCATCAGTGCGCGAGCCATGTCGAGATCACCGGTGAAGACCGTTACCGCAAAAACGATGTTGAGCGTGCGGGCCGACCATTCCGATCTTCGGTTCAATGTGGCGATGATCGCGCGAGCCTCTCCGAAGCGGCCCCATATCGCGAAGAAAATCGCACGCTCCGCCAATCGCGACGTGACGTCGTCGATGTCGCCGTTCTCGCCCGCGACCTTCGCGCTCTTTGCCAGATATTCCGCCGCTTCCCGATAACGGCCCTCATCGGCGGCGAGGATGCCGAGGGACGAATCGTAGAAATCGCGTTTACGCGCCGCGGGGATCTCGAGAAAACGTTCGATCTCCTTCCGTGCTGCCTTCCGGTCGCCGGCGTGCAGAAGAGCACGTACGTAATGCGTCACGGCGATGATCTCCTGTGGAAAGCGATCCACCATTTCCTTCGCCTTCGCAACCGCCTGCATGTCTCTTCCGGTACGGAAATAGGCTCTGACCAGGGTCGGCAAGCCCTCCATCGGTATGCCTTCACGCGCGAAACGCTCCGCATCTTCAACCATGCGGGGATCACCGGTTGCGATCTCTACCAGCGCGACGTGTCCCAGGGCCCGCATATCGTGGGGATTGGCACTGAGCGCGCGGCGAAGATAAGGGAGTGCGGTCGTGTAATCGGAAAGGTGGAACGAGGTATCGCCGACCAACCAGATCGACTCTCTGTCATCCGGGAAACGTTCCAGGATCTGTTTGCTGCGTGCGAGGACGGTTCGGGGATCGCCGCGAATTACCGCCTCGATCGCATCGAGCGCCAGACGTTCCTTCTCCGGCGCCCCATCGCTGAACCGCCGAGCGTTTGCGAGGTACTGCCGCGCATCTGCAGAAACGTTCGGGCCGTGGGGGTAATAAGAGGCATACGCGAGACGCGCCCAGGCAGCGCTGAACGTAGGATCGATCTCCACCGCCTTCTTCAGCTCGGCGACCGCTTCCGGGAACTTCGTTTCCGCGATGAACTGATCGCCGAGAAAGTAATGCTGATACGCCTCGAGATTCGTCGTCGTCGCTTTGCCGATCTCCTTCCGGGCCGCGCGAACTTCGCCGGCCGATTCCTTCAGCGACAGGCGAAGCTGATCGGAGAGGCTGTCGATCAGCTCCGGGATCCGCTCCTGTCCCTTCGCCTGTTCCTTGCCGGTGAACACGTACTCGTTCGTGACGGGATCGATCATCTTCATGTCGATGACGTAGAGAGTCCCGAGCTTGTTCACGGACGCGGTCACGAGGCCGTGCAGGTTTTCCGACTGCGCCACCTGCCGGCCGGCGGATTCATCGATGCGAGCGACATCGTTTCTGCCGGTGCGGCGCAGCGAGTCGAACATCCGGTCGCGGGTCATCACGGAGACGCGATGCGACTGCTCGAGCGAGGTGATGAGCATGCCGGACAGACCGTCGAGCGGCCGTTCCCCGGTCTGATTGTCGAAGTCCGCGACCGCGATCCGCACGCGCGGCGGCGTCCCGCGATCGCGCATGATGAACGTCAGCAGGAGCACGACGGCCGCGACCGCGGCGACCGTCGCGCCGGCGAGGACGGCTCGCCGTTTACTGAAGATGCGTAGCCGCGGCCGCGACTCGTCGATGTTCAGCGCCCGCAGATCGGCGAGCATCTCATCGGCGGTCTGATAGCGATTCGCCGGATCTTTCTCCAACGCCTTGGCGATCACCGGCCACAACGCCGAGCCGTCGAGCGGCGGCGCATCCTTCTCGACGATCGCCACCATCACGTGGCTGGACGTCTCGCCGGCGAACGGCGCGTATCCGGCGACGAGCTCGTACAGCAGCGTGCCGAGACTGAAGATGTCGGAGCGTGCGTCGACTGGACGTCCGCGGACCTGTTCCGGCGACATGTAGTCGATGGTGCCGAGGACCGTCCCGGCCTCGGTGGTCCGCTCGATCGTCGCGGCGCCGGGATCCGCCTGTCGCGGTGAAAGAAGTTTGGCCAGACCGAAATCGAGCACTTTCACGATGCCGTCGCGGCGCACCATCACGTTCTCCGGCTTGAGATCGCGGTGCACGATTCCCGCGCCGTGCGCGACGGCGAGCGCCGAGGCGATCTGCGTTCCGATCTCCACGGCCTCGCGCGTCGTCAGCGCGCCCTCGCTCAGACGACCGCGCAGCGTCACGCCGTCGACGTACTCGCCGACGATGAATGCCGTGTCGCCGTCATGACCAAGCTCGTGGATCGTGAGAATGGACGGATGGTTGAGCGCCGACGCCGCACACGCCTCGCGCTCGAAACGCTTCAGGACCGATGGATCGAGAGCGAGCTCCGGCAAGATCACTTTGAGCGCGACGCGACGACCTAGACGCGGGTCCTCGGCCAGATAGACGTCTCCCATGCCGCCGGAGCCGAGGCGGGAGAGAACCCGATATGCGCCCAGCTGTTCGCCGGGACGCAGCTGCCGCGTAACCATTGCCGAAGGGCGGAATTATAGAGCGATACGTGTGCCGCTCACGGAGCGTCCACAGTGCGTGAGTACACGTTTTCCCCGTTGCCTCGGTACATGTAAGTGAGACGGCATCCATGACCGCCGAGGCAGTAGTGATCGATGAACGGGAAACACGAAACACACCGGCACTCCTCGAGACGATTCGGGCGGCAGGCGCCGGAGACAGCGCCGCGTTCGAGGAGATCATGATTTTGACCGAGCGGCGCGTCGCGCAGATCGCCTGGCGGATTCTCGGCGACACCGAGGAAGTGAAGGACGCGATGCAGGAGACGTTTCTGCGCCTCTTCCGCCACCTCGGCCGCTTCGATGAGAGAAAAGACTTCGTGGCGTGGCTGGCGCGGATCACCGTGAACGTGTGCATCGATCTTCGCCGGCGGCGGAGACCTTCCGTTCCACTCCCTGATATGCCGCTCGAAGCGATTTCGATCGAAGACGACTTGATCCAACGTGGCAATCGCGCGCTCCTGGGCCGCGCGATCGATACGCTCGCGCCGCGCGAGCGCGCCGCGATCCTGCTCCGCGACGTCGAAGGCCTTCCGACGCACGAAGTGGCCGCGGCCCTCGGCAACAGCGTCGCCACGGTGCGCGTGCAGCTGAGCCGCGCGCGGGCCAAGCTGCGCCGGATCATCGAAGGAATGAAGCGATGACACACGATCCCGACGAGCCGCTGCCGCTGACGGAGCTCCGCACTCCGATGCCCCTCCGCGATTCCGACTTCGCGGCCGTGCGCGCGCGCGTGCTGTCGGAGATCGCGCGGCGGAAGGAGCGCTCGTGGGTGTTTGCGTTCCGATTCGCGGCGGCGATGGCCACGTCCGTCCTCATCGTGCTCGCACTGTTTCCCTCGAAGCCAGAACGAGTCCCCCTCCGTGTGGTGCGCGCCCATGTGGTGACCGCTGCCCTCAGCGGTCACACCGCCGCCCCAGGCGGCGGCAACGGCGCTTCGCACCGCGCGACCGCTGAGGGCAGCGGTCGCCACATGGGTCACGCACATCGCAGAACGATTCGCCGAACTGCGCCGGCCGCCGCCACGGCGGCAGCGCGCATCGAAATCCATACCGCAGATCCCGACGTCCGGATCATCTGGATCGTCAATCCAAAGGAGAATTCATGAAACGTCTCACATCCCTCTTCGCAATCATCCTGTTCTCGGCCGCCGCTGTTTTCGCGCAGGACGCGAAACCGGAGGTGGAGTACAACAGCGTCCGCGAGTACAAGAACCGCGTATTCACGATTCAGAACCGCGACGCGCGCACGATCGCCAGCGCGATCAAGCTCCTCGGCAGCGGGTTCAAGGGATCGGACCTGAACGTCAACACCGAGCTGCGGACGATTACCGTCCGCGACTTTCCTGAAAATCTCGCGGCGATGGAGGACGCCATCAAGCGTCTCGATCAGCCCGCGCCGCAGGCGCCCGACATCGACATCAAGATCTCGGTGCTGATCGCGTCGAAGACGCCGCTGCCGAATGCCACGGTGCCGGACGACCTCGCGCCGGTCGTCAAGCAGCTCCAGTCGACGCTGCGCTACGCGCACTACGGCCTGATGACCGCGAGCATGCATCGCACGAAGATCGGCGACGGCATCGAAGGCTCGGGCGTGGCGGAGCCGACGCTGCTGGGAATGGTCGCGTCCCAGGAGCGGCCCATTTTCTACAGCTACAACCTCCACCGGATCACCTCCGTCACGAGCGACCGATCGACGATCGACATCGAGCGATTCGTCTTCTCCATGCGCGTGCCTCTGGACATCGGCGGCGGCTCGATCCAGTACCAGTCGGTCGGCTTCGAGACGCCCGTGTCGGTGCGGCAGGGCGAGAAGGTCGTGATCGGAACGACGACCATGCGCGACAAAGCGCTGATCGTTGTGGTCACGGCCGGCGTAAACTGATTGCGTGGAAGGGCGGGCGTGACCAACGAGATCGGCGATTTCCTCGACTACCTGACGTACGAGCGGAACGTGTCGCCCAATACGATCGCTGCGTATCGCGATGATCTCGAGTCCTTCACCGGTTTCCTCTGCGACGACTACTTCACCATGGCGCGCGACCAGCTCGAGCTGGCGCGCGTCGACCATCTGGCGGTGCGCTCGTATCTCGCGCATCTCTCGCGGCGGAAACTGAGCCGCTCCTCGATGGCCCGGCATCTCTCCGCGCTGCGCACATTTTTCAAGTGGCTCGTGCGCGAGGGCGCGGCCGACGCCAATCCCGCGCGCGGCGTGGCCACGCCGAAACGGGAAAAGCATCTGCCGGCGGTGATGCAGACGTCCGACGTCGCGCTGCTCCTCGAACAGGCCGACACTTCGACGACGCTCGGCCTTCGCGACGCGGCGTGGCTGGAGCTGATGTATGCGTCGGGCCTGCGCATCAGCGAAGTGGTCGGAATCGACATCGATGATCTCGAGCTGCGCTCGCGACTCGTGAAGGTGCACGGCAAGGGATCGAAGGAGCGCATCGTGCCGTTCGGAACGAAGGCGGAGGCGGCGCTGCGCGCCTACATCGCCGTGCGCGGCGAGCTCTCGGACGATCCCGAGGAGCAGGCCATGTTCGTCAACTATCGCGGCGGCCGCATCACCACGCGCAGCGTGCGCCGCCTGTTCGACGGCTACCTCCGCAAAGCCGCGCTGCGCGCCGGCATCTCCCCGCACACGATGCGCCACTCATTCGCAACCCACCTGCTGAACGCCGGCGCCGACCTCCGCGCCATCCAGGAGCTCCTCGGCCACGCCTCGCTCTCCACGACGCAAAAGTACACGCATCTGAACGACTGGCAGTTGATCGCGGTCTACAAGAAGGCGCATCCGCGAGCCTGAGTGGAGCGGCGGGCTCTCAGCCCGCCGATACTTGGACGGCGGGCTGAGAGCCCGCCGCTCCACCATACAATCCCCCTGTGATCCGCGCCATCGTCCATCACGGTTTCATCGGGACTGCCATCGAATATTTCGCGGTGGTGGCCGGGCCGGATGTCGACAAGCGGTTCTTCTTCGAGCAGATCGCGAACAAGCGCGGGGACGTGGTGCGCTATTTCGGCGGGAGCTCGGAGATCGTGCTCAATCCCGAAGGCGTGCGGTTCCAGGGGAACGGCGGGATCTTCGGCGAGTACATGTTCGGCGGACATCTTCCCGTCGGCGATCTGCTGAACGACGAAGTCGTGAACCGGCTGGTGCTCTTCGGGACGATGGCCGATCCGCGCACGCACGATCTGCGCTTCACCACGAACACCGAAGGCTTCGAGCGATGGGACAACCTCTTTCTGCAGGGCAACGCCGTCGCGAACTACTTCTTCTTCCTCGACGACCGCAAGAAGTTCAGCGACGTCGGCGACCGCCAGGAGCAGACGCTGAAGGCGATCGGCAAGCTGCTCAAGCGCTCGAAGAAAGTCGGCGCCGGAAACTTCCTCGCCTTCGCGCAGGAGATGCTCGACGGGCTCGGCGAGCCGGAGAGCACGCTCGTGATCGTACGCGTCGTCCATCGCGCAAATCAGCGGTTCGCGGAGCTCTGCCAGGGCGCGTATGCGGCGACGCGCTCGCTCGATGAGGTGTCGTCCGCGCTCGCGGAGCTGGCGATCGAGCCGTACCAGCGCGAGCGCATCCAGATCGACGTCATCTATCACCATCCCGACAACCAGCAGCTGATCGACGAGTACAAGCGCATCCTCGCGTCGTGCGCCGGCTCGACGATCGACTCCTCCGCGCGCGCGCGGCTGATGCGCCTCCGCACGCTCTCGCTGCGCAACGAAGTGCCGCTCTCGATCTTCGACACGCTCGAGGAGATCCTGCTGCAGGAGCCGCGCACGATCGTGCACAAGGAGGACGAGCCCGAGTACATCCACTCGACGCGCGAGATCCTCGGCGGATTTCTCCTCGGCCGGAACATCACCCGCAAGCTCTCCTCGCTCGATCTCGTGCAGCTCATGGACAACAAGCAGAAGGCGGCCGCGAAT
>Ga0105242_10001612_pt1 | contig 17773 bp, 19 predicted proteins | sample KBSM24metaG_FD_81521 | JGI IMG/M metagenome (GOLD analysis project Ga0105242, IMG submission 81521) | Miscanthus rhizosphere microbial communities from Kellogg Biological Station, Michigan, USA - KBS M2-4 metaG | ecosystem: Host-associated > Plants > Roots > Rhizosphere > Soil | place... | reverse complement strand
GCCGTAGAAGTGGGTGACGCGGTCGCGCTGCATCGTCTCCAGCGCCTCGCCGGGGTCGAATTTCGGCACCAAGGTGAGGCAGGCGCCGACCTTGATCGAGGCGTTCATCCCGACCGTCTGGCCGAAGGAGTGGAAGAGCGGCAGCGCCCCGAGCACGATGTCGCCGGCTTCGACGCCGGAAGTGGTGCGCGAGGAGACGTCGGCGTTGCGGAAGAGGTTGAGGTGGGTCAGCTCGGCGCCCTTCGGCTTGCCGGTAGTGCCCGAGGTGTAGAGGATCACCGCGGTGTCGTCCTCCTCGGTGGCGGCGAGGCCGGCGCTCGGCTCGTGCTCGGCGAGCATCGTCGCGAAGGCGGCCGGCTCGACCTCGATCGCCTCGGTCCCGGCCTCGGCGGCGCCCTCGCGCGCCTCCTCGCCGAAGCCGTGCCAGTAGAGCAGCAGCTCGGCGCCGGAGTCCTGCAGGTAGAAGGCGATCTCGCGCCGTTTCAGCAAGACGTTCATTGGCACGACGACGGCGCCGGCGCGGAGCACGCCGTAGTAGGCGACAGGGAACTCGAGCACGTTCGGCAGCATCACCCCGACCCGGCCGCCGGGCTCCAGGCCACTCTCCCGCAGCAGCGTCGCCAGGCGGGCGCTGCGCTCGTCAAGCTCGGCGTAGCTGAGGCCAGCCTCGCCGAGGCGGATGGCGGGCGTCTCGGGAGCGCGGGCGGCGCTCTCGGTCAAGATCGATGCCAGGTTGAGTCCCATCTCTCCTCCCCCTTGGGTTGCTCCCGTCGGTGAGTGTAGGGGCGATGCGGACGATCGGGGAGATGCCATTCGCTAGGCTCGCGCCGATGGAAGATCTGGGCGCCCCGAGCTCTTACCTGTCCGTCAAGCGCGGCATCCCCGTCTATTCGAGCGACGAGGTGCGACTCGGCCACGTTGTCCGCTGCCTCTCAGCGCCCAATCTCGACATGTTCGATGGGATCGTTTTCGACACCACCGCCGGGCCGGGCGGGCACCGCTTCGTCGACGCGCCGGAGGTGGACCAGATCTTCGAGCGTGGGGTGGTCTTAAAGATCGATGCTGGCGAAGCCGCCGAGCTGAAACCGCCCGGGGCGAACCCAGGCGCGCTCTCGGTCAACCCCGCCGATCTGGTCGGCGGTAATCGTGGCGCCCTGCGGCGTGCCTGGGACCGCTTGTCCGGTCGCAGTTAGAACATTCAGGAATAGTCGTGTAAAGGTCTACGATGCCGGGGTGCGGAACCAACTGGCACTCGTCACGGTCCTTGCCGCGATCGCGATAGCTGGTTGTGGAGGTGAGTCCTCGGCAGGCGAATCGAATGGAAATGCCGCGAAGACCACCACTGCGGAGGTGCCGGCACCAACGCGCGAGAAACCGCAGGTCTCGGTCCCGAACCGACCGGCTCCAAAAGTCCTGGTCAAGAATGACCTGATCGACGGAACCGGCGCGACGGCTAAAGATGGCGACGAAGTCAGCATCCAGTACGTCGGCGTCCTCTACAAAGGTGGCGGCACGTTCGCCTCGACCAGCTGGGAGGCGGGCGCGCCATATGTCTTCACTCTCGGCGACCCTGGGGTCACCGAAGGCTGGAATCGCGGGATCGCGGGAATGCGCGTGGGCGGACGCCGGGAGCTGATCATTCCGCCGCGGCTGGGATTCGGGAACCAACAGGCGGGCGCTGCTCCACCGAATTCAACGCTGGTCTACGTGATCGATCTGATCGCCGTCGGCTAGGATGCCCGCCGTGCGGAGGAGCCTGATCTTGATAGCTGCGGCCTGCGTGGCCCTGGCGATTGCCGGCTGCGGCGGCAGCAGCGACTCGTCTTCGAGCACCTCCAGCGGCTCCGAAGGCGAAGGCGGCGTGACCACGCGAAGTGGCGCTGAAGCCCAGGAAGGGACGAAGCCGAAGGTCGAAGTGCCGAGCGGGCCGGCGCCGAAGAAGCTCGTCGAGAAGGAACTGATCGAAGGCGAAGGCGCGGAAGCAAGAGCCGGCGACAAAGTGACCGTCCAGTACGTCGGCGTCCTCTACGACAACGGCAAAGAGTTCGACGCCTCCTGGAACCGCAACGAACCGTTTAGCTTCACCCTCGGTAACAGCGAAGTGATCGCCGGCTGGGACCAGGGTGTTGAAGGGATGAAGGTCGGCGGCCGCCGCGAGCTGATCATCCCGCCCGAACTCGGTTACGGCAGCGAAGCGGTCGGGCCGATCCCGGCCAACTCGACGCTGGTCTTCGTGATCGACCTGCTCGCGGTTAGCTAGACCGCGCGGGGAGAGCCCGGCCGGTTAGGGATGATGGGCGCTTGGCTGGCAAGCGCGCCGTAACCGCCGAACGGATCTCCGCTCAGGGCCTTGCAGGGGAGCCGCTGCGCGAGGTTGCCGCGGTGCCAGAGCTGCTGCTGGCGGTGCAGGGACAGGACCCGCGCGGGGCGCGGCTGGCGGTGCGGGCGCGGACGGAGGGGCTGAGCGCTGCCGACGTCGATCGTGCCTTCAGTGAGGAGCGCTCGGTTGTGATCACCTGGCTCAACCGTGGCACCCTGCACCTGATTCGCAGCGAGGATTACCCGCTGCTGCAGGCGCTGACGACGCCGTCGCTCTCGACCAGCAACTCGCGACGGCTGCGCCAAGAGGGCGTCTCCGAGGCCGACGCCGAGCGGGCGCTGAGGGTGATCGCCGGTTCGCTGGCCGACGACGGACCGCTGAGCGGGCCGGAGCTGCGCGAGCGGCTGGCGAGCGCCGACGTCCCCACCGCCAGCCAGGCCTTCATCCACCTGATGTTCCTTGCCGCCCTGCGTGGCCTCGTCGTGCGCGGGCCGATGCAGGGCAAGCAACACGCCTACGCGCTGGTCGCGGACTGGCTTGGGCCGCAGCGCCCGCCCGACCGCAACACCGCCCTGGCGGAGCTGGCCCGTCGCTACCTGGTCGGCCACGGACCCGCCGACGAGCGCGACCTCGCGCGCTGGGCCGGCCTGCCGCTGCGCGACGCCCGCGCCGGCCTCGAAGCGATCGCCCCGCAACTGACGCAGCGTCCCAACGGCCTCGTCGACCTCGCCGGCCAGGAACGCTCGACCGCCCTGCCGCCACCGCGCCTACTTGGCGCCTTCGACCCGCTGCTGCTGGGCTGGACCTCGCGCGAGGAGATCGTCGGCCCGCACAAGCTGCTCGTCACCAATAACGGCATCTTCCGCCCCTTCGCGCTGGTCGGCGGCCGGGCGGTTTCGACCTGGGGCTACGCCGGCGGCAAGGTGACGATCCGGCACCTCGGCAAGGTGACCAAGAAGGCCGCGGCGGCCCTGGAGCGGGACGCGGTTGCGGTCGAGGCGTTCCTGGCGCCGGTCGCCAGCTGAGCTCAGAACGAGCTGGCCGAGCTCGGTCCCGAGCCCGGGCCGGGCGGCCTTTCACCTGCCTGGACGATCGCCAGGCAAGGCCGACCCGCGAAGAAGGAGAGGGTGACCGAAGATGACGATTGCAGCGAGCGGTGCTCGGCATCGACGGTGAACCAGACGATGTCTTCGTCGCCGCTGATTTCCGAGCGTTGCACTTCGCCCACCTGCTCGTCCCGAAAGACGACCGGCATCCCGGCGCTGATCGCGACGGAGTAGCGAGCCGGGAAGCCGGTGTGGAATTCCTTCGACTTCGGCCGGGGGCCGGCGATCGAGAAGATCAGCCCGAGGGTGAGCACGCCGACCAGAATCACGGTGCCGATGCGGACGACCCAGGACTTCCGTTTCGGTCGCCGCCAGATGAAGGCGTGCGGGTCGGGAAAGCCAATCGTCGCGTCGCGGTACAGGGCGACCGCGAAGGTCTGGAAGGTCGCAACGGCGAAGCCCAGAGTGAGGATGATGAAGAACGCCCCGACCAGGATCGGCAGCGTCCCAGAACCTGGGTCGGCGTGATTGTGGGAAGTGCCGACCCCGATCAGGATCCCGCCCGGGATCCAGGCTAGGACGAGGATCGCGCCGATCCCGAAGGTCCCCGCCATCTCCTCGCCCCAGCGGTCGCGGAGCAGATGCGGCGCTTCGCGCAGGGCCTCGAGGGGGTTGGCCAGATCGAGGGCCAGCATCGGCACCACGAAGACGGTCGCGAAGGACCAGGCGATGCCGATCAGCCAGGCGACAAAGCCGAGCCGCTGGACGTGAAGGCCGAGCGCGAGCAGGAGGCCGACGGCAGCGGCGATCATCGCCCAGCCCACGACCGCGGAGAGGCGCCAGCGGGCTTCGGCTAGGGCATCCCTCCAGCTCAGCCGCTCGTCGTCAATCGCGGCATCGGCGGCAAAGGCGAGCGCGGTCTGGAAGAAGAGGCCGCCGACCATGCCGACAACCAGCAGCAGGGCCATCCCCGCCACCGAGCCGTGGTGCCTCGGGGAGGCGAGGTTGGCGTTGGCGATGCCGGCGGCGGTGAGGAAGAGGGCGGCGGGAAAGGCGAGGCCGAGCAGGACACGATTGCCGCGCGCGAGCTGCCAGGCGAACTTGGCCAGGCCCCAGCCGAAGTCCATCCGGGTCTGCCTGGCAAGCAGCTCGGTGCCTGCTTCGTGCGCGTCCACCGGTCGAGTATCGGCCGCCCAGCGGGAAGCTGAAGCTAAGCGACCATGGACACAGAGCGATGACTTTGGGCTGGCGCCGCGGTCTTAGGCTGAGAGGACATGCAAAGCGCCGCGCTGGTGGCGCCGAAAGGAGAGAGATGGGACAGCCGGTGGTGCATTTTGAGGTTGTCGGCAAGGATGGCGCCAAGCTGCAGAGCTACTACGCGGAGATGTTCGACTGGAAGGTCGACGCCAACAACCCGATGAACTACGGCCTAGTCGACCGCGAGGGCAACGTCAATTCGGAAGGGGTCGGTGTCGGCGGCGGGATCGGCCAGGGCCCCGAGGGCTACGAGGGCCACGTCACCTTCTACGTCGAAGTGCCGGACGTCGAGGCGGCGCTGCAGAAGGCGGAGAGCCTCGGCGGCACCCGGGTGATGGGTCCGGAGACGATCATGGAGGGCGTCACCCTCGGGCATTTCACTGATCCCGAGGGCAACGTCGTCGGTCTTACGCAGGCTGCTTAGGGGGCATCCCGTCGGAGGGAGCGGGGGGCGCCGCCTGGCCCGGCAGCGGTTCAGCCTCCTGCTCCCAGATGTGGTTCAGCGAGACCTGCAGGTAGGCCCACATGCCCGGTGAGATCAGCAGGTAAAGGATCAGCGCGATCCAGCCGCTGACCGGCTCGCGGCCGGAGACTTTCGAGGCGCCTTGGACGCGCTTGGTCCCGTTCCAGTAGGTGACCAGCGCCGGAATGATGATGATCGCGCCCGGAAACAGGGCGAGCAGCGAGTTGGTCGGGTTCTGGCCGAGGTCGTAGCCCTTCGCCTCGCCATACGCCTTCAGCTCCTTGTTGATCTTGTACCACCAGACCAAGTGGTAAATGCCGAGGGTGATGATCGGCAACAGCGCCACCGCCCACGGACTGCGCATCTTCACTTCGTGCTCGGTACCGCGGATCTTCATCTCGTAAGCCATCTCTCTCCATTCCCCAGGGGTCCGGGTAACCATATGCGCGATGGAGGCTGCCTACGAGCTGATTCGGCGGGCGATCGAGGAGCGCCGGCAGGTGGAGGCGCTGTTCGAGGGTCGGCTGCGGCGCTTCTGCCCGCACGCGATCGGCACCCGGGCGGGGGAGCGGCGCGTCCTCGTCTTCCAGATCGACGGCCACAGCAGCCGTGGCCTGGCGCCCGGCGGCGACTGGCGCTGCCTGGCGATCGACCGTCTCAGCGAGGTGGCGCTGTGCGACGGCCCATGGCACAGCAGGGAGCACTCAGAGCCGCAGCACTGCATCGACCAGGTCGATCTCTCGCTGGTCCCCTGAGCGGCGCCTGCGCGCTGTACCTGCTCAGCCCAGCTTGGGGCTGCGCCAGGGTGCCGCGAGGCGGGCGACGAGCTCATCGCCGAGGCCTTCGACCGGGACGCGGGTCTGCTCGAGGGAGTCGCGGTCGCGGAGCGTGACGGTGTTGTCTTCGGCGGTCTGGCCGTCGACGGTGATGCCCCAGGGGGTGCCGATCTCGTCCTGGCGGCGGTAGCGCTTGCCGATCGAGCCACCCTCGTCGTACTCGGTGGGGAGGCGGCGGCGCAGGTCCTGGTAGATCTCGCGGGCCTTCTCGGGCATCCCGTCGCGGGAGACGAGCGGCAGCACCGCGACCTTGACCGGGGCCAGCTTCGGGTGCAGGCGCAGGACCGTGCGCTGGCGTCCCTCGATTTCCTCGACCTCGTAGGAGTCGACCAGGAAGGCGAGCGTCGCCCGGTCGGCGCCGGCAGCCGGCTCGATCACGTAGGGGACGTAGCGCTCCTTGGTCTGCTGGTCGAAGTACTCGAGCTTCTCGCTGCTGAACTTGGCGTGCTGGGTGAGGTCGAAGTCGCCGCGGTTGGCGATCCCCTCCAGCTCCGACCAGCCGATCGGGAAGAGGTACTCGATGTCGCTGGTCGCCGAGGAATAGTGGGAGAGCTCGTCCTCGCCGTGGGCGCGCACGCGCAGGTGGTCGGGTCGCAGGCCGAGGTCGGTGTACCAGCGCTCGCGCTCGTCCATCCAGTACTGGTGCCACTTTTCAGCCTCGGCCGGCGGCACGAAGAACTCCATCTCCATCTGCTCGAACTCGCGGGTCCGGAAGATGAAGTTGCCGGGGGTGATCTCGTTGCGGAAAGACTTGCCCACCTGGGCGATCCCAAAGGGCGGCTTCTTGCGGGCGAAGCCGAGCACGTTCTTGAAGTTGATGAAGATGCCCTGGGCGGTCTCGGGACGCAGGTAGACGGTCGAGCCCTCCTCGGCGACCGGCCCGACGTGGGTCTCGAACATCAGGTTGAACTGGCGCGGCTCCGAGAGTTCGCCGCCGCACTCCGGGCAACGCAGTTCCGCGTTCGGGTCGCCGCCTTCGGCTTCGACCGCCTCGCGCAGATGGTCCTCGCGCCAACGCCTCTTGCACTTGCCGAGGCACTGCACGAGCGGGTCGGTGAAGCCTTCGAGGTGGCCGGAGGCCTCCCAGACGCGCGGGTGCTGAAGGATCGCCGAGTCGAGCGCGACGATGTCGTCGCGCTCCTGCAGCATCGCCCGCCACCACTCGCCCTTGACGTTGTTCTTGAGCAAGACCCCGTAGTGCCCGTAGTCGTAGGTCGAACCGAGGCCGCCGTAGATCTCCGAGGAGGGGAAGACGAAGCCGCGCCGTTTGCAAAGCGCGACGATCTCCTCCATCGAGACCTCGGTCGGGCGGGCCTCCTGCTCAGTGCTGCTCATGGCCGGAACCGTAGCGGCTGCGATAATCACGCACCCTGATGCCGATCTACGAGTACAAATGCGACAACGGCCACGTCTTCGACGTGATCCAGAAGATGAGCGACGAGGCACTGACCGAGTGCCAGGAGTGCGGCGCCCCCGCGGTGCGCGTCCTGCATCCCGTCGCCGTCCATTTCAAGGGCAGCGGCTTCTACAACACCGACTACGGCAAGAAGAAGGGCGGCGGCGGCAACGGCAGCTCCGGCGAGAGCTCGAAGGAGTCGAAGGGCTCCGAGTCGAGCAGCTCCTCCGAGTCGAGCTCCGGCTCGTCCGAGTCGAAGTCAAGCGACTCGAAGGCAGCCACCACCGCCGATTGACGGCCGACTGGGGCGTTGTGTCTCCCATAGGGGAGACAACACCCCACGTTGTTGGAGCTGACGCCTCTCAGCCGTTGAGCAGGCGGTTCGCGGCGTGGCGGCGGGCTGAGTCGGGGGCCACGATCGACCCTTCTGGGCCTTCGGGGTCGCAGTGTTCCGCCGGCTTGCTGCAGAGGACGTCGGCCGGGGAGCTGCCGCCGATTGCCGCGGAGAGGATCAGCTGCGGCATCGTGAAGAAGCCCATATCGCTGACAAATGCCTTCGGGGCGTCCCAACCGATCATCGGGCCCCTGATGAAGTTGTAGGGGAGGCGGAGGGGGTCGGTGAGGCGGGCCTTGATGCCGTTGATCACCGACTGCTGCGCCTTCTCGCGGTCGAGGTCGTTGTAGCCGAGGGAGTAGGCGCTCTTGCCGGGGCCGGGGCATTCGCTCGGCTCGCGGACGCGGGCGTAGGCGAGCGCCTTTTCGCCATCGAGGGTGTTCGTGCCCTTGTGCAGGCGCAGGCTGACGCCGCCTTGGCCGCCGCCGGCGCCGCCGGCGATGTCGGCGCAGAGCTTGTGCGGGACGTCGACTTCGACGCCGCCGACCGCGTCGATTAGGTCTTCAAAACCGGTGAAGTCGACGATCGCGACGTGGTCGATCTGGATGCCGAGGAACTGTTCGATCGTCTTGATCTGCAGGGCGGCGCCGCCGAAGGAGTAGGCGGCGTTGATTTTCGTCGGCGCCTCACCGGGGATTTCGGCGTAACTGTCACGAGGGATCGAGAGTTTGCGGAAGCTGCCGCCGCCGGCCCGGATCAGCATCAGCGTGTCGGCCCGGTATTCCCCGGCTTCGCAGCCGTCGTGGGGAGCGTCGCCGTGCGACTGCTGTTCGAAGCACTTCTTCTTGTGCGGAGCGCCGGGCTCCTTGGTGTCGGGCGGGCGGGCGTCGGTGCCGAGCACGAGGATCGTTTGGGCGCTGGGCAACAGGAAGGGGTTGCCGTGGAGGGCGTCCTTGGCTTCGCCGGAGAGCTTGAACGACTGCAGTTGGGCGGAGACGGCGAAGGCGAGGAAGCTGAGCAAGATCCATCCCAAAATGGCAATCCCGACCCATTTGCCGACCCGCTTCCAGGGCGGCCGCGGCGCCCCGGGCAGGTGCCGGTCGCCGCGCTTGCGCTCCCGTCGGGGCGGCTCTCCGGGCGGCTGAGATCGCTTTCCAGGCAGCTTTGCGCGTTCGCGCAGACCAGCCAGATCGGCTGATTTCAGCCGGGAGAAGAGGCCCCTGCGGGACCGGTAGACCTTGTAGTCGGGCGGTCCTGAAGGCCGCTGCTCGCCATCGTTGGGCATAAAAGGGCTAGAAATCATGGCGATGCTTTCGGTCGCCCGCCTTCAACCCCCTCCGGCTCCTTGAGTAGCGGAGAGAGCCGGACCGGCGCCGAGACGATCGGCGTCGACCTCGGCGGCACCAAGGCCCTTGTCGGCGTGCTCGCAGGTACCGAGGCGCTCTGGGAGAGTCGCGAGGCCTCGACCGGGCAGAGCGAGGACGAGCTGGTCGAGCTGCTGGTCCGCGAGATCAGCGCCGCGCGGGAAGCGCGCCCCGACGCGGTCGCGGTCGGGCTGGGGATTCCGGCGACGATCGACCAGGAGACAGGGGTGGCGGTCTCCGCCGTCAACCTGCCGATCGCCGACCTGCCGATCCGCGACCTGATCAGCGAGCGGGTCGGGCTGCCGGTCTTCGTCGACAACGACGCCAACGTGGCGGCGCTCGCCGAGCAGCTCTACGGCGCCGGCCGCGGCATGGACGACATCGTGATGTTGACGATCGGGACCGGGATCGGCGGCGGCCTGATCCTCGGTGGCGAGGTCTACCGCGGGTCGACCGGCGCCGGCGCCGAGCTCGGCCACACGGTGATCCAGGCCGACGGCCCGCCCTGTCAGGGCAACTGCCCCAACCACGGCTGCGTCGAGGCGCTGGCCTCCGGCACGGCGCTCGGCCGCGAGGGCCGGGCGGCGGCGGAAAGCGCCCCCGACTCGGCGCTCGGTAGGGCGCTGGAAGCGGGCGAAGAGGTCGACGGCACGCTGGTCACGAAGGCGGCGCTGGCCGGCGACGAGACCGCGATTGGCGTCTTTGAGCTGATCGGCGGCCGCCTCGGTGTCGCCTGCTCAACCTTCGCCAACATCTTCCAACCGAGCGCGATCGTCGTCGGCGGTGGCGTAATCGCGGCCGGCGAGCTGTTGCTTGAGCCGGCCCGCCACGAAGTCCGCGCCCGGGCGCTCAACCCGATGAACCAGACCCCGATCCTCGAGGCAACCCTCGGCAACGACGCCGGCATGATCGGCGCCGCGGCGCTGGCCCGGGTCGAAGTCGAGCGAGGGGCAGGCTGATGCCGGGCCGGCTCGTCGTCTGCCCGACCCCGATCGGAAACCTCGATGACGTGACGCCGCGGATGCGCGAGGCGCTCGTCACCGCCGACTACATCGCCTGCGAGGACACCCGTCGTACCGGGGCTCTGCTCGAGCGGCTGCAAATCCGCCCGGCGCCGCGACTGATCTCCAACCACGAGGGCAACGAAACCGCCCGCGCCACGGAGCTGGCACAGCGGATCGAGCGCGGCGAGACGGTCGCGCTCGTCTCCGACGCCGGCATGCCCGCGATCTCCGACCCCGGTTACAAGTTGATCCGCCGCTGCATCGAACGCAGCCTCGACATCACCGTGCTGCCCGGGCCCTCGGTGGTGCCGGTGGCCCTGGTCGCCTCCGGCCTGCCGACCGACCGCTGGCGCTTCGAGGGCTTCCTGCCGCGGCGGGCGGGGGAGATGGAGCGGGTGCTGCGCTCGACCGAGACCGTCGTCGCCTTCGAGTCGCCGCGCCGGATCGGCGAGTCGCTGGCGGCGCTCGCCTCGCTGGCGCCCGACCGGCCCGCCGCGGTCTGCCGCGAGATCTCGAAGATCCACGAGGAGGTCGCCCGCGGCACCCTCGGCGACCTCGCCCGCCGCTTCCGCGGCGACGTCAAAGGCGAGATCGTCCTCGTGATCGGCCCTGCCGCCGCCGCCGAGCACGACAAAGACGTCGGCTTCGCGGTCGACGCGCTCCGTCACCTGGTCCAGTCCGGCGCCCGGCCCCGAGCCGCCGCTTCGGTCGTCGCCGCCCTCACCGGCACCCGCGCCAACGACCTCTACAAAGCGCTGACCGGGCGCGAGGCGCGGAGATAGGCCGGCCTCGACGGCCTTCAGCTAGCGTGCGATCGGCATGGCGCCGAAGAAGTTCTACGTCACCACCCCGATCTACTACGTCAACGCGGAGCCGCACCTCGGCCACGCGTACTCGACGATGGCCGCTGACGTGTTGGCCCGCCACCACCGCCAGCGCGGCGACGATGTCTTCTTCCTGACCGGGACCGACGAGCACGGCGAGCCGATCGAGACGGCGGCGGAGCGGGAGGGGATCTCGCCGCAGGAGCTGGCCGATCGCAACGCCGCCAAGTTCGAAGCGCTGATGCCGATCATCGACGCCAGCAACGACTACTTCATCCGCACCTCGGACCCGCGGCACAAAGAGCGGGTGGCGGAGATCATCCAGCGCGTCTACGACAACGGCTGGGTCAGCAAGGGGGCCTACGAGGGCTGGTACTGCCCGCGCTGTGCCGACTTCAAAACCGAGCGCGAGCTCGGCCCCGGCAACACCTGCCCGATCCACGAGATTCCGCTCGATCGGGAGAAGGAGGAGAACTGGTTCTTCCGCCTCTCCGCCTTCCAGGCACAGTTGGAAGGGCTCTACGAGGAGCGGCCCGACTTCGTCGTCCCCGAGTTCCGCCGCAACGAGGCGATCTCGTTCATCAAGCAGGGGCTGGAGGACGTCTCGCTCTCGCGGCCGAACCTGAAGTGGGGGCTGTCGCTGCCCTGGGATCCCGAGCAGCGGATGTACGTCTGGTTCGACGCCCTCCTCAACTACGTGACCGCGCTCGGCTTCGCCCGCGAGGGGGAGGACCTGACCGATCGCTACTGGCCCGCCGATCTGCACGTGATGGCGAAGGACATCCTCAAGTTCCACGCGGTGATCTGGCCGGCACTCTGCCTCGCCGCCGAGCTGGAGCCGCCGCGGCGGATGACGATCCACGGCTATCTGCTGATGGGCGAAAAAAAGATGTCGAAGTCGCTCGGCAACGTCCTCGACCCCTTTGAGGTGATCGAGCGCTTCGGCGCCGACGCGCTGCGCTACTACTGCTTCCGCGAGGTCAGCTTCGGCCAGGACGGCTCGATCTCGACCGCCGGCTTCGAGTCCCGCTACGAGACCGAGCTCGCCAACGACTACGGCAACCTCGCCAGCCGAGTGCTGGCGATGGTCGATCGCTATCGCGATGGCACCGTCCCGGTGGCGGCCGTCGACGCCACCCTTGCCGAGGACTTCGAAGGCACGGTGCCGCGCTTCTGCGAGCTGCTCGATCGGGCCGAGCTGAGCCAGGCCCTGGAGGTTGCCTGGACGCTGGTCCGCCGCCTCAACCGCTTCGTCGAGGAGACCAAGCCGTGGGAGCTGGCCAAGGACGAGGCCGATCCCGAGCGGCTCGACGAAGTCCTCTACAACCTGGTCGAGGGGCTGCGGGTGACGACCCTGATGCTGGTCCCCTACCTGCCGCGGACCGGCGAGACGTTGCTCGCCGCGCTCGGCGAAGAGGGCCGCGCCCTGGCCGAGCTCGGCTCGCGGCCGGGCGGGCAGGCAGTCGAGCGAGTGGCGCAGCTGTTCCCGAAGATCGACGCGCCGGCCTGATGCCGGCGCCGGTTCTCGCCGTCGAGGGCCTGCGCAAGCACTACCGGGGTCAAGAGGCGCTGGCCGGGGTCGACCTCGAGGTCGGGGCCGGCGAGCTGGTCGGCCTGCTGGGCCCGAACGGGGCCGGCAAGTCGACGCTGACCAAGATCGCCTGCGGGCTGGTGCGACCGACTGCCGGCCGCGCTGAGGTGCTCGGCCGCGCCGCCGGCTCGCCACCGGCGCGGGCGGCGCTCGGCTACCTGGCGGAGCTCTTCCGCTTCCCCGGCTGGTGCACCGCCGCGGAGCTGCTGGCGCTTCACCAACGGCTCGCCGGCTCGAGCGGCGGCGCCGCGGAGCGGGCCGAGCTGCTCGATCTGGTTGGGCTCGGGGACTACGCCGGGCGCCGCGTCGAGGCGATGTCGAAGGGGATGCAGCAGCGGCTCGGGATCGCCCAGGCGCTGGTCGGCTCGCCGCGGCTGCTGCTGCTCGACGAGCCGACCAGCGCCCTCGACCCGGTCGGTCGGCGGATCGTCCGCGAGCTGCTCGAGGGAGTGCGCGACCGGGGCGTCGGCGTCCTTCTCAACTCGCACCTGCTGAGTGAGGTCGAGGCGGTCTGCGACCGGGTCGCGATCATCGCCCACGGCCGCCTCGTCAGGGCGGGCACGCCGGCGGAGCTGGCTGGGGTCGGGGGAGTGGAGGTCGAGACCGCCTCCGGCCTCCGCGTCTACGAGGGCTCCGGTCGCGAAGACGCACCGCGGATCGTCGCCGAGCTGGTCGCTGCCGGCGAGCTCGTCTACCGGGTCGAGGTCCGTCACGCCTCCCTCGAAGACGTCTACCTGGAGGCAGTCGGAGGGGAGACCGGGTGAGCGAGCCCGTCGTCACCCCGTCGGCACTCGCCTCGGCGCTGACGATCGTCGCCCACTCGGTCCGCGAAGGGGTGCGCCGCCGCGTCTTTCTGGCGGTGATCGCGCTGACCGTTGCCTTCCTCGCCCTCTACGGGCTCGGCGCCCATTTCGTCTTCCGCGACGCCAGCAGCTTCGGAGAAGGCGAACAACAGATCCTCGACCCGCACGCCTTCGCCGGCGCGACGATCTTCGGCCTGGCGATGTTCGCGACGCTCTTCCTCGGCGCCGTGCTCGCCGTCTTCCTGACCCTGGGCGCCGTCCGCGGCGACGCCGAGAGCGGTCTGCTGCAGCCGCTGGTGGTGCGGCCCCTGGGCCGGACGACGATGTTGATGGCGCGCTTCGCCGGCGCCGCCGCGCTCTCCTCCGCCTACGTGCTGGTCGTCTACCTGGCCGCTTACGCGATCACCGAGGTGACCGGGAGCTGGTCGCCGGACCACCTGCTCGGTCCCGGCCTCGGGCTTGCTCTCGCCGTCTCGATCATTGCCGCGATCTCGCTGCTGCTCTCGGTGCTGCTGCCGGCAACCGCCCAAGGAATCGTCGTCTTCATGATCTTCGGCGCCGGCCTCACCGCCGGCCTACTGGCCCAGATCGGCAACGCGATCAACAGCGACTCGCTGCACGAGATCGGCCGCGTCGCCAGTTGGGCGCTGCCCTTCGAGGGCCTCTACGCGGCGGGCCTGCACGCGCTGATCTCGGGCACTGGCGGGTTGACCGGCGTCGTCCTCCAGCTCGGTCCCTTCGGCGGTTCCGAGGCCGCCGCACCCGGCCTAATCGCCTGGGCCTTCGCCTACATGCTCGGCGTGCTGGCCGTGGCCGCTTTCGCCTTCTCGCGGCGGGACCTCTGAGTTGGTGCGCTTTATTGTCGCTATGCGGACTTAATGCGCAGCACTAGGCGGAAGCCGGCGCCAGCAGCTCGGCCGAGATCTCCCCGGGGCGGGTCAGCCCGCAGAGCGCCATCGTCAGGTCGAGCTCGCCGAGGACCATCTTCAGAACCGCTTCGACGCCGGCCTGGCCGGCCAGGGTGAGGCCCCAGACGTAGGGGCGACCGAGGCAGACGCCCTCGGCGCCGAGGGCGAGCGCCTTAAGGACGTCGGCGCCGCCGCGGACGCCGCTGTCGAAGAGGACCGCTAGCTCGTCGCCGACCGCGGCGGCGATCGGCGGCAGGGCGTCGAGCGAGGCGATCGCGCCGTCGACCTGGCGGCCGCCGTGGTTGGAGACGACGATCCCGTCGGCGCCGCGGGCGGCAGCTTCGCGGGCGTCGTCGACGTGCTGGATCCCCTTGATCACGATCGGCAGCGAGGTCCGTTCGCGCAGCCAGGTGAGGTCGTCCCAGCTCAGCGCCGGGTTGGCCTGGACGCCGAGGAAGTGGCCGGTGGCGGCGCCCTGGTCGTCCTCGGGCGGCTTCTCCAGCGCGGCGCGGAAGACCGGGTCCTGGAAGTAGTTGGCGACGCCCATCCCGTTTAGGAAGGGCAGCCAGGCTTGCTGCAGGTCGCGCGGCTTCCAGCCGGGGATGAAGGTGTCGACGGTGAGGACGATCGCCCCATAGCCGGCCTGCTCGGCCCGGCTCACGAAGCTCTCGACCAGCTCGCGGTCGTTCGCCCAGTAGAGCTGGAACCAGCGCGGCGCCTCCGGGCCACCCGCCTCGGCGATCTCCTCGAGGCTGAAGTGGGCGGCGGTGCTGGCGATCATCGGTACCCCAACCGCGGCCGCCGCGCGCGCCGTCGCCAGCTCGCCCTCCTCGTCAAGGATCGCCTGTACGCCGATCGGCGCCAGCAGCAGCGGCGCCGGGGTCGCGGTGCCGAGCAGGGTGGTGGAGAGGTCGCGGCTGGAGACGTCGCGCAGCATCCGCGGCACGATCCGCCAGCGCCGGAAGGCATCGATGTTGGCGCGGATCGTGTCCTCGCTGCCGGCGCCAGCGCCGACGTAATTGGCCGCTCGCGGCTCCATCGCCTCCACCGCCCGCTGCTCCAGCTCCGCCAAGGAGACCGGCACCGCCGGCGTCTGGCCGCCAAGGCCAAGCATGTAGATCTCGCGGTAGTGGTCGGCGAAGTCGGCCATCGCAGCGTCAAGGCTATGGGAAGCGGGGTGGTTGGCCACGGTCCTCACCACTCGCACTCGGCCCATTCTTGATCGCACCATTGAAGAAACTCGTTAAAGGAATGTAATAGAACAAATGACGAATCCTTGATCGATCAGGGCTAATTTGCCGAAGTTGCCGACATGAATGCCACTGCAGCACCTCAATCGCAGTCAGGGCTCCGTCTCGTCCGTCGGCTGGGCCTTTCGTTGGTGATGGTCGGACTGCTCTCGGCACTCCTCCTCGCAGGGGACGCCGCTGCCGCCACCTCGCCGATCAAGAACGGCAAGATCAACGCTTGCTACAAGGTCCGCGGCAAGGCGAAGGGCTCGATGCGGCTCCTCGCTGGCAAGAGGCACTGCAAGCGGGGCGAACGCAAGCTCAGCTGGAGCGTCGCCGGCACCACCGGCGCCCAGGGGGCGACCGGGGCGCAAGGTGGCCAGGGCTCCCAGGGTTCCACCGGACCGCAGGGCAACCCGGGCGCCAAAGGCGAATCGGGTTCCGGTGGCGCCTCCACGTTGGCCAACCTGGAAAGCAAAGTTGCCTCGTTGAACGTCGAAGTCAAAGCCCTCGAAGACCTCCTCGAAGGGGTGAGCACGGGCGACCTCTCTAGCGTCCTCAGCAAACTCAACGGCATCACCGGCACGCAACTGGGCGATGCGGTCAGCTCGGCGCCGATCGTCTCCTCGCTGGTCCCGAAAGTCGCCAGCGTCGAAGGCCTGCTCGCGGGCGTCGGCAGCGGCGACCTCTCCGGGGCCGTCGGCAAACTCAGCGGCGTCACCGGCACGCAGCTGAACGAAACCGTTGGCGACCTCCCGGGCCTGCAGTCGACCGTCACCGGCCTCGGCTCGACGGTCACCGGCCTGACCACCAAAACCGGGGCGCTCTGCACCCAGGCGAAAACGCTGACCGACCAGTCCAACCTGCTCGGCAGCACGTTCGGGGAAATCAAAGTCCTCAGCGGCATCGTCAGCCTGGAACTGCCGAAACCGGCGGAATTGACCAAATTCACCGCCTGCTAGCCACCGGCCAGCGGCTGGACACGACGGCCCGCGCTGCGGATTCGGCGCGCGGGCCGTTCGCGTTCTTAGACTCCCGCGGGTGATCGACTCGCACACGCACCTCTTCCTCTGCGACGGGGAGGAGGCCGAGGTGGTCGCCGCCGCCGCGGCGGCGGGGGTGACGCGGATGCTCAGCGTTGGCATGGACGAGGGGACTAACCCAGTCGCGATCGCCGGCGCCGAGCGCCACGGGGCGGTCTTCGCCGCGGTCGGCCGCCATCCCAACGAGGCGACTGGCTTCGACGACGAGGCGGCGGCCGAGATCGCTCGGCTCGCCGCCCACGAGAAGGTGCGGGCGGTGGGGGAGACCGGGATCGACTACTACCGCGACGGCGCCCCCGCGGCCGACCAGCGGCGCGCCTTCGCCGCCCAGATCGAGATCGCCCGCGAGCTGGCGCTGCCGATCGTGATTCACGGCCGCGATCCCGAGGGAGAGACGACGGCCACCGACGAGATCTTCGCCACCCTCGACGAGCGGGCCGCCGGTAGCCGGGTGATCCTGCACTGCTTCTCGGCCCCGCACCGGGCCGCCGACGCGGCCGAGCGCGGCTGGTACTGCTCGTTCGCTGGCAACGTCACCTACCCCCGCTCGGAGGAGCTGCGCGAGGCGGCGGCGCAGGTGCCCGAGGACCTGATCCTGGTCGAGACCGATGCGCCCTATCTGACCCCGCAGACGCACCGGGGCGCGCGCAACCAGCCGGCCTATGTTGTCGCCACCGCCGAGCTGGTCGCCGAGGTGCGCGGCGTCTCCTACGCGGAGCTGGAGCGCACCGTCGAGGCGAACGCCCGGGCGCTCTTCGGCTGGTAGGCCTTGGTTCGCCTCGGCCAGAACTTCCTCGCCGACCCCAACCTGCTGGCGGCGATCGTCCGCGACGCCGAGCTCGACCCGGCCGACGTCGTGCTCGAGGTCGGCGCCGGCGAAGGGGTGCTGACCGAGCGGCTCGCCGCTGCCGCGGCGCACGTCCACGTGATCGAGATCGATCGCGGGCTGGAGCCGGCGCTGGCACCGGTCCTGGCGCTTCCCAACGTCGAGCTGCACTGGGGCGACGCGGTCAGGGCCGACCTGGCGGCGTTGACACCGCCGCCAACGGCGATGGTCGCCAACCTGCCTTACTCGGTGGCGACCCCGGTGCTGCTGCGCACGATCGAGCAGCTGCCGACGCTGCGGCGCTGGACGGTGATGGTCCAGCGCGAGATCGCCGATCGCCTCCGTGCCGCCCCCGGCAGCCGCACCTACGGCGCTCCCAGCATCGCCGCCCAGCTCGCCTGCGAGGTGGAGTTGCTGCGTACGGTTGACCCGGCCGTCTTCAAGCCGCGGCCGCGGGTCGAGTCCGCCATCCTGCGGCTGCGCCGCACCGGCCCTGCTGCTGATGCCGCCACGCGCGAGCTGGTCCGAG
>Ga0105242_10001609_pt1 | contig 17781 bp, 24 predicted proteins | sample KBSM24metaG_FD_81521 | JGI IMG/M metagenome (GOLD analysis project Ga0105242, IMG submission 81521) | Miscanthus rhizosphere microbial communities from Kellogg Biological Station, Michigan, USA - KBS M2-4 metaG | ecosystem: Host-associated > Plants > Roots > Rhizosphere > Soil | place... | reverse complement strand
TTGGATAATACAGCCTGCCCAGTGGCTAGAGTATTCCAACGAACCCAAGCCTCAACTGTAAACTCATCGGAATTGGCAGATGATAAGACCCAGTCGGCGCTTGGTGGATAATTTAACGAATTGCCGACAACGGAGTGCATTCGGTACGACGAGGAACCGAATTTGAACTGCGATGTGTCGATTGTTGACGAAGCACCACTGGTAGCAGTACCACGATGCTGCGAACTAAAGTCATCAAGCCCCGGCGAGCCGGTGGAACCATTGGTTCCTTCCATCGGCATAAGAAGCTTGACGCGAGAGTCGCAGGGGTTGTAACCTTGTTGGCTACAGAAACCCGGTAAGCACGCGCCGAATTGTGCCGCAGCCGGAGTTACCCCTAACGCCAGTAGGGCAAACAGTGAAAATAATGTGCGCTTGATCAGTTGCATATTGGGAACGATGTAGTTGAGACAGTGTATCCGGAATCGCTGGCGTAACGGGCGACCCCCTTAGTTATACGAAATTCGTCCCCCCAGCCATCCAGTCTGTTTCCGACCGAGTTGATCGACAGGATACCAAGACCCACAGTCGAGTCGAAGAAGGAACTGTTGGCCGGAGTCGAACTTCCAAGCATAACCCCGTTCTTGTAAATCCTGATCTTGCCCGTGGCATCCTTGTCGACGGCCCAAGCGTACCAAGTGTTCGTGGTTAGAGCCGCGCCAGAAGTCGAGATTGTAGTGGTGGCGGTACCGTCGGTTGAGAACGTAAAGTCCCATTCCGATGCTGACGAGTTGTTCCATATCTGCCAACTGTTGTTGCCAGCACCGGGGAACTGTGATAGCACGCTGCGACCAGTACCAGTTCCTGCGTAACGAACCCACCCCTCGATTGTGAACTGGTCGGAGTTGGCCGCAGACAGTCGCCAGTCCGCGCTGTCGTTATAAACTAGAGAATTGCCAATGGCAGCGTGCATCCTATAGGAGGACGTGCCAAACTGGAATTGCGCCGTCTCAATCGTAGATGAAGCGCCGCTGGTTGCGACACCGTGTGCTGCGGAACTGCGATCTGTCAGGCCCTGCCCGGTAGTGCTTAGGTTTGCACCTTCCATCGGCATCAGCAACTTGACGCTGGACCATGACGGGTCAGCACAGACGGCACCGGAATGCCAAGTCACCATCGCGATCAGCGGCGTGTTGGTTGATGGACTGATCGCGGTATTTATTGCGGAGGGGGTGTTCGGGAAGAATGAATAGTGCGTGCCGTATTGAGTGGCACCACAGGAAAATCCGTAGTCCTGCACCATATTGGTGAGCGTAGTTGCGGCACTGTCACTACGGGTCCCGACCGCTATCAGCGCGTCGCCGGTGTTAGTTGATATACCGGCGGTAGTGGTTCCTGTCGCGGTCAGGAACGGTGTCGAGACTGAGTAATTGATAAGCCGATAAACGGCAATCGTCATCTGGTTAACGGCAGTGCCGGTCGTGACAACAATATTCCCGGTGCCGCCGCCCGCTACTGAGGCGTACCAGACTTCAGCATTGGAGTTCGTATTATCAGTTGCGATGGACCGAACCGCGCGAGTAGCTGCGGTACCCCCAATCGTTACGCCTGATATTTCGGCGGTTCCGGCACTGGTCCCATCGACCCAAGAGATCGAAACGATATTGATCTTATTCGGGCCCGCACCGCCAAGATTCTTTGACGTGAAGGTCGTTACTGTGCCGGAGACGGACGAGCAAGCACTATCCGTGTTTGTTAGGTCAGGGCCACTAAATGCTCCGGGCCCATAATTGAGAGTGAGCATCTGCGCCGAGACAGGCGCAACGCAGATAGCCGCTGAAAGAACAAAGGCAAGAAGTTTCTTGAGCATCTTACTTGTATCCGACGTTAACACTCATTGCAGAGGCGGTAGCATTGGTTGTGTCAGTGGTGGCGTAGCCTGAGGTTACGCAGATTGAGATGCCGGTCGAAAATGCTATGCCTAAGTCCCAACTGTCACTGTAACCAGCCCCAGAGGTTGAGGCCGGGATCGCCATTTGATAAACAAGATTGGTCGCGGAGTTACAGCCGTTAAAGCCTGACGCGGCATTATACAGACGTAAATAGTTGACCGTCGCGGAATTGTTGGTGGCCGAGATTTTGTAGACTTGTCCTGCGCCGTTCTTAATGTTGGCGTGGTTGTCGGAAGCGGTCGGCTGCAGAAAGAACACAGTCACGCCGCCGGAAGTGACTGGGGTTGGCTGCGACTGTACCGCGAAGGTGCCAGTGCCAACTACAGTCGCATTTAGGTTTGCGGCGGTGGCTTGAGTGGCCCCGAAGGTGGTGTTGCCGATTGAAGCCCCGGCTTGGAATGGCGAACCCAGTGTGGTGTTGATCGTACCAAGCTGGGTTGTCATCAGACGAAGTTTGGCTGAGACAGTACCGGTTGAGCCCGCAGTCGCGGCGGTGTCAGCGATTGCGCCTTCAGCAACATCAGCGCCATCGGCAATGGTGACTGCTGTACCACCTCCACCACCTGAGCCAACGGTGATCAACTTACCTGCGCTATCGCATTGCGCGTAGCCAAACCACCCCGAGGTCAGAGTGGGTGGTGAAGAGTTGTAGGCACAGACGATCGCTGTGTTGCCCGGTGCTTGTACACGTTGGGCCTCAACATAGCTGATCAACCCTAACGTAAGCGCGATGGCACAACTAACAGTAATGGCCAGCGCCGGACTGGCTGGCCGCAGTTTGGAAGTCAGTCCGGCGATGAGCTTGCGCATTGAGGTGTCCTCAGCTGGTGCTGGTGCAGATGTACATGATCTTCGACGACGCATTCGAAGTCTGCGTGATCGTTAAGACGGTGGTGGAAGTCGTCCATGACATAGCGGCCAAGGGGCCTGAGGCCCAAGCCACAGTGCAGGTGGGAGCTACGGCGTAGGCTGTACCGAAGGTCACCGTGCAAGAGGTGGAGGCTGTGGAGCCTGCGGTGATCGTACCAGCGGTGTCAGTACCAACAAGGGTTGGGCTGCCACCGGTAATGCATGCACCGAGGGTTGGCGCTGGTCTGCCCGTGCCAGTGGAGAGAATGTGGCCGGGGAAGTACACGCCATTGTTGGCATCGACACCGAACGCACCAGTAGTGTCTTGCGACAACTGAATAGCGCGTACGATGGTCTGCGCATACGAGAGCCCGCCTGCAAGGAGCAGGACGAGCAAACATGGGAGGAGATAGCGAGCTAGTTTGCGCATCATTGCACCCTATACCATTTGTTTGCTGAGGTGGAGTACTGCCACGTGCTTGCAGTAGCTGTAGCTGCGGTGCAGGACGTTGGGTTTGTGCCGACGATCGTTGTGCTCGCGGGCGTTGATGCGGCCGCAATCGACAGAGTTGTAACGTCACCACCCGGACAAGAGATGCGGATGGTCTGCCCGGTGTAGGGGCTTGCGGGGAGCGTTACGTTCCAAGTGGTGATAGCGCCAGTGGCGATAAGGTCGCCGTCTTGCGCACGTGCAGTTGTGCTAACGGTGGTGCCGGTAGCGACCAGCGTGTGGTTGTTGCCCGAGCGGAGTACGTAGGCTGGAACTTGAATCGCTGAACCGCCACCCGGAAGGGCAGCGTTGACGATTTCAAGACCCGCAAGGTTCTTGGTATAGACGCCTTGAGCCCACAGGGCAAGTGGGGCCATAAGCCCCACCGCAACTGCGGCTCTGATAAGCCATTTCTTCATGTCATGGCCCTCAGTTCGCAACAGTGATGCCAGCGGGGTAGCCCCCGGCGATAGCATTGTTGGTGCTCTGATACATCTGATCGTCGCGATCGAGGACGATGTAGGAGTTCAGAGTTCCGGCGGTGGCGTTGCTGCCGCCAACGGTGTAGTTCAGGCGCAGGTAGCGGGGGACCGCGATGCCCTGCGGCGGACGAGGCATGTCCATATCGAGCAGGCGAGCGCCAGCAACGAGTGAGGCAACGGCGATTGCCGGCGATGCCCACCAAGTACTGAACGAGGCGGGGTTGCCAGTGCCATCATCGATCGCGCCTTGAAGGGCGACGGTCAACGACGTCAGTGTGGCGAACGCGGTGCCGACCTGAACCAGCAGCTTCATTGCCGGGTCGTCGCCAACGCCGATGTCTCGGGCACCGCCGCCATTCGCGGACGACGGGATGCCTGAGGTGATGCCGAGGTCGATCACGTTGTCGCTTACAGCGGTGGCAGTGATCGCCTGAGCATTGGAGAAGCGAAGTAGTGCGTCAAGAATCATGGGGTGCTCCGATCAAGTAACTTGAGCTTCGGTGTTGACAATGGCATCGCAAGTGCGAACAGGGATGCCGCGGAAGGTGGTCACGACCTTGCCGTTGAACTCTTCGAGGCGCAGCAAGACGTTGGTCTTGTTCATCGCCTGAAGATCAAGATAGGTGCGGATCACGCGGTTGCAGTAGATCATCACCCGGCCCATGTTGGCGCGGACTTCGGGAGTGTCCGAGGTCTGGATCGCCGTCGCGTTGGCAGGGGCAGTGGGCAGGCGGTAGAGTCCGCGGACGATCAGGTTGATCAGGTTCGCAGCGCTGACGCCGGTCAGCTGTGCCGGGTCGATGTTGGCGATGCGGACCGTGTAGCGCCAATCGCGGAGGCAGAGCCCAACTTCCCACTTGAAGTGGTCGCGATAGGCTTGGTAGGTGTTGCCACTGGCGTCGGCCACAGGCCACTCGCCCATGTCACGATGCTGGAGGCCGGTGATCTTGCCCTTGGGGAAGATGCCGTGGATGGTGTCGTTGCCCCACGTGACGATCCACATAGAGGTCTGAGCGTTGCTCGCGGTGCCGCCAGCGTCGAGGACGTTGTTGGCGGTCTGTGAGGACGCGGTGGTGACGGTGGAGTAGCGCGGTGCCAAGCCGGTGAAGCGTTCCGGATTGAGATGCTGGTTGCCGTAGATGAAGGTCGAGGCGACCTGTTGGGACATGCCCTCGAGGAAGGCGCGGACTTCGCTGAGGCGGAACTCGGCCGTGTTGCCATTCAGATCGGCGATGTCCTTGTCGATGACGGAGTACGTCTCGAGGTTGCCGCAGGTATCGGTGATCTGAGCGGTCGTGGACTTCGCGTTCGGGACGCCGTTGTTCAAGAGGCGCCACGTGGCCTGAGGGAGGCCGGTGCGAACGGTCGTCTTGTGACCGGTCGGCAGGTTGCCTTCCATGACGAGGATGTCGTCAAGGATTTCGTTCGTTTGGGACAAGATTTCGATGATCGTGGCTACGCGATAGCCATCGTCCATTCTCTTGGCCCAATCGGCATAGGTTAGTGCCAGATTGCCAATGGTGGACATAAGTTGAGGCTCCTAGAGAGGGTTGAGGGAAGAGTGAGTAGTGGCATCTACGTTCCGATCTGGCCTTGGCGTTCAACCCTCTCTGGGGCTCGGATGGCGGATGGTCGTGCGTCTAGCGACTTGCGTTCGCGAGATTGGGGTACATGGCTGCGGCAGGCGAAGGCTTGTCGGGGCGAGTCGGGTCGGCTTGGCCGAACTTGCTGGGGCCAGCGCCGCTGACGGGCTTACCTTCGATGACCGATTGTGAGAGTTTCCAAATGGCCTTGACGAATGCGGGGTGATCGCCCGCGCCCGTGACGTCCATGGCCTGTTTGAATTCGTTCGCTAGCTGAGGCGGGAGTGTGGCGAGGGCCTTACCGATGTCGACCTTAACGGCGTCGGGGCCGGTGCGGCCATCGGTGGCGTAGGACTTGATTTCAGCGTCGGCAGCGACAGTGTTGCGCCATTCAAGGCGCATGGCTTCATAGGCGGCCTGTGGGGCCTTAGCCGCATCGATCATTGTCTGTGCTTGGAGGCTGATCAGCTTTTGGGCCTGCTCTTGGGTGAGGTTGAGTTCCTTGAAGATTGGCGCTGCGGCTTCGACGAGCTTGGTGTCGATGGTGTAGCCGTCGGGGGCTGCGAAGTCGGCGTACTTTTCGGGGGCACCGGTGGCCTCGGTGGGCTTGGTGGCGTCGGTGGCGGGAGCTTTGGCATCAGGCTTCGGTTCAGTGGTCGGTGCGGAAGGTTCCGTCGGGGTTGTAGGTGTCTGGGTCGTCGATCCATCGGTAGATGGAGTCTGTGTCACCGGGTCCGGCCTCACGTCCAGTATCTCGCCCGTCGGGCTCCTCGCTGCCGCGTCGTTCGGCAAGGGCGTCGGCTCTTGCGTTGTCACTGTGGTGTCGCTCATTGGCTTCCCTCATCGCTTGAATGTACTGATCGGGGCAGACGACCATGATGTCGGAGAGCAGGCGCTGCCCAACGTTACGCTCGCCTTCGGCAAAGGCCGAGGTAAGTGCGTCGCCTGTGAATGTCGTGGTGAAGATGTGGCAGGAGGCGAGGAAGTCCCAGATGAAGGTGCGGCCTTCGATCGTGGACATGACCGTATGCAATACGGACTGGCGCGAGGCCTCGGCAATGCGAGATTGCTTTTCCTTGGCGCGTATGGCTTTGCGGTCCGCTGCGTTGTCCATTATGGGCTAACGCCTCCCATGGCTTGCAAGGCATTGACGCCACCACCAAGGTCAGTGTCCGAGAGGTTCTTCCCCGCTTGCGACAGCGCAGCGATCTGCTCGGCCTGTTGCTGTGCCGCCATCTGCTTTGCGCGATCTTCACGGATTGCTGCCACAGCTTCGGGACTCCGAATGATCTTAGGATCATTGTTCAACAGCGCGGAGTATTTGTCAAGAGCATAATCTGTATCGATGTTGTCCATAACATCAGGCTTCGCCGCGAGGAGATTTCCGGCGACGGCGAGCAGGCGATCGATGCCACCCGACGCTGCGGCACGTTGGGCCTGTTGGAGCATCGACACGTACTCAACGTTGATCATCTGACCTTGGATTTCAGGCGGCGCAGGCGGTAGGATGCCTGCTCGCGTCGCAATATCAAACGTGCGATCGAGAATTGGGCCGAGTCCCTCGTAGTCGATCCGGTCAAGTGCTGGACCCAAGGCGACGAGCGATTCAGACTTGCGCATATCCCACTCGACCGCAGTAACGTTGCTGCGTGTTTCATATTGGCTCGCTGTCATGAGGACGTCGTTGAAGAAGATTTTGGCGAGGCGTTGCTTGACCTCCATGAGGTCGCTCGAGATGTCGCCGACGGGGAACTGGTGCGTGTCATAGATCGACGCGATCGCGGGCTTGCCATTGTGGGCGATCATGCCTTGGATGTAGGTGATGCCGCCCGGCAGGAGCGAAGCGGGTTGGTTCTTCAGCTGCACATCGGCGACGAGGGGAGGGTTCACCATCTTGTCGATGGCCTGCGCTTTGCGCCGCGTCTCGAGTTGCACCTGCTTCTGATCGGGCAGAGCGTCCATGCCCGGGCTGCGGCCATAGGCGTCGTTGGAGACTATGTCCCATCGGCAGCAGATATTGGGCATGGAGTAGTAACCACGCTTGCGGAGGAAGCCGCGCGGCTGGAAATTCGATCCTTGGGGTGAAGCAGAACCACCCCATTCCCAATACAACTCGCGGAAAGCAAACTTGCTAGAGAAGCCGAACTCGCTGGCGCGACCGTCGTCATTTGGTTCGATCGAATGCGCGACAATAAGCTCCATAGTGAGGTTAGCTCCTGCCGGATCGTCGTAGAGTTGTCTAATTGAATCGGAACAGTTGTCATATCCGAACTCCGCTACGCATGCGGAGACGGTCAGGGTGAATTCGCGGTAGAAGATCGTGGGGCGGTACTTGCCATCGATGTCGATGTAGTACTCACCGGCGCAGGGGTTGATGCAGTTGATGACGTTCTCGTAGTCCTCGTACACAAGCATCGTGGCGGTGCCGAAGATCACGAGGTCGAAGTAGAACTGGGCGATGGAGTTGTAGAAGTTGGACTCACTGAAGATAAGGTACATTATCCTCTCGCACTCCCCCAGCCACAAGCTCACAGGTGAAGTGGTGGTCGAATCCACAGTACCCACACGTAACTTGAACCACGGCCGTGTCGGCGAAGATTTCCCACTGACCAGACCAGAAGCTAAGTTGCGTGCACATATGACACCAGTAGAATCCAGAATGTGTTGGTTGATCGGCGAGCCCCTCGCCATCTGGTTCGGGGTTACGATCCATTTGTATCTCCTCGGGAGGAAGTAATCGGCTAGTTCGCGCCAATGGGTCCACCATGAGTAGCGGTTGACCCGCAGGCCAAGTAGGCGGCCCTGTGAGTATGTCAGGGCCTTGAGGTCGGCTGAGCCTTCAAGCTGACCGGTCTGTGGGAACTTGGCTGGTGCGTTCATTGGGTGCTCGGGAGGATGAGGGCGTTACCGGGTTCGACTTTGTTGAAGTAGTCTTTAAGATCATCGGGTGAGAAGTTCTGCATATTGGTTTTGCCGGGTTGGAATGCCCAAGAGCCGCCGGATTTCTTGTTCCAAGTGCCACCTTGGTTACCGTCGACGCCGTTGTATTGACTGTTCGTTGAGAAGGTCGGATGATTGGGCTTCTTCCACTGATCGCTCCCGTGACCGTTCTTAGCAGCGCCCGCTCCAGCCTTCCAGAAACCGCGAGCATCGTAGTCATAGGTGTTACCTAATCGTGGATTGTCCTTAGCCCATTGCTGAAAGGCAGCTTCCTCTTGTGGATTGAGTTTGGTGTTGTATTGGTCGGTCATATCAACTTCGGGCATTTGATCGCCAATCGTTGTGGGCACCTAGATCAACGGTCGGGGTTGCATCGGACTCAAGCAGACGACCTTCGGAGTGCATCTGTGCTGCGGCCATAAGGGCCCATGGCTCAGGTAATGGAGGGCGGAAGGGGACGACGTTGTCGGCGAGGGGCGAGCGAGGGACGATGGGCATCACGATTCTCCAATGCCTTTGCCGTCAGCAATCGGCATCTTTAGATATTCAAGCGTAGTCGCAGAACATTGCCGGTACTGATGCCAATAACCAATCTCGAGTTGAACATATTGCATATAATTGGCAATATCTTCGCCTTCATTACGATCGCGTACAGAGTGAGCAATCTCACCATCTGTACATTTACATTTAAGCAGAACTTTCATTGCCCAAGTAAAGTTTTCTGTCCCGACGCACCGGCGACTGGGGCTGCCGCTGCGCCAACAAACGAGGGTTGCTGCATGGGCTTCGGCTTGTTCATTGCTGGGGTCTGTTGCGGAGCAGGCGTCGCTGGTGGGGCCTGAGGTGCGGCTGGGGCTGAGCTTCCGCTGAAGGCACCTGCTGCGGCGGCACCACCAAAGGCGCCAAGCGCCCCGAGGGCAAGGCCCGTGAGGGTAATGGGATCAACAGTGCACCACAGCTGTGGCTCACGCGAGCATACGTTCAGGCGAGTATGGATCATATTCTGTCTCCACTAAAGCTGGCTGAGGATGATCGCCACCAGCATAAGCGTTACGATTGAGAGGACCGCCGAAGGTGAGCACAAACGCATCAAGTGTATCAAGATCAAGGTCCGGGTTTTCATCAAGCAGGTCTTCCTTCGATGTCAGGACAATTTCATCGCGGATGTTGAAGGTGTACTTGATGGCGAGCATCGCGGTACGCAACTCGGGTGACTGAGGGAGCATCCCGGTCTTGAGCCACGCGCGGGCTGCGCCGTACATCGCGGCGCGCATGTTGGCGTACTTCTCACCGCTGGTGTCGAGGTTGGTACCCGAGATGGAGTCCTTCGCACCGAATTGGATTTCCCATACGAACAGGCGCTGGTTGCGACATTGGTCCACCACGCCGCCGCCAACACCGCCACCGTCGATGAAGATGCCGTCGGGGTGCCATGTCACAAATGCATCGTGCACTCTTTGGGCAAGCTCCACGGTATTAAGGCCCGAGTATAGCTTTCGCTCAAGCGTTCTGGCGTCTCTACCCTTACGTGGAAATATGACGGAGTTGTTGCGGCCAAAGCGCGCCACGTCAACACCAATAGCTAATGGGGTAAAGGCATCGACAAAGACCTCTCGATCAGCGGACATCGCAGCGTCAATGTCGGTGGCTGAGAAGAACTCCATCTCGCCACGACGAGGGAATTGACCCAGTACACGAACACGGAACCAGTCGGAATCGATGCCATAGATTGTCTCCCAGCGCTTGATGCGGGTTTTGTTAGTGATGGCGACGGTGCGGGAGTCGAGTTGTCGGGACTTCCACATCGTCGCGTGCTTGCCCTCGCCGAAGCATTCGCGGAAGCGGCCGGAGTTGCGGGTGGGGTTGCCGAAGGCTAGCCAAACGATTTGGGTGTCGGAGTCAGTGGTTGCGCCTTCGATGGTTTCCCAAATGATGTCGGCGATGGCGGATGCTTCGTCGAAGATGATCAGCAGGCGCTTGCCCTTATTGTGCATACCCGCGAAGGCTTCGGGGTTGGTTTCGGACCACGCGATCATGTCGATGCGCCACGTGCGCTCGCGTGTGGGGTCCTTCGAGACGAGCGAGGTTGCGTTGAGGATGAAGTGGTCACGCGCGAAGAAGCAGAGGTTGAACCAGCGGCCGAGTTCGGCCCATGTCTTCGTCTTTAGCTGCGTCTCTGTGTTAGCCGTGACAACTCCGCGGCAATCAGGGAACGTTGTGAAGCCCCAGATGATGAGCATGGAAACAAGGGCAGACTTGCCAACGCCGTGGCCGGATGCGGTAGCAAGTTGGATGGGCTCTCCTTGATCGGCATCGACTTCGTCGGGGTGCTCATCGATCCGCTGCATGGCTTCGCTGAGGGTGATGATGCCAAGACGAATATCCTCCATGATTTCGCATTGCCAGTCGAGTGGCCGCGGGTACTTCGCGAGGATCGTGCCCTCCTCACCCCACGGCCACGCGCCCATGGCGAACGCCAGCGGATCGTCCTGCACACTGGCGAGCCATTCAATCAGCCCAGCGTTCATACCTTCGGCGGGTGGGGCACGGTCAAGCATGCGGGCATCCATTCAGTACACATTCCGCTGGATGCGGACACTGTCGCTCGTAGCAATCCCACGGGAATCCACCAAGTTCCCACGAGCGTTGCTCGGCAGTTGCGGTTGCATTCGGAGCGCTCCCACTCAGAAGTGGTAGGGGAGCCACAACAACGAGCGGCCGAGAAGCAGATGCCCGACTAACATCACTTCGGCGCTCAGTCATCATGGCTCCCCCATCATAGCCGCCGGAGGATGGGCGACGAGGCGGCTATTCGCATAGGGGACGGCTCCGTCCGCGGGATGCTGTTCGGCACGACGGACGGAGCCGATTGAGGCTTCAGTGGGGCCGAAGTCTCAATTGTTCGGACTGAGCGGACCGAGGCGCTGCGCTTGACGGCGTCCTCAAGGGTCTTAGCGAAGTCCAAGTTAACGTTGACGTTCTTGTTGACCTTGCCATAGCCGGTGCGGTCGAGACCAAGCTCCGCTATGCCAAGGAGGTCGCGGGTGGGGAGGAACTCGTCCTTCTCCATTGCGACGTCGAGCTTATCGCTGAGCATGGCCTGCGCCTTGAGCGCGTTATCGCGCATGATGGTGATGACGGGATCGGCATCGACGGCCCACTCCGTGTCGATCATCGCACGCTTGTGCGCCACGAATTCCTTGAACGCTGGGTCTTGGCGGAACATGCTGACGCGGTTGACGGAGTAGCCGGTGACTGCTGCGGCTTCGGCATTGCTGAGGCCCATCGCGACTGCACGTGCAAGGCGGTGGTGCGAGTCGCGTAAGGTCTGCACTACGTTCTGCGGACGCGGCTGTGCCAGCACGTGAAGATCGTCACGCGTGAGGATGTGGATGTCCGTGATCTCCACTGGGGCAGCGATTGCGCCTTTGGCCTGCACGCGGTAGCGGGACACGACTAGAATCTCCTAAGTACCGGGCGCTCCTTGCGCATCGGAAGGTTGAACGGGACGGTGAAGCCGTCGATGGTAATGTTGAACTCGGTGGCGATTGGGTGCGGCGTCTTGAGCTTGATGTTGTACTTCGGCTTGTAGAGGTCGATCATGGCGCGCTCGATCACGTCGAGGTCTTCGACGCGGCAAGGCAGTACGTGGATTTCATCGAACACAACGCCTTTGATCGGCAGCCAATCGACGGGCTTCTTCCGGTTCGCCAAGCTTCGGTGTGCATAGATTCGGTGCAGCGGCTTGGTGCTCTGGCCGATGTACACTACAACGCCCTCGCGCAGGAGTGCATACACCCCCGGCTTCAACAACGTACTGACGTTCACAAATCCTTCAAGCATCGGCCGAATTCCCATTGCTCACTCTGCCACCATAGCACAACCAGCCGAGATGTCAAGCCCCACATTTTCACATTGTGTCCTCTCTGCGCCCCCAAGTATGGGCCTTTCGTATGGTCATTTCAATTTTTATACGGTGTGCCGGAGGGGTATCTGGCCCGCGCGCAGGGACAAAATTTTGGCCCCACCCCCCGGCCGAAGCGAGAGGTGAGGCCAAAATGTCACAGTGTGGCCGATGGGTGACTATGCCTTGGTAGCAAGCAGGTCGGCATTGTCGGCCATGAATGCCTTGATCTGCGCCACGCTATCGTCGGCCAGTAGGCGCTCCCATTGCGAGCGATAGAGCGTTGTGGGGAAACGTCCAAGGCCATACACGGACAGCCCTCCCTTGTCCGTGACTTTCATCGACAGCTTGCGGGCAGGCTGCGCTGCCATTTGCGCAACGAGCGCAACGAGTTGCTCGTGAGACATGCCATTGAGGGCGGAGAGATTGATCGTTGTCATGGTCGGTATCCTTCGGTTGGCGTTGCATCATCGCAACAACGCCACCATGCGCCCTCCGATCGGGGATTGCAAGTCACAACATCGTGATCGCGGTGCGGCGAGTTGTCGCGGCCGGTTGGCACGACGCTTGCACTCGCACGCGCAGCGCACGCGCACGACGCTGCAACGCAGCCATTGCACTGCACCATGCCCACAGGCATCAACCTGCCCGTGGTTCGCTCGTCGAATTGGCCTTCTAGTTAGGCTGAGAGCCCCTGAGAATCGGTCATTCCCTAGTTGTGCTACATAGCCCCCGTGTATGCCTCCCTGCCCTCTCCCCACGTGTTCGAGGCCAATCTGTCCTGTCTCTACTATATATATACTACATCAAGACAGAGGCACGGACACCAGTCGGAGGGGAGATGGAGCTACACACGGGCTAGGTAATGGAACTAGGGAATGAGCGAAGTGTAGCACCTCTCAGCCTAACGAGGGATAGATGCGAGTGGCGAAATGGGCGCAGATTGTGCTTGACTTCAGCGGAGCTATGTGCTATGATGGTACAATGCCGCAATGGGAGTGCACAGCATATGACACGGAAGCCTAAGCCCGGACCAACTATACTGCGGATGGAATATCTCAGCACAGGACGCGAGGTCCGTGATGCTACGTTTGTGGATGATTTCGAGGGTGAGGTGCTGCCGATACCTGAGGATAGCAATCCCACGCCGCTTGAGCGTATTCGTACTGTGTCTGAGTGGGAGCGCACCAAATCAGCCCAGCGTCTGCAACGAGCGCAGGATGTACTGAGGGATGCAGGGTTGATGCAAAGCCATGCTGAGCCCAAGCCACAGATTGAATTGATCCCCCAAGGCAAGCGCAAGGTGGCGCAGCTTGGCGACCTAGCGGTGCTTGCACCCATTGCACCTTGGCGCAGGTTCTGAGTGGGAGCACAGGAAACATTATGGATGCTTCGCGAAGCTTGCTTCGTGCCTCGCGTTCCCTTTGGTGAGCGCCTCACGAAAATGTGATTTGACGGCGACCGAAAAAGGGCGCATACTAGTGGGGCAATGAGCAATATGGACTGAGTGGGAGCACAGGACACATTACGCTGCGCTCTCTAGGGTGACCCACCATATAGGGTGCTGTTTGACAATAGGCGAAGGGTAGCGGACGGTCAATACGTCACGCAATGATCCGGAGCCTTACATGCCACGGAGCGAAGGCACAGAGTTGTGCACGCTTCGGGATTGCATCGGCGAGTGCGATAGCATTGAGCGTACCAAAGTCTCAATGTTGCTTTGAGCGAAAGCCTTAGCCTTGGTCGCACTCACCCGTGCAATCCCGCACGATTAAACCCAAATAGATCGCTGTGAACTAGGAGCGCTGCTACACAAGCGATGCTGAGAGTGCACTGTCGGTTCCGGCTCTGTCGGTCCCGCCTAAGCCAAAGTCAGCACGTAGATTGTGTACTATCTCTTACGATGTTCGCATACAACGATGGAGGGTTTCTAACCACCTTAAGAGGATGGTAAGTTATGACCAACCTAGATACTGACACTACCGCTGGCGATGACGTAGCTGGCGCAGATACCCCTTCGACCATCATCCAGTTTGCCCTCAAGAACGGCGCTGGGGACGTTGAGGTCGATACGGCTCTTCTGCCCAACGAAGTCTACAAGGAGGTCCTCATTCAGGGCCTCAAGGCTATCGCCGAGCGGAACATGTCGAAGCTGACGAAGGAGGCCTATCCCGACGAAGGCCAGCGAAAGCAGGCGATCCACGACCGAGCCATGGAAAACGTGCAAGCTATGTACGATGGCAAGATCAAGATCACTGGTGCCGCCAAGGTCAAGAAGGCTTCGGGAGCCGTGATGACTGAGGCCATGCGACTGGCGCGGAACCTGATCAAGGACGCCATGAAGGCGAACAAGATCAAGATCAGCACGGTCAAGGCTTCGGAGATTACCAAAGCCGCGAAGGCGTACATTGAGACTAACCCCGGCCTGATTGCGACGGCCGAGGCGAATATCAAGGCACGCGAGGAAACGCCTATGACGTTGGACATCAAGTCCCTCATCAAGGTCGATCCCGAGCTTGTTGCCAAGGACGAGGCGAAGAAGGCCAAGGCCAAGGCGGACAAGCCCCTCTCGAAGGCTCAGGCTGGTAAGGTAGCGCCTCGCGCTAAGGGCACCAAGCCCGGCGCAGGGGCGACGGCCTAAGTGCTACCCTGTGTGAGTAATAGGAACCATACGCAAGACTGGCTTCGGCCATGATCTATGGCAGGCCTAGGATCACACAGGGGCTATCTACTGCCATCAACCATAGTGGAGGTGCCCATTCAAGCCACCACGGGGCGAGCCCGGACCTAACTCGATCATAGCCACCTCATCTTTGTGGCAGCCTATCAAGCTATCGGAGCCTAATGCTAATCCGTTGCAATAAACGGTAAAGTCATTTCCCTCCAAACCCAATCTGCTGACGCAGGGCCGATACTTAGCGGCTTAAACCTTCAGTGGCCTGAGTGGCCTTAACCATCTGGGCCTGTGAGCGAAGCCCATCAAACTCACATAAGCTAGCCGTGTTATCCCCAAGGCACCGACGAGTATATCTCGCACGGCCCTTGGGGCCTTCTGCAAACGCAAGGTGTAAGCGCCCATTAATGAGGCCAAAGACACCTTGGACACTGCAACCCACAACCGGGCACCCGACTGCCCATGGAGCGTAACTATGTCACCGCATGTTGGTAATTTTGTCGCTGATTTGGTCGAGATGGCCAAGGCGACTGAGACACTCCCGATCATCCAAGCCGAGCTTGACGCGGCCAAGGCCGATAACGAAAGCTTGCACAAGGCCGTGCAGGCTCGTGAGGAAGCCATTGCCCGCTACAAGGCCGAGATCGACGCCTTGCACGCCAAGGTTCGAGACACGGAGGCACAGCGTGATGACGCCGAGCTTCGGTTTCACGAAGGCCAAGACAGAACTCGATCGGCCCTTGACTTTATCAAGAGCACTTTCGGCTCTGCTGGATCGCTTATACAAGCGCTTGAGCCACCGGCCCCTGTGGAGCCTGTGAAGGAAGAGCCGCAGGATCAGAGTGCTCTCAACCCTACTGGAAGTTCTACGGATGGGCAGTACCAGCCTAAGCCGATCGACAATCCTCTCTACGCCGATCCGCAGACCGATGCACCTCAGGGTCAGAGTGAACCTCTCCCTACCGATGCAAGTGCAACTCACCAGCCCATTCCGAATGGCGAGGGCAACTCTGGTGCTTCCACTGTGGAAGTCTCGTCTGAGGGCACGGCTGCGCCACAGCCGGACCCTACGCCATCCCCGATTGGTGGTGGAAGCTCATTGCCGAGTACGGAGCCTACCGAAAGCTCCATTCCTACGCCTTCGCAGCCGGTGGATGACGTAGGCTACCACAACGAGCCCAACATGACCGGCACAACCGATTGGTCCGAATGGGACAAGTGGGCAGCAAGAATGACAGCACGCTATGGCGTGGGTCAATGGCCGACACGGCCCTCGACGGCAACGGCCTAACGGAAGACTTAGCCCCCAAGGGATCATCACCTTGGGGGCTTTTTCATAGGTTGTGAAGCAACAATCGGAGGACACATTATGGGCTACCGTGTTAAGGCTACCGTGAACTACCCCGAAGATGAAGCCGACACCCCTGACGCTGTGATCGCAGATATCGGCGAGCTTATGGTGTGGCTAACCAAGCTCATTATGACTGAGCATGACGCCACGTCGTATGTCATCACCATCGCTACAGGGGAGCCAATCAGATGATTGACTACTCCCACCACATTCTCGCCTACTACATGTGGCGATGCTTCCGACATACCAAATTTATGTAACACAACGGCCCCTTGGCTCCACAGCCTTGGGGCCTTTTTCATGTCCAGAGATTGCTAAGGCTCTTGACATCTTCACGGAAATGTGATACACTGTAGGGACAATGAAGGATACCGACCATGACACTCGATCCCGATCACAGACCGATCCCCACACCCTCGCCTGACACCAGCCCATTACGCCGCTACACGCCGCGCCCATGTGACTATGGCTTTGACGTAGGCATGTCGCATGTCGTCGATTACTACCTCAGCTTGGAGGTCGCCGACATGGCTCGCTTGTTTCGTGCGGGCGCGCGCTTGCCTTTGCAACGAATTGGCCGTTATCTCGACGGCGAGGAAGAACGTGAAGGGACATACCGATGACCAAGAAGGAAAAGCAAACATGGAACGCCGCCATTGACGCCTGTATTGCTTTGCTCATTCTCAATTTCTATTCGCCTAGTGTCGTAATTGGCATCATTGAAAAGGCAAAGAAATGACCAGCACCCTCTACTCCCTCCGCACCGACGGCGACCAATGGCGCATCACCAAGTTCGTAGATGGCGACCCTGAGGGCAGCTACCTCTGTACCGACACCGAGTGCGAATGTCCCGCAGGCCACCGCCACACCTGCCGACATCGTCAGATGCTCCCTACGATGCTCGCCCACCACATTGCCAACACTCATTACTTCATGGACTATGATGGCGGCGGCCGCATCGTTGACTTCAACGGCACCCCCAAGAAGCTCTTTGACGAATTGGCCGAGGTTGTTGTGCCCGAAGGGCAACGTGTCAAAGAGGACACCAACCCAATGACTGATAATTGGGGATCAATTGGCGATGAAGAAATTGGCCGTCCTGTACGGATAAAACTGCCCAATGATTTTGTGAGAACTCCCAAGCCTGCATGGAGGAGACTATGATGGCCAACCTCGACCACGACCCCATTCCACCCTACGCGGTGACGATGTGGACCAATGACATCGAAATCTTTGTGGCAATGCCCATGACCAAGGGCGGGCAGCCCTTCATCATTAGCTTCCCCCTCAATGAGGGTGGGCTAAGCAAAGCTCTCGAAGTGCTGCGCCGTCGCCCCAAAGAGGTGGTCCTCCCCACCGCAGCACAACCCGCCAACTACACCAAGCCGCCACAGCAACCACAGGTGAAGCTCTCTAAGGCCCAATAGAAGCTCCACGCCGAGACGACCCCTGAGCAGCGCGCAGCGGCACAAGAACTCTTACGTAAGCTCGGCTTGGTGAAGTCGTGAGCGCAGCACGCCACGCTTGGAAGATATGGTACCGACAACTCCGCATCATCCGTCGTGAATGCAAGAAGG
>Ga0105242_10001608_pt1 | contig 17792 bp, 13 predicted proteins | sample KBSM24metaG_FD_81521 | JGI IMG/M metagenome (GOLD analysis project Ga0105242, IMG submission 81521) | Miscanthus rhizosphere microbial communities from Kellogg Biological Station, Michigan, USA - KBS M2-4 metaG | ecosystem: Host-associated > Plants > Roots > Rhizosphere > Soil | place... | reverse complement strand
GGGATGCCCTCGAGCGCGGCCACTTCGGCGGTCGTTCGGCCGCCGAAGTAGGCGAGCTCGAGGGCGGAGCGCTGTTCGGGGGACAGCGACGCCATCGCGCGCCGGGCGCGGGCGGACAGGTCCGTGAGCGCCGCGCGCTCGTCCGGGAGCGGCTCCGGATCGTCTTCGGGCTGGATCCCGATCGCCTGCAGCGAACGGGATTCCAGCACGCGACGCCGCAGGCTGTCGATCGCGAGCGACCGGGCGGTGAGCAGGACCCACGTCTCGAGCCGACCGCGTTGCGGGTCGTATCGTTCGGCGGTCCGCCAGAGCTTCACGAAGGTGTCTTGCACCAGATCCTGGGCCGCCTGGGGGTTGCCCAGCATCACCACGCCGAGCCCGTAGATCCTCGACGCGAACCGGTCGAAGAGCGTGCCGGCAGCGCGCTCCTCGCGGGCGGCGAACTCCGCCATGAGCGCTGCATCGGATCCCGGGTCGTCGATCTTCACTCTCAGCACGGTACTCCGTGGGTGTACGGACGGGGAGGCAGAACGGTTCTCCAGGAGGACGTCGCCGGCGGGCGGTAGCCTCCGGGACTCGATGGCCTCCGTGAGCCGATGATCTCGATGCCCGAGCCGGTCCACGTCTCGCGACGGCGGGCGCGGCAGCTCGCCGTGACGGGGCAGCTCCTCGACGTTCCTCGACCCGGGTCGATCGAGGAGGTCGTGCGACGCCTGGGCGAGGTGCAGATCGATCCCACCTCGGCGGTCGCCCGGACTGAGCAACTCGTCCTGTTCAGCCGGCTCGGCCGGCGGTTCCGCGTCGCCGAGCTCGAACGGCTGCTCTGGGGCGAGCGCGCGCTGTTCGAATACTGGGCGCACATCGTGCCGACGGCCGATCTCCCGATCCACCGCATCTCGATGCGGCGCTATCCCCACGGGACCTGGAAGCGCCGCGAGTACGTCCGACGGTGGCTCGAGGCGAACGACGCCTTCGTCCGGTACGTGATCGGCGAGCTGCGACGGCGTGGTCCGCTCCGGGCGCGGGACCTGGAGAATCGGGCTGCCGAGGGCTGGCAGACAGGCGGTTGGAACGATGAAGGCCAGAACGTACCCATGCTGCTCGACATCCTGTGGCTGCAGGGCCGGGTGATGATCGTCGGCCGCGACGGCCAGCAGCGTATCTGGGATCTGGCGTCACGGTCCCTCCCACGCGTTCCCGCCCTTCCGGCGTCCGAGATCGCCACCACGCTCGTGGATCGGCAGCTGCGAGCCCGCGGTCTCGAACGGATGGAGCGGATCGGGACGCTCTTCGACGGGCGGGTTCCGATGCGGGAGACCGCGATCCGCCGTCACGTGCGCGACGGGCTGATCGTGCCGATCGAGGTCGAGGGCCTCCCGGGGCGGTGGGTCGCGCATCGCGATCTGTTGGACACGACGTTCCGTGGCCGCACGACGCTCTTGTCGCCCTTCGACGATCTGATCTCGGATCGGGAGCGTACGGAGCGTCTGTTCGACTTCCGGTTCCGCTTGGAGATCTACGTGCCGAAGGCGAAGCGCGAGTTCGGGTACTTCGTCCTTCCGATCCTCCGCGGCGACCGGCTGATCGGGCGGATCGACCCGCTCTACGACCGGAAGACGGGCGTGCTTCGCGTGAACGCGATCTACGCCGAGCACGTCGTGACGCCGTCGGACTGGTCGTCGGCGAAGCGCGCGATCGACGAGCTGGCCGCGTGGCTGGGTGCGAACGAGGTCGTGTGGCCGTCGCTGCCCGCCGCGTGGCGGTAGGAACGCGGGGTCCGGCGAGGCGAAGACGTCGCCCGATACGGACCTGGAGAGCGGTTCCCGCGACCGGACGCGCTAGTGCGTCCCGGCGCTCGCCGCGTCCGGCACCATCCGGTCCCGCTCGAACCGGTCCGGTGCGAACGGCGCGATCAGCTCAGGTGTCCGGCCGGTCGCGACGAGCTCCGCCATCGTGCGGCCGAAGATCGGCGAGCCTTTGAACCCCCACGTCCCCATCCCCCCCATCAGGAAGAAGCGCGGGACCGGGGTCTCGCCGAGGATCGGCGACGAGTCCGGCGTCATGTCGCACAAGCCCGCCCATTGCCGCATCGCGCGGGCCGGGGCCATGAACGGCAGGATCTGGATCGAGCGTTTGGCCGCTTCGGAGAGGAAATCGAACGTCGAGCGGGTCGAGTACGTGTTGTACGGGAGGATCTCCGCCCCGACCAGCAGCTCGCCACGCGCGGTCTGCGAGATGTAGACGTACAGATCCATCGATGACACCAACCCGTCGAGCACGTGACGGTAGGGCTCCGTCACGAACGCCTGGAGCGGGTGCGTGCTGATGGGGAGCCTCAGGCCGGCCATGTCGGCGACGATCGAAGTCCAGCCAGCGACGGCCGAGACGACCGCACCGGCTGCGATCGGACCGGCCCCGGTCTCGACCCCCGCGCAGCGGTCGTCATCCATCGTGATCGCCGTGACGGGCGTGCCCTCGTGGACGTGGACGCCGAGGCGCGTCGCCGCCGACGCGTATCCCCACACGACCGAATCGTGGCGCGCGATGGATCCAGGCGGGTGGTAGGACGCCCCGAGCACCGGCAGCTCCCCGCCGGCGGTGAGGTCGACGAGCGGATGCAGTCGCGCGATCTCCTCGGGCGTGACGACGTCCGTTTCCACACCGTACGCGTGGTTCAACAGGGACTTGTCCCGTTCGACCTCGAGCGAATCGGTGGTGTGGCAAAGATCCAGCTCGCCCTGGGTCGAGTACTGGACGTTGAAGTCGAGCTCCTGGCTGAGCGTGCGCCAGATCCCCAAGCTCGCCTTGTACAGGGGGACGTTCTCGGGCGTGTTGTAGTTCGCGCGGACGACCTGCGTGTTCCGTCCCGACGCGCCGGCGCCGATGTAGCCGGCCTCGAAGACCGCGACGTCGCGGATCCCGTGACGCGACGCGAGGTTGTAGGCGAGCGACAGCCCGTTCACGCCGCCCCCGATGATCACGACGTCGTACTGACGTTTCGGCTCGGCCCGGCGGAGGAACACGCGCCGGCGGAAGATCCCGGTCATGAGGTGGACACCGCCCACGGGCGCGCCTCGAGCGGTCCGGTGTGCCCCAAGGCCTTCGCCGCTCGATCGTGCAGATGAGCCTCCCAGATCGACGGGACCAGGATGAGCACCCGGCCGTCGCCGGCGACGACCTTGGCGGGGACGTGCGCGACCTCGCCTTGGAGGAGGCCGGCGTCGGGGAGCTCGAGTCGGGACAGGAGACCGAAGCTCGCCCGCGCATCGTCCCCGACCATCGAGATCGCCGCCCATCCGTCGGTGGTGTCGATCACGAGCGCATCGGGGTCGAGCGCCGCGAGACGTGTCGCGACCTCTCGAGCGACCTCATCCGTGACCGGTGGGGCGCTGAGCAGCAGGAGCTCGTCGTCGGCAACGCGGCACGCGAGGGCGCGTCCCGGAACGAGGAGCAGGTCGAGCGCACCGGCCTCGGCCGAAGCCGTGACGACGCCGACCAGAGCGCGGGCGAGCTCACGCACGCAGCCGGGCCCCCTCGGGGTCGTAGAAGGGTGTCGGCACGACGGTGGCGGATGACTCGCCGGCGAAGAGCTCGTTCGGGAAGGAGCCGTCCGTCGCGCGGATCCATCCGAGCGCGATCGTCCCGCCCGCGGCCTCGGAGAGCGCGCACGAGGTCACCCGCCCGACGACGCGACCGCCGGCCAGGAGCGGGACCCCGCGTCGCGGCTCGCCCTCGATGCGGAGTCCTACCAGGGTGCGCTCGAGCGGCAGCGCTCGCATGCGCTCGAGCGCGGCCTTCCCGACGAACCCCGGCTTCTCCATCGCGACAGCCCAGTCCAGGCCGAGCTTCGCCGGATGGTCGTCGGGCAACGTGTCCTGTCCGAGATAGAGGTGACCCTTCTCCAACCGGAGCGTGTCGAGGCCGCCCAGCCCGAAGGGCTGGGCGGCCTCGGGGCGGCCGGCCTCGAGCAGCGCGTCGTAGAGCGCGGGACCGCGCGAGCGCTCGTGGTGGAGCTCGAACCCGACCTCGCCGACGAAGCCGACCCGGAGCGCACGGCAGGGCACATCGGCGACGGTGATCTCGGCGTGCCGCGTATGGGCGAGGGCCTCCGCGCTCACCTCATCGTCGGTCAGGCGTTCGAGGATCGTCCGGGCGCTCGGGCCCGCGAGGAGGATCGCCCCGAGCTGGGCGGTCTGATCGAGCAGATGGACGTGGAGGTTCCAGCGGTCGATCCAGTCGCGGAGCCACGCCTCCATCGCCGGTGCGCCTCCGGAGGTCGAGCAGAGGTAGAAGCGGCCGCTGTCCAGGGCAGCGAGGAGACCGTCGTCGATCACGTAGCCGGCCTCATCGAGCGCGACGAGGTACCGCGAGCGGCCGGGAGCCAGATCGCGAACGCGGACGGGGAACACCCGATCCATCAGCTCCGCTGCATCGCGCCCGGCGACGAGGAACTTCCCAAGGGTGCCGACGTCGAGCAGCCCCGCCCGGTGGCGGACCGCGCCGATCTCTTGCTCGATGTCCCCGAAGGTCGTCGGTCGCGACCACGAACCGCTCCGCTCCATGCGCGCGCCCAGGTCGAGATGGCGATCGTGGAGCGAGGTCCGTTGCTCGATCGACTCGTCGACCCCGGCGGCCAGATCCTCCAGCGGGAGCGGGCGCGCGGGCGGACGCGCCGTGGTGCGTGCGCCCGCGGTGGCGACCGCGTCCGCCCGCGCGCCCGCGAACGCAGCCAGGAGCCGCCCGCACACGGCCCCCTGGCACGGGCCCATCGTCGCCGTCGTGTAGCGCTTGAGGATCTCCGACGAGCGCCAGCCTTCGTCCCACGCCTGTTCGAGGTCGTGGAGGCTCACGTCCTCGCACAGGCAGACGTAGCCGTCGCCCGCCACCGGGACCGTCGGCACTTCGCTCGAGGTTTCGGTCCGGCCGTTCGCCGCCCGTCTGCCGCTCGCCTCGGCTTCCTCGACCGAGCAGCCCGGGATCACGACCTCGCCAGCGCCGGCGACCTCCTGATCCGTGCCCATCCGGAGCAGTGCGTCGCGCGGCGCCCACCCGAGCGAGAGCACCAGCGTGTCGCACGTGATCCGCTCGCGGCCGCTCGGGGTTTCGATGATCACCGCACGGACCCGGCCGCTCCCCTCCGCTGCGATGACGGGTCCGTCGTGGATCAGCACCTCCGCGCCGGTGGTCCGGAGCGCCTCCGCCGAGGCGCGCCCCTCGTCGGTGGTGGCGACGACGACCGCGCGGCGGCCCGGCCGAACGCCATGCCGAACGCCCAGGAGTGCGGCGCCCCGCGAGAGGAAGACTCCCGGCAGGTCGTTCCCCGGGAAGACCGCGTGTGCTTCGACGGCGCCGGTCGCTGCGATCACGCGAGCGGCCTCGATGTGCAGGACCTCGTCGGGACCGACCACGGGGACGAACGGCCCCTCGTACACGCCGACCGCGGTGTGACGTTCGAGGATCCGTGCGCCCGCCGCCGTCGCCTCCCGCGCGAGCGCCTCGATCCGTGCGATAGCACGCGTGTCCCAGACCGTCGCCCCGAGCCGGCGTTCGTCGACGAGCATGACCCGGGATCCTGCGGCCGCGGCTTCCGCCGCGGCCGCCAACCCCGCGACCCCACCTCCGACGACCAACAGATCGACGTGCACGGCCCGCGCCGGCTTCGCGCCTGCCGGCCTGCCGGCCGGCAGGCGCCCGACCCCGGTCGCGCGGCGGATCACTCGCTCGGCGAGTCCCCACGCGAACCGAGGACGGATGAAGGTCTTCGAGTAGAAGCCCACGGGCAGGAAGCGGTGCAGCCGATCCGCAACGTGGAGCAGATCGTGCTCGGCCGAGGGCCATCCCGACTCGCGGAGGACGACCTGGCCGTCCCGTGCGTCCGTGCTGCAGGCGCGCACCCCCGGGTCGCCGTCGACGTTCAACGAACAGTTCGGGCAATCGCCCGTCATGCAGAAGAGGCCGCGTCGCCGGTGGTACTTCAGCGAGCGCGTGAAGGTTCGGACGCCTGCGCGGTACAGCGCGGAGGCAACGGTGTCGCCCGGCTCGACGGCGACCCGTCGTCCCTCGAACCGAAGGGCGTCACCCACCGGACGGGATCACGTCCGGATCGATCCGGTTCGTCACGGTGTCGCGGGTGAGGCTCACCCACCGCCGGCACCCGAACGCGTGGAACCAGCGCTCCGGCTGCGGTCCGGGCGCGTTCCGACGGAGGTAGACCCGCGCGAAGTCATCGATATCCTCCGCGGGGAGCGCGCGGAGCTCTCCGCCGAACGTGAACTCCTCCTGGGGACGGGGACCGCACCGTGGGCAGGGGACCATCAGGCTCATCGGCGCGCCCGCTTCCGGTCGCGGAGGATCTGGTGCGCCGCGTTGTAGCCGGGAGCTCCGGTCACGCCGCCGCCGGGATGGACCCCGGCCCCGCAGAGGTAGAGCCCCTCGACCGGGGTCCGGTAGTCCGACCAGCCGGGGACCGGCCGCATGAAGAAGAGCTGCTGGATGTTGAGGTCACCGTGGAAGATGTTGCCCTCGGTGAGGCCGAAGGTGCGTTCGAGGTCCAGTGGCGTCAGCACCTGGATCGCTTCGATCGATCCGGGAACGTTCGGCGCGTACCGGCCGACGATGTCGATCACGCGCTTCCCGAGGAGCTCGCGATGGTCGTCCCAGGTTCCGGCGCGCAACCGGTACGGGACGTACTGCACGAAGCACGTCATGATGTGCTTCCCCGCGGGGGCGAGCGTCGGGTCCACGTTCGATGCGACCACGCAATCCACCCAGAGCTCCTCGGGGATGTCGCCCCATTTCGCGATGTCGTACATGCGCTCCGCAGCTTCGAGCGTCGGCACGAGCGTCGCGAACGACCGGCGGTTGAGATCGGCGTCGGCGGGCATCCCGTTCCAACGTGGCGCTTCGGTGAGGACCATGTTCACCTTCGCGCACGGCCCGTCCATCTTGATCGCCTCGACCGAGCCTCGGAACGCGTCGGGCAGATCCGTGGGCTCCATGAGGGTCAAGAAGGTTCGTTTGGGATCGGCGTTGGACACGACGGTCTCTGCGGTCAGCTCGGTCCCGTCGTCCAGGACGACGCCACGCGCGCGGTCACCCGCCGTGATGATCCTCGCGACCGGCGCCTCGACCCGGAGCTCCGCGCCCGCCTCCCGCGCTGCCGCAGCCATCGCTTGGGTGATCGAGCCCATGCCCCCGATCACGTGGCCGAACCAGCCCTGGACATCGTCGTCTCCGCCCGTGAGGAGGTGGAACAGGAGCCCGATCGCCGTGCCGGGCCGGTAGGGAGGGGCGTGCATCCCGTACACGTTGTTCGCGAGGAACATCCGCTTGATCGTCTCGGATCCGAAATGACGATCCAGGAAGTCACCCAGCGACCCCGTCAGGAACTCGACCAGGTCGGTGATCTCGTCCCCCCGGATCTTCTTGACGCGTCTGTAGACCCGCCGCCCCTCCTTCATCCTCGCCCATCCGCGCGCATGAACGTCCGGTGGCGCTTCGAGGAAGAAGGGCTGGAGGTAGCGAGCCAGCTCCTTCAGCCGCCGGTCGATGCGATCGAACGTGCGCGCGTCGGCGGCGTTCACGCGGGCCCATTCCGCGACGGTCCGCTCGTGGTCCGTCCACCACGGCAACACCGTGCCGTCCTCGAACGCCGCCTGGAGCCCCGGCTCGCAGGGGACCATCCGCAACCCGTGCCGCTCCAGATCGAGGTCTCGGATCACCTCCGGCCGCAGCATCGAGGCGATGTAGGAGGCGGTCGACGCCCGGCAACCCGGCGCGATCTCCTCGGTGACGCACGCGCCCCCGAGGAGCTCGCGCCGTTCCAGCACGAGGGTCTTCATCCCCGCCCGAGCCAGGTAGAACGAGGCGGTCAGGCCGTTGTGGCCACCGCCGACCACGATGGCGTCGTAGCGGCTCTCGCTCATGCGATCGGGGTCCGATGGACCCAGGGACGGACGCGCGGCACGGTACGCGACCAGCGTGGAGCGGGTCAACGTCGCCGATGACCCGATGTCAGAGGCTGAGCGACGAGGGCGGGATGCCGGGATCGACATCCTGACCCGTGTAGATCGTGTTCCCGAAGCGGGACACGTCTCCGAGACCATCGAGCCACGTGGATGCGAAGACGGCGGAGAATTCGGGATCGTCCAGCAGATCCTGTTCGATCGCGCTGCGTGGAACGTACGGCCCGAGGTTCTGCCGATACGTGAGATGCCTCAGATGCGCCGCCACGTCGTCGAGCGATGCGCCGGCGTCCCGCAGCCCCGGGACGTTCATGTAGACCTCGCTCGGCCACACGTTCTGCACGACCGAGACGGGGCCGGCGCCGAACACTTCTTCGATCGAGCGCGTCAGCTGGATCGGGTCGAGGCGGACGCCGTTCACCGCGTCGGGCAATGGGCATTGGCCGTGGTCCGCGGTGACGATCAGGACGTACTCGCCGGGATACCGGGCCTCGAGGTCCTCCACCAACCGCCCGAGCTGCTCGTCGACCGTTCGCAGCATCAGCCCTTCCCACTCGGAGTACATGTTGTAGATGTGGCCGGTGTAGTCCGGGGACTTGTACGTGGTGTAGAGGAGCGACGGACCGCCGACCCCGATCGGCTCGGAGTCGAGCGTCGCGACGAGCAGATCGTGCTGGTACTCCACGACCGGAGGGCTGCAACAGGGCGACTGTCCACCCTTCGGGTCGAACTGCCGGTCCCATCCGGGTTCGGTGAGGGTCGCCTCCTTCGTAGCGAAGTCCGTCTGGTGGGTTTCGAAAACATCGAGTCCGGGGGTCGCCGCGGGGAGCCGGAAGAGCTGCGGGTTGTGCGGGGCCCAGCTCCCCGGCGTCTCGTCCCAGTACACGCCGACCGGCTTCTGGTCCGCACCCCGGTTGGGACCGCCGAAGCCGATCATCCCCATGTGCCAGATCTGATAGCCGACCTGCCCGACCCAGGCTCGGTTCCCGGTCGCGTCCGAGTACAGGTCGGCGAGCGTGGGCTGGAGGATGTCCGATGGATCGGCGGCGCCCGGTTCCCCGTAGGCCTTGCGGGAGCCGCCGGCATCGGCCCGGATGTTGTGACCCGTGATCCCATGCGCGCTGGGGAACGTTCCCGTGCCGATCGTCGCGTGCGCACAGGCCGTGATCGCGGGGAACGAGCCCGTCAGCGCGTTGCGGTAGTTGGCGCCCTGGCCCATCAGCTTCTTCAGGTTCGGCCAATCGTTGGGCCAATGCCGCAGGACGTTCCATCCGCCGCCGTCGAAGACGTACGTAACGACGATCTTCGGTGGACGTCCGTTCGTTGCGAGACCGGGAAGCACCCTGCCGTCGCGATCGTCCGGCCACCCGTCGAACCCGATGAGGCGGGCCGTCGTCGGCGCGAGATCGGCCAGCGAGACGCGCTCGGCCGAGTCGGACCGCTGCACGATGCCGGGCCCGTAGACGACGAGTGGGATACGCTCCAGGTACATCCAGACCGCGGCGTGGCTCGTCCGGGGATCCTGCGGAACGAGCGAGAGCGACTCCGACGCGTAATTCGCGCTGTTGAAGGGCGAGATCAGCAGCTGGACATCCCCGGAGCGCCCCGGGTGGTAGGCCCGCCGCACGAGCTCCATGTATTCGGCGCCCAGATCCCGCGCGGCCGCCTCCTGGATCGCTCCCGCATCGGGACGGGTCAGCGTGGCCGCAGCGCGCCCCAAAGCAGCGCCACCGGCGACCCACGCCAGCCCGCCGAGCCCGGTCCAGACCAGGAATCGGCGGCGCGACGGATCATGATCGCCGCCGAGGTACCCGCGCCCGGCGGCCCACCGGATCAGCAACAACCCAACGAGCCACACGGCGACCCCTGCGGCGATGCCCGTGACGAGGCTCCCGAGCGCGACGACGACTGCGGCTACGGCTCCGCCGAGGAGGGCGAAGGCGATGAGGGAACGAGGGAATCGAGGCGTGGCCACGAACGACTATCGTGGCAGGAAACCGCGCGAGGGACGACGGTGCACGGGTTGCGTTCTCGTGTCGAACATCAGGTCCGCTTGCGTTGGAGGTCGAGGAACGGCAGCGGAACCAGGGTCGCGGCCACCTTGCCGCGTTCGCCCTCCACGCTGTACTCGACCGATACCCGTGAGCCGAGCTTCTCGTGCTCCTTGTCGAGAGAACCGAAGCCGACCATCTTCTTGATCGTCGTCCCCCACGTGATCGAGGTCGCGCGGCCGATCTGCCGTCCTTCCCGGTAGACCGGGACCGGCGCACGGTCGACGAACGGCGAGATCATCGCCGCGAGGCCGTGTTTCGCGAACATCGCCTCGATCCCGGCCCAGTCCAGCTCCAGCCCGACGAGGCGCCGCGCCGGACCACCCGCCGCGCGCTCGGCCTTGAGCGCTCGTTCCCCGGTGAACTCCGCTTCCTTCCCGAACTCCACGAGACGTCCCAGCCCGATCTCGAACGGGGAGTAGTTCTGTTCGGGGCTGATCGCGTGGCGAGCGCTCGTGTACTCGGCGTCGATCAGGATCAGTCCGGCTTCCACCCGGGCTACATCGAGCGCGCGGATCCCGGCGGCGAAGATCCCGTATGCCTCGCCCGCGTCGAACAGGCGGTCCCAGACGGTGAGCGCTCCCGCGACCGGGATCCACAGCTCGTACCCGCGGTCGCCGGTGTAGCCGGTGCGAGTCACACTGACATCGACACCCGCGATCGAGGTCCAGCGGTGACGGAAGTAGCGCACATCGGTCCAGTCCTCGCCGGTCGCGGCCTCGAGCACGTCCCTGCTGAGCTTCCCCTGCAGCGCGAGCGCTCCCAGATCCTCGGTGACGTCGTCGATCTCCACGTCCAGCGCGGTCGCGTTCAACAGGAACCAGCGGTAGCACGGATCCGCGGAGGTCACGCGGTACTCGTCCGCCGCCAGCCGGGTCACCGTACCGTCGTCGAGGACCTTCCCGTCCTCGTCGCACCAGGGTGTGTAGATGACCTGGTCGACCTGGAGCTTCGAGATGTCTCGTGTGACGACCCGATCCAACAGCCTCCCGGCGTCGGCGCCCGAGACGACGTGCTTGTAGAGGGGGCTCGTGTCGATCACGGCGGCGGCCTCACGGATCGCGCTGTACTCGATGTCGTGGAAGTCGGCGTACACCTGGGCGGCGAAGTACCCGGCCCATTCACCCCAGACCTCGTTGCGGTTCAGCTCTCGCTGCCGCGGATAGAAGGCGGTTCCGACCGACACCTGAGACCTCCTCGGACGTTCCGCGCGAGAGCCTACGCCAGCCGCGTCGAGGGTCGTTCGGTCGCCTTGACTTGCAGTCAAGGGCTCGTTGGTGTGGCTAGGGGGTCACGGCTAGCATGGGTTCACAAGCGCGAGCGCCGCCCACGCCGGTGGCCGTTCGCCTCCGGTCACCGGTGGGGGGTTCGATGGCGAAGCGGTACGACGCGGTCGTGATCGGTGGCGGCCACAACGGCCTCGTGAACGCGGCGTACTTGGCGAGGTCGGGGCTCAAGGTGCTCGTGCTCGAGCGGCGCCACATCCTCGGCGGTGCCACGCTCACCGAGGAGATCGTTCCCGGTTTCCGCTTCTCGGTCTTCTCCTACGTCGTGTCGTTGTTGCGGCCGGAGATCATCCGCGAGCTCCAGCTCCCCAAACACGGCCTGGAGATCCTGCCGCTGGACGGCACGATCACCCCGCTCGACGACGACTACCTGTGGCGGGTCAATGATCACGGGAAGACCATCCGCGAGCTGCGACGCTGGTCGCTCAACGACGCGGAGGCGTACGAGGAGTACGGACCGCTGATGGCCGAGATGGGCCGGTTCATCAAGCCGATCCTGTCCGTCCCGCCGCCCGATCCGGCCAAGCTCTCGCCGGGGGAGTGGTTGCCGCTGACGCCGCTCGCGAAGCAGTTCCGCGACCTTCCCCGACGACTCCAGACCACGTTCATCCAGCTGATGACGATGTCGGCGGCCGACTTCCTCGATCAGTGGTTCGAGACGGAGCCGCTGAAGGCCACGATGAGCGCGAGCGGGATCATCGGAACGTTCCAAGGTCCGCGCTCGCCCGGCACTGCCTACGTGCTGCTGCACCACTACATGGGAGAGATCGATGGCGCCTTCCGCGCTTGGGGGATCCCGCGGGGCGGCACCGGGGCGATCGCGTATGCGATCGCCGGAGCCGCGCTGGCCGCGGGCGCGGAGATCCGCACGGAAGCCCCCGTCGCGCGCATCCGAACGCAGGGAGGGCGCGCCACGGGCGTCGTGCTGGAGTCGGGCGAGGAGATCGAGGCGAGCGTGGTGATGTCCTCGCTCGACTCGCGCTGGACGTTCATCAAGCTCCTGGACGACTCGGTGCTGGATCCGTCGTTCAAGCGCGAGGTGCTCCGCTACAAGTACCGCGGCTCATCCGGCAAGGTGAACCTCGCCCTCGACGGTCTGCCCGAGCTCGCGTGCAAGCCGGGCAAGGGTGAGTGGCTCCGTGGCGCGATCTCCTTCTCGCCGAGCATCGACTACATCGAGCACGCGTACGACGACGCGAAGTACGGCCGGCCGTCGGCGCGCCCGTACATCGACATGATCATCCCCACCCTCGTCGATCCCTCGATGGCGCCGCCGGGCAAGCACGTCATGAGCTGTTTCGTCCAATACGCCCCGTATCACCTGGCCAACGGCGAGATCTGGGATGACGCCAAGCGAGAGGCGTTCGGGCAGAACGTGATCGACACGATCGAGGAGCGCTTCCCCGACATCCGCCGCCACATCGTCGGGCATCAGTTCATCACGCCCAAGGACATCGAGGACATCACGGGCCTCTCAGAGGGCAACATCTTCCAGGGGGAGCTCTCCTTGGAGCAGCTGTTCTTCAATCGCCCGGTCCCGGGGTGGTCCCGATATCGGACGCCCGTTCGGGATCTCTGGATGTGCGGTTCGGCGACGCACCCCGGTGGCGGCATCATGGGCGCGCCGGGACGGATCTCCGCGCTCGAGTACCTGAAGGAGAAGCGCAAGGGTCGGAGGGCCGCTTGATGGCCCCGAAGACGACCGACACCATCGTGATCGGCGCGGGCCACAACGGGCTGATCGCTGCCGCGGCGCTCGCCAAGGCGGGTCGGGCGGTCGTCGTGCTCGATCGCGCCGAACGTGCGGGAGGGATCCTGCGGGGCAGCCAGCCCGCCCCCGGGTTCCGTGCGCCGGGATTGGTCCACACGGTCGGGCGCCTGCGCCCATCCGTCGTGAAGGACCTCCGTCTCGAACGCTTCGGCTACTCGACGATCGCCCCCGCGGTGCGGATGCACGCGCCGATGCCCGACGGCTCCGCCATCACGTTCTGGGGAGACGCGGCGAGGACCGCCGAGGAGCTCCGACCGCACAGCCCTCACGACGCCGAGGCGTTCGTCGGGTTCGACCAGAAGGTGCGGGCGATCGCCAGCTTCCTCGCGTACGTGCAGGTGGCACTCCCCCCGGACCCGAAGTCTCCCTCGCTCGCCGACGCGATCATGGGACTGAAGCTCGGCAAGGCCTTCCGCGACCTGGGTGCGAAGACCGGCCGCGAGGCGGTCCGGGCGCTGCCCATGGCCGTGGCGGACCTGGTCCAGGAGGTCTTCGAGCTCGAATCGGTCCGGGGGCCGCTCTGCACGCGCGGGGTCCTCTACACGGCGATGGGGGCATGGGCGACGGGCACCGCGCAGGTCCTGCTGAACGACTCGGCCGGTACCGACGGCGGCGCGGCGGGTACGGCCCTCTTCGCGCGCGGCGGGACCGAGGCGCTCGCGGACGCGCTCGAGGCGGCCGCGAAGGCACGCGGCGTCCAGATACGGACGGAGCACGACGTCGTCGCGATCCGCACGCGTGCGGAACGCGTCGCCGGCGTGACCCTCGCTGACGGCAGCGAGGTCGACGTCCCCCTCGTGGTCTCGACCGCAGATCCCAAGCGGACCGTGCGGTTGCTCGATCCCGTGGCTGTCGGGCCGACGATGCACTGGCGGGGAGAGAACATCCGCCAGCCGGGAGCGACGGCGCGCGTGAACTTCGCCCTGGGCGGCCTCCCGGCGTTCCACGGCGGCGACCCCGAGCGCCTGGCCGGGCGCATCGTGATCGGACCGTCGATCGACGACGTCGAGCGCGCGATGGATGCCGTGAAGTACGGCCGCGTGAGCGAAGACCCGGTCCTCGAAGCCACGATCCCGTCGTTGACGGACCCGTCGCTCGCCCCGGAAGGCAAACACGTGATGAGCGTGGCGTTCCAGGCTGCGCCCTATCGCCTCCGCGAAGGCGCGTGGGCGGACGAATGCGAGCACGTGGGCGAGATCGCGATCAAGGCCCTCGAGCGGTTCGCGCCGGGATTCGGGGAGCTCGTCGAGGCGTACGAGGTCGTGACGCCGGTCGACATGGAAGAGCGGTACGGGCTCACGGGCGGCCACATCCAGCACGCCGAGCCCGGGCTCGATCAGTTCTTCGCCTGGCGTCCGTTGCTCGGCGAGGCTCGTTACCGGTTCCTGTTCGACGGTCTCTACCTCGCGGGCTCGGGCGCGCACCCCGGCGGCGGCATCACAGGCGGTCCGGGGACGAACGCCGTGCGGAAGATCCTGAAAGACCTCTAGTCGCGGTTGCCGGCGGAGCGCAAAGGATGAGCTTCGGACCGCTCGCGCTCGTCGGTGGCGACGAGCTGCATCCGGGCAACGAACCGCAGGACCGTCTCCTCGTCGATGCCGCTCGAGGCGGCCCCGCGTTCGTCGTGACGACGGCGGCGGCGCGTCAGCATCCCGAACGGGCAGCCGAGAACGCCCGGCGATGGTTCGGCGACATCGGTCTCGAGCTCGAGGAACTGCCGCTCACCACCCGATCGCGGGCCGGCTCCCCGGAGCTCGCGGCTCGTGCCCGAGCCGGCCGGTTCTTCTACCTCGTGGGCGGCGACCCGGGGCTCGTCCCCAAGGTGCTCGCCGGAACCCCCTCGTGGGAGGCGATCGTCGAGGCGTGGCGCGAAGGTGCCGCGCTCGCGGGATCATCGGCCGGGGCGATGGCGTTCGGGGAGTGGACGTTGATCCGGGATCGGATGCCGGGCGACGACCGCCGCCGGTACCGACAGGCGCTCGGGCTCATCGCGGGGATCACCGTGGTGCCCCACTTCGACACGTTCGGCGCCCGATGGGTCGATGCGTCGCTCGAGGCAGCGCCTCACGACGACGTGATCCTGCTCGGACTCGACGAGCGAACCGCCGCGATGTTCGTCGACGGGCGCTGGCGGGTCGAAGGCGCAGGCTCCGTGTCGGTGATCACGCGCGCGCACCGCGACGTGTTCGGGTCCCGAGAGGAGATCCGCGGCCTCCCACGGCCGGGCATGTGGGAAGCTGACCCGCCATGAGCGACCCGCCCGACTTCCGGCTGGAGCACAGCGAGCTCCGCGGTGACGACGAGTTCGCCGAATTCTCGAACGTCGATCTCCCGTACTACTCGGACTGGCGCGGCTCGTTCGAGAAGCTCGCGTGGGCGACCGACGACGGGTCCCTCTCGGCGGCGCGGGCCGACGTCGCGATCGTCGGGGCTCCGTTCGATGAGGGGGTCTCGTCGCGACCCGGGGCGCGGTTCGGTCCGCGCGCGATCCGGATGGCCCCGACCACCTGGGCGAGCGATTCCGCGTGGTCGATCCAACTCGACACCGAGCCGTACGCGCACCTCACCGTCGTCGACGCGGGCGACGCACCCATCGTCCCCACCCGCCCCGAACGCGCGCTCCGCGTGATCCATCAGAAGGTCCGACAGGTCGCGTCGCACGGAGCGATCCCGATCGTGCTCGGCGGGGACCATTCGATCACGTATCCGAGCGCGGCCGCGGTGTCGCATCACGCGTGGCCCGGCTCCATCGGGGTCATCCATTTCGATGCGCACGCCGACACGGGCGCCGACCAGTGGGGGAACCTCTACGCCCACGGCCAGCCGATGCGACGGCTGATCGAGGAGGGTTGGGTCGCCGGCCGGAACTTCGTACAGGTCGGGCTCCGCGGCTACTGGCCGGACCGCGAGACGTTCGCCTGGATGCGGGAGCAAGGGTTCCGCTGGCACCCGATGGTCGAGATCGAGGATCGCGGTGCCGAGGCCGTCGTCGCCGACGCGATCGGCGAGGCCCTCGACGGGCCTGACCGGATCTACCTCTCGGTGGATATCGACGTCGTCGATCCGGGGATGGCGCCGGGCACAGGGACCCCCGAGTCCGGCGGGCTCCTCGCGCGCGAGCTGCTCCGCGCGGTCCGGCAGATCGTGGGAGCGGTCGAGCTGGCGGGGATGGACGTGGTCGAGGTGTCCCCGCCCTACGACACATCCGAGATCACGGCGATCCTCGCGCACCGGGTCGTGATGGAAGCGATCGCCGCCCTGGCGGGGAAGCGGGCGTAGACGGGCGGCTCCCTCAAGCGCCTCGGTCGGGGCGTCGAAGCCTGAACGGTGATCGAGCCGAGCCCCGCCTTCGGCGAGGCCTCTGCGGCCCTCCAACGGCTCACGGAGAACGTCGCCAAGGTCATCGCCGGGAACGACGATGCCGTCCGTACGGCCGCGATCTGCATGTTCGCGGACGGCAACCTGCTGCTGGAAGGCGTCCCGGGCGTGGGGAAGACGACGCTCGCTCGCGCGCTGGCCGCCTCGATCGGCGGCGCCTTCACCCGCATCCAGGCCACCCCCGATCTGCTCCCCTCGGACCTCACGGGTGTCAGCGTCTTCGACCAGGTCACCGGATCGTTCCGCTTCGTGCCGGGCCCCGTGTTCGCGAACGTGGTGCTCGTGGACGAGATCAACCGGTCGACGCCCCGCACGCAATCGGCACTGCTCGAACCGATGGAAGAGCGCCAGGTGACGGTGGAGGGGGTCACGCATGCGCTGCCGGAGCCGTACCTCGTGATCGCGACCCAGAACCCCGTCGAGCAGCATGGGACGTACCCCCTGCCGGAGGGGCAGCTGGACCGCTTCGCGCTCGCCGTCGGCGTGGGCTATCCGGATGAGGGCGGCGCGACCGAATTGGTCCGTCGCCAGTTGGAGCGACATCCCTTGAACGACCTCGAGCAGGTGCTCACGCCCCAGGAGGTGCGGACCGCGCAGGACGTGGTCCGGACCGTCCACGTCGATGAGGCCGTGCTTCGGTACGCGGTCGAGCTCGTGACGGCGACGAGGGCCGCTCCGGAGCTTGCCCTCGGCGCGTCGCCGCGCGCTTCCGTGTGGCTCGTGCGCACGGCCCAGGCGCGCGCCGTCGCGATGGCGCGCGACTACGTGCTGCCGGACGACGTGAAGGCCCTGGCGATCCCGGCGCTCGCGCACCGCGTGTTGGCGAAGGACGCCCGGGCGAGCGGCCCGACCTGCCGGGGCGTCATCGCGCGATTGCTCGAGGAGGTACCGATCCCGCTGCACGCGACGCGAGGCGCTTGAGCCTCATGCGCCTGCGCAAACGCGCCGCCGGTCTGCTGCTCGGCGCCGCGGTGCTGTTCCTGATCGGGACGAACGTCCAGGCCGGATGGCTCTACGTGATCGCGGCGTTGCTCCTCGGCGCGCTCGCCGCGGGTCTCGTGCTTCCGTTCGCCGCCCTGCGCGGGCTCTCGATCGAGCTCGCCGCACCCGAGGAGGCGGAGCAAGGCGTGCCGACGATCGTGGAGTTGCGGGTGCGGGGAACCGCGCGCGGCGTCCGACGCAACGTCACCGTTCGTGACACGCATCTCGAGCCCGTCCGAACGCTTCTGCCGCCGATCCGGCGACGCGAACGGGTCGAGGCGACCACGTTGCGGACACCTCGCCGGCGCGGCGAGATCCTCACGGTCGGCGCGGAGCTTCGCTCGGACGCGCCCGCGGCCGC
>Ga0105242_10001603_pt1 | contig 17816 bp, 14 predicted proteins | sample KBSM24metaG_FD_81521 | JGI IMG/M metagenome (GOLD analysis project Ga0105242, IMG submission 81521) | Miscanthus rhizosphere microbial communities from Kellogg Biological Station, Michigan, USA - KBS M2-4 metaG | ecosystem: Host-associated > Plants > Roots > Rhizosphere > Soil | place... | reverse complement strand
CATGCCATGGTGCATGGCGGGCCCTTCCCCTCGACCTCGAACGCCCTGTTCACCTCGGTGGGTTCCGCCGCCATCGACCGCTTCCTGCGGCCGGTGTGCTACCAGGACCTGCCCGACGGCCTGCGCCCCGCGGCGCTGCAGGACGGCAATCCGCTCGCTCTCTGGCGCCTGGTGGACGGCGCGCTCGTGCAGCACTGAAAGGTCGCGTCCGGGTGGGAGAAGGCGAGGGCGTCTCCCACCGCCCCATCGCACATGTGCGCGATGCGCTTGCCATGCCACGGCACTTCCCGCGTCACGCGGTTGCCGCGCAGGTCCGGCTCTTCGGCCGCCACGAGGGCCTCGGCGAGCGGCTCGGCCACGTGCCGGTGGTGGCAGGCCATGGGGGCGCAGGGGCGTGCCTGTCATGCCTTGTGATGATTTGCCACGCGCGCTTCACCACGGCAACGTCGGCTTGGCGCACCATATGCCCCATCTCCGTCAAGCCACGAAGGAGCCGCCATGTTCCGACGCCGTTCCCCGTCTGCCACCCTACCCCTCGCGCTCAGCGGGACGGCCATGGCCCGCCCCTTGTGGCGCACCGCCGCCACCGCCCTGCTGCTGGCGGGCAGCCTTGCGGGCTGCCAGGCCCAGCGGCGGCTGCACGAGGGCGACGGCGGCGGCAGCGGTGAATCCCTGCGCAGCCGGTGGGCCGGGCGGATGCAGGGCCCGGCGGCCTCGGCCGGCGCGCTGCCGGCCGGGGTGCGCAGGATCGCCGATCTGCCCTACGGCGGCGATGCGCGCCAGCGCATGGATGTGTACCTGCCGCCCGCGGGCGCCCTGCCCCCGGGCCAGCGCGCGCCGGTGATCTTCATGGTGCATGGCGGCGCCTGGCGCACCGGCGACAAGGCCATGCCCAAGGTGGTGGACCACAAGGTCGCGCGCTGGGTGGCGCGAGGCTTCGTGCTCGTTTCCATCAACTACCGCCTGCTGCCGGGCACGCCCGTGGCGCAGCAGGCGCAGGACGTGGCCCTGGCGCTGGCCGCCGCGCAGCGGCACGCGAGCGACTGGGACGCGGATGCGGGCCGCTTCATCCTCATGGGGCACTCGGCCGGGGCGCATCTGGTGGCGCTGATCAACGCCCAGCCGGCGGCGGCGATGCGCGGGGGCGCCCAGCCCTGGCTGGGCACGGTGGTGCTGGACAGCGCCGTGCTCGACGTGCCGCAGTACATGGCGCAGCCGCATGTGCGGCTCTACGACGAGGCTTTCGGCAGCGACCCGGCCCTCTGGCGGCAGCTCTCGCCCGCCGACCAGCTGGCAGCGGGTGCCCCGCCCTACCAGTTTGTCTGCTCCACCGAGCGGCGCGATCGCCCCTGCCCGCAGGCCGAGGCCATGGCCCGCCAGGTGCGTGCCCTGGGCGGCCGCGCCAGCGTGCTGCCGCAGGCGCTGAGCCACGGCGACATCAACGGCGAGCTGGGCCTGGAAAGCGCCTACACCCGGGCCGTGGAGGCCTTCATGGCCTCGCTGGACCCGCTGGTGGCGCAGCGCCTGCCGCGTTGAGCGGCTGGCTGCGCGCGCCCGGCGCCGCGCCACGGCCTCGTCAGGCCAGGTAGCGCTGCAGGTAGCGCCCGGTGTGGCTCGCCGGGTTGGCCGCCACCGCTTCGGGCGTGCCTTCGGCCACCACGGTGCCGCCGCCGGCGCCGCCTTCGGGGCCCATGTCGATGATCCAGTCGGCGGTCTTGATGACGTCGAGGTTGTGCTCGATCACCACGATGGTGTTGCCCGCGTCGCGCAACTGGTGCAGCACCTTGAGCAGCAGGTCGATGTCGGCGAAGTGCAGGCCGGTGGTGGGCTCGTCGAGGATGTAGAGCGTGCGGCCGGTGTCGCGCTTGGAAAGCTCCTGCGCGAGCTTGACGCGCTGCGCCTCGCCGCCCGAGAGCGTGGTGGCCGACTGGCCCAGGCGCAGGTAGGACAGGCCCACGTCCAGCAGCGTCTGCAGCTTGCGGGCGATCGCGGGCACGTCCTGGAAGAAGGCGTGGGCGTCTTCCACCGTCAGGTCGAGGATCTGCGCGATGTTCTTGCCCTTCCACAGCACTTCCAGCGTCTCGCGGTTGTAGCGCTGGCCGTGGCAGACGTCGCAGGGAACGTAGACGTCGGGCAGGAAGTGCATCTCCACCTTGACCACGCCGTCGCCCTGGCAGGCCTCGCAGCGGCCGCCAGCCACGTTGAAGGAAAAGCGCCCCGGGCCGTAGCCGCGTTCGCGGGCGGTGTTGGTCTCGGCCATCAGTTCGCGGATGGGCGTGAAGAGGCCCGTGTAGGTGGCCGGGTTGCTGCGCGGCGTGCGGCCGATGGGCGACTGGTCGACGTTGATGACCTTGTCGAAGTATTCGATGCCCTCGATGGCCTCGTGCGGCGCGGGCTCGTCGTGGGCGCGGTAGAGCTGGCGCGCCACGGCCTTGTGCAGCGTGTCGTTGACCAGCGTGCTCTTGCCCGAGCCGGACACGCCGGTCACGCAGGTGAAGAGGCCCACGGGGAATTCGACGCTCACGTCCTTCAGGCTGTGGCCGGTGGCGCCCACGACGCGCAGGGCCTGCAGGCGGCCCTGGGTGGCGCGGTGTTCGGCCAGGCGCTCGGCACGGCGGCGGCTGGCGTCGGTTTCGGGGAAGCGGGGCTTGCCGCTGCTGCCGCTCTTCTTCTCGGGCTCGGGCGCGGCACCGCTGCCTTCGAGCACCGGCAGCCAGGGCGTGCGCCGCGCGGGCACGGCGATGGTGCGCGCGCCCGACAGGTACTGGCCGGTGAGCGACGCGGGGTGGGCGCGCACCTGGTCGTAGGTGCCCTGGGCCATGACGCGGCCGCCATGCACGCCGGCGCCCGGGCCCATGTCCACCACGTGGTCGGCGGCGCGCATCATGTCTTCGTCGTGCTCGACCACGATCACGCTGTTGCCGATGTCGCGCAGGTGCTGCAGCGTGGCGATGAGGCGGTCGTTGTCGCGCTGGTGCAGGCCGATGCTGGGCTCGTCGAGCACGTACATCACGCCCGTGAGGCCGGAGCCGATCTGGCTGGCCAGGCGGATGCGCTGGGCCTCGCCGCCGGAGAGCGTCTCGGCGCTGCGGTCCAGGCTCAGGTAGTTGAGGCCCACGTCGTTCAGGAAGGTGAGGCGCGTGGCGATCTCGCGCACCACCTTGCTGGCGATGTCGGCCTTGGCGCCGGTGAGCGAGAGCGTCTCGAACCAGGCCAGGGCCTCGGCCAGCGTGGCCCGGCTCACCTCGTAGATGGCGCGGGCCTGGTCGCCCTCGCCCACGAAGACGTGGCGCGCCTCGATGCGCAGGCGCGTGCCGTGGCAGTCCGGGCAGGGCTGGGTGCTGCGCAGGCGGGCCAGGTCTTCGCGCACGACGACCGAATCGGTCTCGCGGTAGCGGCGCGTCATGTTCGGCAGGATGCCTTCGAAGGGGTGCTTCTTGATGACGGCACGGCCCTTGTGGGCGCCGCTGTCCAGGATGTAGCTGAAGGCGATCTCTTCCTCGCCCGAGCCGTAGAGCACGGCCTGCTGCACGCGCTCGGGCAGCGATTCGAAGGGCGCCTCCACATCGAAGCCGTAGTGCGCCGCCAGGCTCTCCAGCATGGCGAAGTAGTAGCCGTTGCGCCGGTCCCAGCCCTTGATGGCGCCGCTGGCGAGGCTGAGCGAGGGGAAGGCCACCACCCGCGCCGGGTCGAACACCTCCTGCTGGCCCAGGCCGTCGCAGGTGGGGCAGGCGCCCATGGGGGCGTTGAACGAGAAGAGGCGCGGCTCCAGCTCGGGCAGCGAGAAGCCGCAGATGGGGCAGGCGAACTTGGCGGAGAAGAGGTGCTCGCGGCCCGAATCCATCTCCAGCGCCAGCACGCGGCCGTTGCCGTCGGCGCCGGCCGCCTCCTGGCCCACGCGCAGCGCGGCCTCGAAGCTTTCGGCCAGGCGCTGGCGGAATCCGCCGCTGGCCTGCGGTTCGGTGTCGGCGCGCACCTTCAGCCGGTCGATCACCACGTCGATGTCGTGCTTCTCGGTCTTCTTGAGCGGCGGCAGGTTCTCCACCTCGTGGATCTGGCCGTCCACGCGGAAGCGCACGTAGCCCAGCGCCTGCATCTGCGCGAAGAGCTCGGTGAACTCGCCCTTCTTGTCGCGCGCCACCGGGGCCAGCACCATGAGGCGCGTGTCCTCGGGCAGGGCCAGCACGATGTCCACCATCTGGCTCACGGTCTGCGCGGCCAGCGGCAGGCCGTGCTCGGGGCAGTGCGGCGTGCCGGCGCGGGCGTAGAGCAGGCGCAGGTAGTCGTGGATCTCGGTGACCGTGCCCACGGTGGAGCGCGGGTTGTGGCTGGTGGCCTTCTGCTCGATGGAGATCGCGGGCGAGAGGCCCTCGATCAGATCGACGTCGGGCTTGTCCAGCCGCCCCAGGAACTGGCGCGCATAGGCCGACAGGCTCTCCACGTAGCGGCGCTGGCCTTCGGCATAGAGCGTGTCGAACGCCAGGCTGGACTTGCCGGAGCCCGACAGCCCGGTGATGACCACCAGCTGGTTGCGCGGCAGGTCCAGGTCGATGTTCTTCAGGTTGTGGGTGCGCGCACCCCGGATGCTGATGCGCTGCTCGCGCAGGGCGCGGGCCAGGTAGGTGCCGCTCTCGGGCAGGGCCGGGGCAGAGCCGGCTGCGGCGGCTGCGGCGGCGTCAACATCGTGGGCAGGGGTGGTCACGGCGGGAAACGGTGGAAAAAGGTCAACCGGCCATCATAGGGGACGGCCCCGTTGCCTGCTGGGCGGCGCCCGGGTGCCGGGCCAGGGGCATCGCCCAGCCACTACCAAAAGCATAGCTGCCTGCGCAGGAAGGACGGGCGCAAGAGCCGGTTCTGGCCGCAAGCGACGGCCCCTGCAGCGGCTGCCCCCGGGTCGATGCGCGAGAATCGCGGCTTCGCCCCCCGGGGGGCATCCCCACGATCCTCGCCAAGATAGGCGCACCCACCACCGTGCAGGACTCTTCCACGCCCTCTTCCCCGGCGGCCTCCACGCCGTCCGCCGGAGCCGCCGCCCCCACGGCCACCACCATGACGCCGCTGGAGCGCCGCTCCAGCCTGAGCCTGGCGCTGATCTTCGCGCTGCGCATGCTGGGGCTCTTCCTCGTGCTGCCGGTGTTCGCGCTGGAAGCGCGCAAATACCCCGGCGGCGACGACCCCGCCCTGGTCGGGCTGGCCATGGGCATCTACGGGCTCACCCAGGCCGTGCTGCAGCTGCCGCTGGGCCTGGCTTCCGACCGCTTCGGCCGCAAGCGCGTGATCGTGCTGGGCCTGCTGGTGTTCGCCGCCGGCAGCCTGATGGCGGCGCTGGCCGATTCGCTCACCGGCCTGCTCTGGGGCCGCGCGCTGCAGGGCGCGGGCGCGGTGTCGGCCGCCGTCACCGCCCTGCTGGCCGACCAGACCCGCGACGGCGTGCGCACCAAGGCCATGGCGCTGGTGGGCGGCAGCATCGGCCTGATGTTCGCCGTGGCGCTGGTGGCCGCGCCGCCGCTGGCCGCCCGCTTCGGCCTGGGCGGCCTGTTCGGACTGACCTGCGCGCTCGCGCTGGCCGGCATCGCCACCGTGCTGTGGGTGGTGCCGCCCGAGCCCGCGCGCCACACCGCGTCGCCGCGCGGCGGGCTGGCCCGCGTCTTCGCCCACCCGGACCTGCTGCGCCTGAACCTGGGCGTGTTCGTGCTGCACACGGTGCAGCTGTCCATGTGGGTGGCCGTGCCCGCGCTGCTGGTGCAGGCCGGCCTGCCCAAGGCCGAGCACTGGCACCTCTACCTGCCCGCCGTGGTGGCCTCGTTCGTGCTGATGGGCGGGCTCTTCGCGCTGGAGCGCGCCGGCCGCCTGCGCGCCGCGCTGCTGGGCGCCATCGGCCTGGTGCTGCTGGTGCAGGCCGGGCTGGGCTGGGCGGCGGCGGCCGGCACGCCGGCCCCGCTGTGGGCGCTGGGCGGTCTGCTGTTCCTTTTCTTCTGCGGCTTCAATGCGCTGGAGGCCAGCCAGCCCAGCCTGGTGTCGCGCACCGCGCCGCCCGAAGTGCGCGGCGCCGCCCTGGGCGCCTACAACACGCTGCAGTCGCTGGGCCTGTTCGCGGGCGGCGCGCTGGGCGGCACGCTGCTGCGCTTCGGCGGCGCGCCCAGCCTGTTCGCGGTGACGGGCGCTTTGTGCCTGGCCTGGCTGGCCCTGGCCTGGGGCATGCGGCCGGTGCCTGCCGCGCAGCACCCTCGCTGAGGGCGGCCGGCGCTGACCGGCACCCCGCCCGCTGCTCCGCTCAGCGGCCTTCCGGCGGGCGTTCCTGGGGCTCGGCCTCGGGCCGAGGCCCTGGCTTGGCCGGCTCCGCCTCGTCCCGCTCCCCCTCTTCAGGGAAGGTATCCGGCAGATGCGCCGCGCTCAGCATGGCGGCGGCCAGCGTCTCGTAGAGCGGCCGCGCCAGCATGCGCGAGATCAGGCTGGCCAGCATGGCCGAGGACATCAAACTCAGCACCAGCGCCTGGCCGTCCACCATCTCCATCACGATGATGAAGGACGTGAGCGGCGCCTGCGTCACCGCCGCCAGGAAGGCGGCCATGCCCATGGCGATGAGCGCCGGGGCGATGTCGCCGCCACCCATCAGCACCGCCACGTTGTGGCCCACGCCCGCGCCGATGGAGAGCGACGGCGCGAAGATGCCGCCGGGCACGCCGGCCCAGGCCGTCAGCCAGGTGGCGATGAACTTGAGCGTGACGTAGAAGGCCGGCACGTCGGCCTCGCCCGCCAGCATGTGCTTGACGGCCTCGGAGCCCGCGCCGAAGGTGGCGCCGCCGGTCACCAGCCCGATCACCGCCACCGCCAGGCCGGCGACGGCGGCGAAACGCACGGGCCAGCGCGCGCGCCAGCGGTTGAAGCGGTTGGGCGCGCCGGTCAGCGAATCGGCCAGCAGCTTGGCGAAGAGCCCGCCCAGCACGCCGCAGACCAGCGACACGGCCAGGCCCGGCAGGAACGCGTCCCATCCCAGGCGGGTGACCAGGATGCGGCCGAAGTAGCTCAGGTTGCCGAACACCGACACGCCCATCAGGCCGGCCAGCACGATGGCCGCGATGATGAGGCCGCTGCTGCGCGACTCGAACTTGCGCGTGAGCTCCTCGATGGCGAACACCACCCCCGCCAGCGGCGCGTTGAACGCGGCGGCGATCCCGGCCGCGCCGCCCGCCACCAGCAGGCCGTAGGGCGTGATGCCCGAACGCGGCCCGAACCAGCGGCGGCCATGGTGCATCACCCCGGCGGCCACCTGCACGGCCGGCCCCTCGCGGCCGGTGGACAGGCCCGCCAGAAAGCCCAGGGACGTGAGCACCGCCTTGGCGAACGACAGCCACAGCGACACGAAACGGCTCCGGTCCTTCTCGGTCAGGCCGGTCTGCAGCGCCGCCGCCACCTGCGGAATGCCCGATCCCGCGGCGTTGGCCGCCCAGCGCCGCGTGGCCCACACCACGAAGGCGGTGATGGCCGGTGTCCACAGCAGCACGGCCCAGCCGCCCTGCCAGTGATAGACCTTCATGAAGAGGTCGAAAGCGCCCTCGGCCAGCATCGTGAAGGCCACCACGCTAAGGCCGGCCGCCACCGCATAGGCCAGCACGATGCTGCGGTCCAGCCAGCGGCGGCCGTCGCGAAGCTCCGCGCGCAGGTTGTCCAGGAAGTTGGGTTCTCGTTGCATGGCGGAAAGCGGGGAGAAGAAACGAAACGGCGGAGGAATCGGAAAAGGCGCAGAGCCGATGGCCGGCGCTCCGGGTGCGCGGGCGCGTCGCGTGCCTGCGCGCAAGGCGGCCATTGTGGCACCCGCGCCGCAATGCCGCCCGGCACGAGCATCCGCAGACGGCTTGGGGCACAATCGCCCCTCTTCTTCGCGGCCCGCACAGGCAGGCCGCGCAGGCCGTAGTGCCTTCCCCCAACATTCTCTACAGGCCCATCAACCCCATGGCATCCGTCAACAAAGTCATCATCGTCGGCAACCTCGGGCGCGACCCCGAGATCCGCACCTTCCCCAGCGGCGACCAGGTCGCCAACGTCACCATCGCCACCACCGACCGCTGGCGCGACAAGAATACCGGCGAGAACAAGGAAGCCACGGAGTGGCACCGCATCGTCTTCAACGGCCGCCTGGCCGAGATCGTGGGCCAGTACCTGCGCAAGGGATCGCAGGTCTATGTCGAAGGCAGCCTGCGCACCCGCAAGTGGACCGACCAGTCGGGCCAGGAAAAGTACACCACCGAAATCCGCGCCGACACCATGCAGATGCTGGGCAGCCGCCAGGGCATGGGCGGTGGCCAGGGCGGCCAGGGTGGCGGCTATGACGACGGCGGCTACGGCGATGCCGGCGACAACGGCGGCGGCTACGGCGGTGGCAATGGCGGGGGCAACGCAGCCCCGGCCCGCCGCCCGGCCCCGCAGGCCGCAGCCCCGCGCCCGGCACCCCGCCCCGCCCCGGCCCCCGTGGCCCAGCCGCCCCGCGCGGCCTCGGGCTTCGACGACATGGATGACGACATCCCGTTCTGATCCCCCTCCGCCGGCGCGGCCGGCTGGCGTGCTGGCACGGACAGCCCAGAAGCCTCTTCCTCTCGCGGGGAAGAGGCTTTTTTGCTGCCCCGGCCGCCCATGCCCGGTGGTCAGTGGTCCCGCGCCCGCCAGACCGCCTCTTCCAGCGCCAGCGGCCGGGCCAGGTAGTAGCCCTGGGCGAAGTCCACGCCGAGCTGGCTCAGCACGTCCAGCTCGGCGGCCTGTTCCACGCCTTCGGCGACGAGCTGGCTGCCGATCTCGTGCGCGAAGCTGATGAGGCCCTTGGCGAGCGCGCGGCGGTGGCTGTCGCGGTCGATGGACTGGGTGATGCTCATGTCGAGCTTGATGACCTCGGGCTGCAGGTTGAGGATGTGGCGCATGCTGGCGTAGCCGGCGCCCGCGTCGTCCACGGCCAGCCGCGCGCCGCGGGCGCGGAAGGGCCGGAGCGCCTGGGCCAGGGCGGCGTAGTCGTTGACGATGGCGTGTTCGGTGACTTCGAGCACCACGCGGGAGAAGTCGGTGCCGTCGTCCAGCAGTGGCTGCAAAGTGCCCGAGATGATGAGTTCGGGCGAGCAGTTCACGTTGAGCCGCACGTCGTGCGGAAACGCCTGCAGCGTGGCCAGCGCCTTGTGGACGGCGTGCAGCTCCAGTTCCATGCCCAGCCCCACGCCGTGGGCCGCGCTGAACCACTGGTCCGGCGGGCGGTGGGGCTCGGCGTCGAAGCGCGCCAGGCATTCGAAGCCGTGGATGCGGCGCTGCGCGATGCCATAGACGGGCTGGAAGACGATGCGCAGGCTGTCGGCGGCCATGGCCATGCGGATGTCGTGGGCGACCATGGCGTGCTGCTCCTCGCTGCGGGCCGCCGCGTCGAAATGGAAGCTCAGGAACTCGGCGAAGGCACGCAGCACGTCCATGTCGCGCTCGGTCAGCGTGGCGACGGGCCGGTAGCTGAAACAGCACAGGGTGCCGAAGAGCCGCTGGTTGGCCAGCACGATGGGCACGCTCAGGTGCGAGCCGATCGGGACGGCCAGGGTTTCGGGGATGGCCATGGCCTCCGGGTTCAGGGAGGTGTCGGGGATGAAGGCGGGCAGCTCGCCCCGGAACACCTTCAGGCAGTAGCCCTTCGAGAGCGGGATCGCCTGGCCGGCGCGCAGCGGGCAGCCGGGCTCGGCGTCCAGGTGGTCCAGCACCCGGTCGGTTTCGCGGAAGCGCGAGATGAAAGCCACGTCCATCGACAGATGGCGGCGCACGGCCTGCAGCACCCGCTCCAGGCCGGCGGCGCCGACCGAGTGCTCAAAGAAAGGTGCCAGGGGATCGGTATAGGGGGGCGATGTTCCTAGTGCTGCCGACATTTCTCCTCCTTCGGGCGGATCGCTGCGAGACGGCTGGCGGCTCCCGGCCCGCCTGACTGCCTTACTCGGATCAGCGATATTTATATCTATCGGTCGCCCGATACCGTTCGCTTATAGGCGGTTTCCTCCTTGCGCCGCAGGGGAATATCGCAAGATTCCATGCCCCGCACCGGCGCCGGACGGCGCCCTCTTGAGGCAGATCAACCGGGGCCTCCGCCCTGCCGGCCCGCTCCTACCGCGCGGCAGGCCGTGCACCCACGGGGCGCCCTCTGCAGGCGCGGCAAGCTGGAAGGCCACGGCGGCGCTGCCCGGCGCCGCTGCACGACATCCCCCAAGGAGGCCACAGCCATGCGTACCCCCGTTCCCACCGACAACGACGAACCCGGCATCGACCCCTCCGCCGACCCGAATGCCGAGCTGCCCGAGGGCGAGGACATCAACGACCGCCTGAGCGCGGAAGACGATGTCGCCGACTCGATAGAGGACGTGTCCGCCCATGCCTTCGACGACATGCCGCAGGACGGCCCGCTCAATTTCGACGACGGCACCGACATGGGCCACCCGCGCGGCAACACCGCCCGCCAGGGCGGCACCTGGGAGGCCGACGGCGCCGACGAGGGCGACCTGAAGCCGCCGGCGGAACTGATGTCGGACACCAACGGGCCGAGCGACCCGGATCTCAAGCGCCAGGGCTGAGCGCGCCTGTTCGGCGCCGGCTCAACGCCCGGCCGGCGCCAGCGCGGCGGCCAGGTGGTCGATCAGCGCCCGCAGCTTGGGCGGCATGTGCCGGGCTGCGGGGAACAGCAGATACGCCGTGCCCTGGTAAAGCGTGTCCAGGGCCCAGTCCGGCAGCAGGCGCACCACGCGGCCGGCCGCCAGCGCGTCGCGTGCGACGAAATCGGGCACGCAGCCCACGCCCAGGCCGGCTTCGACGGTGGCCAGCCGCATTTCGCTGTGGTTGACGGCACAGCGGCCCGAGACGGCGACTTCCACGGCCTCCTCTTCTTTTCCAGCCACCCGGCGCACGAAGCGCCAGCGCGCATCGCCAGCCTGCTCGCCCAGAGGCAGGCAGCTGTGCGCCATCAGGTCCTGCGGGGTGCGGATGCGCCCTGCCGTCGCCGCGCTGGCGGCCAGATAGGCGGGGCTCGCCAGCGCCCACTGCTGCACCGGCATCAGGGCCCGCGCGGCCATTCCGGGCGGCGGATCGTCGGTCAGGCGCACGACCAGATCGACCCCTTCGCGCAGCGCGTCCACGGGCCGGTCCACCACCATCAGGTGCACGTCCACCTCGGGGTAGGCGCGCAGGAACTCCAGCAGCGGCGCCTGCAGCACATGGCGCGCGAAGGCCTTGGGCGCGCTGAGGCGGATCAGCCCCTGCGGCGTGCCCACATGGCCCTGCGCCACGCGCAGGCTGGCCTGGGCGGCGGCCACCATCTCGCGACCGCGTTCGAGCACGGCCAGGCCCGCCTCGGTCAGGCGCAGCTGGCGCGTGCTGCGCTGCAGGAGCGACACGCCCAGCGCGCCTTCCAGCCGCGCCACCTGCCGGCTCACGGCCGAGGGGGTGAGCCCGTGCCGCCGCGCCGCGGCCGAGAAGCTGCCCGCCTCCGCCACGCGCACGAAGGCGACGAGTTCATGCATCACGTCCTGGAAATCGTCTGTTCTCACGCTGCACAGCTCCTGTTCTGCGGGCCAGTCTAGTCAAGGCCGGGGGGCACGACGAACATCCGGGCCTTCGTTTCGCATTCTCCTGAGCACGCCCCATGCAGCCTTCCACCCTGGCCGACCGCCCTGCCCTGCCCCCGCTGGCCCGCCCGGCCGCTGCGGGCCGCACGACCTCGTCCTCGCCCTCCTTCGGCCGGGTCGAGGCGCTGCTGCTGCTGGTGGCCGTGATCTGGGGCGGCAGCTACAGCGCCGCCAAGCTCGCCACGGCGGAGGTGCCGGTGCTGCAGTTCCTGGTGCTGCGCTTCGGGCTGACCTTCGTGCTGCTGCTGCCGGCGCTGCGGGGCCTGCGGGCGGCGCAGTCGTGGCGCGCGGCGCTGGCCGGGGCCACGCTGCTGGGCATCAACCTGCTGGCGATCTTCGTGTGCGAGACCTTCGGCGTGTCGCTCACCACGGCATCGAACGCGGCGTTTCTGATCAGCCTCTGCGTGGCCTTCACGCCGCTGTGCGAATGGTGGCTGCTGGGGGTGCGGCCCAGCCGCACGGTGCTGGCGGCGGCGGGCCTGTCGCTGCTGGGCGCGGGGCTGCTGGCGTTCCAGCACGGCCGGGCGTCGGCGGGCCTGAACGGGGGCGACGGGCTGATGGTGCTGGCGGCGCTGCTGCGCGGCGTGATGGTCTGCCTCACGCGGCGCCAGGGCCAGCGGCACGGGCTGCCGGCGCTCACGCTCACCGCCGTGCAGATGGGCGTGATGGCGGCGGGCTCGGCCCTGCTGATGCTGGCCACGCACGGCACCGCCTGGCCCGCGCTGCCGCACAGCGCGCCCTTCTGGGCGGCCATGGCCTTCCTGGTGCTGTGCTGCACGCTCTTCGCCTTCTTCGTGCAGAACCATGCGGCCACGCGCACCAGCCCCTCGCGCGTGGCGCTGCTCATGGGCAGCGAGCCGCTCTGGGGCGCGCTGATCGCGGTGCTGTGGATGGGCGAGCGCATGACGGCGGCGGGCTGGGCCGGTGGGCTGCTGATCGTCGCCTCGGCCTGGTGGGTCACGCGCCGCAGCGGCCCCTAAGAACGTGTTCACGATCTAATGACGACGGGCGCCCGAAGGCGCTCGTGAAGTTCAATCCGCTCTGTTTTTCATAGCACGCAGCACTTGCCAATCAAGCGCTTGAGCCCGAAAGCATGCACAGGAGCGGGAGTGGTGGCCCAGGTCAGCGCACCACCATCAGCGTGAACGGCCAGACATAGGCCTGCATGGTCACGAACACCCCCACCAGGCAGGCCAGGGCGATGGAGTGGAAGAACACGTAGCGCAGGATGTCGCCTTCGTGGTTGAACCAGCGCGTGGCGGTGGAGGCGACGACGATGGACTGCGCGTCGATCATCTTGCCCATCACGCCGCCGGAGCTGTTGGCCGCGCCCATGAGGTTGGGCGACAGGCCCAGCTGGTCGGCCGCGACCTTCTGCATGCCGCCGAAGAGCACGTTCGAGGCCGTGTCCGAGCCCGTCAGCGCCACGCCGATCCAGCCCATCAGCGTGCCGAAGAAGGGGTAGAGCACGCCGGTGTTGGCGAAGGCCAGGCCCAGGGTGGTGTCGGTGCCCGAGAAGCGCGTCAGGGTGCCCAGCGCCAGCATCAGCACGATGGTCAGCAGCGAATAGCGCACCATCCACAGCGTCTTGAAGAAGGTCCGCACGATGGCGACGGGGTTGTACTTCATCACCAGCGCCGAGACGATGGCGGCCAGCAGGATGCCGCTGCCCGTGGCGGACAGCAGGTTCAGCGTGTAGACGGCGCCTTCCGGGTGCGGCGTGGTCACCACCGGCGGCATCTTCATGATCATGTTGTGCAGCCCGTCGATGGGGAACTTGGGCGCGAACAGGCCGTTGAGCCAGGCCTTGACCGGCGGCAGGCCCCAGATGAAGACGAACACCGACAGGATCAGCCAGGGCGTCCAGGCCGCGATGAGCGCTTCCTTGCTGTGGCGCACCACGGGCTGCGGGGGCTTGGCTTCGGCGGCGCTGATGTCCTTGCCGCGCAGGGCCGGCGAGGTCCAGACCTTCTTCGGCTGCCAGACGCGCAGGAACAGCACCAGCGAGACCATCGAGACGATGGCGGCGATGATGTCCACCAGCTCCGGCCCCATGAAGTTGGCCACCAGGAACTGCGGGATCGCGAAAGACAGGCCCGTGACCAGGATGGCCGGCCAGATCTCCTTCATGCCCTTGAAGCCCGCGAAGGCCCAGATCAGCCAGAAGGGCACCAGCAGCGAGAAGAAGGGCAGCTGGCGGCCGATCATGGCCGTGACGGCGTGCAGGTCGTAGCCGTGCACCTGCGCCAGCGTGATGACCGGCGTGCCCAGCGCGCCGAAGGCCACCGGCGCCGTGTTGGCGATCAGCGAAAGCCCCGAGGCCGCCAGCGGCGAGAAGCCCAGCCCGATCAGGATGGCGGCCGTGACGGCCACCGGCGTGCCGAAGCCGGCCGCACCCTCGAAGAACGCGCCGAAGCAGAAGGCGATCAGCAGCAGCTGGATGCGCCGGTCTTCGGTGATGCCCGAGAGCGAGTCCTGCAACACCTTGAAGCTGCCGTTCTGCTCGGTGAGCTGGTGCAGGAAGATGATGTTCAGCACGATCCAGCCGATGGGCAAGAGGCCCGTGAAGCCGCCCAGCAGGGCCGCGCGCCCGGCCATCTCCGCCGGCATGCCATACGCGAACACGGCCACCAGCAGGGCCGCGATCAGGCCCATGCCGGCGGCGATGTGCGCCTTGATGTGGAAGAAGCCGAGTGCGCCGAGCATCACCACCACCGGAATCGCGGCCAGCGCGGTGGAGATGAACATGTTCCCGAACGGGTCGTAGATTTGCTGCCAGATCATGAGTCTTTGTCTCCGATGCGTTTGTCTGTTTGTTTGTTTATTCGTCTGTTTCGGATGGATGGGCACGGCAAACCATCCCGCCGCATGGAGGCTCCATGCCAGTCGCCCGAATGTATGGGGAATGTATGGAGAATGTTTCATCGCGTGCGTGAAATCCCGTCCGCGCGGGTTGAGCCGATTTCAAACGCGTCAGCGGCGTGTCAGCAAGCGCAAGCGGCGGCGCACCCGGGCCGCAGGGCAGCGGGCCGGGTGGGAACGGAAGGACGAACGGACGAACGCAGGGGAGCGCGGAGGGGCAGGGCGGAAGGCCGCCCCCGCGCTCAGGCGATCAGCAGGTCAGGCGCAGGCGGAGATGACGCCGCCGCCCAGGCAGACCTCGCCGTCGTAGAGCACGGCGCTCTGGCCGGGCGTGACGGCCCATTGCGCCTCGGCGAAGTGCAGGGCGAAGCGGCCCTCGGCATCCGCATCGGCCAGCGTGCAGGCCGCGTCCTGCTGGCGGTAGCGCGACTTGGCGGCCAGGGCGCCTGCGGCGGGCGGGTGGCCGGCCACCCAGCTCGCATCGGCCGCCTGCAGCGTGTGCGAGAGCAGCCAGGGGTGGTCGTGGCCCTGCACCACGCGCAGGGTGTTGGTGTCCAGCTCCTTGCGGGCCACGAACCAGGGTGCGTGCTCGCCCGCGCCGCGCTGGGCGCCTTTCTCCTTCACGCCGCCGATCCCCAGGCCCTGGCGCTGGCCCAGCGTGTAGAACGACAGGCCCTGGTGGCGGCCCAGCACGCGGCCGCGCTCGTCCTTGATGAAGCCGGGTTCCTTCTGGATGTAGCGGTTGAGGAATTCGCGGAACGGCCGCTCGCCGATGAAGCAGATGCCGGTCGAATCCTTCTTCTTGGCGTTGGGCAGGCCGATCTCCTCGGCGATGCGGCGCACCTCGGTCTTGTGCAGCTCGCCCACGGGGAACAGCGTCTTCGACAGCTGCGCCTGGTTCAGCCGGTGCAGGAAGTAGCTCTGGTCCTTGGACGGGTCCAGGCCCTTGAGCAGCTCGAACAGGCCCGTGGCCGCGTTCTGCCGCACCCTCGCGTAATGTCCGGTGGCGATTTTTTCAGCGCCCAGGCGCATGGCGTGGTCCAGGAAGGCCTTGAACTTGATCTCGGCGTTGCACAGCACGTCGGGGTTGGGAGTGCGGCCAGCCTGGTATTCGCGCAGGAACTCGGCGAACACGCGGTCCTTGTAGTCGGCGGCGAAGTTGACGTGCTCGATCTCGATGCCGATCACGTCGGCCACGGCGGCGGCATCGACGAAGTCGATGTTGGACGAGCAGTACTCGCTGTCGTCGTCGTCTTCCCAGTTCTTCATGAAGATGCCGACCACCTCGTGCCCCTGCTTCTTGAGCAGGTGCGCGGTGACCGCAGAATCGACCCCGCCCGACAACCCGACTACCACCCGATGCTTGCTGTTCATGGGGGGCGATTATCCCCGTGGCGGCGCGGCGGTGCCCGCGTGGGGCCGCCCGCGCGGGCCGGACACGTCACTATCGAAACCATAGCTGGGTGCGCCGGCGGCATGCGCGCCGGAGCCGGTTGCCATGCCGATCGCAGCGCGCCACCGTTCCATGGCTGCACCGCTGCGTTGCGCCGGCGGGGTCTGGCGCATCGGCCGGGTGGCCCCATATGCTCATCCATGGCCCGCCGCGTGCGGGCCCCCACGCCGACCCGAAGGACCCCGCCATGACCGCTTCCACCGCCTCGCCCATCCTCAGCCGCCAGCCGCTGGCCGGCGGACTCTGGCCCACGCTGGACCCGTTCCTCTTCTGCGCCCACCACGACGACGCCTATCCCGCCGGCACGCCCGAACTGGGCCCGGACGCATCGCTGGCCGGCCGGCAGATCGGCCAGGACTTCTCCGGCAAGGACGGCTGGAGCATGTACCACGGCGACGTGGTGCCCGGCTTTCCGCCGCACCCGCACCGCGGCTTCGAGACCGTGACCATCGTGCGCGAAGGCCTGATCGACCACAGCGACTCGCTGGGTGCCTCGGCCCGCTTCGGCCAGGGCGACGTGCAGTGGCTGACCGCCGGCCGCGGCGTGGTGCATGCCGAGATGTTCCCGCTGCTCGATGCCGCCGGCCCCAACCCGCTGGAGCTGTTCCAGATCTGGCTGAACCTGCCGGCCCGCCAGAAGATGGTGGACCCGCACTTCACCATGCTCTGGTCCGAGCGCATTCCGCGCCTGGTGCTGCGCGAAGGCGATGCGCAGGACGGCCCGGCCGCCCACGTCGCCGTGATCGCCGGCCGCCTGGAGGGCGCCGCGCCGCTGGCGCCGCCGCCCGGCTCCTGGGCCGCGCAGCCCGCGTCGGACGTGGCCATCTGGACGCTGCGCCTGGAGCCCGGCGCGCGCTGGACGCTGCCGGCCGCCGCCGGCGAGGGCACGCGCCGCATGCTGTATCACTTCGCGGGCAGCGGCGTCACCGTGGCGGGCGAGGCCACCGGCCACGCCGCGCTGGAGCTGCGCGCGGGCGAGGCGGTGACGCTGGCCAACGGCGGCACCGAGGACGCCGAATTCCTGCTGCTGCAGGGCCGCCCGCTGGGTGAGCCGGTGGTGCAGTACGGCCCCTTCGTGATGAACACGCAGCAGGAGATCATGCAGGCGCTGCAGGACTACCGCCGCACCGAATTCGGCGGCTGGCCCTGGGGCGATGCCGCCCCGGTGCACGGCCCCGAGCCCCGGCGCTTCGCGCGCCGCCCGGGCACCGAGGCGGACGAGCTGCCCACCGAAGCCGCCACCACGGCCTGACACGGCCTGACACGGCCTACACGGCCGGAAGGGGAAGGAAAATGGGGAAGGAAAAGCCCCCCGGCCCCACGCCCGCCGCAGTCTTGTGCCATGGCCGACAATCGCGGGCTCTTTTTTCCCTTTCAGACACCCCAGGACCGCCACCCATGCAGATCGCCAAGGACACCGCCGTCACCCTCCAGTACAAGATCACCGACCCCGTCACCGGCAAGCCGCTGGACTCGGGCGACGTGGCCTACCTGCACGGCGGCTACGAGAACCTGTTCGCCAAAGTCGAGGCGGCCCTGGAAGGCCAGGCCGCGGGCCAGACCGTCACGGTGGACTTGGCGGTGGCCGATGCCTTCGGCGAGCGCGACGAGAGCCTGGTGCGCACCATCCCCAAGAGCGAATTTCCGCCCGGCGTGAAGGTGGGCGGCCAGCTGCGCGGCGTGGGCAACGACGGCCACCCGGCCGTCTTCAACGTGGTCAAGAGCAAGGGCCCCGAAGTGCACCTGGACGGCAACCATCCGCTGGCCGGCCGCGCGCTGCGCTTCACGGGCAAGGTGACCGAGGTGCGCGCCGCCACGCAGGATGAGATCGCCCACCGCCACGTGCATGGCGGCCACGGCCACCACCATTGATT